>JADMIO010823358.1_pt1 | contig 106914 bp, 120 predicted proteins | sample 8958161 | NCBI WGS metagenome assembly JADMIO01 (sample SAMN16585339, study PRJNA669376) | soil metagenome | isolation source: Crop rotation soil | place: USA: Cullars Rotation, Alabama | collected 2011
CCGCGACAACTTGTCCACGTGGAATTCTAAGCTTAGGATCCCAATGTGCTGGAAAGGGAGTCGCCAGGCCGAGCGCGCAGGGGCAGGCAATAATCAACACAGCCACCGCATTTACGATGGCGTAAGCCATCGGCGGCTCGGGACCGGCGATGGCCCAAACGATAAACGTGACGATCGCGACGAGAATCACGATCGGAACAAAATAGCTCGAGACGACATCGGCCAGTTTCTGAATGGGCGCCCGGCTGCGCTGCGCCTCGGCCACCATCTGGACAATCTGCGATAACAACGTTTCCGCGCCCACCCGTTCCGCGCGCATCACAAATGAACCAGTGCCGTTGACCGTGCCGCCAATGACTGGGTCGCCTTTCTGCTTCTCGACCGGAATCGGCTCGCCCGTCACCATTGATTCATCAACGGCGCTGTGACCCGCGATAACTTTTCCGTCCACCGGCACCTTCTCGCCGGGCCTGACGCGCACGAGATCGGCGGGTTTGACCTGATCGAGCGGTACGTCGTGCTCGCTTCCGTCTTTTTCAATGCGGCGCGCGGTCTTCGGCGCCAGACCCAGCAATGCCTTAATTGCGTTACCGGTGGCGCTGCGTGCTTTTAGCTCGAGCACCTGCCCTAGCAGGACCAGGGTGGTAATTACCGCGGCGGCTTCGAAATAAACCGGCACATTCCCCAGGTGATCGCGAAACGAAGCCGGAAAGATCCGCGGGCTCAGAGTGGCAACGAGGCTGTAAAGATAAGCGACCGCGATCCCAAGTCCGATCAGCGTAAACATGTTCGGACTGCGATTCACGATCGATTGCCGGGCGCGCACGAAAAAGGGCCAACCGCCCCAAAGCACCACCGGCGTCGACAATCCGAGCTGAATCCAGTTGATCGCGCGCGTCGGCAGCACGCTCGCAATCGGATTGCCGGGAATCATTTCGCTCATGGCGATCAGGAGCAGTGGGGCGGACAGCACGACGCTCACCCAAAACCTCCGCGTCATGTCCACGAGCTCGGGGTTCTTTTCGTCAGCCAGCGTTACAGTGCGCGGCTCGAGGGCCATGCCGCAGATCGGACAGCTGCCCGGCGCGTCTCGCACGATCTCAGGATGCATTGGGCAGGTGTATTCGGTCTTTTGGGTGGGAGGAATGAAAGTAGCCGGCTCGAGGGCCATGCCGCACTTTGGACATGAGGTAGCAATCTCTTCGCGCACCTCCGGATGCATCGGGCAGGTGTAGGTTCCGTCAGCAGGAGTGGTAGCGGCTGGCTGGGGAAGCCGTTGAATTCCAACCGGAACCGTGCGGGGACTTAGATATTTTTCCGGATCTGCTTTGAACTTTTCGCGACAGCCAACCGCACAGAAGGAATAGGTCTTTCCCTCGTATGTGTAATGGCCGGCAGCCGTCGCCGGATCGACGACCATCCCGCAGACCGGATCCTTTTCCACTGGGTGCGTGACCGCCTCTTCTGAATTTGAAACGCAGATCAATTGTCTATCCTTGGCCTGACGATGAGAGTATATTCTCGTCGTCAAAACCGTTCAGGTTTCGACAAACCGAAATCACCGTCGTTAGCACAATCAACATCAAGTTCCTGCTGGGAGGAATTATGAAGAGAATGCTTAAAGCCACGACGCTCGTTTTGTTGCTGGCCAGCGCCACCACCGCTCAATGGCAGAAAAAAGCTTATAAGGAATGGTCCGAAAAAGACGCCCTCCGTTCTGAACAACTCGCCCTGGGGCCAGACTCAGACTTACACCGATACATCTAACATGTTCGACGTTGGGCGGTCGGTGAACTCCAGCGCCAGGCGTGAAGCCGAGGTCCCGGAAGTGCAATTCCGGATTCGCTTCTTTTCATCTAAACCTATTCGGCAAGCCACCAGTCGTCTGGTTGAACTGAAGCAAAAGGGCCAGGTCAGCAGTCAACTCGCCGCGCAACTGGATGCGCTGGCCGCGGCCACTTTTCCGGACTATGTCATTATCACCGTCGCAGTCGAAGCCGCCCAGTCTGGAAGTCTTATGGGATCGGCGGCGTCAGTGCTCGACCGCCAAAGTACGGCGCAGCTGAAGAGCGAAACTTATCTTTTGCTCACCGGCGGAAAGCGCGTATTCCTCGCCGAATATCAAATGCCGCGCAAAGATGGCTTGGGAGCGCGTTTCGTTTTCCCCCGCGTAGTAGATGGAAAACAAATCCTAAGTCCGGAGATCACCGAAGTGGTGTTTCAATCGACCCTGAATGCCGGTCCGGAACTGAGCATGCGCTTCAAGATCAAAGACATGACGTTCGCCGGCAGCCTCGAGTACTAAAGTTTTTCGGCCGCCTCTGCGACCGCTAATGTTTATGCGCCGGCGGCTTCCCGCCGGGCTTCGTCTGCTGGAGCATGTCCGTTTTTGAAGGTCGGATGCGAAGAAAGAGTCTCCACGAGACCGGATTTTCACCATACAACTCGTTCAAAATTGCCGGCTTTGAATAGAAGGTAACGTCGCTGCCGATGCCCAGCACGACCTTATCGTTTTTCCAAACGTCGCGTACACCGCCAACAGTGTATGCGCCAATGCGAAACGACGGGTGTTGCTGTGAAATTCTCAGCAGCGCGCGTTCGGTCGCATCCAACAGTTCGTCCTTATCAACCAGCTCCAACCGCGTGTACAGATAATTCTTGTCCAAAACGTTCACGGTCGATTCGGCCAGATATCCGTTGAGATTGCGCGTTTCGCCATGACCACTGACGTGGTTCCGGCCCCAGATTAAGGACGAAGACCAGTTGCCCCGATTGAACGACTTACTGTATTGCAGCGACGCTGTAAGGCGGCGGATGTCCACACCCGGCTCCTGATTTTCCGGGCTGCGCAGGAAACCATAGCTCACCTGCATGCTCCAGTTCTGGTTCGGCGCCACACTGAGACGAGCTGAGCGAGAGTTCCACTTGTGGGCATCAAAGTCGTAACGATTCTCGTCCGGTTCACGTCCATTGAAAATCGAGCCTTCCAGTTTCAGCCAGCGATAAGTAAACCCGCTGGTCAGCACACCAAAACTAATGTGCGTAGAATCCATCAGGTGATGAGCCAGCGGGGCCGAAGGATTCTCAGCGGCAGACGCGCGGTGCATGAACGCGTCCGGCCCGAGGGCCGGCTCGCCGGGATAACCAAAGTACGTGAAGATGGTGCCATGCTCGCCCAGCGGCAACGTGTATTGCGCGGACAACTCCATGAATAGATCGTGTGGATGCTGTTTATCCAGGAGCGGCCGGCCCTTATAAGTCTCGCCTGTTTGAAACAGCAACGGCGAGCCGCCGCGCGGGAAGGTAAAAGGCTCAGCGCTGAACATGCCCCGCAGCTGAAGCGTTCCGTTACCCAGCTTGTGAAAGGCCATGGGCATCAGCCAATTATTCGATTCGAGTTTAGTTGATCCGCGTGGTCCACCTTGTGAATTGACACCAACGACGGCATTGAAGTGCAACATCACCAGCCAATCGCCGGCAATCTTGTGCCACATATTGATGGGCGAGCTGTGCGGCGCCCATGACGTGCCTGATCCCATCTGGCCGCAATAAAGCAGATTGGTTTCACTCGGGCCAACGCGTACCGCCATATCTCTACCTGACATGACCAGCATGGGACCCATTTCATGGCCCGACATGTCTTCCATGTCCGGTGACGGACTCGGCATAGGCATTTGCGAGGGCTGTTGCGGTGGTTCGCTGGTTTGCGGAGTAGCAGAGGGAGCAGGAGCCTGCTTCTTCGAAGCGGGCGGGTTGTGCCTTTCGTGAACTGTTTGCGCCAGCGCCGGCGCAGCCACCCACACCAACAGGGTAACGAGTAAACCATTTGTCAAAAAAGAAAACCGACTCAGAAACACAACTATTGCCTGCCTGACTTTTACCAACGAATTCATCCGTAAATCAATACCGGAGGCTTCGCAAAAGGATGGCAGCTGTGTGGCTAAACGCACACGCACACGGCTACCGTCTGGAAACGCGGAAATACGGCAGGCGCAATCCCGCAGGATCGCGCCGGCCGTACTAAACCGTTACTTGAACAGGATTAGTTAGTGTTTGCGTTCTTGGGCGGTGCTGCCTTGTTCGGCATGGGGCATTCACCTTTGCCGCAGCAGCAGGATTCTTTGTTATCCATGCCTTTGCAACAAGCGTGGGCGTTCTTTTTCTTCTTCTTGGCTTTGCAGCAGGACATGTCAGCCTTGCAGCAATTGGCGTCTTCGCAACAACCGGCAGAATTCTGGTTACTGTTCTGAGCTGAGCCAAGGGCAAGCGCGCCAGCTGAGATCGAGAGCGCGGCGGCGCAAGCGAGGGTGACTACTAGTGCTTTAAATTTCTTCATCTCTATGTCTCCTGATCGAAGAATTGCCATCAGGCAATTCAGAGGTTAAACGCGGTAACAATCGCTCTCGATTGTCACGACATCCGCCGAGCAGGCAGACTTCTAGATTAGAAAAGCACAACCGATGAGATAACTTCGTTCCTGGTTAAGCAAACGCAGTGGGCGTGCGTAAAAGACCGGCGCCGCATCAGTCGAGGTCAGCAACTGAGCATGATTCACTTCCGGCGCTGAAGTTTCATCGCTTTTTGCCTGGGAACGTGATTGCGTAACTATCAAGCCATTCGTCAACGGACAGCAGCTCATTGCGCTGATCGGATCCGGTGCAGGTTCCGTCAGCTGATTCATGTCTGCCGCCGCCATCGTCGCAGCTGCTTTCTTGTGACCAGCAGACTGCCGTCGCGCCTTACAACAAGCGTGCGCATCCATCGCGCTCGATTGTGCTGCCGCGGCTGAATCCGGAGTTGTCTCAGCTCTGAGCGACTGCGCGTAGCTCACTATCATGCAGCCGGTACCCGCGCACCACAGCATTAGCACCAGCGAGATGACTGAGCGGATTCGGAAAATTTGATAGAAACGGGCTTTCATTGCGGGCAATTCTACGCTGAGGTCCCGATGTTTGTCGAGCGATTTTGTCTTAAAACCGGCCATTACTGTGACGCCGCTCACCTCAGCTGATCTTTTTCACCCGGGGAGGCTCGTATTGCTCGCCGTATTCCGGGTATTCGATCGTCACAAATTCCCCCGGCCGGGTGTTTTGGCTCAACATACTGACGGCATCACGCAGGACTTTTTGCTGTAAATCTCGCATTCCGGGCCGGCCCAGACTATTACCAATCTTGAAGCCTTTCGGGTAGAGGGCCCGGGGCGGACGCATCTGCGCCGAAACCTCGGGGCTGACGGTAATCAGTACGGTGGGAATTCCTTTCATTTCAATTTCACGTTGGACCGCGACGACCGTGCGGTGACAGACGCTCGGTCAACCACCGGTAAGCACGACCGCATCGGCGCGCGAACCGCGATCGATCTCGTTGGCGATTTCCCGGGCGGTGCCCTCATACATCGCTTTTAGTTGCATGGTGTAGCCCATGTAGCCGATGTGTTTTTTGGCAATGCCGCCAATGAATCCTTCGTTCTGCAGATCGCGCAACACGTCGATCGGAAAGACCACGTTAATGTCTTCATCGGCGTCCGAATGATCATAGTGATGATGCGTGACCATCAACTGCGATGAATCAACGTCTGGTGGAATTTCCCGATAGGTGAGATCGCCAAGCTCATCGGCAATATTGAAAGATTCCTGATCTTTTAAATGAACGCCGCCGGCGCTGACAATCGCGATCGTGCTCCTGGAAAGCTCGCGATCAAACGGCGTGAAGGGTACGCATTTGCGAGAGATAGTCATAGCAAAAGTAGATTATCAAATTAGAATTCGCATCACTAGTTCTTGCGACGACTAAAATGAACCGGTGCGTCTGCCGGTCGTGTTACCCTCACACAACGGAGATCAAGCTATGCGAAAAGTAATCCTCTCATTTGTCTTATGCCGTTGCTGGCGGGGGGCCCGTAAGACTCAACGAATGAGTACCCCCAGGCGCTAGCGAGGGGATCCAAAACGCAACTGCCTTTGGTGACGGAGGAAGGCGGATTCGAACGACTGGCTATTGTATTTGTCCGCTCGCAGCTTGAGTGTAGGATCCCCTCGCTAGCACTCGGGGTACTCACTCGCTGCAGGTGCCGTCAAAGGCCACTCTAGTAGTTGGTGAGTCAAATATGTAAATACCACCAAAACGGTTCGCGGATTTCTTCCGGTCGCTGATCACCTGGCTCAAGCCCGGTGGAATGAGATATCTCGAACTTTTGAGAGAAAAACGAACGCCGGACACAATCTCGCATCCGGCGTTCGCGTGACTGGCGAATTTTCCGTTCTACAACTTTCTCAGTACCTCAAAAAGATCTTCGTTGTCCGGCTGGTCCGCTATGTTGTGAATATCTATGTAAGCGAGTTTCCCTTCCTTATCAACGACGAACAGCGCGCGTTCAGAGATGCCGTCGTTTTCACGATACGCACCGAACGCCTTAGCTACTTCGCCTTTGGGATGAAAATCGCTGAGCAGGTCGTACGAAAGTCCGCCGAGACTCTTCGCCCAGGCGGTGTTACAAGGAACGCTATCGACTGAAATGCCCAGGACCTGGGCATCATACTCGCGGAAGCGGTCGAGATCCGCTTCATACGCGGGCATCTGAGCTGTTCAGACCGGCGTCCAGGCAAGCGGATAGAATGCGATGACTACGTTTTTTTGGCCACGGAAATCCGAGAGCCGCACCTTCTTATCTTTCTCGAGGTGACTTTTCAACTCGAAGTCCGGAGCCATATCCCCAACTTCAGCCATGACTGACTCCTCCAGTTCAACAAATTTTGATTTGTGTTACCTAGCGGCCTAAGCGTAACGCGTTTAGCGCACTCGTTCAAGCAGATGCCCGAGCAGGCAAGGGTCTGAGTTTCGTGTTGCTGTGGCGGACCGCTTTGGGGTGTCCTAATTTGCGCATGAGGTCAGTACCGGGAGCGGTAGCGATCGGGTCGAGCCGACCGCAACAGTCGAGATTGCTCCATCCTTACCCGGTCGCTACCGCTCCCGGTACTGACTTCATGCGCGCGCGCTTGACTATTCAATTTAGAATTATTATAAATATAAGCTCAATGGCCAGGGAAGATAAGAAAGAAAAAAAGACTGAAGCGGCCGGGGCGCGGAATCGGGGCCTGACCAGACAGCGCCGGCTGGTGCTCGAGGTGGTTTCGCGCGAAGGCATTCATCCGACGGCGGCCGAAGTGTACGACGAGGCTCGGAAACAAATGGCCGGAATCAGCTTTGCCACGGTCTACAACTCGCTCAGGTATCTGAAGGAAAGCGGTCAGGTGAGAGAAATCACTTTTGGTAATGGCGCCAGCCGCTACGACAGCGAGACTTATCGACACGATCACGCCATCTGTTCGGCCTGCGGCAAGCTCGTCGATTTCGATCTGCCCGGCACCGTGGCCTTGATTCGGTCGGCGGCGCGCGCATCTCGGTTCAAACCGGAAACTGTGCATTTGACCCTGGTGGGTGTGTGTCCGGACTGCCGCGAGGAAAAATAAAGCTTTTTTGGATTTTGCAAAACGTCGTGGTGCTAATCACGACAATCAATCAACCGTCAGAGGAGGACTAATGTCAGCAGCAGTAGCTACAGCATATGAATCCGCGCAGGTGGGAAAACCCGCGCCTGATTTCGATATTCCATCAACCAAGAACATTGAAAAACTGAATGAGCCGCTCAAGCTTTCGGACTATCGAGGCAAGTGGGTCGTTCTGCTTTTTTACCCGTTGGACTTTACCTTTGTCTGTCCGACTGAATTAACTACTTTCAGCGATCGTTACGAAGATTTCGAGGGTGTCGGCGCCGAAGTGATCGGCATCTCGACTGACTCCGCGTTTTCGCATCGTGCGTGGCTGCAAACGCCGCGCGACAAAGGTGGCGTGGAAGGCCTGCGCTTCCCGCTCGGAGCAGACATTACCAAAAAGATGTCCAAGGATTACGGCGTGCTGATCGAAGATCGCGGCATTGCTCTGCGCGGTCTGTTCGTCATCGATCCGGAAGGCGTGCTCCGTTACAAGGTGGTGCATGATTTGAACATCGGACGTTCGGCCGAAGAAACGTTGCGAGTGATTCAAGCGTTGCAAACCGGCGGACTTTGCCAGGCGGAATGGCGGCCCGGTCAGGAAACGATCAAGGCCTAAGTAAACTCCCTTGGTCCCATATGGCCCATTGGTCCCATTGGTCCCATTATTTTCATAGGGCACATGGGACTAATGGGACCAAGACTTTCAGGATTTCATTATGCCAATGAGAATTGGAACAGAAATGCCGTCGCTGGCAGGGGCCACCGAATGGCTGAACGGTTCAGCTGAAGAAGCACTGACAGACGCCGAAGGCCGGCCAGTGTTGATTCATTTCTGGTCTTTGAGCTGTGGCTTGTGTAAAGAGAACCTGCCACGCGTGGCCGGCTGGCGTGATAATCATCGCGACTTGCGCGTCATCGCGATCCACCTGCCCCGGTATCCCGCCGACACGAACACCAACGCAGTGCGTGAAACTATTAGCAACTATGAAATCGTCGAACCTTGCGCCATCGACAATGAACACAAGCTGCGGGACGCGTTTCAAAACGAGAGCGGGTATGTGCCGGCATATTACCTGTTCGATGCGCAGCATAAATTGAAGAGCTTCGCCGCCGGAGAGTACGGCACTAAAGTGATGGAGCCGGCGATCGAGCGCCTGCTCGGCACGGCGAAATCGGCACTGGCCCATGAGGCAGTGGCCGAAATAGTATAGGCGCGCCTCTTCCGCCTTTACAGAGTCGTGTCAGCCAGGTTCGATTTGTATTTCGTGTTCGTCTGCCGATCGTTCAATTCGATGTAGACGTAACTGGGCGGGATCACCGCCGGATCCAACGCGAAGTAAATCCCGTCCAGATCGGCTGGTGATTTCAAAGCACAGAAGCCATACAAGCGCTTCCCACTCTGATCAAAAATATCCACCCAAGTCCGCGCCGCTTTCGTATTCATTCCGCACGGTGGCAGTGCGGGCGCGGCCGCAAACATTGCCGCCGGATAGGAACTCTTATTCAAAACGTCGAACCGGTAGCGAATGAACGGCTTGTTGCCGACCTGAAACGCCTCGGTCCCCGTCAAATAGAGCACTGGATTTGGCAGCGGCGGCGGCGCCGAGGCAACTCCCTGGCTGCCCAGCAGCAAGCCGGCAGACAGCGCCACCAACAGCAGCGAACGATTTCTTAATTTGAGCGTCATGGGAAAACTCCTCCTGGTGAGCGAATTGGACGAGCCCTGGTTCGAATTGTGGCGCAATTCTATTCGCAAACCACCAAAAGTCAATTTTGCTCTATCGCTTCGGAGTGCCTTAGTTGGCTGCGGGGTCAGAGTACCGACTTCAGTCGGGCAGTTTTGTTGATGAATAAAAGCCCAACTAAAGTTGGTACTCTAACACCGTCAATTTAAGACCACTTATCGCTTCGGCCGTACTCCCCACGTTGGCGACGGTGGTTCCTTAGTCGCGCGATCGACGGTTTTTTCCTTGAGCATGCGCATCCCCTCGGCGACCGCTCGCTCAAGTTGTGGATCGCGGCCGGCGATTACCTCCTTCGGCCAATTTTCCACATCAACATCCGGCGCTACGCCTTCGTTCTCAACCGCCCAACGATTGTCGCGAGTAAAGAACCCGCCGCGCGGCGCGATTGCCGAACCGCCATCAACGAAAGGCGGCGTGTCGGCCGTGTGGACCAGACCGCCCCAGGTGCGCTTACCGACCAGCAATCCGATCTTGCGATAGCGGAACATGTAAGGCATCAGGTCGCCGCCTGAACCGGCCATTTCATTAATGATCATTACCTTTGGTCCCCAAATGCCGGCTGAGGGACTCGTGAAGGGATAGCGATCGCCGGCGACGTTGTTAAAGTAACCGTCGAAATCTCTCTGCAGGACGTCAATGATGTAATCGGCGGCCGAGCCACCGCCGTTGAAGCGCTCGTCGATGATTGCGCCTTTCTTGTCCTGCTGAGAAAAGTAATAACGATTGAAGCTCTGGTAGCCGGGTTGACCCGTATTCGGCAGATAGACATAAGCCAACTGGCCTCCGGAGAGTTGGTCGACTGTGCGCCGGTTCGACTCGACCCACGCGCGTGTCCGCAACGCCTGCTCAGTGGCCACCGGAAGCACGACGACCTGCCGCGCACCTTCCAACGATGGTTTGTCGTTAACGGTCAAGGACGTTTGCCGATTTGCAGTTCCGTCCAGCAGTCGAAAAATATTGTCCGGCGCTTTCAGCTCAATCCCGTTAATCGCCAGAATGTAATCGCCCACATTCACGTTGGCCCCGGGAACTGCCAAAGGTGAACGCAGATCCGGGTTCCAATTTTCGTTGTCGTAGATGCGCGTAACTTTGTACCGGCCGTTCTCGATCGCGAAGTCCGCTCCGAGCAATCCACCCTGTACCTGTGGCACATCAGGCATGTCACCGCCACGAACGTACGAGTGACCGATCGCGATTTCTGCTCCCATCATGTCGAGCAGATAATTCAAATCAGCGCGGTGCATGACATAAGGCAACATCGCGCCATACAGCTCTTTATCTTTTACCCAATCGGTCCCATGCAGGTTCGGCACGTACAGATAATCACGTTGATTGCGCCAACCTTCGTTGAAGATCTGTTTGAACTCTTCCTTGGGATCCAGATACATACGCAGACTGTAGTTGACGCGTCCGGTGCCCGCTTGGGGCGGATTTCGATCCGCATCGACAACAAACAAAGACGGAGCCGGAGGCCGGCCCCCCGGTGCAGCGCCACCTCCGCCGCCACCGCCCTGGCGAAAGGCCAACTTGCGCCCATCCGCGCTGACGTCGTAATCGGTCGCACTCTCGACAAACGTCGCGGCGCGACGGTTACAAAGGCGATAACGAACCAGCTCGCTGCCGCCACCGCCAAAGCCCTGACCGCCACCGGCTTGTCCCGCTTGCAGGTAGAAGACAATTCCATCGGTGCTCGAACGCAGCGCGGAATACTGTCGCTCCGGAACGCCCGGCACGGAGATAATTCGCTTCGACAAACCGTCGAAGTCGATTTGCACGTTGACGGGCTGTCGTTGACCGCGCGGCGTCTGCGGCTGGTCCGCCGCTGGGGTGGTTGGCTCAGCTCCGCCCAGGGCTCCGCCTGCCGCGTCACTCGCACAAGCACCTGGAGGCAGCGCACGCCGGCCGGTCCCCACACCGCGGTCTTCGTCGCTCTCAGGAAGCAAAGGACTGGCATCGGTCTTTTTCAGCACGGCCAGGTACAAACCGAAATTTTCGTTGTGATCGTACGAAGTCATGTCCAGCCATTGCGACCGCAGACCAAAATCAGTCGACGCCAGGAACCAGAGATATTTGCCGTTGGCATCGAAAGCCGGCCAGACCGCGTCGGCGAGCCCGTCGGTAACCTGTTTTGTCTCGCCAGTCTCGGCGTTGCTGATAAAGATAGCGTGATACAACGAGCGCAAACGGCTGCTGTACGCGACCCATTTCGAATCAGGACTCCAAACCGGATTGAGCGTGCGCTGCGGCACCATCCACGGATCGCTGCCCACGACCCTGGCCCTGCCGCTCGCCACGTCCAACACCCAAACATGCAAACCGGTATCCGTAAAAAGCAGCTTCTTTGAATCAGGCGACCACGACGGCGTGTAATAGTGCGCCGGCTTTTCGAGCGTGATTTCTCTGGGCGGGGTCAATCCGTCCTGCGCTTCGATGTAGAGCCGGTACTCGCCCGCTCGATCGCTGAAGTAGGAGATCCATTTCCCGTCCGGTGACCACGCGGGATCGCGTTCGGCCGAGCCGGTTGAGTTGGTCAGATTGCGAACATCGCCCTTCTCTGCCGGAATCGTGAAGACTTCGCCGCGAGCTTCGACCAGCACTCGTTTGCCGGTTGGCGACAGTGACAAATTGGTGATCCGGTTCGAGACATCTTCCCAGCGCGGCATCATCCACGGGAAATCTCCTGATGCCGTGATATCGACGATGCGCTCTTTGCCGCTTTTGGGATCGAGCTCGTGAACATAGCCGGCCTGCTCAAAAACGATTGCGCCGGCGCCGGAGTCCATCGTCTTCACATCGAAGTCGGTAAACTTCGTCACCTGGGCCAACTTTTTTGATCTGGTATCGAAGCTCCAGACGTTCCCCACCCCATCGCGATCTGAGATGAAGAACACGACATCTCCTACCCAAACGGGATCGATGTCTTTTGAATCGGTCCACGGCGGAGAAACCAGATCGTAGCTGTTCAGATCGACAATCCAGATGGGCCGGTTCTGGCCTCCACGATAATTGCGCCGCTCGTCATCCCATGAGTTGTTCATCCGATAAGCGATGTGCGATCCGTCGGCGGAGATCTTGCCCTGATAGCCACGCGGCAGGACCATCGGTCCTTCGACGCCACCTTCAGCCGGGACAGTCCAGAAGCGCGGCGCGCCGCTCGGCGACCAGGTCGCGCGTGATGACGAAAACATGATTGACCTGCCGTCGGGTGTCCAACCCTGCACGGTGTCCGCGCCGGGATGCCACGTTAAGCGTTTCGGCTCGCCACCATCGGCGCTGACGACATATACGTCGAGGTTTCCCGCGTACTCGCCACTGAAGGCAATCCATTTTCCGTCCGGGGAAAAGTGCGGATTTGAAGTTTGACCCTGAAAGCTGGTCAAACGCCGGGCTGTCCCACCGGCGCGCGGCACGCTCCAAATATTTTGCGCGTAAGCAAAAGCAATCTGGGTCGCACTCACCGTTGGTGTGCGCAACAGTCGAGTTCCCCCCGCGGCCTTCGCGCGCGTGTCTGTAAATCTGAAAATGAAAAAGGTGCAAACCGCAATTGCGATTGATAGAAAAAGCGCGCGGCGAACAAACTTCGCCCGGACGATGCGACGCAACATGAATTGTCCTCCAGAGATCAAATGAAAGGATTGCCGTGCCCTTTTAGCATGAGGGTGAGCCGATATCAAAATGCGACAGCGGGGAATTTGGAGAACGAGTGTCTTTAATTGAGGGTGTTAGAGTACCAACTTTAGTTGGGTCTTTTTGTTCGTCAACAGAACTGCCCGACTGAGGTGGGTACTCTGACACCCGTAACCAGACACTTGCTGGGAGTGCGCTGATTTGTCAGCGCTTTTGGACAGCGCCGCTATGCCTGTTTCTTTAATTCAGTCATCACTGCCACCGCGTCGGCCAGCACGCGTGAACGGTGCCCTTTCCCACTCGTATCCTCCGCCAACAACGCGCTGCCGGCCGCAAAGCGCCGAGTTTCACCGTCACTCGCTGTTACTTCCCATTCTCCGCTCAAGACAAAGAACAACGAGCGATTTGCCGATGGATGCCAATCGCTAGACCAACCTGCCGGTGTCTTCATCAGCTGAACCTGAGCCGCCGCAAACGCCGGCGACAATTCCATGGACGGCGCACCCGACACATATTCAATCGCCGTGAACTCCAATTTGACAGTTGCGAAATGCGATTCACCGTCGTCAGTCGGGTACAGTTTTGTGTAAATCATGTTCTTTCCCAAAGGAAACAGAATTTAGGTTTATTCGATCCTGCATTTAGCGAGTTTCTTTCGCACTGTCTTGCGGCTTTGTGAAGATACGGTTGTCGCGCCGGCAGGGGAGAGTGAATTGCTTTCCAGATCGTCGACGAAATTCATAATCCATGGGGTGTAATGATGAAGGAAACTAGTTTGAAACAGCAAGAACCGAGCACAGCGCCGACTGAAGATCTCAGCACGCCGCACTTTGATGAACTTGCCATAGCTGTCGCGCAACCGGTTCAGCCACTGCCGCGCCGGACCCGGTACGCGTTTTCTCTGCCACGGGTACCGCGGAAAGCAGCCGTATTAGGTAGTGCCATCGTGCTCCTGGTTGGGCTCTCAATCACCGCGGCGCGCCAGGATGATCGCGCAGCAGACCCAGCCACTGACGTCCAATTACAAGCTGATTCGCATCCGGTTATGGACGAACCGGCCCCGGAAATGACCGAAAAGCACGCAGTAGCGCCTGGACACGATCGCCGAGGTGCGGCACAACTCGCACGCCCGCGTTATGCAAACATCCGAAGTTTCATTCCAGGCAACGGCCAACCCGCAGCCCGCAAGGTCGGCGAAATCAGAAATTGAGGTTCATCGGTCGTCGCCAAGAACTCACCCACTGCAATCGCACTCGTGATCATTCGTGGTCGCGAGCGCGATTGTCGTTTTGGCGCCGACAGTTCGTTTTATATAATGCGCGCGAAATAATCGAAGCCAATCCGAGGTCTAATCCATGCCAAACCCAACTCAAGTAAATGTCAGCAACGGCGACAACCTGCTGCTGGTCGGTACGACGAAGGGCGCCTTTGTCTTTCGCTCAGATGCTTCACGCCAAAAATGGGAAGAGGCGGGACCTTATTTCCCTGGCCGCAGCATCTATGCGCTTGCTTATGACGGTCGCAACAGCCGTCAAAGATTATGGGCCGCAGTCAACAGTCCGTATTGGGGATCTTTCTTGAGTTCAACGGACGACTTCGGCAAGACCTGGAGCGATCCCGAATCGTATAACATCAAGTTTCCGGAAGGTTCGGATGTTTCGCTGAAGCAGATTTGGCAGATCGTCGAAGGTCATCCCGGCGAAGACGACACGCTTTACTGCGGCGTCGAACCGGCCGCGCTGTTTAAGTCAACTGATGGCGGCACGACCTGGGCGCTCGAGCGCGGACTTTTTGATCATCCACATCGGACGCAATGGATGCCCGGCGGGGGCGGCTTGTGCCTGCACACGATTCTTCCCGACCCATCGAACGCGCAGCGGATGTGGATCGCCATCTCGACGGGCGGTGTTTATCGGACTGATGATGGAGGGCTGAATTGGCAGCCGCGCAACCAGGGTATCTGCGCGCGTTTCATGCCGCCTGATCAGCAATACCCGGAGTGGGGCCAGTGCGTGCACAAGGTGGTCAATCATCCATCAAATCCCGATCGAATGTTCCTGCAACATCATTGGGGTGTGTATAAGAGCGAAAACGGCGGCGACTCATGGGAAGACATCGGCCAGGGCCTGCCGTCGGATTTCGGTTTCGCGATGGAGATGGATCCCCACGATGCGAATACCGTCTATATCCTCCCGATCGAGTCGGATGAGTTTCGTTGCACTCCGGAAGGAAAGCTGCGTGTTTACCGCACGCAGAACGGCGGCAACTCATGGGAGCCGCTAACGAAAGGCTTGCCGCAACAAGATGCCCTCGAAACTATTCTTCGCGACAATATGAACGCCGATGCGAACAACCCCACCGGCCTTTATTTCGGCACTCGCAGCGGAAAAATTTTCGGCTCGATTGACGGTGGCGACTCGTGGACGACGATTAAGGATGGTTTGCCACCGGTTACGTGCGTCAAAACCGCCGCGATAAATTAACAACTCTTAACTTCTTCGCGCGAACCTAATCAGCCGGGCTGCGTAACCGTAGAAGAAGTACAAATCTGACTGTTTCGAATGGACAAAAATGAAAACACGAATGCTGGCAATAGCTTTCCCCTTGATACTGATCTTTGCTTCAGCGTCGATGGCCCAGCCTAAGGAAGAAAACAAACTGGTCCAATTCCATATGGCCATTCTGAAGAAGGGTCCGCAGTGGGACGCGACCAAAGAAGCCGACCGCATGCTGATTCTGAAGCAGCATCTCGCGAACGTGATTGAGCTGCTGAATTCCGGTAAAGCCGTTATTGCCGGCCCGTTGGGCAGCGAGAATGACCTCGCGGGCATTTTCGTGCTCCGCGCCGCGACCGCAGAAGAAGCGAAGGGCATGGTCGACGCGGACCCGGCGGTGAAAGCCGGTCTGATGGTGGGCGAGATGCACCCGTGGTGGTCCGAAGACATTTTCAAAAAGGCGGTCATGCCCCTGAAGATGCAAACCGTCTATCTCGGTTTCTTGAAGCGAGGACCTAACCGGAAAGAGGGCGACAGCCAGACACCTGAGGTGCAGGCGCTGCAAAAAGCGCACATCGATAACATCAACCGGCTGGCGGATACCAAAAAGCTGGTGGTGGCCGGACCGTTTGGAGATAACGGTGACTTACGCGGGATTTTTGTATTTCGCGTGGGCTCGTTAAAAGAAGCGCAGGATCTGGCCGCGACTGATCCAATGATCAAGATTGATCGTTTGAGGCTCGAGCTGCATCCGTGGAACGTTCCGGAAGGTGTGATTCCTTAGGAGCGGGTTTTTAGACCCCCTGTCCCTTTGGGAGAGGGTTCATAGATTTTACTGACCGATCATCAGTAATACGGCTAGTGCCAACAGCGCCGAAGGCGCGGCATTCAGTAGCCACGGCCGTGAGGCCGTGGATCAAAGTCACGAATTGAAGTCGAGGCCCCGTAGGGCCGGCATTGTTTGACGGAGTGAATTGGCGGTTTAATGCCGCACCAGTTTCGTCTCGCTAAACCCTCATCCCGAGCCCTTCTCTCAAAAGGGCCCGAGGTCCGAAGGACTGGCATGATCAGGTTGGCCCTTCGGGCCTCGATGTTCTGGGTGGGACTGTTACCCCGACCTGACGGTCGGGGCTATTACATTTTCGGTCCTTCGGACCTCGCGATCACGTCCGACGTGAGATCTTCGAGATTAAGGCGCGAAGCGCCGGCATGAAATAGCCCCGACCGTCAGGTCGGGGGATGACGGTGTAAGAATTATTCCCGAGGTCCGAAGGACTGGCATGATCAGGTTGGCCCTTCGGGCCTCGATGTTCTGGGTGGGACTGTTACCCCGACCTGACGGTCGGGGCTATTACATTTTCGGTCCTTCGGACCTCGCGATCACGTCCGACGTGAGATCTTCGAGATTAAGGCGCGAAGCGCCGGCATGAAATAGCCCCGACCGTCAGGTCGGGGGATGACGGTGTAAGAATTATTCCCGAGGTCCGAAGGACTGGCATGATCAGGTTGGCCCTTCGGGCCTCGATGTTCTGGGTGGGACTGTTACCCCGACCTGACGGTCGGGGCTATTACATTTTCGGTCCTTCGGACCTCGCGATCACGCCCGACGTGAGATCTGTCCGAGATTAAGGCGCGAAGCGCCGGCATGAAATAGCCCCAACCGTCAGGTCGGGGGATGGCGGTATAAGAATTATCAGAAGGGAGAAACGCAGGATGCGTGCGCCCCTATCTTGCATACGTCCCCATCAACTGTCCCTGCGCTAGAATGTGACCTTCCATCGCTTTGAGCAGCTCTGCTTTCGTCGCGCCGGCCTTCAGCGGCAACTCACTATCAACGGCATAAACTCTGAAATAGTAATGGTGCGTTCCTGAAGGTGGACAGGGACCTCCGTATCCAATCTTCCCGAAATCATTCTTGCCCTGAAACCCGCCGGCCTTCAGGCTCTCGTCTGCCGGCAGGTTCTCGACCAATCCAATGTTTGCAGCAGGCAGATTGTAGAAGATCCAATGTACCCAGGTACCTCCGGGCGCATCCGGATCATCGGCAACGAGCGCAATAGTCTTCGCGCTCTGGGGCACGCCGCTCCATTCCAGCGGCGGCGAAATATTCACGCCGTCGCAGGTGTAGTGCCGCGGAATCAACTGTCCTTCTTTGAATGATGTGCTGGCGACCTGAAGCGAGGTTGAAGATAGCGGCAGCGGGCTCGGGGTGGAACTACCGGCGGAAGGCGTTTGACCTGTGCAACTCGAGAGTGCCAGCGATAGCAGAATCACAAGTGAGATTCTTTTTATCATAGGCCGGATGTCAGAGCGACCGGGTCGTCACTTTGGAGAGCACTCGAAAACACTTCGATTCACGACCCGGTCGCTACCGCCCCCGGTTCTGACAAAAGTTTTCACGAAGGCTTCACCGTCGGAGTCGGCAGCGCCATTCCTTTTTTGACGATATCAACCACGTCCTGCCGGGCCATCGTTAATTTGAAAATGATCCTATTGTTCTCAGCTGAGACTTTGGTGCTCTTTAGCAAAATTTCTTCATCGTGCCCTTTGCGCGAAGCCGCGCCCAACGTGAGCATCGTCGCGAACCCGCGCGACAACTTGTTGGCGCTATCGGCCGAGGTCACTTCTGATTCAACGATAGCCAGGACTTCGTTGCTGTCCTGCTTGATCGTAAAAATTACTTTCGGATTCGGTTTGTCCTCGTTCAGTTTCTTGAGATAGAACAGGACGCCACTATCATTCATCGCTTCGATTAGCCGCTTGCCCAGATCTACGAGCGTTTCATCGCCGGCCTTTCTGAGCACAATCGGGTTTACCAGCGCGCCATCCTTATTCAAGGTACTTTCGATACTGACTTCAAATGGTTTGTTGAAATCCAGCTTGCCCTTGTCTCGCAGGTCGGTGGCGTAGGTTGCCAGATCTTTGAACGGTGCTTTGTTGATCTCACCTTCTTCAGGCAGATCAATTCCGGTGCTCTTTGAGGCCGCCTCGAGGTCCTGTTGCGCTTTGTCCGCGGACTTGTCGTCGCCGCCTTTCGGAGGTGACGGTTTTGCTTCGCCCTGCTTCCCATTACCCGTGTTGCCGGCAATTAGCGGCGGGGGCGTGGGTGTCGGCGTGGGCGTAGGTGTTGCAGTCGGTGTTTCGACGGGCGGCATATACGCCGGCGTAAATGGCGCGCTCGCCGGAGGAACTGCCGGTAACGGCTGCATTCCGGGGTTATCCATCAGGAAGTAGCCGTCAGGATAACGGAATTTCTCAGTAGTGAATTCAATGATGTCCACGTCGTCGCCGATTGCAGTTCGCTTATACGGACGGTCGACAAAATCTGCGCCGGAGAAAATCGCGGCTACACTGAGGGCGTCACGCACTGGCGGAATCAGCAGCACACACGCAACCAGCACGAGGTGCCACGCCGCCGAGCCACCCAGCAGCCACATCAATTTAGGCCAGAAAGGTTCGCCGTTTACCTCGTAGTGATCGAACAACCCGCCCGTGTCAGCAAAGTTAAGCATTTCTTGTTTTCAACCCAGGCTTTGACGCGATTGGGCCTCATTACGTTGTGAATGTGTCCCTTGTTTGCCCGTCAATAGATAGTAAAGATAGTAAGTCAGCCAAAGATTCGTCGCAACCGCGTCACTAAAACGCCAAATTGTTGTTCACAGCTGACGAGTCATTGCTGACGCACTCCTGTCTGTTCGGCTGCCTTTGGCCTAAAATGCGTTTATGCGCCGCTCTCGCAGATTTCATGAAAAGCCGCAAAGGCGCGGCCAAAAACACCCTAACACCACAGATTCGCGAGGCGCCGAACGCGCTCCGAAACCCGATTTGTCGCGAACCCACAGCCGCGAACTGCGTGATCTGCTCGCTGGTATCGGGGCGCCTCCGCCCGCGCCGTTCAAACCTGATCGTTTTCAGCTGGAAGCCCTGGCAGCCCTGGAGTTTGAAGACGTGCTGGTCACCGCGCCGACCGGCAGCGGCAAGACCTGGATCGCGCGCGAAGAAATTCGCCGTCTGCTGGAAGCGGGCCAGCGGGCCTGGTACACAACGCCGCTGAAAGCGCTGACTAATTCAAAGTATCAGGAGTTCGCCGATGAATTCGGCGCCAAGCGCGTTGGCATTCTGACCGGCGACCGCAAAGAGAATTCAGACGCCCCACTGATCGTTGGCACCACTGAAATTTTTCGCAATCAATTATTCGATGCGCTGCGTGGAGGTTCAGAGGTGCGCTCGGACCTGGTCGTGTTCGACGAAGCGCATTACCTCGCCGATGAAGATCGCGGACACGTCTGGGAGGAAGCGATCATCCTGACGCCGCCGCGTATTCGTATGCTGCTGCTGTCGGCAACTATTGGAAATGCGGACGAGCTGGCTAGATGGATTTCGGAGTTGCGTGGTGTCCATTGCGGTGTCGTCAGGCGGCCCGGCGCGCGGCCGGTGCCTTTGCGCGCGGCGTTTTTGATGCCTGACAAAAGGTTGATTCCGTTGCTCGGCGAGAATGGAAAGTTGCACAGCGAAATTGCGGCCTTGAGCGAACAGAAAGACGAAGCAGATAGACCGAGGAGATATTGGAATCGACGAAGGTAGGTATCAGAAGCCCGACCGTGAGGGAGGGCCACGTGCGCTGTATCCAATGTTGAGAGCCCTCGGATCTTGCCCTCGCTGACGCTCCGACCTTCTGACACGATCGTTATGAAATTGCGCATGCCCGAAATGCCGCCTTCGAACCTTTTGGCGGCCCTGAGTTCATACAACCTACTGCCGGCGATTGTCTTTCTGCCGACACGCCGGCGCTGTGATGAAGCTGCCTCAGAGGCCGCCCTCAGCCGGCGCACATCACAGGATACGCGGCAAGAGTCCCGCCGCGACTTCATGCGCAGTTTCGTTGAGCAGCACACCGAGATTCGCAACCATCGTCACTGGGACACAATCGTACGCGGCGGGGTCGCCTCGCATCATGCCGGACACATGCCCGCGTGGAAGCTGGTGATTGAAAAGATGATGGCCGCGGGTTTGCTCGACGCGATCTTTGCCACCGCTACAGTCGCCGCCGGCGTCGACTTCCCTGCCCGCACCGTAGTTATCACCGTGGCCGATCGACGCACCGCTCGTGGCTGGCAATCATTGTCGGCTTCCGAGCTGCAACAGATGACGGGACGCGCCGGCCGGCGCGGCAAAGACCGCGTTGGTTTCATCATTGCCGCGCCCGGCCCGCATCAAAATCCGCGCCGAATTTCAGAGCTGCTCTCGGCGCCACCGGACGGTCTCGAAAGTCAGTTTCGGGCTACCTATACGTCGCTGCTCAATCTACTCGACGCGTTCGGTAGCTTCGCGCACGTGCGCGCGATTGCCGAAAAAAGTTTCGCCTATCGCGATCTGCTGCCGCGAATCCACCAGCTGGAACAGCAACGTGAGCTGAATGAAAAGCGAATCGCTGAACGGTTGGGCCAATTATCGCCGCCAATTGCAATCGACAACGTACTGGCCCTCGAACGCCTTAGCAGCGCGCGCTCGCGTTTATTTGAAGGAACTCCGCAGACGCGGCGCGAACTCCGGCACACCTGGTTGCAAAAAGCGGTTCAGCCGGGGCGTGTCGTGGCCATCGGCCGCAGCGGCAAGCGTCTGGCGCTGGTGATTACTCGTTCGACGGACGGCGTTACCGCAATGCGCGAAGATGGCCGGTTCACAACGTTTCCACTGGACCGTGTCGGCCGGGTATTCGAGCCGAGGTTTTCAACTCGTCCGGAGGACGCCGACCAGGCCTTCGACGAGATTCACGATCGCGGCGACAGTCACGCGTTGCTGGAACCACGCCTGCGGGACACACAGATGGCCGAGGACGATTCGATCAAGTTGCTGAACGAGGCGATCGATTCCCTGACGCCGGCCAATCTTGCCGAGTCCGAGCGTGAATCGCTGATGCAAGTGCTTTGGTCCCTGCAGACGGAAGCCGCCGCCATCGAAAAAGCGAATAATCAGACTGAACGGTTGCGTAATGAAATCTGGGAGCCCTTCGCGCGTTGCGCGCGCGTACTCGATCATTTTGGATATCTCGATTTCACGGCGCAGCGGGTGACCGAGCGCGGGAAATGGCTGGCCGACCTGCGTGTCGATCGGCCCTTGCTGATTGGCGAAGCGCTGCAGCGCAACCTGTTTTCATCCCTGGATGCGACCAGGGCCGCCGCGCTAATCGCCGCTCTCGCCGCGGATGAAGATCGCGATTATGGGGAACTGGAATTGGACGATGCGATTGTCAGTCTGCTGGTCCAATTCGAAGAGATCTCGTTCGAGGTCTCCACCGAAGAATGGAAGCGCGGCATTGAAGCCGTGCCGGAAATCAACTTCTCGGCGGCGGCCGCGGCCGCTCACTGGGCGAACGGTTCTGATTGGCGTGAGCTGGTACGCGAGACGAGGGCCGAAGAAGGCGATCTGGTGCGGCTATTATCACGAACCGGCGAGGCACTGCTGCAAATTGCCGGCTTGCGCGAAACTCACCGGGAGGCCGCGAACCTCGCGGCGGCCGCAGCCGAAATCATCCTCCGCGAACCGGTGCGATAGCCGGTTCTGGAACAGCTTTTGGATAGCGCTCCAATTTGCTGATGAGGTCAGTACCGGGAGCGTTAGCGACCGGGTAACGGCGGCAGCAATCTCGACTCTTGCGTCCGGCTTGACCCGGTCGCTGCCGCTCCCGGTACTGACCTCATACATTTGTGCACCTGATCCACTATGCTAAGATTTAGTCGTCATTGAAGAAGAAGCACCTATGGAAGTCCTTTTAGCTAACGAATACGGTTTTTGTTTCGGCGTCGAACGCGCGGTGGAAATGGTTGAGGGCGCCCTGGAAGTCGGGGCTCCCGTCCGCACGCTCGGCCCACTAATTCACAACACGCAGGAAATGCAACGCCTCGAATGCGAAGGCGTGTCCACGATCCAGGAACCTGCCCAGGTCTCGCGGGACGAAATCGCGGTCATCCGCGCGCACGGCGTCACGCCCCAGGTGCAGAGGGAGCTCGAGCAGCGCGCGGCGCAGGTCGTCGACGCCACCTGCCCGTTCGTGACGCGCGTACAACGCCTCGCCGAGCGCGCCGCCAAAGAAGGCCGTCACGTCGTGGTGGCCGGCAATCCGGATCATCCGGAGATGATCGGAGTCGTGGGCTATGCGCCGGACAACACCTTCGTGGTGCGGGATGCGGGCGAGGTGTCATCGCTTCCCCCACTGCACGCGCCACTGGTTGTTTCCCAGACGACGCTGAAGCTGCAAACATTTCTGGAAGTCGCCGAAGCCGTCAAAGCGAAAGCCGATGCTGAACCGCAAGTCGTGAACACTATCTGCTCGGCGACGCGCGATCGGCAGGATGCGGCCCGCGCCCTGGCCGGGCTGGTTGACGTTTTCTACATCATCGGCGGCAAACACTCTTCGAACAGTATCAAGCTGCTGGCAGTCTGCCAGGAGCAATGCGCGAACAGCTTTTTGATTGAGACCCAGGACGAGATCAATCCGCGCGATTTGAATGGCGCCAAACGTGTGGGCGTGACCGCCGGCGCGTCGACCCCCAACTGGCTTATCGATCAAGTCGTCAGTCGCCTGCGTGAGATTGGCAGTAACGGAAACGGTAACCACGGCGCGAACCTGAACTAGTTTACCTGGGGCTCTTCGCGCTTTACGGACACGACGCGTACCGGAACCCGACCGGTGCAGCTGTCTTCCCTGCCTGACCCCAGATGCGCTCCCCGATCCTCAAAGAGCTGGACGCACGCATCCTCGCAGAACGCACCCTTACGCGATCCGCATTAGATCAACTGCTCTCGAGCCAACGCGAGTTGGGGCTGGTGTTCGGTGACCGGCCGACTTGCCCCTTCCTGCGGCCCCACATAATTTCACGTTCACAATATGACGAAGTCGCCCGCGCTGCGAGCGTGATCGCCGGAGCGGTGGAAAAAGTCGTGGCGCGCGCGCTGGTTGATAACGAGTTAATGTCGCTGCTCGGCGCGACCGAACGCGAGCAGAAGATGGCGCGGCTCGATCCGGGTTATCCGCGGCTATGTGTAACCAGCCGGCTCGATTCGTATGTCTCGGACGCGGGCTTTCAATTCCTCGAATACAACGCCGAGACACCGGCGGGCGTTGGCGATCAGATGCAGCTCGAAAAAGTACTATTTCAACTGGAGCATAACCGCGCCTTTCTCGATCAAAACCCGCATTGGCGGCCCGCTCCTCACCGGCGGCTGCTCAGCGCGCTGCTCGAGGCGTACCGCGAGTCGGGCGGCGACAAAGAAAAACCGCAGATTGCCATTGTCGATTGGAAAGGAGTGGCGACTGAGGGCGAATTTTACGTGCTACGCGATTACTTTGCTTCTGAAGGATACAACACCGCGATTGTCGACCCGCGCGAACTCGCATATGACGGCCGGCAGCTCACAGTAGCGAGTTTTCGGATCGATATTGCCTACAAACGCGTCGTCATTCACGAGTTCCTTGAGCGCTGTGATGAAGATCATCCACTGGCGCGCGCTTATGCCGATCGCCGCGTGTGCCTGATCAATTCTTTCCGCACCAAACTGGCGCACAAAAAAGCGAGCTTTGCGGTCCTCAGCGATCCTCGGTTTGAGGAACTCTTTACGACTGAAGAGATCGAGATCCTTCGGCGGCATATTCCCTGGACCCGGCGCGTAACCAGCGAGGTTGATGATCTGATTGATATCGTCAGTAAGGAACGGGACAGGTTCGTGCTGAAACCAAATGATGATTACGGCGGACATGGCGTGTTCCTGGGTTGGGAAACTACCGATGACGAGTGGAAACAAGCGATCAGGCTCGCGCTGCAAAAACCTCATGTGGTGCAGGAGCGCGTCGCTTTGGATAGGATGTGGATGCCCATGTTTACCGATCGGGTGCGAATGGAACAATTGTTCGTCGATTTCAACCCGTTTCTGTTTCACAACGAAGTGGAAGGCGCGTTGGTGCGGCTGTCGTCATCGTCACTTCTGAACGTAACTTCCGGCGGCGGCCAGACTGCGCTGCTGGTGTTGGAGGATTTCTAGCTTGGATATTGAATCGGTTCGCGCTTATTGCCTGTCGTTTCCGCATGCAACAGAGAATGTTCAATGGGGCAACGATCTGGTTTTCAAACTGGCTGGGAAAATGTTCGCGGTGACGGTGCTGGAAGGCGCGTCGAAATACTGCCTCTCGTTCAAGTGCACGCCGGAACAATTTCTTGAACTGACTGAGCAGGACGGTATCGATCCGGCGCCTTACTCGGCTCGTTACCACTGGGTCGCGCTGAAGAGCTTTGATCTGCTGTCTGATAAGGAGCTGAAAGCGCTGCTCAAGAACTCGTATGATCTGGTGCGGGAAAAGCTTCCGAAAAAGGTGCGGGCCCAGCTCGATTAAGTCTTAAATTGAGGGTGTTAGAGTACCAACTTTAGTTGGGACTTTTTTTCATCAACAGAACTGCCCGACTGAAGTCGGTACTCTGACACCCGCAGCTGAGTGAGACACTACCGAAACAATCAACCTGCTTGGAGTTCCCTGCGCAAATCTGATATGAACTAGCCCGCGCTGGGAATCAAAAATGCACTTGAAAATTCTATTCAAATTGAGTCTGGTCGCGGTGTTTCTAATTTGTCTGCTCAGCTTGATTGGTTGCATGCGAGGCAACCAGACCGGGCCCCGGAACTCGAAGGCCACGTCGAACAATCGCGCCGAAGGACAGCTGGTCGATCTCAACTCAGCCAGTAAGGCGGAGTTGATTGCCTTACCTGGCGTAGGCGAAGCGTACGCGCAGCGAATTGTCGATCACCGGCCCTATCGCGAGAAAACCGATCTGATCCGGCGTAATGTCATCCCCGAGTCCACCTATCGTCAGATTCAGGAAAAAGTGATTGCCCGCCAGTGAGCGGGCGAGCGAGGCGAAAGGAACTTTCACATGGAAGAGTTTGAGAAGCTGGGCGCGTTCTACCTCGGCCGTCCATTTGATCTGAAAACGAAGCAGCCAGGAAAAAGCCTCGTCCTGTACGATTCGAAAGACCTGGTAACTCATGCCGTTTGTGTGGGGATGACCGGTAGCGGCAAGACGGGCCTGTGTATCGACTTGCTGGAAGAGGCGGCCATCGATGGGATTCCCGCGATTGTGATCGATCCCAAAGGCGATCTGGCAAACCTCATGCTGACATTTCCGAATTTGCGCGGAGAAGATTTCGCGCCCTGGATTAACGAAGAAGACGCGCAAAAGAAAAACCTTTCGCCCTCCGATTATGCGGCGGCGCAGGCTGAGACATGGAAGAACGGACTCGCCGCTTGGGGACAGGACGGCGCGCGCATCCAGCGACTTCGTGAGGCCGCGGATTTTCGCATCTACACCCCGGGAAGCAATGCGGGTATTCCCGTGTCAATTCTCAAATCATTCGCCGCGCCGCCGCCGGTCATTCGCGAAGATTCCGAGTTAATGACCGAGCGGATCAATACGACAGTCACCAGTCTGCTCGGGCTATTGGGTATCGATGCTGATCCCATCAAGAGCCGCGAACACATTCTGATTTCGAACATTCTAAACAGCGCCTGGTCCGCCGGAACCGATCTCGATCTGGCGGCATTAATCCAGCAAATTCAATCACCCGGATTCAGTCGCGTCGGTGTCATGGACCTGGAATCGTTCTTCTCGGCCAAAGATCGGTTTGAGCTCTCTATGTCGCTCAACAATCTGCTGGCCGCGCCGGGTTTCAGCGCCTGGATGGAAGGCGAAGCGCTCGACCTGCAGCAGATTCTCCATACTCCGCAAGGCAAACCGCGGGTGGCGATTTTTTCTATCGCCCATTTGAGCGACGCTGAAAGGATGTTCTTCGTCTCGCTCTTGCTCAATCAGACGCTGGGCTGGATGCGGGCGCAATCAGGCACCACCAGTCTGCGCGCGATTCTCTACATGGATGAAATATTCGGCTACTTCCCGCCGGTAGCCAATCCGCCCTCGAAGCTGCCGCTGCTGACTTTGCTGAAGCAAGGACGCGCGTTCGGTTTGGGGGTTGTGCTGGTAACACAAAATCCGGTGGACCTTGATTACAAGGGATTGTCGAATACCGGCACGTGGTTCATCGGCAGACTACAAACAGAGCGCGATAAAGCGCGAGTGCTCGAGGGCCTCGAAGGGATTGCCGCCGGCACCGGCCAAAAATTCGACCGCCAGGACATGGAACAAACGCTCGCGGGACTCAGCAATCGCATCTTCCTGCTTAACAACGTCCATGAAGACAACACCGAAGTGTTTGAGAGTCGCTGGGCCATGTCGTATTTGCGTGGGCCACTGACGCGCGCGCAAATCAAGACTTTGATGGAACCGGTAAAGAGTGGCGCCACCATGCCGGCATCATTTGCGGCTGCGGCGGCAGCCGGTCAGGCAGCTGCGACGGCTCCGGTTACTCAAGCTGCGACTCCCGCCCCGTCAGCCGTGTCGTCGAACTCGCAGCGGCCGGTGTTGCCTCCGGAGATCGCGCAATACTTTATTCCGGTTCGCGGTAGCGGCGGAGACGCGACGCTGACTTATCAACCGATGGTTCTGGGATTGGCTGAAATCAGATTCAGCGACACGAAATCGGTGGAAATGACGCAGCAGGTGGCGCGCTTGGCGGCGATTTCCGATGGCCCGATTGCGATGGATTGGGATAAGGCAACCAACATCGATCTGCCGGCAGAGGACCTCGAGCAGACACCGGCAGAGACCGCTCAATTCTCCAGCCCGCCCCCGGCGGCCAGCAAATCAAAAAACTACGAAACCTGGAAAAAAGATTTGGCCGCCTGGATCTACCGTAACCAACGGCTCGAACTGCTCGAGAGTCCGAGCCTCGATCTGGCGTCGAATCCGGGTGAGTCTGAGCGCGACTTTCGCGTCCGGCTGCAACAGCTGGCGCGTGAGAAACGCGACGAGAAGATCGAGAAGCTTCGTCAGAGATATGCGCCGAAGTTGGCGGCGCTGGAAGAAAAGAAACGGCGTGCGGAACAAGCCGTAGCGCGCGAGTCCGAGCAGGCCAGCTCGCAAAAAGTGCAAACTGCGATCTCGTTCGGTGCAACTTTGCTGTCTTCGTTTTTTGGCCGCAAGACCCTGAGTCTCTCAACTTTGGGTCGGGCAACCACTGCGGCCCGCGGGGTGAGCCGCTCAATGAAGGAATCCGGAGATGTGGGCCGCGCGCAGGACACCGTCGAAGCGGTGAACCAACAACTGGCTGATATGGAAGCTGAGCTTAAGGCAGAGACCGAAGCGATCCAACAAGCCGGCGACCCGCAAACCGAAGCTCTTGAAAAGATCAGTTTGAAGCCGACGAAATCCAACATCGACATCAAACTGCTGACGTTGGTATGGGCGCCTTACTGGTGTGACACACAGGGCCGGCTGACGCCATCATGGGAATGAACTGCTGGTAAAAGAAAAAGGGAGGGTTGTATGGACGAACTCATCAAACAGATTACCGCCAAAACAGGCATCTCAGAGGATCAGGCACGGACTGCGGTGACTACGGTCACCGGATTTCTCAAAGAGAAACTGCCCGCGCCAATCGCGGGACAGATCGATAACCTGATGAGCGGAGCCGGGGGCGCCGGCGACACGCTCAGCGATCTGGCTTCAAAAGCAGGCGGCTTTTTCGGTAAGTAAATTTAGATCGCGGTTAGGGGGAGAGCCGAGACTGCAGCGCTCGCAGGCGCTCGTTCACGCCGCGATAGGAAACATTAATACCGTAGACTTCAGTGAAGAGGCTCATTGCCTGGTTCAGGTCTCCGGCTTGCTCGTAAGCGGCCGCGAGATCAAAGCGCAGCGCCTGGCGCTCGTCTTCAGACGCCGCGGGTGCGTTCAATCCTTTCTTGAACCAGGTAACCGCGAGTTGCGGCACGCCCTTCTTCAGAAAGCAGTGCCCGATCAGATTGCAGCACTGTAGATAGCGCGGCGTCCCGTCTTCAGCCGAAACCAGACCGACCGCCACCTGGAATTCCTCGAGCGCTTCCTCAAACAATTCCATCTCCTGATAGGCAAGCCCAAGGTTGTAATGGGTTTCGTAGTCTCCATTTCCGTTCGATTCACCTTCAGCTGAAATCCGATATTCTTCGAAGATCTCAGCCAGCCCCGGGTCGATGATTTGCGGCGTGCTGATCGGAGCTTCCATCAGCGGTTCAGCGGCTTGCATCTCAATCGCTGGTTCCGATGTGTCCACCGGTATCGACATGTCGGGTGCCGGCTGTAAGTCCGCATGGAATTCGAATTGAGCAAAAGCATCCGGAACCTCTTCCGTTACTGGTGACGTCTCGGGCTCAATGATGATATCGGCAGACACGCCATTGCGCGCCGCTTCAATCCGCTGCCGCCTGACCTCGATGTCCGCATGCTTGCCAAACTGGTTTTCCAGCAGGTCGAGGGTATCGACCGCGATGTCTATGTAGCCCTGCGCGATGTAGAAATCAACGCTTTCCAACTCCTGTGCGCGCAGCGACGAATGCGGATCCTCATCACTGCCTGCCGGCGATTCCAGGACAATGGACTCCTCGGAAGAGGACGGTCCCGCGTGGGACGGCTCAGTAGCCGTGGCTTCAAAAGCGAAGCCTCGCTCAATCTCCATTTCATTGAATGATTGAGATCGTGAGGGCGAGTCTGCCGAGTGTGGGGCTGGCTGGCTGTTGACCGGCGCAGCCTCTTCGACTTCGAATTCCCCTCCGGCGATCGACACCGCGTCCGATTCGACCTGAGCCACTGCTTCTGCTTCGGGAAGCATCTCGGCGGCAGCAGTTGGATCAGGCCCGCCCAACTCCATCAAGCGCTCGAGATGATGTGTTTGATCAGGCGCGAGCCGAGTTAACTGTGTTAACGCATAACGCTCGTCTTGATCGGAGCCGGCCGCTTGGGCAGCCTCCGCCAAACGCTCGAGGGCGCCTTTCAAATTCTCAACGTCGCGCACCCAACAATACGTGTGCACGAGCAGATTCAGCGCCGCCACGTTATCGGCGTCTCCGCTCAACAACTCGTTGATTAGTTCGAGCAGCCGGCCTTCCTCACGTTCCGCCAGCATCTGCTCTGAGATTCCACTGATCACGCGAACGGCGTCGTCAATCCTGCCAATATTCAGATAGAGCCGGGCCACTTCGACCATCGACAGGTACGAGGATCGATCTCTGGCAATCAGCTCTGACGTGGAAATCTCTGCCCGCTCCGGGTCTTCGGCCCAAACGTAGGCGCGAGATAACATCGAGATCAGACGCACGTCGTCGGGATTCGTATTTACGGCGCGTTGGATTGATTCAGCGGCATCGTCAGCGGTGCCGAGCGCCCCATGCGCCGCCAACAATCCGTTCAATGCTTCATAGTCAGCCGGATCAAGCTCGAGGGCCCGGCCCAGCACCTCCAATGCCTGATCAAATGAGCTGCGGGCCAGGAGATGTTGACCGGCAACGGTGAATGAATCCACCGCCCCCCTGGTCATTCCCTCTTTGAGATAATTCTCCGCCAGTCTGATGCGCACATCAGTATTTTGCGGATCGAGATCAGCAATCTTGCGCAGCACTTCGAGGCCGGCCTGGGTGTTGCCGGATTTGGAATGCGCGCCGGCCACCACCAAATAGTGCGCGCGGGCTTCGACGATGAGGTCCTGTTGCGCGTAGAGTTCGGCCAGGCTGGTGGCAATCTCGACATCGTTCGGCTGCAGCCGATCGATCTTTCTGAACATCGCAATGGCTTTCAGCCCAAAGTCCTGGTCGCGATAGTGCTCCGCAATGCGCCGGAAACACGAAATCGCGGCAGCGGGATTGCCGACACGGACCTGCAGATCACCGAGAATGTTCAGAGTGGTAAAGTCCGACGGATCACCCTCAACAACCTTGCTGTACTCTTTAATGGCTGATGGAATCTTGCCTAATTCGAGAAATTTCTCGGCCGCCTGAAGAGTCTTTACCTTATCGAAAGCCATGGAAACCGATCTTGGAATGAATTTGTTTGGAGCGAGGTGGGGTCACCTAACGCTGTCGAGGACACGCTGACTTTAGCATGCTGAAGCCGCCTCGGAACATCCGCGGCACCCTTACGCTAACACGTAAAAACGAGAAGTGTCAACGAGGTTTTTCATGTCTAAACTTCGGCAAACTCAGGATTTTTGCCGATTTTCTCAGATAACGTCCGCGAAGTTCTTTCGGGTACGCGCAAACCACCAGTAACCCAGCAGGAAAGCGAGAATTGCAAAAACGGAAAAATAGGCCAGGCCGGTCCAATCCGGAGGAACGCCGTCGAGGATTATTCTTCGATAATTGCGGACCAGCGCCGAGAAAGGGTTGACGTTAATTGCGGTGCGGTAGGGCGCCGGCACGATCGATTCAGGGTAAAGAATCGGCGTCAGATACATCCACGCGGTCAGAATTAGGGCGATTCCCTGGACCAAATCTCGAATAAAGACTCCGAGCGAAGCCACCAGCCAGGAAATGCCAAAAGTGACGATCAGTTGCGGTATCAGTATCAGAGGCAGGAAAAGCACCGTCGGATGTAACTCCCGGCGCAAGATGATCGTGGCGGCCAGCAGCACGATCGTCCCCATCAACTGATTTGCGACGGCTGCGAGTGACAACGACAGGGGCAGCGTCTCCAGGGGAAAGACGACGCGTTTTACCAGGTTCGCATGGGCGACGATCGTGTTTGCGGATAGCTGCACTGCTTCCTGAAACGCATTCCACGGCAACAATCCGCAGAAAAGGTACAACGCGTAATCCCAATGCGAGGTGCTGGCGCCGAACTTCGCCTGAAAAATACCGGCAAAGATGATCGTGAAGATTGCGATCATCACCAGCGGCGTCAGCAAAGCCCACAGAATGCCCAGGGCTGAACCGCGATAACGTGCTGCCAGCTCACGTTTGCTGAGAGACAAAATCAAATCAACGCGGCCAGGAAGTTGCCACAAAGGAAGCCAAACGGCACGGCGAGCTGTCTGTGCAGAGATCATCGGTAATTCTGTTTAGCCGTGCGCCACTTCGCGGAACGCGGCCAGAAACTTTTCCATCTCGTCCTGCTTGCCAATCGTGACCCGCATATGAGTAGGCAATGCCGGAAAGGCGCGTCCTACCTGCACACCTCTCTGGTTAAGTGCATCAATGAGCGGCCGCACCGGCCTTCGGACATCAATCATCATGAAATTTGCTTGTGAGGGGATGTGCCGGAATCCGAGGCTGCCGATTTCATTCACGACGAACTCTTTGGTTTGACGATTCAACCTCCGCCCTTCCGCTACCTGTTCGTTGTCCTTGAGACTGGCGGCGGCCGCCACCAGGGCCATGATGTTTACGCTGTCCCAGGTTAAATGCGGACGCATCCGCCGGATCGTTTCCGGCTGGGCTACACAATAGCCGCAACGCAATCCGGCCATGCCGTAAATCTTTGAAAACGTGCGGGCCACAATCAGATTTTGATGGTCCTTGATCAGGGGAATCACGCTCTCGTAATCAGGACTGTCCGCATAGTGATGATAGGCCTCGTCAACCAGCACCATCGTTTGCGCCGGGACCTTCCTCAGGAATTCGCGCATCACTCTTTTCGGAGTGATACTCGCGGTGGGATTGTTTGGATTACAAATATAGATCAGGCCGCCATTCGCCGCGGCCAGCATGCGCGAAAGATCGTGGGCATATGCCGCGGTCAATGGCACCTTGATCACCTCCGCTCGATTCACGCGGGCATGATTCAAGATGGCTTCAAAGGTCGGATCGGCGGCGATTAATTTTCCGCGCCCGGGTGTGAAAGTGAGGGCGGGTCCGCGCGTTGGTTTTGATAATTCAATGGGCCGTCCGGCCGCCGCCAGAGATCCGGTAAATGCCGACGCGCATACTTTCAGGATCTCTCCCGATCCATCACCGAGTACGATCTGATCGCGATTCACGCCGTTAACTTTTGCCAGCGTGTCGATCAACTCGTCTGCATGTTCGTCGGGATAACGCCAGGCGAGGCCGAACGCTTCGGACATGGCCTTCACCGCCATCGGCGATGGCCCGTAAGGGTTCTCGTTCGAATTCAAACGCACCGGCGCAGCGGCTGAAGCCATGTTTCCTAACGCCCCACGGGCGAAAGAAATGGCCGGCCGCGTGGCCAGACATGCAGCAGACATACTTATGAATTGGGCGAATTTGCGGCGCGAAATGGCAGACGTTTCCGGCATAGTTCGAGACCTCCAGCGGGTGTTTGAATGCGCCGCATTATCCGTCATGCTTTGAACGAAGCAAAGCCCATTATTTCTAATTTCCTCAGGATGCCGCGGTTCGGTGATTGTGATACGCTGACTTCAAAGTCGATGTCAGAGCAAATTACAGCCGGTTTGTTTCCGGAGATGGCCGGAATCGACAGCCAAAGCGCGAAATCAAAGACGTCTGCGCCGCTGGCTGAGCGAATGCGTCCGCGCGCACTAAACGAGTTCGTCGGACAGGAACATCTGGTCGGTGAAGGCCGGGCGCTGCGACGCTTGATAGAAGGCGGGGCCGCGCTCCCGTCACTGATTCTGTGGGGTCCTCCGGGTACCGGCAAGACGACCCTGGCGCGACTACTTGCGGCAAAGACTGCCGCTCGATTCATTGCCCTCTCAGCTGTATTCTCCGGCGTGAAAGATCTGCGTGGCGCAATCGGCGAGGCCCGGCTGAACCGGCAACGCGGCCATCGGACGATTCTCTTCATCGACGAAATCCATCGCTTCAATAAGGCCCAACAGGATGCCTTGCTGCCCGCGGTTGAAGACGGAACGGTAACTCTGATTGGCGCGACGACTGAGAATCCTTCGTTTGAAGTGATCTCTGCGCTGCTCTCGCGCAGTCGTGTGCTGGTGCTTAACCCGCTGGATGAAAGCGAGATCGAAACGATAATTAGACGCGCGCTGGAGGATGAATCCCGCGGCGTCGCCTCGCAACAGGCTCAAATGTCCGACGAGTTGATTGGGCGCCTGGCGCATCTCGCCGGCGGCGATGCGCGAGTAGCGTTGGCGGCCCTCGAAGCCGCAGTGGCCGCCACTCCGACCGACGACGCGGGCCGTCGGGTCGTGAACGGTGAAACTTTGATCGAGGCGCTCGGCCGCGCCCAGTTTGGTTATGACAAAGGTGGCGAGGAGCATTACAACCTGGCCTCAGCGCTGATCAAGTCGTTGCGCAACTCAGATGTCAATGCCGCGCTTTACTGGCTGGCACGAATGATCGAAGGTGGGGCCGATCCGGTCTTCATTGTCCGACGCTTGTGCATTCTCGCTTCAGAGGACATCGGTCTCGCGGATCCAAACGCCATGGTACAGGCCGCCGCCGCGGCGGACATCGTTCAGCTAATCGGCATGCCGGAAGGATTGTTCCCGCTGACGCAGGCGACGATCTATCTTGCCCGCGCGCCAAAATCGAACGCCGTTTTGCGTGCCTATTCAGCTGCGAACAAAGATGCCATGGAAACATCGCGCGAGCCGGTGCCACTTCATTTGCGCAATGCGCCGACGCCGCTGATGAAGCACCTCGGCTATGGCAAGGAATATCGTTATGTCCACAACGACACGGCGGCCCAGGACGAGATGTCTTGCTTGCCGGACCGGCTGAAGGGGAGAGTCTATTTCGAGGAAGATTCAACCACAGCGGGCAAAGAGAAAGACAAACAAAGCAAGAGGTAGAGGCCGGCAGCAGAAGAATTCATGCACAACAAATCAGGGAAGGATCTGCGCGCGCTGATCGCGCTTTCGTTTTAGCTCTTTGCGCTTTGCTCTTAGCTCATTGCTTTTTCTATTTCTATGGCACTGAAAAATAAGAAAGAGCTCGCCTTTCTTCACGACCTCTACATTGCTACGGACTGGGGGGAGCGATTCGCAGAGCTAGTTGATGCGCACGTTGAGTTACCCGCCGAGGGCCGCGCACTGTTCATCGAAGCAGGAACCGGAGGACACGCCCTCGCGCTGCAACAACGCGCGGGGGCAAAACTCGAGCTGGTTTGCGCCGATCAAAACGAGGAGTGTATCGAGGTCGCGCGGGCCAAAGCAGTGGCGCTCAATGAACCAACGCAATTCAGACACGAGCACAGCCTCGCGCTCTCGTTCCCTGACGATCAATTCGATCTGGTGCTCGCAAACGGTTCGTTCACGCCGCGCAAAGATCTTCAGCCGGCGTTGACTGAGATGGTTCGCGTCACCAAACCGGGCGGCCGAATCGCCTGGTGGCTGCCAACCGCCGGAAGTTTCGGCGAATTCTTTTCAATCTATTGGGAGGCCTTGCTGGCCGCAGGCATCGCGGATCACGGTGGTTACGTCGAGCAGCTGATCATCGATCTCCCGACGACTTCAGATATTGAAGCCTGGGCCCGGGATCTCGACGTTGAAGATATTCACTCCCGAACGGCACTCGAAGAATTCGATTTCGAATCGGGCGAGCAGTTTTTGAATTCTCCATTGATCATAGATTTTCTCTTGCCCGCATGGTTGGAACCCATTCCGGCCCGCGCGCGCGAGAAAGTGACCACAGAGTTAGCGCGAATTATCGATGAAGAGCGGCACAGTGGTGAGTTTGTGCTGACCTTGAAAGCCACCTTATTGGTGGGAAAGAAAAGCCTGGTGCAATGAGGAGTGAATTCCTTTACCGCTCGATCTTCCTGGCCTCGTTCGCCCGCATTTGTTGAGCACGCCGGCGAGCTTCCTCAAACAGCGCCTCGTCATCCACGTCGTTCAGACCGGCGCGGGAGGCCTTATCGTCGTCCGCGGTATCCAATCCTTCTTTAAATGCCTTTTTGCTTTGGCCCAGCGCCTTTGCTAATTGCGGCAGTTTGCTGCCGCCGAACAGCAGAAAGATCGCCGCCACGACCAGAATAATGATGGTCGGGTTTCCAAATACCTCTAACAGAACTGCATTCATATGAAACTCCTGAACAAGTATGAAACAAAAAGTTAGTGCTCAGCCTTCTTCTCCTGGGCACGACGGCGGGCTTCTTCGAATAAGACTTCATCATCTACCGAATCCAGCTTTCGGCGCGAGTCTCTGTCGTCGCGTTCGGAATCGTCCATTCCTTCTTTAAAGGCTTTCTTGCTTTGACCTAAAGCTTTGGCGAGCTGCGGAAGCTTGGTACCACCAAACAACAGGATGATAGCAGCGACCACCAACACCACAATCCATTCGGTGCCGATCACCAACAGCATGATTCTCATGACGATTCTCCTGACAACGGCGCACGTCTCAACTTACGCCCGGACGCACAGCTCGCTGTGACCGTCGGATTCATAGAATAAATATTTTCTCCAGGTCTCATCGGCGCGGCCGATGTAACGCATGATCTGCCGGTTTACATGCAGCGAAAAAGCGCGCGGCCGGCGCAGCAGGTTCATGCCTGATTCCTCAGGCGTGCGATTGCCTTTGCGATGGTTGCACCGCTTGCAACAGGCTACCAGATTGTCCCAGGTCGACTCGCCCCCGCGCGACCGGGGCACGATGTGATCGAGGGTCAGTTCTGACGGAGCGAACTGCTTGCCACAGTACTGGCAGCATGAATGATCGCGCAACAGAATGTTTTTGCGCGAGAGCGAACGCCGCTCAAATGGAATGTGCCGGTACTCAGTCAAACGGATTACGGACGGAGCATGCATCTCGATCATTTGCGAGTGCAGCATGTGGCCGTTGTGCTCTTCCATGCGCGCGACGCCCTTAAAAATCATCACCACGGCGCGCCGTTCCGTGCACACGTTGATCGGCTCGAACGAGGCATTCAGGACTAGAACTCGCGCATTCATGGTTGAGGCGATATTACGCGAGCCCGGCGGAGAGTGTCAAAAAATCGTGTCAAAAGCGGTGCGCGGGCATCCCTGGCTGCGAAGCGCCCGGATGCCGGGTCTTTCTTTGGGAGATGCGAGCACGGATGCTCGCGAACTGCCGGCAAAGATGTCGGCGCTCCCTTAACGAAACTTGTCGGTGGCTGTAACCAGCGCGCTCAGATTGCCCGGCTCCATGATCGAATGTCCTGCGTCAGGACTAATGTGCAGCTCGGCCTCGGGCCAGGCACGATGGAGATCCCAGGCGCTCGTCATGGGGCAAACCACATCGTAACGTCCCTGAACGATCACGCCCGGAATATGCCGAATCTTGCTGACGTTTTCGATCAGGTAATTCTCGCTGGGAAAGAAACAATTGTTCATGAAGTAATGGCATTCGATCCGCGCGAAGGCCTCGGCAAACTCCGGATCGGCAAAGCGCTCGATCGATTTTGGATCGAAAAATAGTTTCGAAGTACTTCCTTCCCAGATGGACCAGGCGCGCGCCGCGGGGATGCGCACCTCCGCGTCGTCGCTGGTTAGCCGGCGATAATAGGCGCTCACCATATCGTGCCGTTCATTCTCGGGAATTACCTTCAGGTACTCTTCCCAAACGTCTGCAAATATCCAGCTACAGCCTTCCTGATAAAACCATTTAATCTCCTGCGGCCGGCACAGAAAGATGCCCCGTAACACCAGTTCGGTAGCGCGGTCAGGATGCGTTTCGGCATAGGCCAACGACAACGTGCTCCCCCACGAGCCGCCGAACACCTGCCATTTTTCAATGCCCAGGTGCTCGCGCAGTTTTTCAATATCGGCTACCAAATCCCAGGTAGTGTTTTCTTCGATCGAAGCGTGCGGAGTGCTCTGTCCCGATCCTCTCTGGTCGAAGAGCACAACTCGATACGCGGCCGGATCGTGAAACTGGCGGTACTCGGGAGTCAGCCCTCCACCCGGCCCGCCATGAAGAAAGACCACCGGTTTGCCTTCAGGATTACCGCACTGTTCATAGTAGAGATTGTGAATGTCCGACACTTTCAAACGACCGGTGTCGTAGGGTTCGATTGGCGGGTAAAGGGTTCTGAGTTGCGTCATAAGATTCTTATCTCGTGAGTAAACCTTCTCTTTCAACTACCTGTCTTACCTCTTCGAAGGCAGGCTCTATGTTTCCTTTAGGAAACCGTATTTGGCCTAAGCCTTCGATATTGGAAAACGCTTCACATCCTTCCTCAAGCAGAATAATGGCCTTGGTGAACCCAAGTCTGCCCTGGAAGAGTCCTGCTTCGTGGACGACATTCATTCGAGCTTGCAGCGTCCCATCGGCCAGTTCGTCTTCCGCAGTGAAAATTAGAAATGCGATGCCCGCATCATCTAACATCTGAGACAACCTAGCAACGTGTGTAAATCCCTGCTGGCGGTACGCGATTAAACTCATCCCATGTCAACGCAAGGCGGTCTTGAATAAAGTCCTTGAGATCCTTCCAAACGCGAGAGCGTCCGTGACCGATAAAAACGTTTTCCCAATCCGCGGTCCTTTCCGAGATACCGATCTTGTCGAACAAGATGAGCGGCTGCTTTTTGGGCAATTTTAGACAGAGTCTCACAAACTGCTGCCGGGATTCGAAGCGCCATGACGTCACTCCAAACATCCAGGTGCGGAGGCGATTGGAATCCTTGTCCAAGAGCAACGGTATCCTTAGTAATAAACTGGCCACGCGGAAGATAACCGTTTACGATATTTGTTGCCGTCGGTACAGCTATCTCATCCAGTTCTCTCGTTAGTCTGGACAGAAAGGGATCTTCTCGTCCGGACTGAGCCGTAGTGATTAGAGAAGTGATTTCTGTGCGCTTGTCCGAGCTCAGGCTCCGTGCGTGCTTCGCTAGCGCGCGCGCAGATGTCAAATCGGGCTGACCAGCTAATTCATAGATTCGTTCCGTTACGGTGTCATACTTATACTCTCGCCACTCACCCGTTGTGCCATCGGTGAAGTAACTCATCATCCCCCATTCCTGGCTAAAATGAGCGCCTGGAGGTGGCGTTTGAAAGTCTCGATAATAAACACGCGATTGATAGCCTAGCCATGACCCGCTCCAAGCCTTTTTGATCCGATTCGAGGCGGTCTCAAGTCTCTCCAGAGGCCCGCTCACATCAGGCGAATCAAATTTGCTTATGATCGAGTCCAGGTCTTTTGCGATTTCGAGGAACTCGTCAGTAATACCGGACATAGGCCCATTATACTTAAAGTTGGTTGGTGCATAAGTTTTGTGAGCTGCTATGGCTCTCATTGAGCCAAGTACTTTGCTTGCCGCAAGCATTAGGCCCGTGTAAGCTTCCGGAAGTCCGGGCCTTTCCAAAAAAGTAGGCGATCGTCATGTCAGCAAACTTAGAACAAGCGATCCTCAAAAAGATTCAGGCTCTTCCTGACAAAAAGCAGGAGGAGGTTTTGGCGCTGGTCGATCAAATGCTGAAAGAAGGTCGGCCTCAATCCCCATCGAATGGCCGGCCAATCTGGGAGATTATCGAAGAGATCGCCAACCAAGCCCCACCCGGGACATGGGACGACGTGCCAACAGATGGCTCCGTCAATCACGACCATTATCTTTACGGAGCACCGAAACAAATCCCTTGAAGCTCGTCTTCGCCGATACTGTTTACTGGGTTGCGCTGATTAATCCGAACGATGAGTGGCGTAACCAGGCACGCTCCGCAACGACGCTACTTACCGATGCCCAGATCATAACAACCGATTCTATTCTGATCGAAGTGCTGAATTTCTTTGCCGAACATGGTGACGAAGCACGGCGAAAAGCAGTTTCCGTAGTCGAACAGCTTTTGATAAACCCAATTATCGAAGTAGTGCCTCAGACTCACGACAACTTTCTGGCGGGGCTCACTTTCTACAAGGCTCGCGCCGATAAGGGCTACAGTCTCACCGATTGCGTTTCGATGATCACAATGCGCGAGCGAAACATTACGGAAGTCCTCACGCATGATCGACACTTCGGGCAGGAAGGTTTCACGGTCCTGTTTTAGTAACGCTTCTTACTGATTTAGGCGCGGGCCATTGTCAACACAAAAACAGCCTCCACGCCGGCCGCTTTCAATACCTCCGCACATGCCGACACAGTTGCCCCGGTCGTGAACACGTCATCGATCAGCAGCACCCGTTTACCCGCTAGAAGATCTTTGTGCCGAACTTCAAAAGCCGTAGCCACGCTTCTGCGGCGCGCCTTCGCGTCCATGCCACCGCGATGCATTTGGGTCTGAATCTTCCTAACCAGACAATGCTGGTCCAGGGGAAGTCCACTCAGGCCGGCAAGTTCTTTGGCTAACACCAGCGCCTGATTGAAACCGCGCTCACGTTCGCGCGTGGCGTGCAGTGGTACCGGAAGGACAAGGTCCGCGCTCCGCAGCGGATCACGTTGCAGCACATCACGCATCAGGTGAACGAGCCTACCAGGCACGTGGGGCTGCCGCTTCAACTCGAGGACGGTAGCGCGCAGAGCGCCCTCATAATTTCCACAAGCGCGCGCCGCATCGAATGCATCGTCATCGCAACGCCCGCACCGGACACTCTCGCGTCTCGATTCCGGCACCTTCGCCTGACTCCCAGCTCCGCATTTCCAGCAAAGCGGATCCAGTTCAGTGAAAATCGACGTCGCTGACCAGCATGAATCACAGACCACACCGTCACGGCGAGATTCAACGCTTGCTCCGCACACATTGCATCCTTGCGGATACACGAGCGCCAGCGTGGCGTCGTAGAGATGGCTGGTGATAGATAACAACGACGTCACTTTCCCGACTCGTCGCAGTTCTGACCTGATTACAAAAAAAGGGGCCTTCGGATTTCCGAAGGCCGCAATTATGTCATCCAGTGCGCGAGACGCGAAGATTATTCTTCCTCGGCCACCAGCAGTCCGCGTTCATTCAGTTCCTGACAACGGACACAGTGCTGCGCCCACGGCACTGCCTCAAGACGTTTGTCCTGAATTGCCTCGCGACAATTGTCGCAGAAGCCGTAATCACCTTCTTCAATGCGGAACAAAGCCGCGTCGATCGATTCCAGCAACTGGCGGTCATTAGTGGACATCGACATCAAAAGTTCTTTGGTATAAGCGTTCGCGGCCATGTCGGCAGGGTCCTGCGTCGCTTCAGCGTCGCGTTCCCGGCTGTACGCTTCCGCGGCCTGCACCTGTCCCACCAGGCCCTCACGCCGCGCCAGCAGTTTCTCTCGAAAAGTTTTTGCCTTCCTTTTGTCCATTTCTATCAGCTCTTCCCCTCCAACTAGACTATTTCTGATACGGAATCCCGCGATTGATCGTATAGGCGCGATAAATTTGCTCCAGCACGAGTACGCGCGCCATCTCGTGCGTTAGCGTCAGCCGCGACAGGCGCCATTGCACCTGAGCGCGATCGGCGATGTCGGCGCTGACGCCATTTGGCCCGCCGATAACGACCGAGATTTCCTTCACCGAGTCGTTTTCCCAACGCCGAACTTCGGCGGCCAGTTCGTGCGAGCTCCAGTCACGCCCGTCGACAGCCAACAAGATGGTCAAGTTGCTGCCGGACAATGCCTCAACCAGGCGCGCCGACTCTTTTTCAACGCTGCCGGGCACTTCCCGGATTTCAATTAACTCACAACGAACAAATCGCTGCAGTCGTTTCAGATATTCCTGCACCAGGGCCCGCAGGTGCTCGTCCTTGGTCTTACCCGGCCAAATGAAGCGAAACTTCATTTTGATGACACGGACTATTTCTCGCGCGCCAGCCGCTCGTACAAATTCTTGCGGCTGATACCGAGAATTTTGGCCGCTTCGCTTTTGTTGCCTCCCGTAGCGGCCAGCGTTTCGCGAATGTAATCGGCTTCAATCTCGGCCAGCGTCAGCCGGCCATGCTTCCGGTTCCGGCGCGCCGACGCAATCCGTACGCCCTCAGGCAAATCGTCCACCTGAACTTCAGCGGTGCCTGAAACGATTACCGCGCGCTCAATGATGTTCGAAAGCTCGCGAACGTTGCCGGGAAATTCATAAGCCTGCAAAACCGCCCGCGCCTCTCGGGTCAACTTCCGCGCCGGCCGCCCGTGTTTGGCGGCATAGAAACGAATGAACCGGTCGCTCAAGGCCTGAAGGTCCTTCCGGCGTTCCCGCAAAGGCGGCATGACAATGTGCACCACGTTGAGGCGGTAAAACAGATCGTCACGAAAGGCCTTTCGCTCGACAGCTTTTTTCAGATCGGCATTGGTCAGAGCGATTAACCGCGCATCAACCGAGATCGTCTTGCGCCCGCCGAGTCTTTCAAACTCCCGATGCTCAATGACGCGCAGCAGTTTTGCCTGCGCCGCCGACGACAGGTGCGCAATTTCATCCAGCACTACCGTACCGCCATGGGCCGACTCCAGCCGGCCCGGCTTCGCTTCCGTGGCTCCAGTGAAAGCGCCGCGCTCATAACCAAACAGCTCTGCCTCCAGCAGCTCGGCCGGTAACGTCGCGCAATCAATCTTCACCAACTGATGAGCGCCGCGCGCGGAACGCGAATGAATAAAAGCAGCGAGCGCATCCTTGCCGGAACCCGACTCGCCGGTCACCAGCACGTTAGCGTCAGTTGCGGCAACTCGTTCCGCGAATCCAACGGCTTCGCGCATGGCGGCAGACAGCGCTACGAGTTCGTCCACTATTTATCTCTCAAAGAACCAGCTTCGCCAGATCGTCCGGCGAAACATTCAAGCGCCCGCCTTCGCGCCAAAGACGCTCGAGGTCATAAAAGCGGCGCGCCTTCTCGTCAAACACATGGACCACAAAGTCACCGTAATCCACCAGAATCCATTCGGCGTTTTGGTAACCCTCAACCCGGCTGGCTGGACTGCCATGGTGTTTCAGCTGCTCGACAATCTCGTCAGAGATGGCCTGAACCTGCCGCCGGTTGGCGCCCGTTACGATCAAAAAGAAGTCGGTAAAGGTGGCGATGCCGCGCAGATCCAGAACTGTCGGCTCGAGCGCTTTCTTCTCCGCCGCGGCGTGCAAGGCCCGTCGAATTCGTTCATCAAGCTCCGCGACAGACAGACTCTCCGCCGCCGGGCCACCAATTGCGGCGGCCTGAACTTCAGGACTCAAAGATTTTTCTTTTAGCTTCTGACTCATTCAATTCCCGTACAGTTTGTATTTCTCGATATGTGCCGCCACTGCCGGCGGCACCATCGTTTGTAAAAGCGCCGTCTCATGAACTCGGGCGGCCTCGCGAATGCGAGTGGCGGAAACGTCCATCATCACGGCGTCGCTGATAAACACGCGCGGCCCGCGCTCACGGCCTTCAAGCTCTCTGATCGTGTCCTGCCCCAGTCCCCGTACATCGACGACCCTGGCTTTGGCCGGAGCCTCGGCCACCGGATAATCCGGCCGCGTGACGACTATCAGCTCACACATCCCGAGCAGCCGCTCCCATTCGTGCCAGGTCGTAATCTCGGCCCATGAATCCGCACCAATAACAAAGAACAGCTGTCGCGATTCGCCTTGCATGCGGGCGACCGTATCGACCGCATACGGCCGGTCGGGCGAATCGAGTTCAACAGTCGAAATAAGCAAACGCTGATCCGGTTCGGTCGCCAGCGCCAGCATGGCGAAGCGATGAAACGCAGACGTTATGCTTGCATTTCGTTTGTGTGGCGGCACGCAGGCCGGCACAAAGACAAGTTCATCAAGTTCAAAGAGCTCCAAGACCTTGCGCGCAACGGCCAGATGGCCGTTGTGCACCGGATCAAAAGTGCCACCGTAAATCGCCACGCGCCGCAACGGCATAATCAGAAGCGCGACCCGCTACCGACCAAAACCTCTTCGAGTGACCCGGCAGGTTGCGGTCGCTCACCGATGGTCCGCGCCACATTTTGGATTAACTCGCGCACGCCCTCACCGGTGACAGACGAAACAGCAAAGAAACGGCGCCCGTCCTGCGCGGCGCGCGCTTTCAATCTTTCCAGACGCTCCGGTTCGTCCAACGCATCGATCTTGGTCGCGACGACGATCTGTTCACGCGCGCCAAGTTGCGAATCATAGGCTGCCAACTCGTGATTAATAACCTCGTAATCATGAACGGGATCGCGACCGGAAACAGATGACACATCGACCAGATGCAACAACAAACGGGTGCGCTCAACATGCTTCAGGAAACGATCACCCAAACCGTGACCTTCATGTGCTCCTTCGATCAAGCCGGGAATGTCGGCAATGACGAAGGTGCGAAAATCCCCGAGGTCCACCACTCCGAGATGCGGTTCCAGCGTGGTAAACGGATAATCGGCGATCTTGGGTTTAGCGGCCGAAACCGTCGAGATGAATGTCGACTTGCCGGCGTTCGGAAACCCAACCAGCCCGACATCCGCCAGCAGCTTTAATTCCAGCTGCAGGTCTGCCTCTTCGCCGGGACTCCCTTCCTGATGATAACGAGGCGCGCGATTGGTCGAGGTGGCAAAGTGCGCGTTACCGAACCCGCCACGGCCGCCGCGCGCCGCGAGCCAGCGCTGGCCATTGGCCGCGAGGTCGAACAGTAATTCATTCGTCGAGGGATCAAACACCTGAGTACCGACCGGGACGCGCACGATGGTGTCGGCGCCCTCCTTACCGGAACGATTGCTGCCCTCTCCATGAAGACCGCGACCGGCGATATGGAGCGGGTTATAGCGCAGATGCAATAACGTGTTCAGCGAGTCATCGGCTACCACCCATACGTCGCCGCCACGGCCGCCGTCACCTCCGGACGGGCCGCCGCGCGGAACGAATTTTTCGCGTCGAAACGCGGTCACGCCGTTACCGCCGTTACCACCCTGGACGTGAATTTTTGTGCGATCGATGAACATCAGTGTTGCGGTAAACGAGCTTGGGTCTTTGGCCTTCGGTCTTTAATCTCGTTTGTGAATTTTGCGATTTGAGATCTCAGATTTCAAATCTCCATTGCCAACAGCACAAATCAAAAATGCGACCCCGCGAACGTGCCTTCGGCGCGGGCGTCGCATTAATTTTGAGGACTACTTAAGAACAACTCTTCTATGCTGCCGTGGCAGCTCTGGCATCCGGATATACGCTGATGAATTTTCCTGAACGGCCTTTGTCTTCAAACTTGACCACGCCATCGATCAAGGCGAACAAAGTATCGTCCTTGCCTCGGCCAACGTTATTTCCGGGCTTCCACTTGGTTCCGCGCTGCCGGGCCAGAATGTTCCCGCCCAGTACGCGTTCTCCGCCAAACTTCTTCAGTCCCAACCGCTGCGAATTTGAGTCGCGGCCGTTGCGCGATGAACCTACGCCTTTTTTATGTGCCATAAAAACCTCGCCAATTGACTCAACAAATCAATTATCCAATAGAATCTATTTTCAATGTCGTATATCCCTGGCGGTGACCCTTGGTTCGTTTGTACTGTTTTCGCCGCTTCTTCTTGAACACCACGATCTTCGCATCGCGGCCATGATCGACTACGGTCGCACTGACCTTGGCGCCCTCGACGAGCGGCGCGCCGACTTTCGTATTTTCACCATCACCGGACGCTAAAACTTCCAATTCAACCGATGTTCCTACCTCGCCATTAATCGAGGGAACACGCACCTTCGCGTCTTTTTCCACGCGAAACTGTTTGCCACCACTTCTGATAATCGCAAATGCCATAAGTCTGTCCCCTCAGTGAGCAAATCTCACTACTGAAAAGTCGAATATTATAAGTTCAGGCTGACGCGCCAGTCAAAGCCACAGAGCTCGGCACATTCGGAATCTCGCGGGCCGTCTCTTTCTTCAAAAAATCTTCCATAAAACGAGTGGAGAAATTGCCTGCCTGGAATTCCGGATTGTCCATGATTTTCACGTGCAAAGGGATAGTCGTCTTGATCCCTTCGACCACCATCGCGTCCAGCGCACGCCGCATGCGTGCAATGGCGAGTTCGCGCGTACGCGCGTGCACTATCACTTTGGCGATCATCGAGTCATAGAACGGCGGCACGCGGTAACCCGGATAAACATAGGTATCGACACGAACCCCAGGCCCACCCGGCAGGTTAAAGGTCGTGATCGTACCGGGTGACGGCGTAAATGTGTCCGGGCTTTCGGCGTTGATTCGGCATTCAATTGCATGCCCCACCATGATTACGTCGTCCTGCCCAAATCCCAGCGGCTCACCCTCTGCCACACGAATCTGATTACGCACAATGTCCGTGAGGGTAACCATCTCGGTCACCGGATGTTCGACCTGAATGCGCGTATTCATCTCCATGAAGTAGTAGCGCTTATCTTCATCGAGCAGAAATTCAAAGGTGCCGGCGCTGGAGTAGCCGATCGCCTTTGACGCCTTCACTGCGGCTTCACCCATCTCCTGCCGCAATTCGGGCGTCATGATGGGCGAGGGCGATTCCTCCAGCAGCTTCTGATGTCTGCGCTGGATTGAGCATTCGCGCTCTCCCAGATAAACGCAGTCGCCATGCTCGTCGGCCATCACCTGAATTTCGATGTGCCGCGGCCGCTCGACAAACCGCTCAATGTAAACGTCGCCGTTTTTGAACGCCGCGGCAGCTTCGGCCGAAGCCGTCTCGAGCGCGTGCGCCAATTCGTTTTCGGAATGGACGATACGCATGCCGCGACCGCCGCCGCCGCCGGAAGCTTTGACAATGACTGGAAACCCAATCTCATTTGCCAGAGCTTTGGCCTCTGCTTCGTTTTCAATCGCCTTGGGGCTGCCCGGTAGAATAGGCACGCCGGCTTCCTGCATCGCGCGGCGGGCCGCCACCTTCTCGCCCATCAACTGGATTACGTCCGGCCGCGGGCCAATGAATTTGATATTGCAGGCCTCGCAGATTTCAGCGAAGTAAGCCGACTCGGCGAGAAAGCCATAGCCCGGATGAATCGCGTCGACATTAAATATCTCAGCCGCGCTGATGATTGCCGGAATATTCAGATAGCTTTCCGATGACGGAGCCGGACCGATACATGCCGATTCATCGGCAAAGCGCACGTGCAACGAGTCGCGGTCAACATCGCTGTGAACAGCGACGGTGCGAATCCCCATCTCCTTGCAGGTCCAGATGATTCGACACGCGATTTCACCGCGATTAGCGATTAGGATTTTGCGGAATCGGCGTGGTCCGTTCATAAGATTGCCGATGGCCCAATTGCCGAATCAGAAGCCGAAATAACGGCAATCCGCAATTGGCAATTCAAAACGTTATTGTTTGATTCCGAAAAGTGGCTGCCCGTACTCGACGGCCTGGCCGTTCTCGACGTAAATCTTGACGACCTCACCCGTGGTTTCAGCCTGAATCTCGTTCATCAGCTTCATCGCTTCGATGATGCACACCACGGAGGCCGGCTCGACCTGACTGCCGATGCGCACGAAACTTTCGGCGGTGGGTGAAGATGCGCGATAGAACGTGCCCACGATTGGCGAGGGAATAATGTGGAGATCCTGATCTTCAGAGGCAGCTTCCTCCGCCTGCGCACCCGGATGCGGCGGGGCGTAAGTCGGCACACTCTGGACCGGAGCGCTGGGGGACGCAGCGGACGTCGAGGCGATCTGTTTTTGTGCAGCTGCCGAGGCGGCCGCTTCCTCATAAAAGGGACCGCGGCCAATCTTGACTCGAAAGCCCTCGCGTTCCAGCTCGAGCAGAGTTAGTCCATTTTCAGTAATCAAATCCACCAGCTCACGCAGCTCACCCATGTTTACCGATTGCTCGACGTGGCGCGGCTGGTTGCCACGGTGCCGGCGCCGGCCTCGATCTCGAGGTCCGCGATCCTCGCTGCGCTCGGGCGCCGGGGACACGATCTTCGGTTGTTTGGATTCCTGGTCGGCCATCGCTGTTTTGACTCCGGTTGACATCGCCCCTCCTGATCGATGGTGCGTTCTGTTAATCCGGTGCTGGTGCCTGCAATTAGAGCACGGCAATTAGAGCAAAAGCCCCGCTGCGGCTTCAACCGCAAATCGGGGCCTATGACAAACGTACGCTATTCCTCGTTTTTATCCGCCGTATCCTCGGTCGCGGATTCAACCGCGCGTGACTCGGTGGCTTTTTTCTTCTTCGAGCCACCCGTGCGTTTTCGCGCGGCAGTCTCAGCTTGCTTGTCGCGAACGTTGTCCACGAGTTCGATAATTGCGAGTTCCGCACCATCGCCGGCGCGACGGCCCATCTTGACGATGCGCGTATAGCCGCCCGGACGATCCTTGTAGCGCTCGCCCAGCTCGTCAAACAACCGGCGCAGGGCCGCGACTCCCGCAGAACGCGGTGGCGGCGTTTGTCCGCGTCGCGTCAGCCGGGCCCGCCGGTAATTACCGGCATGAAAGTAACCGGCCGCCTGGCGGCGCAGGTGTACCCCCCTGGCTTCCGAGCCGTTCCCTTCCAGGCCGGCGGCCCGCTTCGAGAGCGTAATCGCCTTTTCAATAAATGGCCGCAGCTCTTTCGCTTTGGGGAGCGTGGTAACAATCCGATCTTCGCGCGAATTGATTAGCGACGTTGCCAAATTGCGCAACATTGAGATGCGATGTTCCGTTGTTCGCCCAAGTTTTCGATGGGCCTTAAGATGACGCATGATCCTACCGTCCTACTGCACTGTATCTTCGAATTCGTCGTCGTCTGGCCCGCCGAGATCTTCGATCTCGCCTTCGCCGCTGCCGGGAATCGGGTTGCCCTGCTCGTCGAACTGCATACCAAAGTCCAGTCCCATGCCGCGCAGGATGTCGCGAATCTCGCCCAACGACTTCTTGCCGAAGTTCTTGGTGGCCAGCATTTCGCGTTCCGAGCGCTGCACCAAATCCCGAATGGTCTTGATGCCGGCGTTCTTCAGGCAATTGTAAGAGCGCACCGAGAGCTCGAGCTCGTCAACCGAGCGGTCGAGCTGGTCGTTGCGGGGCAACGGGGGCCGCTCAGCCTGTTGATAGCTGTAGTCTTCGGTGTCTTCTTCAAAGTTGATGAAGATGGCCATATGGTCTTTGATCAACTTTGCCGCCAGGCCGATGGCGTCGTCCGGTTTGACGGAGCCGTCGGTCCAGACCTCGATGCTCAGCTTGTCATATTCCGTGTTCTGGCCGAGGCGGGCCGCGTCAACCGCATAGTTGACCTTCTTCACCGGCGTATGCACTGAATCGATGGGAATGTAGCCCAGCGAGAGGTCCTCGTCGAAGTTACGCTCAGCCGAAACATAGCCGCGGCCGCGCTTCAGACGCATTTCGATATTCAGCGTCCCGCCTTCGCTGACCGTGGCGATGTGCAGCGACGGATCCAGCACTTCGACGTCGCCGTCCGCCTGGATATCGCCGGCCGTAACTTCGCTCGGTCCACTCTTGGAAATCGTCAGCGTCTTGGGCTCATTGCCGTGAAGCTTGAACGGAACCTGTTTCAAATTCAGGATCACGTCAGTCGCATCCTCGACCACGCCCTTAATTGAAGAGAACTCGTGTTCGACGCCTTCAATTTTCACAGCCGTAATGGCGGCACCTTCGATTGACGAAAGTAACGCGCGTCGCAATGAATTACCCACCGTGGTGCCGAAACCGCGTTCAAAAGGCTGGGCCGAAAACCGGCCGTAGCGCTCAGTCAGCGTTTCGCTGTCGGCAGCCAGCCGGCGTGGCATTTGAAAACCTGTCCAGAGATTATTTTGATCCATAACGTACCGTCAGAATGTTTGAGGAAAGTTACGGCACCCGGGCGCCCGTCTCGCTTTCACGCGCCGCAGGTGCGCCACCTAATTACTTGCTATAAAGCTCCACAATCAATTGCTCGTTAATCGAGCGGTCAATATCTTCGCGGGTCGGCAAGCCGGAGATGGTCGCGGTCATGTCGCCTCCCGAAGCAGAGATCCAGGAAGGCCGTCCACGACCGGCGGCGGTCTGCCAGGCGCCTTCGATATGCGCATTCTTGCGGCTGGCTTCCTTCACCGACACGATGTCACCCGGTTTCACCTGATAGGAAGGGATGTCGACCTTGCGTTCGTTTACCAGCACATGCCCGTGGTTTACCAGCTGCCGCGCCTGACGACGCGACGTGGAAAACCCGGCGCGGTAGACAGAATTATCCAGCCGGCGCTCCAGCAGGAACAGCAGGTTCTCGCCCGTGATGCCCTTCTGCCGCGCGGCGCGTTCAAAGTAATTTCGAAACTGTCCTTCGAGGATAAAGTAGATGCGCTTGACCTTCTGCTTTTCGCGGAGTTGCTGACCATAACCGGCCAGCGCCTTTCCGCGGCGCATGGAATTGCCATGCTGTCCCGGCGGCTGAGTGCCGCGCTTTTCAATAGGACAGGAAGGTTTGTAACAGCGATCTCCCTTGAGGAAAAGTTTTGCACCTTCGCGGCGGCACAAGCGGCACACCGCATCTCTATACCTAGCCAATCGTTTCTGCCTCCAGTCTTAACTTACAGACGGAAAAGTTTACAGGCCGCGTCTTGAATCTTGAATTTGGAATCTGGAATTCAAGATCGGAGCCCTTCGTCCTTTAGGTCAACGTCAATTGAATTTTCAATTCGCGATTGCCGATCGACAATTGAATTCGGCAATGGCTTCACTAAACTCTGCGCCGCTTCGGCGGCCGGCACCCGTTGTGCGGAATCGGCGTGGTATCACGAATCGCGATCACCCGAATCCCCGCATTATTGATGGCTCGAATCGCCGACTCGCGGCCGCCACCGGGGCCCTTTACGCGCACTTCGCACTGCTGCATGCCGGCTTCCGTCGCTTTTTTGGCCGCTTCGTAAGCTGCCTGCTGGGCGGCAAACGGAGTTCCTTTTCGCGAACCACGGAATCCGCGCGCGCCCGATGACGATTGCGCCACCAGGTTCCCTTCGAGATCCGTAATCGAAATCAGCGTGTTGTTGAACGACGCCGCGATGTAGACGATCCCACTGGGGATGTTCTTCTTCTCTTTCTTGCGAAAGACCTTCTTCTTGCCAGCCGCTGTTGCTTTTGCCATATGAAATTACTTCTTGCCCGGCGCCTTCTTCTTGGCGATTGTGGCGCGGCGCGGACCTTTTCGCGTGCGCGCGTTGGTGTGAGTGCGCTGACCACGCACCGGCAGTCCCCGGCGATGACGCAAGCCGCGATACGCGCCGATGTCCATCAGACGTTTGATGTCCATCTGCACCCGCTTGCGCAGATCGCCCTCGATTTCGCCTTCAGCCTCGAGGATTGCGCGGATTCGGCTGAGATCATCTTCACTCAGATCCTTGATGCGCGTGTCGACGTTCACTTTCGCTTCGTTAAGAATCGAAACGGAACGCGACCTGCCAATCCCGTAAATATACGTCAGCCCAATTTCTGCCCGCTTATGTGGCGGAAGATCTACACCTGCGACACGAGCCATTGCTTGAATTTGGAATCTTGAATTTTGAATTTCGCTTAATCGCCGGCGAATTCAAATTCAAGCTTCTCACTCCTATTTCTGTCTCTGTTTATGCTTCGGATTCGTGCAAATAACGCGCACCACGCCCTTGCGGTGAATGACTTTGCACTTATCACAAATCTTTCTAACTGATGCACGTACTTTCATTGCTTTTCCAACTCACTTATAGCGATAAGTTATGCGCCCGCGATTCAGATCGTACGGCGATAATTCAACCAGGACGCGATCCCCCGGCAAAATCCGGATAAAATGCTTGCGCATTTTGCCCGAAATATGCGCCAGAACCTGATGCTGGGTCTCCTCGAGCTCGACTCGAAACATTGCATTCGGCAGCGTTTCGAGGACCTTCGCCATGACTTCTATCGCCTCTTCCTTCGCCATACAGACACGGATACAAATCTGCCTTTGCTGGCAAACTTTGCATACTAACACGCGCATCATGCGTGTGCCAAGCCGCTACGGCAGGGTTAAGCGACGCTGACGACGCGACTTTCCGGCGCTGCACTCGCGCGCACCAGGGTCAACACTTCGGGTCCCTCGTCAGTAATCGCAATCGTGTGCTCCACGTGGGCGCTGGGCTGGTTATCGACCGTCACCACCGTCCAGCCGTCTTTCAATGTCTTGGTGTGCAACGAGCCCATATTTATCATGGGCTCGACCGCGAACACATAGCCCCTTTTGATTTTGATCCCTTTGCCCGGCTTACCGTAATTCGGGATCTGCGGATCCTCGTGCATCCGCCGCCCGATGCCGTGCCCGACGTACTCACGGACCACTGAATAACCGTGGGTTTCAGCGTGCGACTGGACCGCCCAGCCGATATCGCCCAGATGCTTCCCGACGCGGCACTGATCGATCGCCAGCTGCAGGCATTCCTCAGTAACTTGAATTAGCTTCAGACGATCTTCGCTGGTGGTTCCCACCGGAATGGTGGACGCCGTATCGCCCACAAATCCGTCGAGGGTGGCGCCGACATCAATGGAAAAAATATCGCCCTCCTGCAATTCATAGTTAGAAGGAAAGCCGTGGACCACCTGCTCGTTTACCGAGGCGCAAATCGAATAGGGAAAGCCGTTGTAGCCCTTAAACGTCGGCAGCGCGCCGCCGTCACGAATCATCTTCTCCGCCGCATCGTTAACTTCCATCGTCGTGATGCCCGGTGCGACCATCGCGCGGAGCGCCTGCAACACGCGGCCCACCAGTTGCCCGCTGGCCCGCATCTTGTCGATCTCTTTTTGCGATTTGCCGATGATCATCTCGAGCTTAAGGCTACTTCGTCGGTGACTATTCGCAGCAGCGCCTCAAAAATCGCTTCCGGTGCGGCAGTGCCGTCTACTCGATACAGGCGGCCGGTGCGCTCGTAGTATTCCAGCAGCGGCGCTGTCTCACGATCATAAGTTTCCAAACGCACGCGCACCTTCTCGACATAGTCGTCAGCGCGGTGCGTCAACTGCACATCCGGGTGCAGGTCACAAGCCATATCAACTTTTGGCGGCTTGAGATAAATATTGTAAATCTCGCCGCAGACCAAACAAATGCGCCTGCCGGTCATCCGCTGCTCCAGCAGTTCCGGCGGCACGTCGATCAGAATCGCCTTGATCTGCTTACTCTGCTGGGCCGCCAGCAACTCGAGCATCTCCGCTTGCGCGGCAGTCCGCGGAAACCCGTCGAGCACATAGCCATCGCGGCAATCTTCCCGGGCCGTCCGATCCTCCACCACGCGAATGACGAGCTCGTCCGGAATCAACCGTCCTGATTGCTGAATCGCGCGCACCTCGTCGGCTAAGGGCGAGTTCGTCTTGGCTAGAGCGCGGAAGATGTCGCCGGTGGAAATCTGTGGTAAGCCCAGACGCTCTTGCAGCAAGCGCGCCTGCGTGCCCTTCCCGGCACCCGGCGCGCCCATCAGAACGATAATCTTCGACATTGATTCATTCGCTCATTGATTCAATGAAGGAACCGATCAATGAATCAAGGCAGTCAGGCGCGGCGGCCACGCAAGCGGCTGCCGCTGCCGAGGAAACCTTCGTAGTTACGCATAACGAGCTGCGCTTCAATCTGGGCCACGGTGTCCATGGCCACGCCGACCAAAATCAGCAGCGACGTGCCACCGAAATAAAACTGATAACCCATGCCGGTGGGAATCCAGCCCAGGCCCGGCGTCGTGCTGACAAACGATTCCAGCCAGGTGCCGATAAAAGGCAGGCGGCCCACCTTGAAACCGCTCAACATGAACTGCGGAAAGAATGCGACCATCGCCAGGTAAATAGCGCCCACCGTAGTCAGCCGCGTCAGAATAGTGTTCAGATATTCTGCCGTCGCTCTGCCGGGGCGAATACCCGGCATAAAACCACCGTGTTTTCGCAGATTGTCGGCGACCTCTTCCACATTGAAAACGATCGAGACATAGAAGAAGGTAAAGAACAGGATCAGCGACAGAAAGATCAGTTCGTAGTACGGATCTCCGGCGTGGAACACCTGAAAGAAACCGAAAATCTTGCCGTACCAGTTCTGCGGATTCTTCGGCGGCAAAGCCGAGAACAAACTCTGCGGCATCGATAAAACCGACGACGCGAAGATTACCGGGATGACGCCGCCCATGTTCAGCTTGAGCGGCATCGTGGTCTGTTGTCCGCCCACGAGTTGCCGGCCGACGTGCCGTTTCGCATAACTCACCGGAATCTTGCGACGCGCCGCTTCCACGAAGACGATGAAGGCGATAATCGCCACCAGCGCGACCACCATCGCAATTACACCGATGATTTCCATAGTGTCGCCGCCGCCGACGCGCTGCATGACCTGTTGCACCCCACGAGGCAGCCCGATCACGATACCGGCAAAGATCAGCAATGAAATTCCATTGCCCACGCCGCGTTCGGTGATCTGCTCGCCCAACCACATCACAAAGATGGTGCCGGTCGTAAGCGTCAGGATTGTCGTGAGCAGGAAGCCCCACGTCGGCGCGCCAACTCCGTTAATCTGCAGCCAGTGGGCCACGAAAGTGGTCTGCAGCCCCGCCAGGCCGACCGTAAGGTAACGGGTCCACTGATTGATCTTCTGACGGCCCATTTCGCCTTCTTCCTGCAGCTTCTTGAGCTGCGGCGAGACGACCGTCATTAATTGCAAAATAATCGATGAGGTAATGTACGGCGTGACGCCCAGGGCGAAAATCGAAATCAGCCGAAAGTTCCCACCAGAAAACAAGTCCAGCACACCGAGCAGCGTTCCGCTCACGTCATGCCAAACCTGATCGAGCCGCTGCTTGTTGATTCCGGGAGCAGAGACGTGCGCGCCGAGCCGATAAATCGCCAGCAAGCCCAGCGTAAAGAAAATTCGCCGGCGAAGGTCCGGCACCTGGAACATGTTGCGAACGGCTGCGAGAAATTTTTCCATATGAAACCGTACCCGGTACTTTGTACTTAGTACTTTGGTTTAATTCTCAATTTGAGCAAGACATTCAAGAGCACAAAGTACTCTTACTCAATTACAGTTACGGCGCCGCCCGCTTTTTCGATCTTCTCACGCGCCGCTTTGGTAAAGCGGTGCGCCGACACCTTCAACGCCTTCGACACCTCGCCGTTTCCCAGCACCACAATGTCATGCTTCGCCTTCTTGATTATCCCGCGCCGATGCATTACTTCCGGCGTAATCTCGTCATCCGCGGCAAAGGCGTGATCAAGGGCTGCCAGACTCACTTCAATCCACTGCTTTTTGAAGATATTTGTGAAACCGCGCTTGGGCAGGCGCCGGTGCAAAGGCATCTGGCCGCCTTCAAATCCGGTCTTCGAAGAATATCCGGAACGTGATTTCTGGCCTTTGTTGCCACGGCCCGCGGTCTTACCCAGACCCGTCCCGGGCCCCCGGCCAAGCCGCTTCTTCTTGTGTGTCGAGCCGGCGGCCGGACGAAGATTGTTAAGTGATAGCGTCATAACTTTACCCGTACTTGGTGCTCTGTACTTTGTACTTTGAATAGCGATCCAAGTACGCAGCGCAAAGTACAAAGCATCTATTCAATAATTCTCAATAAGTGGGGAACCTTGGCCACAGCGCCACGCATCGACGGCGTGTCCGGCCGCTCCACTACCTGATTCAGTTTGCGCAAGCCAAGGCTGCGCACAACCTCTTTTTGTGTTTTGGGAAACGCGATGGTGCTGCGATAGTACTGAATCTTGATTTTCGCCGCCGATTCAGCCTTCTTACTATTGGCCCTCGCCTTTGACTCCGCTGTTTGTCTATGTCTTGGCATCAACTTGAAACCTGAAACTTGAAACTTGAAACTGGATTGTTATAGATCCTCCACCTGCTTGCCACGCAACCGGGCCACTTCGAACGGATCCTTCATCTTCAGCAAGCCGTCAAAGGTGGCGCGCACCACATTGTGAGGGTTGGTCGATCCGAGGACTTTCGTGCGCACGTCGCGCACGCCGGCCGCCTGCATCACGGCCCGGACGGCGCCGCCGGCAATTACTCCTGTGCCCTGCGAGGCCGGCTTCATCAGCACGCGGCCTGCACCAAACCGGCCAATCAGTTGATGCGGCAGAGTGTTTTCAATCAGCGGCACGCGAATCAGGTTTTTCTTCGCGGCTTCCACGCCCTTTTTTATGGCCAGCGGAACTTCGCGCGCTTTGCCAGTGCCAAAGCCAACGTGGCCGCCTTCATCGCCAACGACGACCAGCGCCGCAAACGAAAGATTCTTGCCGCCCTTAACCACCTTGGTAACGCGATTGATCGAGATGACCTGGTCCTTCAGATCAAGACCTTGGGCTGATATGCGCTGTTTCGGTTGTCTCATTACTATTCTTTAGCGTCTGCTTTCTTTTTTTCTTTTGCTTTACGCTTGGGCTTCTCCGCCGGTTCCTGCGCCTCGGGCTCCGCCACCGCACTCGCTTCCTCAGGTTCAACAATCTCGTTCTTGTTGAGTCCGGCAGCACGAGCAGCATCAGTCAGGGCCTTGACCCGGCCATGATAGAGATAACCGCCGCGATCGAAAACCACGCTGCTCACACCGGCCGCCAGGGCCCGTTCAGCAATTGTCTGGCCGATTTTCCTGGCAGCCTCGATGTTGCCGCCGGTCTGTAGACCCAGACTCTTTTCCGTCGTGGAAGCGGCCGCGATCGTTTGCGCCTTTTCGTCGTCGATCAGCTGCGCGTAGATGTGATTCAGGCTGCGATAGACCGCCAGCCGCGGACGCACGGTGGTGCCGCGCAGTTTGCGGCGAATCCGCCGGTGAACTGCCGTCCGAACTTCTGCTCTGTTTCTGTTAGCCATCGTAATAATTGCCAATTTTCGATTGCCGATTGCCAATTGAAAGCCGCATCCAAAGGCAATTGGAAATCGGCATTTGGCAATTCGCAATAATTATTTGCCGGTCTTTCCGGGCTTCAATTTCAACTGCACATCGGCATAACGCACGCCCTTGCCTTTGTAGGCGTCAGGCTTGCGCAACTTGTGCATTTCGGCGCAGACCTGTCCGAGCTTCTGCTTATCAATGCCTGAGACGGTCAGCGTGGTCTGATATTGTTGAATACTTCCCTTCGTCGTCAGACGTTCAGCCTTGGCTTCGATGCCTTCCGGCAAGGCGTACTCAATCGGATGTGAGTAACCGAGCGCAAAAACGATTTTGCGTCCCTGCACATCCGCCTTGTAGCCGACGCCGACCACATCCATTTGCCGGGAAAAGCCTTCGGTGACGCCCTGGATCGCATTGTTCGCGAGGGCCCGCGCCAGACCATGCAGCGCCGCCTGTTCCCTGGACACTCGCTCAGCGATCAGCGATTCGCCTTCCTGCTTGAACGTAATTCCCTCGGGAATGGGCGTCGTGAGCTGGCCCTTGGCGCCCTTCACTTCCAGCTCACCCTGCTTGATGTTGACCGTGACCCCTTTGGGAATCGTAATCGGTTTTTTGCCAATGCGAGACATAACTTTTTAGACCGTACTTTTGTGCTTTGTGCTTAGTACTTTGAGAAGAAATCCAGGATCAAAGTACAAAGATCAAAGTTCGTTTTTTCTTAATAGATTTCGGCCAACAACTCGCCGCCGACGTTCTCTTTGCGCGCCGTTTTGCCACTCATCAAGCCGCGCGAGGTTGAGACGATGTTCACGCCATAGCCGCCCAGCACGCGCGGAATTTCATGCGAGCCCACATACACTCTGCGTCCCGGGCGCGACACGCGCGCCAGGTGCGTAATCGAGGACGTGCCGCGCGCGTCATAACGCAGAAAGATGCGCACGACCTTCTTCGGGCCTTCGCCTTTAACGACGAAGTTATTGATGTAGCCTTCCTCTTTCAGGATGCGCGCGATTTCCAGCTTCAACTTGGACGCCGGAATATCAACGCGTGAATGTTTAGCGGAAACGGCGTTCCGAATTCGCGCCAACATGTCGGCAATAGGATCAGTCATTCGTTACTCCAAAAAATGTCCGTTGTCAGTTGTTAGTTGTCAGTAGTTCGCTGCCGGTTCTTGCAACTGACAACTGGCTACCGACCACTAACGTCTTACCAGCTTGATTTAACGACGCCGGGGATTTGACCCGCCAACGCCAGTTCACGAAAGCAGATACGGCACAAGTGAAACTTGCGCAGGTAAGCCCGCGGACGGCCGCAGCGTCGGCAGCGCGTGTAAGCGCGCGACGAGAATTTCGGCTTCCGGTTGGCTTTCGCGATTAATGATTTTTTTGCCATTTCTTCTTTGCTCTTTGCTCTTAACTCTTTGCCCTACGTCCTAAACGGCATCCCCAGCGCCTTCAAAAGGGCGCGCGCCTGATCGTCTTCGCGGGCGGTAGTCACGATTGAGATATTCATCCCCCGCAACTTGTCCACCTTATTGAAATCGATCTCCGGGAAAATTAGCTGCTCACGGATGCCGATGGTGTAATTGCCGCGCCCGTCGAAGGCCTTGGGCGAGACGCCGCGGAAATCCCTGACGCGCGGCAACGCAATCGAGACCAGCCGATCGAAAAACTCGTACATCTGCTCGCCTCGCAAAGTCACCATCACGCCGATCGGCATACCCTGGCGCAATTTGAAACTGGCAATCGATTTCTTCGCCCGAGTGATCACCGGCTTCTGGCCGGCGATGGCTTTCAGCTCATCGACCGCCGTGTCCAAAACTTTCGAGTTCGCAATCGCCTCGCCCATGCCCATGTTGAGGACAATTTTGTCGAGACGCGGGATCGCCATCGGGTTCTTAATCCCGAATTCGCGGGCAATCGCCGGCGCAACTTCCTTTTGATAACGCTCTTTCAATCTGGCCATGATATTCGTGCGACAAACCGGAAGTTTGTCGTGCCTATTTCTCTAATGTATGTCCGCTCGCGGTGGCCACTCGAAACTTGGTTCCATCCCCGTCCGTTTTGTAACCGACGCGCGAACGCTTGCCGGACTGCGGATCGACCACCTGCACGTTTGAAATATCTATCCAGGATTCGCGGTCGATAATCCCACCCGGTTTATTTCCGGCCGGCCGCTGATGACGCTTGATGACGCCGGCGCCTTCGACTTTGACCTTGCCGCGCGAAGGAGCGACCGCCAGGACGCGCCCGCGCTTGCCTTTGTCGCGCCCGCTGATCAGGATGACCTGATCGTTCTTCTTAATCTTTGCTCGTTTTCGTTCTTTCAATGCTCTACCTCAGGATCGTGTCGGCGTCGCCTTAGATAACCTCCGGCGCCAGCGAAACGATCTTCATGTAATTTTTGTCGCGCAGCTCGCGGGCCACGGGACCGAAAACGCGAGTCCCGATGGGCGTGCCGTCTTCTTTGATCAGCACAGCCGCATTCTGATCGAACCGGATGTAGGTACCGTCACGCCGGCGAACTTCCTTGCGCGTGCGCACGATCACCGCGTCCTGAACGGTGCCTTTCTTAATAGCTCCGTCCGGCGACGCTTCCTTCACCGTCACCTTGATGCGATCGCCCAGACTGGCAATCGCCCCGGTCGAGCCGCCGATGCCCATAATCATTTCGACGCGTCGCGCGCCCGAATTGTCAGCGACCTCGAGCGAGGTCTGCATTTGAATCATGACTACTTAGCCGCCTTCTGCACGATCTCAACTACGCGCCAACGTTTTTTGGCCGAGAGCGGTCGCGTCTCGACAATCCGCACGCGATCGCCGGTGGTCGCTCCCAGCTCGTCGTGCGCCATGAACTTCGACGTGCGGCGCACGTACCGGCGGTATTTCGTATGCCGGACCAGACGGTCAACCCGCACTACCACCGTTTTCTGCATCTTGTCGGACGAGACGGTCCCGACCTTCTGTACCCGGTTGCCGCTACGGCCGGTGGAGACCGGCTTCTCGGCAGCAGCCGGAGCCTCAGCCGCAGTTTCAGTGGCGGCCGGAGCGGAAGCCTCAGCGGCTAACGGCTCGTTGGCCGGCTCGTCGGCCGCGACGGTTTCCGCGGCCTCGCCCTGCTGTTCGGGCGCTGCCGGCGCGTCTGTTGGTTCGTCTTTCTTTTTCCTTCTAAACATTGGTTACTTTCGGTACGCACGCCCTGACGTGCTGTTTCGTTACTCACGCTCCCGCGTGCCGGCACTCCGATGGAGTGCTTAGCAATCGTTTACTTCGCCGCCTGGAGTTCGCGCTGCCGCACTTCGGTACGGATTCGCGCCAGCGATTTTTTTTCCTGGCGCATTTTCTTGATCGTGTCGACCTCGCCCAGCGCCAACTTAAAATTCAAACGGAACAGCGACTCTTTCAGGCGATCCACCTCGGCCGCCAGATCGTCGTCTGCCATATCCCGATACTTGTCTACTTCTTCCCGTCGTTTCATGGTTCGCTTCGCCTTAGGTTTCAAGTTTCAGGTTTCAAGTTTCAGGTATCAACTTGAAACTTTAAACTTTGAACTTGAAACTCTATATCGCGCCCCCTTCCTGCTCGGCTCTGGTCACAAACCTGGTCTTCACCGGCAGCTTCTGAGACGCAAGCTTCATCGCATCACGCGCGGTCTTCTCATCCACGCCCTCGATTTCATAAAGGATGCGGCCCGGCTTGACGACAGCCACCCAGTATTCCGGGGCGCCTTTTCCCTTGCCCATACGGGTTTCAGCCGGTTTCTTGGTGACCGGCTTATCAGGAAACATGCGAATCCAGATTTTGCCGCCGCGCTTGATGTGGCGGGTCATCGCAATTCGCGCCGCCTCGATCTGACGATCGGTAATCCACGCAGCTTCCAGGCACTTCAGGCCGTACTCGCCGAAGCTGATCGCGCTGCCGCGGTTAGCGACGCCTTTCATACGTCCGCGCATCTGTTTTCGATGCTTAACTTTTTTCGGCATCAACATAGAAATTTCTCACTCTTGCGACTGCAAATCTCAGATCTGAAACCTGAGATCCGCACGGTCTCTATCTATCGGGCCGCTCTGGACGTTCGCGGCGCGCGCGCGCCGGGCGCGGACGCCCCTCACGCTGGCCGGGCCGTGTGTCATTAATCGGGTCAGTGCCCGTGCCCCGGGCCATGGCGGCATTGGCATCCAGAATCTGTCCGCGGTAGATCCAAACCTTTACTCCGATCACGCCAAAAGTCGTGTGGGCTTCCGCAAAGCCGTAATCGACGTCCGAACGCAACGTGTGCAACGGAAGCTGTCCCTGCAGGTGCCATTCGCTGCGAGCGATTTCGGCGCCATTCAGACGGCCGCTGACTTTGACCTTGATTCCCTGAGCGCCGAACCGTAGCGACTCTTCGACCGCCTTGCGCATGGCGCGGCGAAAAGCGATTCGCTTCTCGAGCTGGGCGGCAATCTTTTCGGCCTGCAACTGGGCATTCAATTCCGGTTTGTGAATTTCCTGGATTGAAACCAGAACTTCACGGCCCGTGCGTGACGAGATATCGCCCTTCAGCTTGTCGATCTCCGATCCCTTGCGGCCGATGATGATCCCGGGGCGCGAGGTATAGATGATGATCTTCAGGCGATTGGCCGCGCGCTCGACATCGATGTGCGAGACACCCGCGCCGGTGAAGCGCTGCTTCAGATCGCGCTTCAGCTTGAGATCCTCGATCAGGAAATCACCAAACTGTTTCTTCGCAAACCAGTGCGAATGCCAGTCTTTGTTGTAACCGAGGCGAAAGCCGTATGGATGAACTTTTTGGCCCAATCTCTACTCCAATCGTGAATTTGTCTTGAACTACTCCAATCGTGAATTTGTCTTGAATTTGGAATCTTGAATTCAAGACTTCCCGCTACTCTTCCTTCTTTTTCCGGCGCAGTGCGCTTCCCAGTTTCGACGCAGCCTTGCTCGACTTCTTTTGCGGCTTCTCTTCCGCGGCTGAGCTTTCAGTATCGGCTGCCGGCTTCGCGGTCCGCTTCATTCGCGGCGCCGCAGCTGCACCGCCGCGCCGCGCGTGCTTGCTCACGGCCGGCTTGGCCTCGGCAGACTTACCGCCTTTCTTCGCCTCTTCCTTTTCACTCGAAAGCAGAATCGTCACATGGCAGAAGTGCCGGCGCTCTTTGTAAGCGCGTCCCTGCGGCGCGGGCCGCATGCGGCGACGGTTCTTGGTTGGCCCCTGATCGACATAAGCGGCTTTCAACCACAACTCATCCGGATCGACCGAAACGTTGGCCTTCTCGGCCGCTTCGTTCGCATTGGCAATCGCCGACTTGACGCACTTTTCAATTCCCAAAGCCGCGCGCTTATTCGAATAACGCAGAATCGCCAAAGCCTGATTGACGTTCTTACCGCGGATCATGTCGACTACCAGCCGCGCCTTTTGCGCCGAACCGCGCAGATATTTTGCACTCGCTATTGCTTCCATATAGGTCCTAAGGTCCTGATAGTCTTACGCCGCCGGCGCCGGAGCCGCCGGAGACACCTTCGCGGTCTTCTCGGCCTTGGTGCCCGAGTGGCCCTTGAAAGTCCTGGTGGGCGCGAACTCGCCCAGCTTATGACCCACCATATTTTCCGTGATGTAGATCGGGATGTGCCGTTTGCCGTTATGCACGCCAAAGGTCAGCCCTACCATGTCGGGCGTAATCGTCGAGCGGCGCGACCAGGTGCGAATCACCTGCGGCCGCTGGCCGCCGGCGCGAATGCGCTCGACCTGCTTGCGAACTCCCTTATCGATCCAGGGTCCTTTTTTTACTGAACGTGGCATATGCTTTTGATTTCGAATTTCGAACTTTCAATTTCGAAATTACTTAACTCTCCGATCTCTAACGATCATCTTCTTCGTCCGCTTGTTATGACGCGTCTTGTAGCCGCGCGTCGGCTGGCCCCAGGGCGTCACCGGATTACGACCGCCCGAGGTTTTGCCCTCGCCGCCGCCGTGCGGGTGATCGACCGGGTTCATGGCCACGCCGCGCACATGCGGGCGAATCCCGCGCCAGCGCGTGCGGCCGGCTTTACCCAACGAAATATTCTCGTGCTCGACGTTGCCGACCTGGCCGACCGTGGCCCGGCATTCAACCGGCACGCGCCGCACTTCTCCCGAAGGCATGCGCAACTGCGCGTAGAGCCCTTCCTTCGCCAGCAACTGTGCAAACGACCCGGCCGCGCGCGCCATCTGACCACCCTTACCCGGCCGCAGCTCGATATTGTGAATCTGCGTGCCCAGCGGAATGTTTCGGATAGGCAGAGTGTTGCCGGGAAGAATGTCAGCGTCTTCGCCGCTGGTAATCGTCTTGCCCACTTCCAAACCTACCGGAGCAATGATGTAGCGCTTCTCGCCGTCGAGATAAGTTACCAGGGCGATGTTAGACGAACGATTCGGATCGTATTCGATCTGTGTCACTCGTCCGGGCACGCCGTCTTTGTCGCGCTTGAAATCGATAATTCGATAGAACCGTTTGTGACCACCGCCACGGCGGCGCACCGTAATCCGGCCATCGTTGTTGCGGCCGGAAATCCGCTTCTTCGGTTCCAGCAGAGACTTCTCCGGCACCGCGCCCGCAGTCAGCTCATCGCGCGTCAGATAAGTTTGATAGCGCCTGGCCGGCGATGTAGGTGTTAGTTTCTTGATGCCCATATCAACTCATTTCGAAGTTCGGAATTCGAAATTCGAATCACTTAGATTGCTTCGCCGTAATCCACGGGCTTCTCGCCCGCCTTCAGCGTGACAAAGGCTTTTTTCCACGAAGGCTTGCGCCCTTCGAACCGGCCGCGCCGGGCCATTTTGCCCAGGAACTGCGCGGTCCGCACATGATCGACCTTTACCTGGAAGATCGTCTCGACGGCCGTCTTAATCTCCGGCTTGGTCGCGCGCCGATCAACGCGAAACGTCAACAACTGCCGGCGATCCTGCGTCTCTTCCTTGGCGACCAGGGCCTTTTCAGTAATCACCGGCGACTTGATAATGTCCCAAACTGTTCGCATCGCTAGACCGCTGCTCCTCTATTTCTGGGTCCTCGCCGCGCGGGCCGCCCATCATTGTCCTCGGGCCGCGGCCGGACCGTCTCACCGTCATCTTTGGCGCGCGGTTTCAAAATGTCCGTCAGCTCTTCCACCGTCCTGGGCGTCAGCACCAGCTTCTGATGATTCACCAGATCGTAAATATTCACGCCGTAGCTGTTCACCACCTTGGTCGTCTGCACATTGCGCGACGCCAGCATCAGGTTGGTGTTCTTCAGCGAATCAACAATCAAAGTCTTGCCGGTGAGCTTGAGGTCCCCGAGCGTATTAATAAAGTCTTTAGTCTTAGGCGCCGCCAGCGTCCAATCGCTGATGATCACCAGATTGCCTTCCCGCAAACGCTCAGAGATGGCCGCGCACATAGCGCGTTTGCGCATCTTCTTGGGCAAGTTGTACGACCAGTCACGCGGCTGCGGTCCATGTACGTTGCCGCCGCCTTTCCAGAGGGGCGAACGCAAACTGGCAATCCGCGCGCGGCCCGTGCCTTTTTGCTTCCAGAGTTTGCGGCCGGAGCCGGAAACATCGCCACGGGTTTTGGTGGCAGAAGTGCCGGCGCGACGATTAGCCAGAAAACTCCGCACCGCCTCGTGAATTAAGGGCTCATTCACAGGGACATCGAATACCTCTTCGGGCAATTCAATATCGCCAACTTCTTGGCTGGCCAGATCCAGTACTTTTGCTGTTGGCATAACGGAACCTCCGTTCGGACAATTCGGGATTGTCTTACTCCTTACTGCTTGCTTTGGCGGGCCGCTTTCTTGACTACGACCACGCTGCCGTTTGCGCCCGGCACAGCGCCCCTAATCATCAATAAATTGTTTTCGGCATCGACTCGCGCCACGGTCAGCCGCTTAATCGTAACGCGCACATCGCCCATGTGACCCGACGAGCGGTTGCCCTTGATCACGCGCGATGGAAACGCCGAAGCGCCGATCGAACCCGGCGCGCGCACGTTCATTGAGCCGTGCGATTCTGGTCCGCGATTAAAATTATGACGCTTGATCGTTCCGGCAAATCCGCGCCCCTTCGAGTTGCCGACGACATCGACGATGTCGCCATCCGCAAACTGGTCGACCAGGATCTTGTCGCCAACGTTGGTGCTGTCGTCTGAGGCCGCCAGTCTGAATTCCTTCAGGACCCGCGTGGGCGGAACGCCGCCGCCGGTCTTTTCAAAATGGCCACGCATGGGTTTGTTCACGTTCTTCAGCTTGACCGGCCGGTCCTCGACCAGGCCAATCTGCACTGCGTCATACCCATCTTTGCCGCCGGCGGATTTCTTCTGCACGACGACGCACGGCCCGGCCTTGATCACCGTCACCGGAGTGACCGTGCCATCAGGCGCGAACAACTGCGTCATGCCAACTTTTTTGCCGATGATTCCGTTAATCATTGTCGATTTCCAATTGCCGATTGCCGATTTATCAATTCATTTCCGCCAACTGCCAATTCGAAACCGGCAATTGGAAATCGGCAATGTTTCACTGCTTTCCGAAAGCTTTAATCTCGACGTCCACGCCTGCGGGCAAGTCGAGTTTCATCAGAGCATCCACCGTTTGCGGCGTGGGATCGAGAATGTCCATTAACCGCTTGTGCGTGCGAATTTCGAACTGTTCGCGCGACTTCTTGTCGACGTGAGGTGAACGCAGCACAGTCCACTTGTTCTTCACCGTTGGCAGAGGAATCGGCCCGGCCACGCGCGCACCGGTGCGCTTTGCCGTCTCGACGATTTCAGTCGTCGACTGATCCAACACGCGATGATCGTAAGCCTTCAGGCGAATTCTTATTTTTTCGTTGAGCATATGTCCTACGCGTCCTGTCGGTCTCATGAGTCCCATGCGACCTATGGGACTTATGCGACCTATTCAACAACCTCACTGACCGTGCCGGCGCCGACGGTGCGGCCGCCTTCGCGAATGGCGAAGCGCAATCCTTTTTCCATCGCAATCGGCGCGATCAACTCAATCTCCATCTGCACGTTGTCGCCGGGCATCACCATCTCCACTCCCTGTGGCAGGTGGGCTACGCCGGTAACGTCAGTGGTCCGGAAATAAAACTGCGGCCGATAGCCCGTGAAAAACGGCGTGTGCCGCCCGCCTTCTTCCTTCGTCAAAACGTAGGCTTCGGCTTTGAACTTCGTGTGTGGCGTAATTGAACCGGGCTTCGAAATCACCTGCCCACGCTCAATGTCCTTGCGCTCCACCCCTCTTAACAGCAAGCCGACGTTGTCGCCCGCGACGCCTTCATCCAGCAGCTTCTTGAACATCTCGACGCCAGTTACCACCGTCTTCAACGTCGGCCGGATGCCCACTACTTCCACCGCTTCGTTCACTTTCACCTTGCCACGTTCGACTCTACCCGTCGCCACCGTGCCGCGTCCCTGAATCGTGAAGATATCTTCCACCGGCATCAGGAAAGGCTTCTCGATGTCGCGGGCCGGAGTCGGAATGTAAGCATCCACCGACTCCATCAACTCCAGGATGTTCTTCTCCCAGTTCTCGTCGCCTTCCAGCGCTTTCAAAGCCGAAACCTTGATCACTGGAATGTCGTCGCCGGGAAATTCGTACTGGGACAGCAGCTCACGAACTTCCAGCTCAACCAGTTCGAGCAATTCCGGATCGTCGACCGCATCGACCTTATTCAGCGCCACCACCATCGCCGGCACGCCCACCTGGCGAGCCAGCAGAATGTGCTCGCGCGTCTGGGGCATCGGACCGTCGGTCGCCGCCACCACCAGGATCGCGCCGTCCATCTGCGCCGCGCCGGTGATCATGTTCTTGACATAGTCGGCGTGACCCGGACAGTCCACGTGCGCGTAGTGCCGGTTCGGCGTCTCGTATTCCACGTGCGCCGTGGCGATCGTGATGCCTCTGGCCTTCTCTTCCGGCGCTTTATCAATCTGATCGAAAGCCACAAAGTGCACCTTCGGATTGTTCTTCGCCAAAACCTTAGTGATGGCCGCCGTCAACGTCGTCTTGCCGTGGTCCACGTGCCCAATCGTCCCGATGTTCACGTGCGGCTTACTGCGATCAAATTTCTCTTTGCTCATTGTTCTCTATTGTCCCATCTGTCCCACTTGTCCCATTTGTCCCATCAGACCTATGGGACATACGAGACTTACAGGACCTATTTACTTCGCCACGCCCTGAACTTTCGCGATCACTTCTTCGGCGACGTTCTTGGGCGCCTGATCGTAGCGCTCGAAATGCATCGTCGAAGTCGCGCGGCCCTGCGTAGCCGAGCGCAAGTCGGTCGTATAACCAAACATCTCAGACAGCGGCACGTAAGCGGTAATCACCTGCGCACCGCCCGGCCTCATCTCGGTTCCGGCAAACTGACCGCGGCGCTTCATCAGATCGCCATTAACGGCGCCCACATAATCGTCGGGCGTGACCACCTCGATCCGCATGATTGGTTCCAGCAGCACGGGCTTGGCCTTCCGGACTGCGTCCTGGAAAGCCAACGAACCGGCAATGATGAAGGCCCGCTCGTCAGAGTCGACCTCGTGAAAACCGCCGTCAATCAGGCGTACTTTGATGTCAACCAGGTCATAGCCGGCCAGAAAGCCTCGCTCCATAGCGTCATGAACGCCTTGCTCCGTCGGCTTAATGAATTCACGCGGAATCGCGCCGCCCTTGATCTCACTCTCGAACACGAAGCCTTCGCCGGGCGCCGGTTCAATCTCGAGTTCCACGTGCGCGTACTGACCGCGACCACCGGTCTGCTTCTTGAAAATTTCTTTGCCGGCCGCCGGCTGAGTAATCGTCTCGCGATAGGCCACCTGGGGTTTGCCCACATTCGCTTCGACGCCAAACTCGCGCTTCATGCGGTCGACAATAATCTCCAGGTGCAGTTCACCCATCCCGGCAATAATCGTCTGCCCGGTCTCATGATCCGTCGAAACGTTGAACGAAGGATCTTCCTGCGCGAGGCGTCCCAGCGCCACACCCAGCTTGTCCTGATCGGCGCGCGTCTTAGGCTCGACCGCCACGCGGATAACCGGCGCCGGAAACTCGATCGCCTCCAGAATGATCGGTTTGTTTTCATCACAAACCGTATCACCGGTAGTAACTTGCTTCATGCCGCCGATGGCAATGATCTCGCCGGCGCTCGCGTCTTCAATATCTTCACGCTTGTTTGCGTGCATGCGCATCAGGCGGCCCACCCGCTCGCGCGAATCTTTCGCCGTGTTGTAGGCGTAAGAACCGGACTTGATTGTGCCGCTGTAAATTCGCACGAACGAAAGCTGGCCCAGATGCTTGTCGGCCATGATCTTGAAGACCAGGCCGCTGAACGGAGCGCTCGCATCCGGGGGCCGAAGTTCTTTCTGCCCGCTCTTCGGATTCACGCCTTCAACCGGTGGAATATCAAGCGGCGACGGCAGGTAATCAACCACCGCATCCAGCAGCGTCTGCACACCTTTGTTCTTGAAAGCCGATCCGGTCACTACCGGCACCAGTCGTAATTCAATCGTGCCTTTGCGCAGTGCTTTCCGAATCTCATCTTCCGAAATCTTTTCGCCTTCGATGTACTTGTGCATCAGGTCATCGTCGACGGTGGCCACCGCTTCGATCAGTTTTTCGCGCGCCGCGGCGGCTTCTTCTTTCAACTCTCCCGGAATCTCGACGGTTTCGTATTCGGCCCCCTTCGACTCGTCGTTCCAGATCAAACCTTTCATCGCGATGATGTCCACGACGCCTTTGAATCGATCTTCTTCGCCGATGGGGATTTGAATGGCGACGGGGTTAGCGCCGAGGCGGGCAATGATTGAATCGAATGAACGCTGAAACGAAGCACCGGCACGGTCCAGCTTGTTGATAAAACAAATGCGCGGCACCCGATACTTATCGGCCTGGCGCCAGACAGTTTCGGACTGCGGCTCAACGCCGGCCACACCGTCAAATACGGCGACGGCGCCGTCGAGCACGCGCAGGCTGCGTTCGACTTCCATAGTGAAGTCGACGTGCCCCGGGGTATCAATGATATTGATCCGATGATCGACGCCGTTTCTCTCCCAGAAACAGGTCGTCGCGGCGCTGGTGATCGTGATCCCGCGCTCTTGTTCCTGCTCCATCCAGTCCATGATCGCCGTGCCCTCGTGCACCTCGCCAATTTTGTGCGTGATGCCCGTGTAGTAAAGGACACGTTCCGTGGTGGTGGTCTTACCGGCATCGATGTGCGCCATGATGCCGATATTCCGGAACAGATTTAAGTCTTGCTTAGCCATTTCTTTTTTGTCCGTTGTCAGTTGCCCGTTGTCAGTTGCGAAAACAACTGACTACTAACTACTGACCACTGACGCTTACCACTTGTAGTGCGCGAACGCCTTGTTCGCATCCGCCATGCGGTGCGTATCTTCTTTCTTCTTCACCGCGTTACCACGATTATTCGCCGCGTCCAGCAGTTCACCCGCCAGCCGATCAGTCATCGTTTTTTCGCCGCGGCCGCGCGCATACAACACGATCCAGCGGATCGCGAGCGCCCCGCGTCGTTCCTGATGGACTTCGACGGGAACCTGATAGGTCGATCCGCCTACGCGTCTCGATTTGACTTCGACCGTGGGCCGCACGTTCTCGATCGCCCGCTTGAAAACCTTCAAAGGCTCTTCGCCGGCCTTGTCGCCCACCTGCCGCAGCGCGGTGTAAAAGGTCCTTTCCGCGATCGAACGCTTGCCGCCCCACATGATTCCGTTGATGAACTTGGTCACCAGCGGACTGTTGTAGACCGGATCGGGAAGGACTGCGCGACGTTCTGCAACTCTGCGTCTCGGCATAAATTACTTCGCGCCTCCCTTCGGGCGCTTGGCGCCGTACTTCGAACGGCTCTTCTTGCGATCACCGACTCCGACGGAATCGAGCGTGCCGCGAATTACGTGATAACGAACACCCGGCAGGTCTTTCACACGGCCGCCGCGGATCAAAACAATTGAGTGCTCCTGCAGGTTGTGGCCGACGCCTGGAATATAGGTAGTGACCTCGATCCCGTTGGTCAGGCGCACGCGCGCAACTTTGCGCAGCGCCGAATTCGGCTTCTTGGGAGTTTGCGTGTAGACGCGCGTGCACACGCCTCGTTTTTGCGGCGAGCTTTGCAGCGCCGGGCTGGCCGTCTTGTATTTCACCGGCTGACGGCCCTTGCGAACTAATTGGTTAATCGTCGGCATCGTGTTTCTACTTGAACTCTTTTGATCCCGTCGCTATCGCTCACGGTAACGACACAAAAAGGGCCCTGGCCTGCCTCTTTCCGGAACCTGTCCGGCAGTCAGCGCAGGCAACTGCCCTGCTTACAATTCTGTTAAAGGGACGTTCTGATTTCGCTTACTAGGCGGGCGCGGATTTGGCTTCCCAATAGCCCAAAATTAGCCGAAGCTTTTCTGTGGCGTCACTTTGGCGAGTGGGTTCGCTGCTCGTGGCCGCGTCTTTTCGGAATTGCTCGACGCAGCGTTTACGCCACAATATTTCAACGGTTGATGCCGAAACATCGAACCGGGCAACGCCTCCGCACCGACAGAACCAGTATTAGCGTTGCACTAGAGGAACTCAGACCGTAGTCCGAAACCGGAAACTATACGTACCGGCATTATTGGTGTCAAGCGCGCAACGCCCGGTTTGGTTACCCGCGCGCCGTGCTAGAGTATCGCCTTTGCCGATCCGATAGTTTGGGAACAGCCAAATAATAACGTAATCAGCTGTCGCAGTCCTAGCGCCTTCGCTTATGAAAAAAGTCGTCTCTTTCATTACCCGCACGGCCTCCGCCGGCCTGTTGCTGGTGTTGCTGGCCGGCATCGCTGTCAGCCAGGAGCAACCGCTCCGGATTAAGTACTGGCTCGGCATGTCCCAGCCGGTTTCTCATTTGTTTGAAGTAACGATCGAGGTCGAATTGCCTAAATCAAAACCCAACAGCCTCGATTTCCAGATGCCGAAGTGGTCGCCTGGGCGCTACGCGGTTTTCGATTTCGCCAAGAATGTCCAGGAAGTAAGGGCTCGGGAAGCCTGCCCCGCGGGACTGGATTGCACGACTCCGGATCTGCCGATCGTTCGGATTGACAACCAGACGTGGCGGGTCGAGCTGTCCCGATTCTCGCCGCCGGGACTGTCGCTGATGTTCAGTTACAAAGTCTTTGCGAATGATCTTTCAGGGACTTTTTCGCAGCTCGATCAGCGGCATGCGAACCTTAACGGCGGCTGCATCTTCATGCATGTGGTTAATCACAAGCAGGATCCGGTGATGCTTTCGATAAAGCCTCCGCAAGGATGGCGCGTCGTCAACGGCCGCACCGAAAAACCCAACCAGACTGAGTTCCAGTTCGCCAATTGGGACATCATGACCGACACGCCGACTGAGATAGCTCCCGACTGGACTCAGGATGATTTCCAGGTGGACGGCAAAACGTACCATGTGGTGGTGCATTCGTTCGGCCACGAAGGTGGAAAGCGCGTCGCGATGGTGCGCGACATCGAAAAAATTGTGCGCGCGGAAAATCTAATGTGGGGCGGCGCGGCGGATTTTGATTCCTACACTTTTCTGATCCACTTCGCCAATGATGGACATTCGAGCGACGGCATGGAACACCTGACTTCGACGCAGCTCATCGAACCCGGCGTGCTGAGCGATCCGGCTACGTATCAGAGCGTCCTCGATGCAGCCGCGCACGAATACTTCCATGTGTGGAACGTGAAACGTCTGCGCCCAATCGAACTCGGCCCATGGGACTTCACCCGGCCGGCAAACACTCGCGGTCTTTGGATCGCGGAAGGGATCACCAACTATTACGGTCATCTCATGCAACGACGCGCGGGCTTGTGGGACGACGCACAACTCCTCACCACACTTACTGATCAGATTGAGGACGTCGAGAACTCTGCCGGCAGCAAGTTGATCAGCGCCGAGGAGTCTTCACTGTTGGCGTCATTTCTGGATGATGCCATGCACGCCCAACAAACGAACCTGGGGAACACTACGATCAGCTACTACCCCAAAGGCGAAGTCGTCGGGTTGACTCTCGATCTCTTGATCCGTGCAAAGACGAACGGCACGGGTTCGCTGGACGAAGTGATGCGCCGGATGTACCACCAATACTATCGAAAGAGTCCGAATGCCACTTATTACCTGCGCGGCCGCGGTTACACCAACGAAGATTTTGAACTCATGGTCACGGAAGTGGCCGGCACGGACATGAGCGACTTTTTTAAGCGATACGTGCGCGGCGTCGAACCGCCACCCTATGAAGAGGCGTTTCGTAACTTGGGCTTGCGTTTCGTGAAAACACCGCGGTCACCGGTGACTCTCGGGGTCACCGCTGCCGACACCGGAAGTCCTTCGTTTTTAATCGGCGGCGTTCGCCCGGCATCACCCGCCGAGACGGCCGGCCTGCTGCCTGGCGACGTAATCACAACCCTGGGCGGCGCGAGGTTTACCGCAGACAATTTCCTGAGAGTGTTGGCCCGCCACAAACCCGGCGAGCGTGTGCAGCTGACTCTGCTCAGAAACAAGCGCCCGCTGACCCTAACGGTCGTACTGGCCGAACCCGCAGTCTTCGATTATCGGATTGAAGTAATGCCAAATGCGACGGCAGCAGCGATTGCGCTGAGACGCGCCTGGTTGAGTGGAAAGTGATTCTGTCAGAGCGACCGGGTTTCGAAATCGCAAGTTCCGTGTGGTGCATCAACCCGGTCGCTACCGCTCCCGGTTCCGACATTTACTTTTTTAGCCGCGACCCAATCACTTTCGCCGCCGTCGCGCCCGCGCCAACCGCGCCGGCAATAGTTGGCGCCAGCGGATTTGCCACGTCGCCGATTGCAAAGACGTTCGCAACACTCGTCTCCTGCTGGGGCCCAACCACCACGTAGCCGCGTTCGTCCAGTTCGAGTTGCCCTCGAACGAAGTCGGTATTCGGTTCGAATCCAATTCTGATCAATACGCCCTGCACCGCCATCTGAAACGGCTTTAGCGCGCCGGCTCGCTCGATCTCTACGGCCTCCACCCATTCATTTCCCAGAATCCGGTGGACGACTGATTCAGGAAAGACCGTAACGCAATGATGCGTGGGAAGCTGCTCAGTAAATTCGCGGCGCGCGCGCAGCTTGCGGCCACGATGGACCAGGGTGACCGTGGGGCAAACTTCCGCGAGCAGCAGGGCATTCTCAGCGGCCGCGTCACCGCCGCCGATGACACATACATCTTTTCCTTTTACCAGCTCACGATCACGCGCGCCCGATTCAATAATCCCGCGCCCAACGAATTCAGTTTCGCCCGGAATGCCTAAACTCCGGCGCCGTAGTCCGGTAGCGATAATGATCGCGATCGATTGCAAGCTCTCGCCGCTCCGCAAAACAACGCGGCGCGCCTTTAGGTCAACGCGCTCAATTGCGGCATTTGTCCAAAGATCAAAATCGCCATCCTGAGTCTGTTCGATAAAACGATCGCGCAACTCGCGTCCGTTCGCCGCCTTCACTCCGAGATAGTTTTCAATCGGGTTGTGTACCAACAGTAGTTGGCCGCCAACCTCTTCCGCGCTTTCCAGCACTAAAGTGTCGAGGCCCAGCTCGTCGCACCAGCGCGCGGCGGAAAGACCGGTAGGCCCAGCCCCAATTATCAGCACGTCATACATAGTCAGACTTTCTTGTCAGAGTACCGACTTTAGTCGGGTTTTGAATCGCGGAAAAGCCCAACTGAAGCTGGTACTCTGACGCCTGTCAGCTTGGAAGCTTTCGCACTTACCTGAAGGACCGGCCGATAATAGCCCAACGGTTCGGGCGCGGAAAGGCGATGCCGATTGACAACATAATGCCACGATGCGACGCTGAGGCCGCTCAGAAACTGACATGAAGAGATTCAAAGTTGCTCTGATAGTCCTGACCGTACTGCTGGCAGCGGCGCCGGCTATTCCCCAGGAGAAGGCGGACAGCAGCGCCGCCGTCAAATCAACTCTGCTCCAGCTGTTCGAGTTCAGTAATAAGCAAGCTTTGCAGACCTCGACGGCACGCCTCTTATTGATCGGCGATGCCCTCGACTGGAAGATGACGACCTTCGGCAAACTCGCAGCCGCGCCGGATAAAATCGTTCTGCTCGACGACCAAACCGCAGTTGGCAGAATTCAAACGTATGGCCAGGATAACCGCGTCGTCGATCTTTACTTTTATCTGAAGCTCCAGGTTTCATGGAAAGTTTCAGCGGTGCGCGCGCTCGCACTGACGGGCATCCTGGAAGGCGCATACCGGTACTTGAAGTCCAAACCTTCCCCGACCGCAGAAGAGAAAGATGAACTCGGCAATTACGAATTGCTGCTGGCTTCCGACGAGTTCTTGCGTCAATGGTTCGCGAAAAACACCGCCGGCATGAACAAGCTTTACGAAATGTCCCGCGGGTTGAAGACAGGCTACCTGTACGACCAGAACGATCCGAAATACGCGGAGATCAAAGCCCAGTTGAAATCACTTCACCTGGGCGGCGTCGAAGTCGACACCGACGGCACGGTTGAGTTCATTATCGGCGGTGTAACCGACAACACGGTCGGCTTTCTCTATTCGCCGAGCAATCAGCCACCGAAAATAAGTCCTGATTCATACATTTGGATTGAAGAGATTGCGCCCAAGTGGTTCATTTTTCGGACCACGTAACCTTGAAAATTAAGAAAGGAGGAATCGAGATGCGTCTGACTGAGATGGTTTCGTGCTCGGGTTGAGCGGCCAAGCTGGCGCCTGCCGTACTCGCTCAGGTGTTGAGCGGGCTTGAGAAACAACCAACTGATCCAAATCTGCTGGTCGGCTTCGACAAAGCGGACGACGCCGGAGTGTATCGTCTGCGCGACGATCTGGCTTTGGTTCAGACACTCGATTTCTTCACCCCGATTGTTGACGATCCTTTCGACTATGGCCGCATTGCCGCGCTCAACTCGATCAACGACGTGTGGGCCATGGGCGGCACGCCGGTGACGGCGATGGCGATTACCTGCTTTCCCAAGAAGGGCGTCGACTTTTCGATTTTGCAGGAGATCATGCGCGGCGGTTTGGCGGTGCTGACTGAAAACAAAGTTGCGCTCGTCGGCGGTCACAGTGTCGATAACGAGCAGATCATGTTCGGCTATTCAGTGACGGGCGTAATCGATCCAAAGCACATCGCCACGAACGCGGGCGCACGACCGGGCGATGTCATCATTCTGACGAAGCCAATCGGAACCGGTGTAATTTCAACCGGCATTAAGCGCGCCAAAGCTGCGCCCGAAGTGATTGCCGAATCAGTGGCCACGATGATGACTCCCGGCAAGTACGCCGCGGAAGCAATCATGAAGTTCGATGTGAAGGGCGCAACGGACGTCACCGGCTTTGCTCTGTTGGGTCACGCCTGGGAGCTCGCCTGCGCGAGTAACGTGACGATTGAAATAAACGCCGCAAAGATTCCGTTGATTAATGGTGCGTTGGAATTGGCAGCAGCGGGAATGGTTACGGGCGCGGACAAAACCAACCGTGAATATGTCGGTGATCAGGTAGACGTTTCGCCGGATGTCGACTTAAACCTGGCTCGTCTTTTGTTTGATCCGCAAACCGCTGGCGGACTCTTGTTGTCGGTTCAGGAAGCGAAAGCGGTGGAGCTGTTGCCGCAACTGAGGGCAAACTATCCTGCGGCCGTAATCATCGGACATGTTAGTGAATTCACGGGGAAGCGAATTCGTGTTACTTAGTGGCGTAGTGCAAAACAAACGTACTGACACGGATAAAAAAATAAGAATTATGCATCCGGAATTACAGGTTAAAGAGGGATTTAATACCGCGCGCGTCGCAGAGCTCTATCAATCCGTCCGCGCACGCACCCTCGAGATCGTCGCGCCGCTGGAAATCGAAGACTACGTAATTCAAACCGCTGAGTTCATGTCGCCGCCGCGCTGGCACATCGGCCACACGTCCTGGTTTTTCGAGACGGTGTTGCAAAAATACCAGCCCGGGTACCGCGTTTACTCGGACGAATTTCTCTTTTACTTCAATTCCTATTACGAAGGTTTTGGGGCGCGCATTGAACGGCCGAAACGCGGCACTCGTTCACGGCCGACCGTGGCCGCAACCAAAAAATACCGCGCACACATTGATGAGCAGATGACGCGCTTCATCGAAGAGCTTTCGCATCGCGATGATGCCGAAACGATTCTCGGTATCGTCCGCCTCGGGCTCGAGCACGAGATGCAACATCAGGAATTGCTGGTTTACGACATCAAACATCTCTTATCCGATCAGTTCGATGCGCCGATCAGGCGTGCGCCGCAACCTGTTGAGAGCGTAAGCGGGATGGTTGAGATTGAGGGTGGATTGTTTGAGTTGGGGTACGGAGCAACCGTCCAAAGTCCAAAGTCCAAAGTCCAAAGTCCGAACTACGAGTTCGCCTGGGACAACGAGAAGCCCGCGCACAAAGTTTTTCTCGAGGACTTTTCCCTCGATCGGGCGCCCGTCAGCAATGCTGATTATTTGGCTTTCATCCATGACGGCGGCTACGAAAATTTTCGCTGGTGGCATTCCGCCGGATGGGAAAAGGTAAACACTGAACAGTGGCAGGCTCCGCTTTATTGGGAAAAGCATGATGGCCAATGGATGATTCGCGATTTCGGCGGACTTCACGCGGTCAACGACAAGCTTAACGAGCCGGTGGCGCACGTCAGTTTTCTCGAAGCTTCGGCCTATGCCAAGTGGGCGGGCAAGCGTCTGCCGACTGAGGCGGAATGGGAAAAGGCCGCGAGCTATTCCGGCACAAGTAACGAAAAGCAGACCTTTCCATGGGGCGCAGCCGGCGCTGACGAGACCAGGGGAAATCTTTTTGAAAACGGGCTCTGGGCGGTCGCCCCGATCGGCGCCTTCCCCGCAGGTCAGAGCGCGCACGGCATTCATCAGCTAATCGGTGATGTTTGGGAATGGACCACTTCGGATTACGTGCCCTATCCGGGTTTTCAGACGGAGTTTGATGAGTATAACGACAAGTGGTTTGTTGGTCAGAAAGTCCTGCGCGGCGGTTCGTTCGCGACACCTCAGATTCACATCCGCTCGACGTATCGTAACTTCTTTTATCCGCATGAGCGTTGGATGATTGCGGGATTCAGATGTGCAAAGTAACCGTAACGGAAAGCCGGCAACTCAGAGTACCGAGTTTAGTCGGGTAGTATGTCCTCCACGAAACACCCGACTAAAGTTGGTACTCTGAGGGTTGCCGTTTACAAGCTCACCAATAATTCCTGATTCTCTTCGTCCCAGCGCCAGGCGGCTTCGCTTCCCTGCAGGTGGATGCCACCCAGCCACAGATCGATTCCATTCTCAATTACAAAATCCTCTTCGCCGGCCAGGGCAGCTTTGCCGAGTTCGTTGATTTCAAATGAAGAGAGGAACATCCGGGCTGGATTGACGGCCGAATCATTCCCATTGCTTTGTTTCAATACCGGGTTGGGGGCCTGCACCAATCGCTGCAGCGCTCTGTACAACTGCGCGTCACCAAAACCGTAGCCCGGTTCTCGCCTAACGAACGCCGGAAACAGCGAGCCAAACTTGTTCCGGCCGGCGGCGATTAATGCCAGGCTCGCGTTTTCGACGCGACCCAACCCATTGCGAATGGAGGGAAATCGCTGCATGTGCCGGCGCAGAGCAGGTTCCAGAAATGGGAGTGCAGACAAGTTCGACCTTAATAGCTCAATCAAGGGCAGGGCATCCGGAGCACAATAGGCTTCCCACGCGCGCGCACCGAGATCGAGTTGTCCAACGGTCACTTCCTCTCGCTGCGGAAAAAGCGAAGTCAATTGTGCTTCGTTCAATTCTCCCAGCCCGTGAAAAGGTTGGACGCCGGGAAACTCTCCGACACAGACCAGGCTGAGTTTGGTCCGCCCCAACTCGCGGCCGGCAAACCAGTGCAGCAAATAGATCAAATGTACCTGGCAAAAAAGATCGTGTTCGAACCAAAGCACGATCTCTTCGTGATCCGGAAAGGTTGCCAGCGCGTCATGCTGGGCGCGCAATTCGGCAGCGCACTTCTCGGCGGAGACTTTGTAAGCGTCAGAGAGGTGCCTGGCTCTTACGTCCAGAAAGTGTTGTTCGCTTAATCCCGCGGGGGTGGGCCCACAAACCAGCGCCTCGCGCCATGGGAGATGCTCGCCAGGGAGGGAGGTTTTCTTGGCCGTATCGGCAGACGAATCACCGTTATGGATGTGAAGCATGGGGCAAAACCCGTCGGGTCCGGAAACAATTCGAGGGCATTTTAGCACTGACAACCGGAAATAATCATTCGCGATTCGTCCTGGAGATCGCATACAATTCGGCCGGTCGGAAAACCGGATTTATTCCCAATGAACATCACCCTGTTGATCGACTTCGATGAGTTCTGGTCGCGACTGCGCGCGGACATTGCCGCGGCGCAGGAAGCGTTAATGATCCAGACCTTCGCATTCGAAGGAGATTGCGTCGGGTCGGATCTCGCCGCGGCGCTGCTGGCGGCCCCCGCGCCGTGCAAGCGCGTGCTGATCGATTCGTTTTCCCGGGTCGTCTTGAGCGATCGGTTTCGCTACTCGCCGGCGAATCTGTTCGATGCCGATTTGCGAGTCGAAGCTAAACAGACAGCTGCCATGCTGACGCGGTTGGCCGAAAACGGCGCCCAGATTCAATACACGAATCCCTACGGCCCCACACCTCGTCAGTTGCTCAGCCGGAACCACAAGAAATTGATCGTGATCGACGACCGCGTGGCTTATGTTGGCGGCATCAACTTCAGCGAACATAACGCCAGCTGGCACGACATGATGCTGCGCATTGAAGATCCGGCGGCGGTCGCTTTTTTACGCGAAGATTTCGACTCGACCTGGAACGGACAGGACCAAATCGCCCACCGTCAGTTTGACGAAGTTGAGTTACTTGCCAGTGACGGAAAGAACAACCGTCTCGTTTTTCAACCGATCATCGATTTAATCGATCAGGCGGGGGACTCGATCTTCGTCGAGAGTCCGTACGTGACTTTTCCATTTTATGAGAAGTTGCGTAACGCCAGCCGCCGCGGTGTCTCAGTAACGATCGTAACGCCCGAAAAAAATAATTGGCGGCTGTTTGCGAACTATGCGCGGCTCGAGTCGGCCCGATCTGCTATCGATTTACGTTTGTACACTAATGGCATGAGCCATCTGAAAGCCATGCTGATTGACAATCAAGTTCTGATTGCGGGCTCGTCAAATTTTGATTATTTGAGTTATCGAATTCACCAGGAGCTAATCGCCGTGATTACTAACGCTGCGGTGGTTTCGGATTTTCGCCGGCGGGTGATGCTGCCGGACCTCGCGCATGCCCGCAGTGTGGAGTGCCGGGCGGGTCTAATCAGCAAGCAATGGCTGGGACTACAAACGCGGCTGGTGGACGCCGCTCTTTCAATCCTGACTTAGAACTAAGATTTCCGCTTCAGTCTTCGGCCTGTTCACGCGCGTGATAAGACGACCGCGTCAGCGGACTGGACTGCACGTGCTTGAATCCCATCTCCATGCCGATTTCGCGCCAACGGTTGAATTCGTCAGGAGTCACGTAGCGTTCGACCGGTAACCGGCGCGCGTGTGGTTGCAGGTATTGGCCGATGGTCATGATGTCGCACGAAGCCGCACGCAGGTCCTTCATCAACCCGACCACTTCATCGAACTCTTCGCCAAGCCCAACCATGATGCCGCTCTTGGTAAGCATGCCGCTGGCTTCACGATCACGCCGGTCGGCCGCACGCCGTATCAAAGTCATAGACTGTTGATAGTCCGCGTCCGGCCGCACACGCCGATACAAACGCGCGATTGTTTCCGTATTGTGATTCAGCACGTCCGGCCGCGCGTCGAGCACCGTATTAAGCGCAGCTTCATCACCGTTGAAGTCGGGAATGAGCACTTCGATCTTGCAATCGGGATTGAGCGCGCGCACTTCGCGAATCGTTTCGGCCCAATGCCTCGCGCCGCCGTCCGCCAGGTCATCACGGTTCACCGACGTGATTACGGTGTGCGCCAGATTTAAATGCCGCACCGCCTCCGCGACGTTCTTAGGCTCGTTGGCGTCAAGTAAGCCGGGCGCGCCTTTTCCTACCGCACAAAATCCGCAGTGTCGCGTGCAAATATCTCCCGCCAGCATGAAGGTCGCCGTTCGATCGGACCAGCACTCAAAGATGTTCGGGCACTTGGCTTCCTGACACACCGTATGCAGATTGAGACCCTCAATCAGCTTCAGCAGATGGTTCTGATTAGTCGGGTCGCCGAGCCGTATGCGCAGCCATTCGGGCTTCGGCTGACGTTGCTTCTGATTCAGGACTGTTAGTTGGCGCGACAAAAAAATGTGACCTCTCTCGAATTGAAAGTCATTTTAGCATTCAGGCACAAAACATCCCTATTCACAGTAGTGTCTGGAATTGAGGGCGTTAGAGTACCAACTTTAGTTGGGCCTTCTTATTCGTCAAACAGAACTGCCGACTGAAGTCGGTACTCGGACACCCGCAGCCAAAGTAAGACACTATCCTATTCACAGGGTAGTGCCTGGTTTGCTGATGAGGTCAGTACCGGGAGCGGTAGCGACCGGGTCGGCTGAACGCAAGAGTCAAGATTGCGCGTTGTACCCGGTCGCTACCGCTCCCGGTACTGACTTCATGACACGAGAGACGAGCGGGCACACGATCACGCTTACGCTTCGATGAAACGTCAACTTACTTCAGTGGGATCGATTGATGTCCTGCACCGCGACCAGGACCATCTGATCGGGCTTGGTAGGAATGCTTTGGCCGGTATTCGGGCAATCAACCTCAGTTATCGTGGCGATTTCGCTGGGGGACAAAGTGCCTTCCTGGAGCGCATCACTGACCGCCCGAACTTCGAAATTCCGCGCCAGCTGAACTCGAACCAGGATGTCATGGAAGCGCCCGCACGCATGACAAAGAGACTTAATGTCGTACAGAGGCATACTCGGAAACGGTCCGAACACGAAGATAGCACAATGCATTACTAACGGCAATAACTACTTTCATTGTCAATGGTAACGATTCTGAAGCGCAGTTATTTATCCATCTCTGAAGTTGAGGTTCGCCGGGCGGCTGCGAGCGCCTATAATCCTCTCTGTGACCCGCGCCGGAATTTATCTCCACACGCCGTTCTGCCGTTCGCGCTGTTCGTACTGCGATTTTGCGACCGGCATGTACGACGGCGATGCCGCCGAGCGTTATGTCAGGGCCGTCCTTCTTGAGATTGAGCGCTGGAATGAAATCGAAATTCCGGCTGAGGTCGATACGATCTACTTCGGCGGTGGCACGCCCTCTCTGCTTAACCCATCACAGCTTGAGATACTCCTGGCGACGCTGACGAAACGGTTCGACGTATTCGCGGGCGCGGAAATCACTCTGGAGATAAATCCAGGCGACGGTGGGGAAAGCGCAACTGCTCGCCAACGAACAATGCGGGCCTGGCGACGCCTGGGGATCAAACGCGCCAGTTTCGGCGCGCAAACCTTTAGCGACCGCGAACTGAAGTTGCTGGGCCGCACGCACGACTCGAACGACATCACCGCAACTTTTCATCAACTGCGCGAGGCGGGATTCGACAATATCAACTTTGATCTGATTGCAGGTCTGCCTGGTCAAACGCTCGATGGCTGGAAGCACAACCTGGCGCGGGCTTTGGAACTCGGGCCTGAACACTTATCGCTTTACCTTTTGGATGTGCACGAAGGGACGCCGCTCGCCGATCAGATTGCGCGCGGAATGCGGCCTCAGCCGGACGAAGACCTGATCGCAGCGATGTACGCGCACATGATTGAAATTGTCAGTAGCGCCGGCTACGAGCATTACGAGATTTCAAATTTCTGTTTGCCGGGATTCGAATCGCGCCACAATTCGAAGTACTGGAGCGGCGCACCATATTACGGCTTTGGTAATTCGGCACATTCATTTGATGGCGGCCGGCGGCGGTGGTCCAACCTGCGCGACCAGGTGAAGTACGTTGAGGCGATCGAGAACAATCAATCGCCGGTCGCGGAACGAACTGAGCTGACCGAAGCCGACACGCGATCGGAATCAATATTTTTGGGTATGCGGCTGATGCGCGGAATCGATCTTGAGGATTACCGCGGACGCTTTGGCAGTGATCTGTTGACCGAATACGACTGTGAGCTGGCGCGTCTGAGCGAGGCCGGCTTGATTGAAGTTGATCAATCAATGCTCAGACTGACGAAGCGCGGTGCTTTGTTGTCAAACGAAGTGTTTACGGCACTGGCGTGATGTGTCAGATGATTAGATCTCGTGAATTAACAAACCGTCACGCAGCTTTGGTTCGAACCAGGTCGATTTTGGGGGCATGATCTCACCGGCGTCCGACACCCGCAGCAGATCCTCGATCGTCGTCGCGTAAAGTGAAAAGGCCACCGCAGCCGCTCCCTCGTTCACCAGCTTCTCCAATTCTTCCGTCCCGCGAATACCACCGACGAAATCGATTCGCTTGTCGGTGCGAACGTCTTTGATCCCGAGGATCGGATCCAACAGACGATCCTGAAGGACGCTCACATCCAGCGATTCCACCACTCCCGACGGCGGCTCGACACCCGGGGGCAATGACAACCCATACCAGCGGCCGCCAAGATACATAGACCAGTTGCCACGCGCGTCCGGCGCAGCTGCCGCCGAGTCTTTGATTTCGAAATTTTCACGCACGCGCGAGAGAAATTCTTCCGGGCTCATTTCATTGAGATCACGCACGATGCGGTTGTACGGCAGGATCCGTAACTGATTATCGGGAAACAGCACACATTGAAAAAAGTTGTATTCCTCGTCACCAAGGATGCCGAAGCTAGACTCCTTCAGTTCGGCGCGCGCGCGGCTGGCGCTGGCCGCCCGATGATGGCCGTCGGCGATATACAGAAAATTGACCGCGGCAAAAGCGTTCACCAGCGGATCGTAATGCGGCACGCGCCAGAGGGTGTGACGTATCCCATCGTTGGCGACAAAATCGTAAAGAGCCGGGTTTCCATCCAACGCTTCCTTAACCAGGGCATCAATTTCGACCCGTCCGCGATAGGTCAAAAATACAGGGCCCGTCTGCGCCTGCAGCACCATAATATGTCGAGTGCGATCGTCTTCCTTGTCGCGCCGCGTGCGCTCGTGTTTGCGAATGATATCGCCGTCGTATTCGGCTACTGAACAGCAAGCCACGATTCCGATCTGTTCATGCGAGCCCATGATCAAACGATAAAGGTAGAGGCTTGGTGTTTCTTCAACCTCCAGCGGGCACTCGCGTTTTAGTTGTTCAAAGTTGCTGGCGGCTTTCGCATAAACCTGATCGTCGTAAATCGGCGTGCCGTCAGGCAGATCAATCTCGGCCCGTGACACGTGCAGGAAACTCCATGGATTACCTGAGGCCAACGCCCGCGCTTCGGCGGTATTGACGACATCGTAAGGCACGGCCGCGACCTGGGCGGCGCGCTCTTCAGGTGGCCGCAATGCGTTGAAGGGACGAATGACTGCCATCGAAACTCCTGTGAATTTAAGATGTAAGTTGTTGGCTAAGACTAACTGCGAAGATATGATTTGGCAAAGCTGATCCGCAGATTACCAGGAGGTATACGTCGCATTCGTCCCATGCGTGTGATGGAACTAATGGAACGTATGAGACATCTGGGACATATTGAAAGGAGTCACATGAACGAGATTGAGCACATCCTGGATCAATTAAAGCGGGCCTATGAAGGCAACGCCTGGCATGGACCGTCTGTGAAAGAAGCGCTCGCCGGCATCAACGCAGCGCAGGCGCATGCTAAACCGCTGCCTCACGCGCACAGCATTTATGAACTGGTGCGCCACATCGCCGTTTGGGAAGACATTGGACGGCGGCGACTGATGGGAGACCCGGCGCCGATCGAGATCTCTTCACCCGATGATTGGCCGCCACCGGACGACCCGAGTGAAGCCGGATGGGAACAAGCGAAAGCCTCTCTGGATCGCGTCCATCAGCATTTGATTGATGAAGTGGCCCGTTTTCCGGAATCGCGTCTTGATGAACCCGTTTTTGAAGGAATGTCGAGTGCTTACGTGACGCTGCATGGAGTGATTCAGCACGATATCTATCACGCCGGACAAATCTCAATGCTGAAGAAAGCGGTGTGAGTTTGGAGTTCCGCCTTTAGGGACATTACCGCGTAAACGCGGAACTCCAAACTAAACCGGCACGCGACCAAATTCCTCGAGCAGCGGCTTCAGGTTTTCAATTACCATTTGGTGCGCTGCGCCGTTAGTCGCCACGATGCCGTTGCGATTGTCCACGCGCACTCCGTTATAGCGCAGCGGGTCTCCAAACAGATCGGTCAAACGGCCACCCGCTTCTTCCAGAATAATATGAGGTCCGCAGGTGTCCCATTGTTTGGTGCTGGGCGACAGGTGCAGATAAAGATCGGCCTGTTGTTCTGTAATCAAGCCGATCTTCACGCCGACTGAGCCGCGCCGCACTTCATCCTTGAAGCCAAAGCTGCTGACGACACGTTCCATACGCGGGCTGCGGTGCGAACGGCTTGACGCCAGGACCATCGCGGCAGGATCTCTGCGATCAGAAACCGTCATTCGCTCAGCCGCGCAATTACCGGTCTCGATCCATGACCCGCCACCGCGAGCTGCCCGATACAACACGTCGCGGACCGGCTGGTAAACCACGCCAGCCACGGCTTCGCCCGATACGGCAAGGCCAATCTGGACCGCAAAATCTCCGTCGCGCTGAATGAAATTCTTCGTACCGTCCATGGGATCGATTAGCCAGACGCGATCCTTTTCCAAACGGTGCTCAGTATCAGCCGACTCTTCAGCGAGGATTCCATCGCCGGGAAATTCGGCTGCCAGGCGTCGCACGATCAGCTCATTCGCTTCCCGATCGGCCGCGGTAACTTCCTCGAGTTCCTGTAAGGCGTTGACTTTCTGCTCGACCAGAAATGGACTGTGATAATGCGCCAGCAGGATAGCGCCCGCCGCGCGGGCCAGATCGGTGGCAACTTCAATTTCGCGTTGATAGTTTGTGTCAGACACTTTGTTTTTTTGCTGAGTCGATTACACGCTAACACATCGCCCGCGGCGGGCCGAAACGCCGCTTGCAGGCCGCGCCGCGCGCCGCGTATAGTCAACCAGTTCATTCCAACCAATTTATTCGGAGCAGGCTCTACTCATGACACTCAGCGGCTGCGCGACGCCGGCGGGAACAGCGCACTATCGCCAACGGTTCCCACAAGCGGCAGCAGATCACTTCCGCCTGGCGCAGAATTTAACCTGGTCCTCGATCGGAATCGGCACCTACCTGGGCCATGCCGATGAAGAGACTGATCGCCGGTATGCCGAGGCAATTACCCGCGCGGTCGAGCTGGGCGTTAATGTAATCGACAGCGCCGCGAACTATCGTTTTCAACGAAGCGAACTTTCCGTAGGCGCCGCCCTCGGCGAGCTGCAGGCGAAAGGGTTTGCTCGCGAGGAGCTGATCGTCTGCACCAAAGGTGGTTACCTTCCGTTCAATGGCGCGCCGCCGCAGGACGTACGCCGATACGTCGAAGACACTTTCATCAACACCGGAGTCGCCACCTGGGGAGACATCGCCAATGGCTCGCATTGCATGTCGGCTTCGTATCTGGCCAACCAGTTGGATCAATCGCTCGAGAACATGGGCCTGTCGTGTATCGATGTTTATTACGTCCATAATCCCGAATCGCAGCTGGGCGCCGTTTCACCGGATGAGTTCTGGCGGCGTCTGCAGGCGGCTTTCGAATTTCTCGAGCAGTGCGTGGTGAAGAACAAGATCGGTTACTACGGCGTGGCTACCTGGAACGGCTTTCGGGCTGAGCCGGACGCGCATGAATATCATTCGCTCGAGAGGATGGTGCAAGCGGCCCGTGAGATCGCCGGTGATGAACATCACTTTCGTTTCATTCAGTTGCCGGTAAACCTGGCGATGCCGGAAGCGCTATTTTTTCAGAACCAAAAACTTGGGGACGAATACGTGAGCGTAATGGAAGCCGCACAAAGTTTGGGCGTAACGGCCGTGGCCAGTGGCTCGATCATGCAGGGTCAGGTGGCGCGCGGACTTCCCGAATCGATCCGGGATTCGCTCGGGTCGCTTGCTACCGACGCGCAAACCGGTATTCAATTTGTGCGGTCTGCTCCCGGTGTCACGACCGCGCTGGTGGGCATGAGCCGGGTGGCGCACGTGGACGAAAATCTCGAGCTGGCACACGTCGATCCGGTAACGACGGATCAGTTACTGAGCGTGTTCGACCAGGAGGAATAAATTTTGGAGAACGTTGACTTGTCAGCGCTCTAAACCGGCGACAAGTCGCCGCACTCCATAATATTGCCAATGAAAATCTTAATTGCTGACAAATTCGAACAGTCCGGACGCGACGGTCTGAACGCGCTTGGCTGTGAAATCTCTATTCAGCCGGACCTGAAAGACGAAGCGCTGGTGGCCGCAGTCGCGGCAGAGCAACCGGACGTGCTCATCGTGCGCGGCACCAAAGTAACTGAACCAATGCTCGCGGCCGGCCCGCTGAAACTGGTGGTCCGGGCGGGCGCGGGTTACAACACCATCGATGTCGCGGCCGCGTCGCGTCGCGGAATCTATGTGGCGAATTGTCCGGGTAAAAATTCGATCGCCGTGGCCGAACTCGCGTTTGCATTAATTCTCGCGCTGGATCGCCGGGTGGCTGACAACGTCATCGCGCTGCGGGCCGGCGAATGGAACAAGAAAGAGTTTTCGAAAGCACGTGGATTGTTTGGTCGGACTCTTGGATTAGTCGGTTTGGGTAAAATCGGTCAGGAGATGATTCCGCGCGCGCGCGCGTTTGGGATGCCGGTCATCGCCTGGAGCCGCAGCCTGACGCCGGAGCGGGCCGAAAATCTCGGGGTTGAAAAGATGGATTCGCCGCTCGAGGTTGCGCGCCGGGCGGACATCGTCAGCGTGCACGTCGCGTTGAAACCCGACACGCGCGGGATGATTGGCCAGGAGTTTTTTGAGACGATGCGCGATGGCGGATATTTCATCAACACGTCACGTGGTGATGTGGTCGATCAGGAAGCGCTGGTCGCCGCCATTCATGCGAAAGGAATCCGGGCCGGCCTCGACGTATTCGCCGCCGAGCCGACTTCCAGTGTTGATGAGTTCAACGATCCGATTGCGAACGAGACCGCGGTCTACGGTACGCATCACGTCGGCGCTTCGACGGATCAGGCGCAGGAAGCCATCGCCGCTGAGACGGTTCGCATCGTCAAATCTTTTAAAGAAACCGGCCAGGTCCCCAACGTCGTGAATCTTGCCGCGCAGACGCCCGCGACGCACCGGCTGGTAGTGCGGCACCGGGATCGTCCCGGTGTTCTGGCCCAGGTGCTGGACGCAATCAAGGCCGAACAGATTAATGTGCAGGAGATGGAGAACATAGTGTTCGAAGGCGCGGAAGCAGCGGTCGCGAGAATCAATCTCGACAAAGCACCGTCCGGCGAGACGCTCGGTAGGTTGAGATCAGGGAACGCAGACATAATTGAGATGAACGTGTTGGAAATCAATTGATCGTGATCAAGCTGACAACATTCACGATTGTTCTGATTGCCTGCCTCGGGGGCACCTCGCTGATGGCGCAGGCTGAGAATAGTAAGTCTCAGGACGCGCCTTGCATCGTCGTATCCGGCGCGGTGCGCGCACCGGGAAAGCTGGTAATCCGCCGGCCGCTCCGCCTCCGCGAGATCATTGTCTTTGCCGGCGGATTGACGGAACGAGCTGACGGAACAATTAAGCTGATTGAGACCGGCTCTACCTGTTATGCGGAGGCGTGGTCGAGTTCAAAGTGGCCTGATCATCCATTGAAGACAACTGAATTGAGTGTGGCCGGGCTGGTCTCGGGTGATGAAAAAGCCGACCCGCTCATTCATCCGGGTGATGTGGTTGAAGTCGTGGAGTTGGATCCTATTTATGTTGCGGGAAAGGTAGCAAATCCTCGGGCACTCTATTCGCGGAAATCACCGACCTTGCTGGAGGCCATTGGCATGGCCGGCGGCGTCATTGGTGAATCGAAAAATACCAGCATCGTAGTGCTGAGGAGGGACGTGAGCGGAAATTACGCGGAATACCTGAAAACAAAACTGAGCGAACTGAGGAAGCATCCTTCGCGAGCTCCGCTGCTGCGAGGGATGGACATTGTTAATGTGGGCGACGTGAAAATGATGCGGCCACAAATGTTTCCTTTATTTGACTCGAAGCCAATACCGCCACGGCCAATTTTCTGACGCCGGACTATTAGATATGAACACCACGCTCATCACCGGCGCATCTTCCGGCATCGGCGAAGCTTTTGCTCGCAAGCTGGCAGCGCGCGGCCACAACCTGCTGCTGGTGGCGCGTTCCGAAGACAAGCTGATCACGCTGTGCAACGAACTGGGCCGCAGTGAACGCATCCGGGCGCAGTTTGTGGCGATGGACTTAGCGACGCCCGACGCCCCGGCAAGCCTTTTTGAAGAAACCAAAAAACGGGATTTGCAAATTGATTTCTTGATCAATAACGCGGGGTTTGGATCGATGGGTGAGTTTGGCGATCTCGACCTCGCGCGCGAACTGGGCATTATCGATCTGAACATTCGCGCGCTGGTTGATTTGACGCACCGTTTTCTGCAACCGATGCGCGAGCGCAAGAGCGGCAAGATCATCAACGTGGCCTCCACCGCCGGCTTTCAGCCAGTGCCTTACATGACAACCTATGCCGCCAGTAAAGCGTTCGTGCTTTCATTCAGCGAAGCGTTGTGGGAAGAAAATCGGCCGCATGGGATCAGAGTAATGGCGCTGTGTCCGGGCGTGACAGACACTAATTTTTTCGAAGCTTCGAAGATGCAGCGGCCGCCCGTGCGGACTTCACAAACGGCCGAACAAGTCGTCGAGGTGGCGTTGCGCGCCATCAGGCACAGCAAGCCCTCGGTGATTTCAGGTTGGACAAATTTCTTGATGGTCGAGACCGAACGGCTGGCGCCGCGGAGGTTCATCCTGCGCGCCGCCGGAGCGGTCCTGCGATCACACACTGAGAAGGGAAAATAATTTGGAGTGCGGTGACTAGTCGCCGCTTTGTTCGGAGTTCCGCGTTTACGCGGCCGCCTGAAGGCGGAACTCCAAACTATCCAAAGCGCCGACAAGTCGGCGCACTCCAAAAGGAAACATCATGACGGAACGAATATTTAATTTTAGTGCAGGACCGGCGGTGATACCGGTGCCGGTCCTGGAAGAAGCCGGCGCGAACATGCTTTCACTCCCGGGCGTGGGCATGTCGGTAATGGAGATCAGTCATCGTTCGAAAACCTTCGACGAGATCATTCAGGGCGCGGAAAACGGCTTGCGGGAATTGCTCAACATCCCGAAGGACTATGCGGTCCTGTTCCTGCAGGGCGGCGCCAGTCTGCAATTCAGCATGGTGCCGATGAACTTTCTCTCGCTCGACGCGAGTGCCGATTACATCGTCACCGGCAGCTGGGGCAAGAAAGCAGTCAAGGAAGCGCAGAAATGCGGGACGGTGGACATCGCCGCCAACATGGCGGACGGCGGTTTCACCCGCGTTCCCAATCAGGATGAACTGCAATTAAATCCCAGCGCCGCTTACGTTCACATGACGTCGAACGAAACCATCGAAGGCGTTGAGTTTACTTCCGAACCCGAAGTGGGCGACGTCCCGCTGGTCGCCGACATGTCTTCAAATATCCTTTCCAAACCGATTCCGGTTGAGAAGTACGGCCTGATTTATGCCGGTGCTCAAAAGAACATGGGCCCGAGCGGCGTGACCCTGGTGATCATTCGCGAGGATCTGCTGCCGCGCATCCGCGAAGGCCTGGCGACCATGCTGGATTACAACACGCATGTAAAAAACAAGTCGCTCTACAACACCCCGAATACGTGGGGAATCTACATTCTCAACCTGGTCTGCAAATGGCTGAAGGATAGAGGCGGCTTGACCGGCATGCAGCAGGAGAATGAAGCGAAAGCCAGGCTGATTTATGACGCGATTGACTCAACGGATTTCTATCGCGGCCATGCCGATCCTGATTCTCGTTCGATGATGAACGTGACTTTTCGCCTGCCGTCGGAAGATCTGGAAAAGAAATTCGCCAGCGAGGCGACCGCCAAAGGAATGGACGGGTTGAAGGGCCATCGCTCAGTCGGCGGCATTCGGGCTTCGATCTACAATGCGTTTCCGAAAGCAGGATGTGAAGCGCTGGTCGAGTTCATGAAAGAGTTCGAGCAGAAAAACGGATAGTCAGGGTCAGAACCGGGAGCGGTAGCGACCGGGTACTTGTTAACCAGTTGTTCGACTTGAATTGCAAAAGTATACCCGGTCGCTACCGCTCCCGGTTCTGACAGCATGGCCAAACTATGAACATCGAAATTAACTACAGCGAGTACAGAGGTAAACCATTATTGGGGATTACAGGTTTGTTTTTCCTTTTTGGTTTTCTCAGCGTCCTCTGTGGTTCAAATTACATCGCCCAAACCAAGACTCCCTGGGTTGCTCTGGCCCAGAACAAAACGCCGCTATCGCAAATGGTTAATCCGGAGCCTGCCGAAAAACACCTGCAGAACCTCAGACAATTAACCTTTGGTGGTGAAAATGCCGAAGCCTATTTTTCCGCCGACGGCAAGAAGTTGATCTTTCAATCGACCCGCGACGGACGCGAATGCGATCAGATTTACACGATGAATATCGACGGGTCGGACGTGAAGATGGTTTCGACCGGCGATGGCCGCACGACCTGCTCGTATTTCATGCGCGGTGGTAAGCGGATTCTTTATTCATCAACCCACCTCGGCAGTAAACAATGTCCGCCGCGTGCCGATTTTTCGCAGGGCTATGTCTGGGCAGTTTATGATTCGTTCGATATCTTCACCGCGAATCCGGACGGGTCGAATGTGAAGCAGCTGACGGACATCGCGGGTTACGATGCCGAAACTACAATCAACCGGCGCGGCAAGCTCGTCTTCACTTCAAAACGGTCCGGCGACCTGGACATCTACTCGATGGATGGGGACGGCAGGAACGTGAAACGCCTTACGTTTGAGCTCGGCTACGACGGCGGCCCGTTCTGGTCTTATGACGGTAAGCAAATTGTCTATCGCGCTTACCATCCAAAGACAGAGAAAGAGAAGACGGATTACACGAACCTGCTGAAACAGAACCTGATTCGGCCGACCGTTTTGGATATCTGGGTGATGAACGCCGACGGCTCGAACAAGCGCCAGGTCACCAACCTGAACAAAGCCAGCTTCGCACCCTACTTCTTTCCCGACGGAAAGCGCATAATCTTCTCGTCCAACCAGGCTGATCCGAAGGGTCGCGACTTTGATCTTTACATGGTGAAGGTGGATGGCAGCGGCATGGAACGCATCACTTTCAACAACACCTTCGACGGCTTCCCAATGTTCTCGCCCGACGGCAAGAAGCTGGTGTTCGCGTCGAATCGCAACTCGGCGAAGCAGGGCGATACGAATATTTTTATTGCGGATTGGGTGGAGTGAAACAATGAAGTTCGTTTGCTTGCTTCTAACCTCGCTCATAATTCCGGGGGCCGCCCTTGGGTCTGAATCGACGTCGCCAACCGGCCCTTTCGATCGCTTTGGCGACATCAAATGTGAAGACGAAATGGCGAGGCTAGATAACCTGGCGGTTCAACTTCAAAACGAACCAACCGCGAGAGTTGCAATTATTTTTTATGGCGGCAGACTCTTCCGAGGAAAACTACCCAAGCGGGGGGAATCGGCAGCACGCGCAGCGCGGTTGAAGCCTTACTTAACGCAACGGCGGGGCATCGACCCAAGTCGAATTGAGTTGGTCGACGGCGGTTATTCGGAAGAGTGGCACGTTGTAGTCTGGATCGTCCCACCGGGAGCATCGACGCCTATTGCTGATCCGACGATTCCGGTCAAACAGATTCACTTTCGCAAAGGCAAAGTAAATCCACGCGACTATCGCTGCGAAATCTAGTCCAAGAGGTAAACAAGTATGCGTCGCAAATTCTTTTTCATCCCCTTAATCCTGGCGCTGACTTTTGGGCTGGCGTCCGCCCAGCAGCCAGGCGCTCCCAGTGTCGATCGCCTGCGCGAAACGATCACTTACCTCGCTTCAGACGCGCTCGATGGCCGCCGCACCGGCACCCAGGGAGCCAACGACGCGGCTGAATACATCGCCGGCGATTTCTTTCGTTACGGATTGAAACCGGGGATGCCGGTGGCCGCCACACCGGCCAAGCGGCGGCAGAACCTCGCGCTTTACCTGCAACCGTTCCCTTATGTGTCGCAGGTTGAGTTGGGCCGAAACAATCTCTTGTTCGTAAATCCCGGCCGGGCCGACGACACGATGCAGTTTCTGGCGGGCGAGGATTGGATGCCGCTCGGATTTTCCACCAACGCCGAGGTTGGGAATGCGGAATTCGTTTTCGCGGGCTTTGGAATCTCTTCCAGTGAATTGAAGTACGACGATTACGCGGGCGGCATTGCTCGAAACCGGGTCGCCGTGGTGTTTGCCGGCACGCCTGACGGAGACAATCCGCACGGCCAATTCGCCCAGGCCGGTCAGCTCCGTTTCAAAGTTGCGGCTGCTCGAGCGGCGGGCGCACGCGGACTGGTAATCGTCGCCAGCGAAGAAAAATTTAAAGACGATCGGATGACGCGCCTTTCGTATGACAATTCGGGCGAGGCCGGAATTCCCGTGATCGTCGTTTCACGAAAGCTGGCTGAACGATTGCTGGCGGCTCGCGATCAGACACTTTCCGACTATGAAAAGATCGCTGATGTCCGGACTGCTCCGTCGAGAACTGCGATAGCCGCTGGTCTGAAACTCAGCTTCAATGTCAACGTTGTTCGCCGCGAAGCTCCTTCCTTCAATGTCATCGGCATCCTGCCGGGCAGCGATCCGAAACTCAAAGATGAAGTGGTGGTGATTGGCGCTCATTACGATCACCTGGGCCGGGGCGGAGAGGGCAGCCTGGCCGCGCGCGCCGGAGAGATTCATCACGGTGCTGACGACAACGCTTCCGGCGTCGCCGGCATGCTGGAACTAGCGCGCATTCTGTCTTCACAAATTCCAAAACCGCGTCGCACTGTCGTCTTTATTGCTTTTAGTGGCGAGGAAGAAGGATTGATAGGTTCGAGCTACTACGTGAATCATCCCGTGTTTCCAATTGCCAACACCGTCGCCATGATCAATATGGATATGATCGGACGGCTGAAGGAAGACAAGCTGGCGATTGGCGGCATCGGTACTGCCAGTGAATGGCGCTCGCTGGTCGGAGGTCAGAATCTGGCCGAAGCGAAAGCCAACGCTTCCGTCTCGTCCGCGGTTACCGGCACCCTTTCGTCGGTCCTGAACGCGGTCATCAGTCCCCCTACCGAAACCCCAATGAAAGTAGACATGCAGGCGGTAATGAAGCCGGACCCGGCAGCCAAGCCCGACGTGGCGGCAGCGTCTCTGTCGCTGGAAAGCATCCCGGCATTTGCCTTGACGCTGAATGAAGATGGATATGGTCCCAGCGACCATTCATCGTTCTATTCAAAGAAGGTGCCGGTGCTGTTTTTCTGGACGGGAACTCACGAGGATTATCACAAGCCCTCGGATACAGCGGACAAGATCAATTACGAAGGTGAAGCCCGTATTGTCGCGTACGTGGGGCGCATCTTTCGCGATATCGACCAGACCGATCGGCGTCCCACGTACGCTGTCGCCAAGAGTGATTCGCAGGGCCGATCGACGGGCTTCCGCGTTTATCTCGGCACCATTCCTAATTATGCCGATTCCAATAACGGGTTGACGCTGGACGGTGTCCGCGATGCCTCGCCGGCTGCCAAAGCCGGATTGAAAGCCGGTGATCGGATCGTGAAACTCGCCGGCCGTGAGGTGAAGAACGTCTATGATTACACCTATGCGTTGGGTGAGATGAAAGCCGGACAGGAATATGAGGTTGAACTAATTCGCGATGGCCAGCGCCTGACGCTGAAGATCACGCCCGAGGCCAGGAAGTAATTTTGGAGTGCGCCGGCAGAGCGAAGCGGCGACGGCGCTTTGGATCCTACTTGTCCGAATGACAAATTGCTAAATTCGCCGCGTGGGATCAGGCAATCCAAAGCGCCGTCGCCGCTTCGCTCTGCCGGCGCACTCCAAAAACTCTTCAAAACAAAAAGGCAAAGGTTGAAACTGACGCAATTGCGCCGTTCACCTTTGCCTTTTGAGTTGTTAGCTCCTCAGAGGGTCGGGCCGGAGCATGCCAGGCTGCAAAGCCGGGCGCTCGTTACCAACGAGGTTCGCGGTCGTTGCGGCCGCCGCCGCCGCCGCGCCGATCACGATCTCCGCCCTTGTCGCGACGGCCACCGCCGTAACCACCGCCGCCACCACCACCGTAACCACCGCCGCCACGGTTGCCACCGCCACCGTAGCCGCCGCCAGGTCCACGATCAGTTCTGGGGCGAGCTTCATTGACGGTCAAATTACGGCCGCCAAAGTCCTTGCCATTAAATTGTTCAATTGCCGCCGCGGCTTCTTCGGGAGTTGCCATCTCAACAAAGCCAAAGCCACGCGAGCGGCCGGTCATGCGGTCTTCGACGACGGCCGCTGACTCGACATTCCCTGCTTGCGCAAAGTGATCTCGCAGCTCGTCGCTGGTTGTCTGGAACGAGAGGTTCCCTACATAAAGTTTCGTAGCCATTTCGAATTCTATTCCTCTGATGCTAAGGAAGCGCGGACGGGTCTTTCAATCGCTGGTGAAGGAACTGACCTTCGCGTTGGAAAAACGCGACGCATCCGGTGCTCTGGCTTCGGCGAGAGCCGCTCCTGACTGTTAACAACTAACCTCACTCTCTCTTCAGCCGAACGTCGTCGCCTTCCATCACGGACCGGCGCCACTTCCGGTGTGGCGCGAGAGCAGGAACTAACGGCCGCAAGTATGACAGGCAAGTTTTGCTAAGGCAAGTGGTTTGAGGCAATTGGAGAGTCGCAAGGTCTGACCAGTTGAGCCCGCAATTCAGAAGCGGCGCCGCCGCCTTTCCTGGCGGTGCACAGCGGCAGAAAACAGGTTTCCAGTGTTCAAAATCGCTATCTCCTGCCCGGCATGACGCGAGATTCCGGTGACCACCTGACGGGCCTGATCTTCAGCCACGCCGGCAGCGGTCTCGATGTCGGTCGCCGCCACTGTAATGGTCTCGCCCAGAGAGTCCGCCGCCAGCGCCAGTTGCTCGTCGCCGCGCAGCGCAATTACGCAGGGCAGTTCGGCCGGCCAGCTGTTGGCGTCCTCGCCGACCAGAGCAATCGGATCCAGCGTGGTCAACATCCGTCCGCGCACACAAACCACCCCCAGTACGGCCGGCGGCGCGTTAGGCAAAACGGCCGGTCGTTTCGTGTCGACCGTCCCCTCGACATCTTCGGCGAAGACAGCGAAATAGCGCCCGCCGGCGACGAACGAAAAGAGATCGCGCAGTTGAGGTTCGGATTCGGCTTCCTGATTTGTGGCTTCGCTGATCGGGGTGCTCATCAGAGGGTTCCGGGAACGCTGGTGCATGAAAACATTTGGCTCTAAGCCTGTCAATTGTAAACCGATAAATCGCTGAGGCCCGCATATTCGGGGGGTCGGAACCGCGTGTGATAGAGTCACCTCGACACCTGAAAAATCGGATCCGGAAAGGAAAACCTGGGACATGGACGACTTCGATCAATATCGAGCGGAAATGAATGAGAAGCTGCTCGGCAGCGGCCATCTCGGCATCAAAAGATTCTTCGCGCTCGATACTCAGGCGTACGAAGATGGCGCGCTCGACAAAAGAACCAAAGAATTGATGGGCCTGACGGGCTCAATTGTGCTCCGCTGCGATGACTGTATTACTTATCACATCAAACAATGCGCCGAGGCTGGCGTAACGCGGGAACAATTCATGGACGCTTTTAACGTGGCGCTGGTAGTGGGCGGATCGATCACAATTCCACACCTGAGACGAGCGGTAGATAGATTGGACCAGGTTTTGGCTGAAAGAAATTGAACCACAGAGGTAAACAACAACAAATCAGAGACAGGCGCGCTTTTGCGCTTCGCTCTGTGCCCTCTGTGGTTGATTGCTCGTTCTTCATCGAAAGGTCTCGTTATGCCAGTACAGGAACGCGCCAGAATTCGCGCGCCGGAGTTGACCGGTGACCGCGGCTGGCTCAACACCGACAAGCCGCTTTCATTGGCAGCGCTCAAAGGGAAAGTCGTGCTGCTCGACTTTTGGACCTACGGCTGCATCAACTGCATTCACATCATTCCGGATTTGAAAAAGCTGGAGCAGAAATACCCCAACGAGCTGGTGGTGATTGGCGTTCATTCAGCCAAGTTCGAAAACGAGAAGGACACCGAAAACATCCGTCGCATCATCCTGCGTTACGAGATCGAGCACCCGATTGTGAATGATGCGGACTTTCGTATCTGGAAAGCCTACGCTGTCGACGCCTGGCCCACGCGATATTTAATCGATCCGGCCGGATACATTATCGGCCGTTTGTCCGGCGAAGGCGGCTACGAAGCTCTCGATAAAGCCATCTCAGATTCCATTGCTGAATTCCGCAAACGTGGTGAATTGAATGAAGCGCCGCTCAAGCTGGTGCTCGAGAAAGCTAAGGTTGGCGATCTGCCGTTGGCTTTTCCCGGCAAGATCCTGGCCGACGAAAAGAGCGATCGCCTGTTCGTGGCGGATTCGGATCACAATCGCATCGTAATTGCCCGGCTGGACGGCGCCTTCGTCGAAACAATCGGCACCGGAGTTCACGGCGCAGATGACGGTGGGTTCGATCGCGCGACCTTCTTCCGGCCGCAAGGCATGGCGCTGAGCGGAGAAACGCTGTACGTCGCGGATACCGAGAACCATCTGATTCGCGAAGTCGATCTGAAAGCGAAAACAGTCACGACGATAGCCGGCACGGGTCAGCAATCGCGCGAATATGGCCAAACCGGATCGGCGCGATCGATTGCGCTGAATTCGCCGTGGGATCTGCAGCTCGTGGGCCGAACGCTGTACATTGCGATGGCCGGACCACACCAGATTTGGAAGCTGGATTTGGATGCGCGCGAGGTTTCGACCTTTGCCGGCTCAGGCCGCGAAGCGCGGTTCGATGGTCCATTGGACGAAGCGGGCTTTGCGCAACCTTCCGCGTTGGCTACCGATGGCCAGACTCTGTACGTTTCGGACGCCGAGGCAAATATTATTCGCGGAATCAATCTGGGACCGAATGCCAGAGTGCGCACGCTCGTCGGTGGTGATCTGTTCGAATTCGGAGATAAGGATGGCGCCGGGGACGGCGTGCGTCTGCAACATCCGCTGGGGCTGGCGCGATGGCAGAACAATCTCCTGATTGCCGATACTTACAATCACCGGATCAAGCTGCTCGATCCAGTGGCGCGGACCGTCAGGGCTTTTGCCGGCACCGGAAAACCCGGTCAAGCCGACGGCGCGGCCGCATCGTTTTATGAACCCGGTGGACTGGCCGTCGCCGGCGACAAGCTCTATGTCGCGGACACGAATAATCACGCCATTCGAGTTGTGGATCTGAAAACCAAAGAGGCGAGGACCCTGCCGATCAAAGGCTTGCAACCGCCGCGCGCGAAAGAGACCGCGGACACAGCTGATCTCGCGCCGAATGCCGAGGAGATAAAAGTTGCGCCGCAAAAGATTCGTGCGGGCGACGCTACCGTCTCGATCAACGTCGAATTGCCTGTGGGTCATCATCTGAACCCGACAGCGCCGCAACGTTACCAGTTGTCGGTAGAGCCGTCCGCGAAAGCCCTGATTGTGAAATCGGAAGACGTTTCGCGATCGCTTAAAGGGACACTCCTGCCAGTCCAAATTCCAGTGCATGCGGCCGTGGGCGCCACCGAGCTGAAGGCATCGTTCACTTTCGTTTACTGTCGCGAGGACAATACGGGCGTCTGTCGCATCAAGACACTACAATGGCGCGCGCCGATTGAAGTGGTGACCGGCGACGCCGGCAACGAAATAAAGTTGTCGGCAAAAGTTAATTGATTTGTGCGCCGACGTGTCGGCGCTTTGGATCGTTTGGAGTTCCGCCTTCAGGCGGCCGCGTAAACGCGGAACTCCGAACAAAAGCGGTGACGAGTCACCGCACTCCAAAATACTCCCCTAAAAATGGCGCGCTTGCCCGCTTCTCACAGACCGGGTAATATCCTGCTTACCCCTAATCCGATTTCAAAAATTTGTTCGGGCGGATTCAATCTATTCTTCCGCGCGAATGTAACAGCGGAGAAAATCATGTCTAATAGCGCAACAGCCAAGCCATTTCTTACCGACATCAAAACGCTGCGAGAACGCGCGCGCAAACATATCGAAAACGGCGCCGTCACCGAAGGTTATACGGCGGATCGCGACACTGTAATTAAGCTTTTGAATGACGCGCTGGCGACTGAAATCGTCTGCGTGCTGCGTTACAAACGGCATTACTTCATGGCCACCGGGATTCATGCCGAAAGCGTGGCCGCCGAATTCCTGCAACATGCCAACGAGGAACAGGGCCATGCCGACCAGATTGGCCAGCGCATCGTCCAGTTGGGCGGCGCCCCGGATCTGAATCCGTCCGGTCTGTTGAGTCGTAGTCACGCCGAGTACGTCGAAGGCGAGACCCTCCAGGACATGATTAAAGAAGATCTGGTCGCCGAACGAATCGCCATCGACAGCTATCGCGACCTGATCAAGTACTTTGGCAATGACGACCCAACCTCACGCCGGTTAATGGAAGAAATTCTGGCCATGGAAGAAGAGCACGCCGACGATCTCGTCAATCTGCTCGGCGAACTCGGCAAATAATTTGGAATGCGGTCCCGACACGTCGGGATCGCTGCTTTTTCTCCGCTCTGAAAATCACTCTGCTGAAAAGCGCCGGTCAGCCGGCGCACTCCAGACTTGCCTGACAATCAACCAAACTATTCAAATCGTCCGAGCGTCTGCCGCAATTGCGGCGCCCTGATCGGCGCCGGCGAAAACGACTGTCACGTCTGCGGCGCGCCGCTGGCCCAACCTGCGCCACGTCCGCTTCCGCTGCACGAGCGCTACAACCTTGCATACGCGCGCGCGATTCTGTCGCGACCTTACGTGTTCACGATTGTCTTCGTGGTCATCAATATCTTCGTTTTTCTTTTGATGTGGTCGGCCAGCGGCATGACGTCGGCCGCGCTTTGGATAGGTTTTCCTGAAGGCGTGTTGTTGGCGTTTGGGGCCAAAACAAATTACCTGGTCGGATACGAACACCAATACTGGCGATTGGTAACGCCGGTCTTTGTTCATGGAAACCTGCTTCATATGTTGATGAACATGTATGGGCTATGGATTTTTGGCCCATGGGTCGAGAAGCTGTATGGCTCAGCCAGGTTTGGAGTGTTCTGGGTGGTTACGGGAATCGCGGGCGTGTTGGCCAGCTACCTGACTGTTATTCCGGGTTCACATCCGGGACTGATTGGCAGCTTTCTGATCAAGAATCGGGATGTACCTTCGGTCGGCGCATCCGGCGCTTTGTTCGGCCTGATTGGAGTGCTTTTCGTTTTCGGTTTGAAATACCGGCGCGAGTTACCGGAAGGGTTCAAGCGCGCGTTCGGCACGGGCATGTTGCCGGTGATTTTTCTCAACCTGGGAGTCGGATTCATGGCTCGCGGCATTATTGACAACGCGGCGCACGTGGGCGGGTTGTTGTGCGGCGCGGCGATTGCCGCCGTCGTCAGCTACAAGCGGCCGGGGGAAAGTCCGACCGTCACTATTGCCTGGCGCGTGTTGCAGATTCTGTCGCTTTTGGTCGTGGCAGCAAGCTTCTTTATGGTGGTCAGGAATTTTGATATTACGTGGTAGAACCAACTCGCTGATTACACGGACTGCAGCGGTCCCATTTGTCCTATGGGCTTCTTTATGGGACAGATAGGACACATGAGATATATTTTTTAAGGAGACCCTATGGAGATAAAAAAAGTTGGCGTGCTGGGCTGCGGTTTAATGGGCACAGGCATTGCCCAGACCGCCGCGATGGCGGGTTTTGAGACGACGGTGCGAGAAGTTTCAGAGGAACTCTTGCAAAAAGGATTTGCTTCGATCGAGAAATCTCTCGAGCGCTTTGCCGGTAAAGGCACTATCACTGCCGACGAGCAGAAAGCGGCGCGCGATCGTCTGTTCGGCACGACTTCGTTTGACGACCTGGCAGATTGCGACATCATTATTGAAGCGATTATCGAAAACCTGGACGAGAAGCAGCAGACTTATAAACAGCTCGATGCTATCTGCAAGCCCGAAACGATCTTTGCCTCTAACACCTCCTCACTTTCAATAACGCAAATGATGGTGGCCACCTCGCCCGAGCGCCAACAGCGATTCATCGGCATGCACTTTTTTAATCCGGTGCCCATTATGAAACTCGTTGAGGTAGTCCGGACCATCCTCACGGACGCCGACGTTTACGAGACGGCAGTGGAGTTTGGAAAACAACTCGGCAAAGTCCCGGTGCGCGCCAGCGACAAAACCGGTTTCATCGTCAATCGACTACTGGTGCCCTACATGCTGGATTCGATTCGCGCGCTGGAAGAAGGCGTCGGTTCGATCGTCGATATCGACAATGCGATGAAGTTGGGCTGCGGCTATCCGATGGGTCCTTTGACCCTCGGAGATTTCGTGGGCCTCGATACGACTTACTACATCGCCGAGATCATGTTCAATGAATTTCGCGAGAAGCGGTTCGCGCCGCCGCCACTTTTGAAACGGATGGTGTTGGCGGGTTTGTATGGGAGGAAGTCAGGGCGCGGGTTCTACGACTACACGAAAGATCCGAAGAACCCGACGCCGATGAACCTGGTGTGACAAATTCAGTATCGTCCGCCTCATCGGTTGGGACCAAGCGGGCGATGAGGTCAGTACCGGGAGCGGTAGCGACCGGGTATTGCCGACAACGAAAGTAGCATTGGTCAAAGCCTCAACCCGGTCGCTACCGCTCCCGGTACTGACCTCATGCGCGGCGGCCCTCATTCCATTTCCAGGCGCTCAAAGGCCAGCTCAAGGATCTCGATCAATGTGTCCTTCCCCTGCGCGTCGAGCGGTGAAAACTCGTAACGGGTCGGCCACGCGCGCAGGAATTTCCACGTGAGCACGACGGCCGTATGCTCTTCATTTTGCAACTCCACGGTCACGGTGCGCAGCGAGATGTTTCCGTTGCGCGTGTCGTTCCACCATGAGTAGAGGTCGAGCGAGCCAATCACTCCGCGCTTGAAAATGACGTTACCGTAACGAGCGCGCCCCGGAATCTTCCGCACGCCCGACTCTTTTTCATTCCCGCTGCGATATTCAATTACGTCGATAGTCGCCGGCGGCAGAATCACTTCTGAAAAACCTGCCTGGAAGCTGCCCGGATCACCGGCGCCGAGATCAACGAGGAAGTTGTAATTCGAGTAGGGCCGTTCTCTGACTACTGCCATGAGAGTCACCTCCGTAAACTGAGAATTGGCGACAGCCGAACGCTTCGGAGCGCCGACATTGGGGGAAACCGCGTTGTGGTTTTCGGAGGTCCGCGTTTACGCAATCGCTCGCCTGAAGGCGGAACTCCAAACAGCTCCTATTTTGCTTGTTCTACAAAGTCCTTCGTGCGCGGGTCGCGCGGTGAGTTTAATACCTGTCCGGTCTCGCCATACTCAACCACTTCACCGCCTTCCATGTAGAGCAAGTGATTTGCGAGGCCTTCGAGAAACCCGATTGAATGGGAAACGATTACCATCGTGTGGCCGCGGGCCACGAAGCCGAGCAGCAACGAACGCAAGCCCGCGCTACGTTTCGGATCCAGAGCGCTGGTCGGCTCATCAAACAGCAGCAGCGCCGGATGCATCGCCAGCGCCCGCGCGATGGCAACACGCTGTTGTTCTCCTCCCGAAAGCGTCTCGGGATACCGCTGTGCCTTTTCTTTCAAGCCAACTGATTCGAGCAACGTTCGCGCTTCCTTTTCAGCGTCAACACGCGCGCGCCGCAGCACATGCACCGGCGCTTCGGTAAGATTGCCGAGCACAGTCAGATGCGGAAACAGGTAGAGATGCTGAAACACGGTGCCCGCCTTGCGCCGCAGCTCGTTCACCCGCCGTTTATACTCGGCCCCGGAAAGGTTGGCCTCGAGCACGATCGAGTCACATTCAATCCGGCCACCATCGATCCGCTCCAGCCCGTTGAGGCAACGCAGCAGAGTTGTCTTGCCGCTGCCGGAAGCGCCGATTACGCCCAGAACGCTTTGGGGCGCAACTTCGAACGAGACGCCATCCAGCACGCGCGCGCCGTTTCGCAACTTAACCAGCTCGGTGACTCGAATCATAGAAATTTTGAGCGAAGTTAGAGTACCAACTTTAGTTGGGCAGTTCCTCGTGAAAAAGCCCGACTAAAGTGGAGATTATCGACTTGACGCATTCCTGTTCATTCCGCTGGTTAACGCCGAAGGCGTCTACAAATTCCAGCCCAGGGCAACGCCCTGGGAAACTAAGATCCGAAGTCAATGGAACTCTGAAAGAGTTCGCGAAATCATCGTGCGTTTTTTCGGGCTCTCGCCACAACCCTTTCAGGGTTGGTACAAGTCGATGTCCACCTTACCCAGGGTAGCGCGCTGCTGCGCGCAACCCTGGGCTGGAGGTGGTAAACGCCTTCAGCGTTCTATCCGCATTGCTAAAGGACTGGACGTCCATCAAGTAGATAGTCTCCACCAAGTCGGTACTCTGACGCCCCGTTGCTAATTCACTTCGGCTTCCACGGCTTCAATCGCTTCCCTTCTCTGCAATTTGCGCTCGAGCCTGCGCGCGAGATGCGCCATAGGCAAACTCATCAACAGGTAATAAACCGAGACGGCCACGCCCAGCAGCAGGAATTGCCCTGAGGCGTTAGCCAGCTCGCGATACGCGGTCGCCAGCTCCCAAACCGAGATGGCATAGGCCGTCGAAGTATCTTTGAAGAGCGATACGAAATCATTGGTCATCGGCGGCAGCGCAATCCGAAAAGCCTGCGGCAGAATGATGCGGCGAAATGCCAGCAACGGACTCATGCCCAGGAGATATGACGCTTCCCATTGCCCGCGCGGAATCGCCTCGAGCGCGGCGCGATACACCTGCGATTCATATGCGGCATAGTTAAGGCCCAAACCAATCAGTGCGGTGAGCCATCCCGGCATGGCCAGGCCAATCGTCGGCAGTCCGAAATACAAGAACAGGAGTTGGACCAGCACCGGTGTGCCGCGAAAGAATTCTACGTAGATCGTGCAAAGCCATTGCACGGGGCGTGGGCCTTTCCACTGGCCCACTGCCAACGGCATACCGAGCACGAGTGCAATCACCATTGAGCCAAAAGCGATCAGCACCGTCACCAGGGCGGCGCGCGCCAGCCGGATTATGGCCTCGCGCCAGTTGAAACTTGCTGACGTGATGTCATATCCACCGGTGTCGTCCGGGGTCTTGCCGGTTTGCATGGCCGTCTGCAGCTCTTTTTGGGCATCGTTCCACAATCCCCATTTGCGGAGGATCTTTTCCAGTGAGCCATCATGGATGATCTTGTCGATCGCCGCATCGACTTCAGCCTTCAAGGCATCGTCACCTTTGCGCAGTCCGATGTTGTAAGTGCCGTGGAAGAATGGTTCGGTGGCGCGCTTCACTTTCGGTTCTTTGCTGACGTAAAAGACCTCGGCAGGCACATCCATAATGACGGCATCAATGCGGCCCACCTTTAGATCTTCGTACGCCGCGACCGGATCCGCGTACGCCTTCATGGGGATGCCTTCTTTTTCCAGCAGTCGCGATGCAGCAGTGTTTCCCAAGGTGCCGACGACGCGCCGCTTGCAGTCGGCGAGCGAATGAATCTGCTGTTCATCTTTTCTGACCGTCAGCGCGAGTTGGAAAATGTAGTAAGGCTTGCTGAACTGAATCTGCTTCTGGCGGTCGGCAGTCGGCTCGAGCCCATTTACGATGACGTCGAACGATTTGCGTTGGAGTGCGGAAACCAGCGTCTCCCAATCCGAGGGCACAAACTCAGCCTGGCGGCCCATGGCGACGGCCAGCACATCAACCATCTCTTTCTCGTAACCGATGTACTGATCCGGATGAGTGGGATCGTTGTAGACGTAAGGCGCGCCACCACTGGGATCGGCGCCCCAGCGCAGCGGCCGCTGGGCGCGGGCCGCCATCGAGCCTATTGAGACGAAGGCTGCGACCGTTACGAGCAGGGTTATTAATCTACGTATTGTATCCATTCAGTCGAAGGTTCTTGCTCGTTGCGCGCGGGATTGTATCGCGAGATGAACGTTGATGGCAGCACAATCCGCTTGTGGATTAGAAACACGCGCGGCTTTGCCTAACAAGTGGCCCAACCCTTTCATTCACACCTGGCTTAAGCCAAGTGAAAAGCATTGAGCGCTAAAATTGGAAACCGCTTAAACGGTATTGACATACTTGACTCAGCAATTAGTAGAGTGGCCTTTGACCGCACCTGCAACGAGTGAGTACCCCGAGCGTTAGCGAGGGGATCCTACACTCAACTGCGCGCGTCAAATACCACAATCTCGTTCGAATCGCCTTCCTCCGCCAGCAAAGTCAGTTGCGTTTTGGATCCCCTCGCTAGCGCGGCTTAGTCTCGACTTTTGCGGCATCTGGCTGAAGGAGTCTGTCGGAAAAAGGATCTTCTCTGTGCCTCTGTGAAAAATCTCTGTGCCTCTGTGGTGAAATTACCGCAGAAAACATTCACCACAGAGGCACAGACATCGCACAGAGACCGGAGATCGGTTTTTCCCGACAGACTCCTGAAGCCAGGTGTGAATGAAACAAGAACGCGCGGAACGTCGCGAGTTGGGTTATGAGGCAAAGTGCCCACGCAGATTTGCGCGTAGTATTCACCATGCCTGTTGGCGCGGCTTCTTTCCTCGTGTAGGATGGCGCTGCTCGGAATCAAAATTCTTTGCTGTTCGCGGACCAAAAATTTCCCGCCTCCGAATATGTGCACTGATCGAAGAGACTTTCTGCGCGCCTCCGTCGCCGTGGGCGCCACCTTGATCGGCAGCAGGTTTGCTTTTGCCGACACGAATGACGTCGATATTACTCAGCAGCGGCAGGACGTTCCCGACGTCATCAGAAACCTGCGGCGCATGACGCGTGACGTCGTGCCGATTAGCGACGACGAACGCAAAGCGCGCATCGCCCGCGCGCAACAGTTGATGGGCGAACAAAAGATCGACGCTATCTACCTGGAACCCGGTTCGAGCATGTTCTATTACACGGGCATGCGCTGGGGCACCAGTGAACGCATGTTCGCCCTGGTGATCCCGCAACGCGGCGAACTCGCCTGGGTTTGTCCCAAGTTCGAAGAAGAACGAGCGCGCGAGCTAATCAAATTCGGCGACGATATTCGGACCTGGGAAGAAGATGCCAGCCCCTATCGCCGCGTCGCGAAGATTTTTCGTGATCGCGGAATGCGCACCGGACGCGTGGGCATCGAAGAGCGGGTGCGGTTTTTTCTTTTCGACGGAATACGTCAGGAGGCGCCGAAGCTGGAATTTGTCAGCGCCACGCCGGTGACTGCCGGCTGTCGCATGTTCAAATCGCCGGCAGAGATCGCTCTGATGCAAAAGGCGAACGATCTGACCATCATCGCCTATCGCGCTACCTGGACCGCGATGCGGGAAAACATGCCGCAGGAAGAATTCGCCGCGAATTGCGCGACGGCTTTTCGCAACCTCGGCGTGCAGGGCGGAGTCTTTTGCAGTTTTGGCAAGTACACCGCTTTTCCGCACGGCAGCTCGACACCTCAGGTGCTGCACGACGGCGACGTGGTCTTGATGGATGGCGGCTGTAGCGTCGAAGGCTACCAATCGGACATCACGCGTACTTTTGTGTTCGGCACTCCCACGCAAAGACAACGCGACATCTGGAACCTCGAGCGCAAATCGCAGGACGCCGGGTTCGCAGCCGCGAAAGTGGGCGCGCCGTGTGAAGCCGTCGACGCCGCCGCGCGCAAAGTAATTACCGACGCCGGCTTTGGACCCGATTACAAGGTGCCGGGGCTGCCGCATCGGACGGGTCATGGAATCGGACTTGATGGCCACGAATGGACCAACTTTGTGCGTGGAAACAAGACGCCGATTCAGCCGGGTATGTGCTTCAGCGATGAACCGACGGTCGTTATTTACGGCGAGTTCGGCATTCGTCTCGAAGACTGTCTATACATCACCGACAAAGGACCGAAGTTTTTCACCGAACAAAGTGCCTCAATCGACAAACCGTTCGGAGGATGACCGCAAAACCTCTCTCTTCCTAAGTTTTTTCTGGAACTCTCGCCGAATCTAATTTTGGAAGTCACCGTCTTTTGGGCTTTTTTCTGATGCGTAAGGCTACTAGCCACACTCAACCGGCTGCACACACAGCCATCAGAAGGAGCATTAGAAAATGAACTTGGTTTCAAAGATCGTCTTAGGATGTGCAGCAATACTAATTATTGCGGGCTCGGGCGGCCACGCCTACGCCGACGGGGTAGTTTTGGTTAGTCCGGGGATCCAAAAACTCGTTCCACCCCTCGCCTCGCTTAATCTACAGCATCATGGCAACAGCACCAGTGAACGCGGCGGAGTACGTTGGGATGGAACCGCCGATCGGTGGTTTGGCGATACCAGTGCCGGCCCCCATCAGAACACCGTTTCGCTGACCGATCTCGGGATTGGCCGGGCCAGCGACCTGGGTGTGTTGCTGAACATCAACGAACAAGGCAACCATGCCAACACGCCAATCACGGTCAACATGTTGCTGATGACGGCCTATGATTCAAACGGCAATGCCGTCTGGTCCGCGGACCTCATTAACGGCACGCCGGTGACGCTCGAGCAATTCAGGCATGGCATTGGCGCCAATTCCGATTTTCTATTCGGGTTGGACAGCGAGGCCGCCGCCCGATTGCAGGCAGCCATGGATAAGGATTCAGGGCTACGGTTGGGGCTGGAAGCAGCACTCACTAACGTGGACGGCGGGCCGGAACGATTCTCGTATACCGGGCGCACGTCGGCCAATCCAGTGCCCGAACCGGCGACGATGGTGCTGCTCGGCACCGGCATCGCCGGCGTCGCCGCAGCAGCTCGCAAACGGCGCAAGAACGAAGCCGAAAAATCAAACGCTGACGCAAGTTAAGCACAACCAACTTCTCATGCCCCCCATCGTCCGGAGCGCTGTAACCAAGCGCTCCGGACTTTGTTTTTGTGAACGCTTCCATCCCACGCAAACTTCCTCCTGGCGACCGGCCGGATCTGCTTCCAACTTTCATTGACAAACATAGCCAATCAGCATAGAAGATGGGGCAATTTTTATGGCCAGCTACTTCCTGCAACAGATCGCTTATTCAGCACCCCTGCTGCTGGTCTACGTAATTGGGGCTGCTCTGGCGGTGATATTTCTGCGCAAGCATCCGCTGTCTTCGATGCTCGCGCTCGCCGGCGCGCTGATACTACTCATTACGGGTATCGGCGTCGTCATCGGCCAAATCACGCTGATGCGCCAGCGTGTCGAATCAGGTTGGAGCGTTACTTACTACAATCAGATGCTGATGATGGTGAATGCGGTGGGAACGGTCTTTCGTACTCTGGGAACTATGTTGTTGGTCGCCGCAATTTTTGCCGGACGAAAGAACCGCGCGACAAACGACGCGGTGTAGCAGCTCAGTACTTCCTCCCAAACCAAACGAAGCCCAAATGTTTCTCCCTTGCTCCTGCTAGACACCGATCTCGTATATCCTGACAATAGTCGAACATTCATCATCTTGAGAGAGGTTTGTTTCTTGCTCGATTTTGCCATTGAGACTGCTCGCGATGCCGGCCGTATTCTGGCTGAAAGATTTGGCCGCTCGATCGAAATAACCAACAAGAGCGAATTGGATCTCGTTACGGAATCCGACCTCGCATCTGAAAGCCTGATCATCGATCGGATCAGGACTTACTATCCACGGCATGCGATTTTGGCTGAAGAATCGGGCGCTTCGGAACCGGCCGATCGCGAGCGGCCGAGTGATTGGCGCTGGATTATCTTTCCAGCACAGTGGGATCCGAAGCTTGGAATTCACGTGACTTGAAGTCGCGG
>JADMIO010001060.1_pt1 | contig 106900 bp, 86 predicted proteins | sample 8958161 | NCBI WGS metagenome assembly JADMIO01 (sample SAMN16585339, study PRJNA669376) | soil metagenome | isolation source: Crop rotation soil | place: USA: Cullars Rotation, Alabama | collected 2011
GCCGCGACTTCAAGTCACGTGAATTCCAAGCTTCGGATCCCACTGTGCTGGAAAGGAAAGGATGGATCATCATTGTGCTCGGAGGATTCTTCGTTGGCTTCGGTACACGTTACGCAGGCGGATGCACTTCCGGCCACGGCATCATGGGATTGTCGTCGTTACAGTTTCCTTCGCTTCTTTCCACAGCTTCTTTTTTCATTGGCGGCATTATCACCTCGTGGGTGTTGCTTCCGCTGCTTTTAAAATGATATAAATGAAATACCTGATCTATCTTTTACTCGGCATTGGATTCGGAATCGTGCTTACGAAATCGGAAGCGATCTCGTGGTACCGGATGCAGGAGATGTTCCACTTCCAGGGATTCCAGATGTACGGAATATTCATGACGGCAATTCCGACCGGTGTTCTTTCTCTCTGGCTTATACGCAAGTTCAATATCAAAACGCTGGAAGGAGAAGTGATTGTTGTTCGCCCGAAAAAATATCATCATGGTGTCATTATCGGCGGATTTATTTTCGGAATCGGGTGGGGATTGACGGGTGCGTGCCCGGGACCCATTTATGCGCAGATAGGAAGCGGACTGGCCGCAGCAGTAATTGTTTTACTAAGTGCAATTGCAGGCACCTGGACTTACAGTTTTTTTAGAGATAAACTTCCTGACTAATTACAATTGATAATTTAAAATGATCACGACCACACAAATAAAAAAGAGTAACAGCCTGCTTCTGAAAAATGCGATAGACATTGCAAAGGAAGTTGGCAATACGCCCTTGTACAGGGTGAAGAACCTGTTTTCAAAAAAAGGCGTACAGCTTTTTGCCAAACAGGAATGGAGACAGTTATCCGGCAGTGTGAAATGCCGTCCTGCCTATTACATCATTTTGGATGCGATCAAAACGGGAGAGTTTAATGAGAATAAAACTTTGCTGGATGCGTCCAGCGGAAACACCGGCATTGCGTATGCGCATATCGGCGCGCTGTTAGGATTGCCTGTTACAATTTGCCTTCCGGAGAATGCATCAAAGGAAAGAAGACAAGTCTTGGAACTGCTAGGCGCGGAAATAATTTTCACTTCGCGTTTCGAAGGAACGGATGGTGCGCAGCAAACAGCGAAGGAGCTCGTACAAAAATTTCCGGACAAATATTTCTATGCCGACCAGTATTCTAATTTGAATAATGCAAAAGCGCATTATCAAACAACTGCGATTGAGATACTCGCCAAGCTTCCGGATGTAACACATTTCGTTGCCGGGCTTGGTACGACAGGGACTTTCACAGGAACAGGGCGAAGACTGAAAGAATGGGATTCAAACATTCAACTCATTTCTCTGCAACCGGATTCGGCTTTGCATGCGCTTGAAGGCTGGAAGCATTTGGAAACTGCAGCTGTCCCGCGTATTTATGATTCGACGCTTGCAGATGCAAATGAGGAAGTGAGTACGGAAGAAGCGCATGAGATCATCAGGGCTGCTTCAAGACATGAAGGCCTTCTTCTGAGCCCTTCTTCGGCAGCCAATTTAGCAGGAGCCATTCGAATTGCAGAACGAATAGAGGAAGGAACGGTCGTTACCATTCTTCCCGACAATGCAGACCGTTACAGTGAAGTGTTAAAACAAATCTTTTAGTCATGTTACAGATAGACCCGTTACCCCTGAAACTGATTGTTGAACATGCGGAAGAAAGCTTCCCGAACGAATGCTGTGGCTTCCTCCTCGGAAAGGAAGCAGAGGAACACAGAATTGTAACAGAGGTGATCCTCTCCATTAACCAAAGCGAAGAGAATCAAAAAAGGCGCTTTAAAATTTCACCAAAGGATTACCTGAGCGCCGAACAGTATGCGGAGGAGCAGGGTCTGCAATTGTTGGGTATTTATCATTCCCATCCCAATCATCCTGCAAAGCCGTCGGAGCATGACAGGGTAGTGGCGCAACCGTATTTCTCCTATGTGATTCTCTCCGTGCTCGACAAAGAATTTTTCCAGCTTCGCTCGTGGAGGCTAAATGACAACGAGCAATTTGAAGAAGAAACTGTAACAAAACAATTATTCATCCATCAAAACAAATAAGCCATGGCAACCATCATCATTCCAACACCATTAAGAAAATTTACAGAGAAGAATTCCAGGCTGAACATTAAGGGCACGACCGTCAGCGAAGTAATCGCTCAGCTGCTGACTGATTTTCCTGATCTAAGAAAGCACTTGCTGGATGACGCCGGTAAGATCCGCACGTTCGTCAACATTTTTGTCGGCGATGATGACATACGCAGTCTTCAGCAGGAGCACACACCGTTGAGAGATGAGGCGATAGTGAGCATTGTGCCCGCGATAGCCGGTGGGGCTAGTTAGAAGAAAGAAGTAGGAATAAGGAAGAAAGAAGTAAGAAGTGGGAATTGAATGGTAAGCAAATGAACTAATGAACAATTGAAAAATTCCAGGATTGAAAGATTGAAAAATTGATTAACGAATCAATAACCTAATCTCCCAATAAACCAATAACCCATGAGCGACATTACATTTTCAAAAGCAGAATTAGAGAGATACAACCGCCATATCATTATCCCTGAATTCGGGCTGGAGGCGCAGAAGAAACTGAAAGCAGCGAAAGTTCTGGTTGTTGGTTCAGGCGGACTGGGCAGCCCGGTGTTACTGTACCTCGCTGCGGCGGGAGTCGGAACTATTGGCATCGTTGACTTCGATGTAGTGGACGATAGTAACCTGCAGCGCCAGGTTTTGTTCGGTGTGAATGAGATCGGTAAACTAAAAACTGAATCAGCACGAAAGCGATTGCTCGATTTGAATCCGCATATTCAGATCAACGTCCATAACACGCAGCTTACTTCAAAAAATGCATTGGACATCATTAAGGATTATGATGTCGTTGCTGATGGAACGGATAATTTCCCAACGCGCTACCTCGTGAATGATGCGACAGTGTTACTGAATAAAGTGAATGTCTATGCATCCATCTTCCAGTTTGAAGGACAGGTTTCTGTTTTCAACTATACTGATGAAAAAGGAAACAGAGGTCCCAATTATCGCGACTTGTTCCCGACCCCGCCGCCACCGGGGCTGGTCCCGAGTTGCGCGGAAGGAGGTGTGCTGGGTGTGTTACCCGGAATCATTGGAAGCCTGCAGGCGCTCGAAGTAATTAAAGTTGTAACAGGAGTAGGGGAGCCGCTAAGCGGACGCTTCTATATTTTCGATGCGCTGACATTTGACAGCCGGGTGTTGCGGTTTAAAGCAAATAAAGAAAACCCGCTTACCGGTGAGAACCCAACGATAAAAGCGCTGATCGACTACGAACAGTTCTGCGGTGTGAAAGCAGTAGAGAAAAAGGTGAAGGAGATAACTGTAACAGAACTTGAAGCGTGGCTGACCAGCGAAGAATCGTTCCAGCTGATCGATGTGCGTGAGCCGCATGAGTATGAGATCGTAAATATCGGGGCAGAGCTTATTCCTTTGGCTACGGTTTCATCCAATGCTGAAAAAATTTCCCGTGACAAAAAAGTGGTTGTCCATTGCAAGATGGGCGGACGCAGCGCAAAAGCCATTCGGGAGCTGGAGGAAAAATTCGGATTTGAGAACCTGTATAACCTGAAAGGAGGGATACTCGCTTATATCGATGAGGTAAAGCCGGAGTTGACGAAGTATTAATTTGAGTTGGCAGGAGGCAGCTGCAGTAGGCAGGGCGTATTATTCCCGTCTAAGGATTTATTTAAGTAGGCAGTAGGCAGCTGCAGTAGGCAGTGAGTGGCAAGTTGTCTTAGATGTAACACTTTATCTTCTTTATGACAGAATTTAGTTGGCAGGGCCCACGGTAAACCGCTACTGCCTACTGCAGCTGCTTACTGCATACTGTTTACTGCCGCAGCCTACCGAATACAGTGTGGAATTTATTCCCCGGTTAATCCCGCATTTCTTTCCGGAAAGGGCATTCCGAACTATCCGCTATAGGTAAGTGTTACACTCTTGTACCAAAATTCACGATAATGAAACTGCTGATTTCTTTTTTTGTAATGATTATTTCTCTCTCTTCGGCTAAGTGGCTGACAGATTTCGAGAAGGCCCAGGAAGTAGCTAAGCAGGAGCAAAAACTCATTTTGCTTAACTTCTCCGGTTCGGATTGGTGTGTTCCTTGTATAAAAATGGAAAAGGGAATTTTTGAATCGGATGCCTTTAAAGATTACGCAGATGATCACCTGGTTTTGGTGAACGCGGATTTTCCAAGGCAGAAGAAAAATCAGTTGAGTGATGAGCAGGTTAAGCGTAACGAAGCATTGGCAGAGCGGTTCAATAAAGAAGGCAAATTTCCGTATACAGTGCTGATGGATGCAAAAGGAAAAGTGCTCAAGCAGTGGGATGGATTACCGAAAGAATCTCCTGAAGCGTTTGTCGAAAAAATTAAAACAATAGTTAATGTCCGAAGCTGATACTCTTATCCGCGAAAAGGTTCACCAGAGGGTGTGTCGCCTGATGGGGAACCGTTTCGAGATAAGCGTGGTCAGTGAAAATAAAGAATGGGCAGAACAACGGATCGATGAAGCTGTTACAGAGATCAGCCGGATTGAGAGGCTTCTTACAACCTTTGCGGATTCCAGCCAGACCAATCTTATAAATAAATATGCCGGGATAAAACCCGTGGAAGTCGACCGGGAGGTTTTCGATTTGATCGAACGGGCTTTAAAGATCTCTTTGCTTACACAGGGCGCTTTTGATATTACTTACGGCTCCATTGACAAGCGGTTCTGGAATTTTGATTTAAGTATGACCGAACTGCCTGATGCTGTTACAGCAGGCGAATCGGTCCGTCTGATCAACTACCGGAATGTCATTTTGGATAAAAAAAACCGGGCTGTTTTCCTGAAAGAAAAAGGAATGCGTATCGGTTTCGGGGGAATCGGGAAAGGCTATGCGGCAGACCGGGCAAAACTCCTGATGCAACAGCGAGGTGTTACAAATGGCATTGTCAATGCTTCCGGGGATTTGTGCGCGTGGGGTACACAGCCTAATGGGAAGCCATGGACCATTGGTATCGCCGACCCCTATACAAAGATCACGGCATTTTCGTATCTCGATATTAGTAACATGGCTGTGGCGACCTCAGGCAATTATGAGAAGTACGCAGTTATCAATGGCAAAAAATATTCGCATACTATTGATCCTAAAACCGGCTTTCCCGTCAGCGGGATTAAAAGTGTGACAGTTATCACCCTCAATGCAGAGCTGGCAGACGCGCTCGCCACTCCTGTGATGGTAATGGGTATCCGTGCCGGCCTGGACCTGGTGAATCAAATGAAAAACATTGCCTGCATCATTATTGATGATAATGACAGGGTTTATACATCATCTAATATCAGTGTAAAAGAATTTGTATGAAGAAGAGATTGTCGTTTTTACTGCTTGGTTTAGCATTCACAGGATCACTATGTGTTTTTTCTTCCTGTGTTACAGTTAAGCCTTACCAGAAAGCTTACCTGAACGATTCTGATATGGAGCTTTCACTTACCAAATCTGAAAAGTTCGAGCAGAATTTTCTTTTGTACCGGGAAGGTTCTTCCGGGGCTAATGGCGGCAAGAGCGGGGGAGGGTGCGGATGTAATTAACGCTCAAATGAAAAAGTATGAGAAAGATCCCGTTGCTTATTGCTGCGTTCTATTTTAAAATTCTTGCGGCCTTCTCGCAACCATTTCCATATTCGGATTCAGTAAATACTCCTGCAGATACATCGTATAAGACCCGTAAGCTGAAAATTGAGGAAGTCAATTTTGTTTCCGGGTATTATGCCCAGGATGGGAATCACTCGGCTGTAACAGGAGGCATTGGCACAGAACAGCTCACTGATTTTGCCAATACGCTTGAACTGAAGCTTTATAAATTCAACAAGCAGGGAAATAAGCATACTATCTCTTTCGAAATGGGTGTGGATACTTATACATCGGCCTCTTCGGATAACATCGCTCCCGCCTTATCAGGCCCGTCGCGCCAGGACACCCGTTTTTATCCATCACTGTCCTACCGGACGGAGAATAAAACCAACGGTGTTACACTTGGTGCCGGCCTCTCTTATTCTCATGAATATGATTACGAATCACGTGGAGGAAACCTGTTATTCATCAAATCATCGAAAGACAATAACCGGGAACTGGGTATTAATCTTTTTGCTTACCTCGACAGCTGGCAGGTCATCTACCCGGAAGAATTACGTTCCATTAATGACCCGACAAATGAGCCACGGAATTCCTTCCAGACATCTGTAACACTTGCCCAGGTGATCAACCCGCGCTTACAGGTGGCATTGATGATCGATCCTGCTTACCAGCAAGGACAGCTTACTACACTTTACCAGCGCGTATATTTTAACGATGGTTCACTTCGCTTTGAGAAATTACCGGGTACAAGAATTAAATTCCCGGCAGGAATTCGCGCTAATTATTTTTTAGGTGATAAGTTTATCATCCGGGCTTATTACCGTTTTTATTACGACACATGGGGCAACATCGCAAATACAGCCAGCCTGGAAGTCCCGGTGAAGATCACCCCGTTCTTTTCCCTGAAGCCTTTTTACCGGGTGAGTGTGCAGAGCGGAATTGATTATTTCGCTCCATATAAAGAGCATAATCCAACGGATCAATTTTATACAAGCGATTATGACCTCGCCCCCTTCTCCAGCCATTTGATCGGCGCATGTTTGCGGCTGGCTCCGCCCAATGGTGTAGTATGGAAGCATCTGAATTCCCTGGAACTGCGATATGGTCATTACCTGAAGAGCACGGATTTGGTGGCGAACAGTGTTACAGTGGCGCTGAAGTTTAAGTAAGCAGTAGGCAGTAGGCAGCTGCAGTAGCGGTAAGCAGTAGGGTGTGACACTAAATGCTGTCATGTTGAGCGGAGCGTATCACGGATGAAAAAAGCCCCTAAGCTGAATTTACGAAGTTGTTCATTCGGGTTGGTATGAAGGGCGAAGCGAAACATCCGCCTTACTTGCTCGCAGAATTTTCATTCCCACTCTTCCTCTAAAAAATCCCAATTCGGATTAGTCTTATTGATCAATTCCTCTTTTCTCTTTCTTCGCCACCTTTTAATTTCTTTTTCTCTTGATATAGCGTATTCAACTTTACTGTATTGCTCATAATAGACCAGGTGAAAGCAGTTGTACCTATATGTGAAAGTCTTTTTCTTCAATCGATGCTGAGAAAGACGTGTCTGAAGATCGTTTGTAACACCGACATATAGGACCGTTTTGTTTTGGTTGGTTAAAATATAGGTGTAATAGTTGTGGTCGGCTGGGGTTTTCACGTTGTGTAGTGTTAAGTGTTATATTAAAATACTGAAAAATCTGTACTAAAGTAAGGCGGATGTTTCGCTTCGCATAACATTAGAGCGTTGGAGAATCGATAAACCAAATTCTGCTTAACAGCTTTAAATGACCTGTGTTACGCTCCGCTCAACATGACAACCCTTGGTGTTACAGTGCCCCAGAAGTTTAAATGGGTAGTTAGTAACTGTGTCAATCGACTGCATCCTGCAACTCCTTACTGCCGCTAACTCTTGCCGCTGCCTACTCTCTACTTAATGAGGTACTCCACGAACAAAACCGCGTTCACCTTAACGGTTCCTTTGCTGATGGCGATAGATTGATTTTGATTAGCCACTTCGGCTTGATAATTCGCTTTCATTTTTGTTTCGATCTGTTCCGGCATTGAAGCGGTGATCTCCACGTTGCCGATCTTCAGAATTTCTTTTTTAGAGCCCGGAAGCTGAGTCAATAACTTATCAGCTAACACGCCTGACTTTTTCAGCGCGTTGACATATGCTTCATTTTTTAAGCTGTCAATTTTAGAATGAGAGTATGAGAGTCCGCCTAAGTCAAGATTCCGGTTCTCCAATAGTTCGGTATAAATTTCATCAAGGTTATCGATGTTGCGAACTGTAACATATACGTTGGTTGAACTGCGGTATCCTTCAAATACCTGGCTGTTATTTTTCCACGTGTAACTTTTGATGAGATCAACGGATGTTGTCAGGATATCTTTTTCATCAATACCGAAAGAGATGAGTTTATCGCGCAGCTCATTGGATTTATCGACGATGCATTTCTTCGATGCCTTCACTGTTTTCTCAAGGCAAACCAGGTCGATATAAAAAGTCGCCATGTCGGGAAGGGTTTCCACTTCACCGTCTGATCTTATCATTAGGGTCTTGTATTTTGAAGAAGTGGTTGTCGCATTGTTCCCGCAACTTGCCAATATCAATACTGCCAGTACTACGATTATTTGTTTCATTCTTTGGAGTTTAGCTTTTAGCTTTTAGTAATAAGAGTTGAAAGACAAAGCTATTCCATAAATTGAAAAGAAAATTTTTCTGCACTGCGACACTAAGAGCTGTCATGTTGAGCGAAGCGTAACAAATATTCTTCTGTCTCACGGAGGGTCTTGCGAAGCAGACCCTCCGGAATAATAGTGTGTTACATCTAATCTGGAGGGTCTCCTGGCGGAAGACCCTCCAGAAGACATAGGCATAGCTCAGAATAACAGTTATTTGTTATTTAAAAACATCGCGCCTATCCCTTTAAATACATCACCTCTTTTTTGAGGTCAAATTTTGATTTTTATTATGTATAACTGATTTCAGGTTTCTGAGAATTACCGGCAATTCATCCTCGATTGAACTTAATTCCATTTGTAACCTATCCATATACTTGCTGTCGTAATTCATTTGTTCCAGCAAATCTAAAAAAGCCGTCGTTTGTTTACTAAGAATTTGTAGAGCAGCGAATTCTTTTTCGGAAAAGTCGTTCACTTTTTCCGGAGTATCTGCTAAAAGCAAAATGCAATCATAAGTATCATAGACTTCATTGGCTGCATCACTTAAAATTCCATCCAGCTTTGAAAGTTTTGTAGCAGGTAGAGATTTTATCCTTTTCTGGATAGGTACTAAATCAATGCTGAATAATTGTAAAGGTGTTTTCAATTTTTGTTTGCGAGAATATCTTGTTCAATTTCCTTTATGCCCTTTCTGAATATATCCGCTTCTGTATCAACAATAGCATATAATATTGAGCCATTAGAATCTACATAAGTAACATAAATTCCTATTCTCTCTTCGCCGAATAAAGTTACATCTATAATCTTGTCACTAATGAGTTTATGAGGATAAATGATTTTGGCTCCGTCCCATCTTTCGACTCTCCAGATTTTTCCTTTTTTTCCGTCAATTATTTCATAAGATGTTTTAACCTGGTATTCCATTGCAAATAATTAGTGGGTAGTATTTTATTCAGCTTCCTGAAACAAATTTAATAAGTGTATTTAAATACTGAGTAAAAATCCTTTTACATTAGTCCAAAATTAGTTTCTATGTCAATTAAAAAAACGGGTAAACCCACCCCGGCGAATAAACTTTTCTATGGTGATAATCTTGAAGTGCTGAGAAAATATATCAAGGATGAAACTATTGACCTATGCTATATAGACCCACCATTCAATTCAAAAAGAAACTATAATCAGATTTATAAAAATGTTGGTAAAGAGGATAAAGCACAAGCACAGGCATTTGTTGATACTTGGGAATGGGGTGATGCTTCTGAAGATGGATTTACTGAAATTATCTCGAACACAAATAATGTTTTCACAGCACAAAGTATTGATTTAATAAGAGGGCTTAGGACGGTTTTGGAAACGGGAAGTTTGCTTGCATACTTAGTCAGTATGACTTTGCGAATTGCAGAAATACATAGAGTTCTAAAACCAACGGGCACATTTTATTTGCATTGCGATCCATCGGCAAGTCATTATTTGAAACTCATTTTAGATAGCATTTTTTGTGCGCGGGATGGCGAATTTCAAAATGAGATTATTTGGAAAAGAACGTCAGCTCATAGTGATTCAAACACTTGCGGGAATTGTCATGATGTAATTTTTATCTATACAAAAACAGAAAATCATACTTGGAATAAGTTGTAACAAAAATATGATGAAAGCTACTTAAAATCTCATTACAACAAAATTGATAAGGACGGAAGGAAATGGACAGATGGAGATTTAACAGCAAAGGGATTGTCAGGTGGAGGTTATGAATATGAGTACAAGGGTTTTAAATCCCTATGGAGATGTCCGCTTGACACAATGAAGAAGTTGGATAAGGAAAAGAAATTACATTTTACAAAGACCGGCGGAATCAGATTGAAAAGATACTTGGATGAAATGCCCGGTATGCCATTGCAAGATTTATGGGAGGATATTTCACCAATTAATTCACAAGCCGCTGAACGACTTGGTTATCCTACTCAAAAGCCATTAGCATTATTGGAGCGAATTATAAAGGCAAGCACTAACAAGGGGGATATTGTTTTGGATGCTTATTGCGGATGCGGTACAACGGTGGATGCTGCTCATAGATTAGGGAGGAAATGGATTGGTATTGATATAACGTATCAAAGCATTTCAGTTATTCTTAAGCGATTCAAGGACACTTACGGTAAACAGATTCTTGATGAAATTGAGTTGAACGGTGTTCCTCAAGATATGGCGTCAGCTAAGGCGTTAGCGAATAAAAAAGATGATAGGGTAAGAAAAGAATTTGAGAAATGGGCGGTATTGACTTATTCTGATAATACAGCAATCATCAATGAAAAGAAAGGGGCTGACGGCGGAATAGACGGCATTGGTTATACGATTGAAGGAAAAGGGGAAGCAAAAAAAATAATATTCTCTGTAAAGTCTGGTCATGTGGGCGTTGAAATGATAAGAAGTTTAAGTCATGTCGTTGATAAAGAGAATGCAGTAATGGGAATACTCATCACATTGGAAGAGCCGACAAAGCCAATGAAAGATGAAGCAAAGGCGTGTGGCAGATATAAGAATCCATTAATGCCACACGCATACGATAAGATTCAGGTTGTTACAGTAAAAGAACTTATTGATGGAGAACGGCTTAATGTTCCACTTGGCGCACAAGTATTAAAAAAGGCAAAGAAGGGAGAAGCCAAACAGGAGCAAGCAGCATTAGGATTTTAAACTTGAAATAATATGTCAAAAGTAGAAACCAACATTGGACAATCATTAGAAGAAGCTGCTGAAGTTTTCTTAAATAATGTTACAGACGAATTTAAACTAAGTGGAATTGATGAAATGAGAGCCAATGAAAAAGCAAAATCAGAGCTTTCTCGAATGGTTCAAGACTATATTGATTATAATGTAACTGGTAACGATTCTTTTGAATTTGCCAATTCAATTAAGGAATCATATCAGTACAAGCGTTTGATTCGGCAATGCCTTGATGATAATGACAGTAAGGTGTTAGAAGATAAATCCTTAATGGAAATTTTGGAATTGCTTACTGGATATTCCTAATAAAGAGATCTATTGCTTGTTAATGATTTAAAATACTTTGAATAATGAAAACAGAAAAGCCAATTAAGAATCTGAATGTCGAGTCTGCAAAGCAATATTTAGATGAACTGATAAACAGCGTTGAAGAGAACAGAAAAGTAGGTGACGACTTTAAAACCGTTGCAGAGTTCGATGATACAAAAACAAATGCCCTTATCAGCTTAGACCTGGATAAGCAAACAGGAGATTTCCGTATTGTGTTACGGAAATATGAAAGTACCGAAATAGAAAATGCACCGGCTAATTTTAGTTTGAATCTGTTTGCCGACTTATTATTTTCCGCATACGAAGACGGGAAACTATCCGGTCATGAAGAAGACTTGGAGAATTTTTTAGCCAATATCAATGAGCTTGACCATTTGGTTAGAAACAGAAAGATTAATTAAATCGTGTTTAGGCTCTTTAATAAGTAATAGCGATTTAAATATCTTTAAGAAACTGTTTTGAAATCAAAACCTTAGATGCAAGAATTTTTTTCTCGTTTTCTGTTAAATTCATAGTATAAATTAGCTCCTGAATTTTTATTGAATCCACTTCATCATGAACAATTATGTAGTTAATGTCATCAGGGGTAAATTTTATTGAATACTTAGATACAACATAATCGTCCCAGTCATTTACATAATTTTCATCTTCAATATCTTCTTTATCCAGTATGTCTAAGTCAATATAGTTGGGGACATACCTCCATTCACGTTCTTCATTTAATAATTTCTTCGTTCTCCAACTTCCATCTCGAAAAATTTTTCCCGTAAAAGGTTTTGCATAAGCTATTAATGACAAAATATGCTTTTCGTCGATAGTACTAAGCCCATCCTCTTTTAGTTTATTGATAACCTTTCTTAGTGCCCGTATTTTTTTTGCTGTGGAAGAACTTTTCATTGCATAGAGTACGGGGGAGATAGAATATTTTGTAGCCCATGATTTCTTAATGCCAATTCCATATTTTCCGTAGAAGGATAAATGCGACCGGATTAGAGATAGCGGTATGTCACAAAAGCATACCATAGGTATGCCTGCATATTGAAAGCGGCTTTCCTTTTCAATGAAGGGTCTCAAATCTTCTTTGGAATAAAACGGAATGAATTTCTTGGACTCTAATATTTTACACACCGTATCGAGCTTGGTAGTAAAATGGAAAAGAGTATTAGAGGTAATATTATCTAACCTTTTTTTCACCAATTAGAAATTTGAATAATGTTTCTGTTACAGTCATATATATCAAAAATGATTGTTCAAACTCCTTTTTCTGCATTTTAATTAATGCCTCACTAAGCCCGGCCCAAATAAAGTCGTAATACGGTTTAGGATTTTTTGACTTCCTAATAGCGGCCACTATGCCCGGTGCTTTAGAATAATATTCCTTAATCAAATTATCGCCGTCATCAAGATTAACTACATAATGATCTCTGAATATACGGAAGCTGTTAAGCATATAGCAATCATCGGACAACCCTTTATATTCTACAACCGCAGATGTTATAAAGCAGTTTTCATCCTTTTTCGGTCTTGGGCGCGGCTTTTTAGGCTTCGGTTTTTTCTTAGGTTTCTTTGCCATCTTCCTTTTACGTGCATAAAAGTAGGGCTTTGCTTTTTTCTTTTTTGTAAAACTTTCAATAGCCATTTTCAAACAGTTTTTTACTTTTGAAATGGACTAATAATTCCTTTTGTCTATTAATAAAAAACTCCTGCGCTAACAGGAGTTTTTTATTTGAAATCCTTATGCCGCTTTTCTCTTTTTCACTTTTACCGGCTTTTTTCTGGCGGCAATCTTCACTATCTTTTTAGTTCCGGGATGCTTTCGTTTCTTGGAATTTGCCTTCCCATCTGTATCCCCATAGACAATTTCCTTAACATCTCCTTTCGGCTTGTAGTCTGTGAAGCATTTGTCATTGACGACTGCATTATCCAGTGTCTGTTCAAATGATGCTTCTCTGCCCATATTACGGCGGTTATACCTGTAACAGTATTCTGCAAGATAAAACGGCAGATACTTTTTACTAATAACATGATACTGCCCTCTAATACCGTTCTTAATGATGCTCCAGAATCCTTCGATTGTATTTGTATGAATTGCACCCTTTGAATATTCCTTCTCAGAATGCTTTACTACAAATCGCTCGATAAGTTCATCCATCTTATTGTAAGCGCGGAAGTCGTCAGTCATTAAAGTTGATTCTTTAATTTTAACTGTCTTCTTCAGCATCTTAATTAATTCAACTGAAGTGAGCCGCCCCATTACCTGTGCTGCGACTCTGCCCTTGCGCTCTACAATACCAACAACGGGAATTTTCTTTGTGCCGCGCCCTCGCTTGATCCGGTAATCATCCCGCTTGAAAACGTTGGAGAGAAAGGCGGTGTTATCCTTCATCTTACCTCGATTTCTTTTTCTGGGCTTGCCTCCTATGTAGGTCTCATCCATTTCTACAATTCCTTCCAGCATTTCACCCCAATCCAACATAGCGCAGCGCACACGCATTGCAGAGTACCAAGCGGTCTTGTATGTTGTTCCAACATCACGGCTTAATTGCATTGCTGAAATTCCTTTCTTGGCGTTCAGCATCAGGTAAATCAACTGAAACCATTTTTGAAGTGGCAACCGGCTGCTTTCAAAAATAGATTGATACAATACAGAAAAATCTTTTTTGCAACTGTTACAATGCCACATAATTCCCTTATTCCGTTTTTTGGTCTTACCAGAATCACAATGCGGGCAATGCGGCTTACGTTTACCCCAACGGATTTTTTCCAGATGCTTAATACACTGTTCTCGGGTATTGAATTTATCAGAGAGCGTTGAAAGGTTCATAAAATATGTTTGTTGGTGGTGAAGGAATCGAACCTCCGACATCGTGCACGTCTGAGCACGCGCTCTAAACCACTGAGCTAACCACCAAATAAATTTCAAAGTAAAATGATGAAGTTCTGGGAAGCAAAAATTTACCTACTGATAAAATTTGGCTTTTTCACGGTACTGTGAACTTATCTGTACCGTGAACATTACAGTACCGATAAGTTATCGGTAGTATTTCATTACATTTGCATTGTCTGAGCACGCATAAATTCCGAAAGGAATGAGCTAACTGGAAGTCCCGGTAATTTTTGCCGGGGCTTTCTTTTTAAAATCACCTAAAGCGTTTCTGGTCGCCTCATATAAATCAGAGTTAGAGAATCTCCTGTCTTTGACGCTTCCTCTTTTTTTGCTAGTCAATTCAAATCCGACAGTCTGCGTAATAAAGGCTGTAACAACACGCATCTGATAGTCTTTCCCGTCCAGCTTTTCTCCATAACATAGTCTATAATAATTGCTGACTTTACCATATACGAATCTCAGACAATCATCCTTTTTAAATTGCTCGCGCGCATTGAATGGGCCGAATAATTCCTGGAAAATATTTACTACTAATTCCTCAAGTGAATAATGGTATTCCTTGTTTACAAATTTCGCCTTTCTATTTCTTTTCTTTTTTGTTGGCTGTTTCATTCCGTTAGTAATATCCTCGGCTATGAAATGAAAAAAATCCTCTTCGCTTTTTACAACAGTTTCATTGAAATCGTATTTAGTTCCCTTGAATCTATTCATTACAGTATCAATAAGGGCAAGTACAGAATTTTCCAAAACCATCGCCCTTTGCTCTTGTATTTGCTTATGAGAATTAAGCAGGGTAAATAACTTCTTTAGAACCCGAGCGGGGATTTTATCTCCCTGATTTACATGACGCTGAACAAATTTGATATAAGAATCAACCGCACAATAATCTTCCAGGTAAATTTCTATTTGAAATTTATGCGTAGGCTTTTCTGTTTTTGACATATCAAATGCCAAAATAAAAATAGAAATGTATTTAGGTGCTGAATACTTTAAACCACCAAAAAAAAACCGGCGAAAATGTTTTCAGAAAATAATTCTGCTACATTTGAAAAAATGTGCCGCAACTTACACATAAGGATATTTTTAATTTGATGTTAAGATTTACCGAATGTATTTAAAGGGATAGACGCGAAAAACATTTACTATTTTTGACTCACTAATTAGTACAGCTTCAGAAAAGAATGAACCCTGCTTTCGAGCGGGGTTTTTCTTTTACGTGAAGTCATATTTACCCTCAAGAGTTGGTGAGTTAAGACACGCGACGCAGTCGCCAACAGGAACATATGAGCGAACGCCGCATATAAACAGCATTTTAGCTAAAACGGACACGGGGTCGCGAAAAGCTGCCCCCCCCGGTGGAACAAACTTTAATTGAACTCGAAGGTGCGCGTTCATTCTCAGAGGGTAGGTTCGAAGTGGCGTCGCGTGAGGGATAGCAGCGGAAAGCCCGCAGCCCGATGTAACACTTGACCTCAGTACAAAGTAAGTGAGGAGATTGCTTCGCTACGCTCGCAATGACAGCTTCTTCAGGCGAGGACTTGGAGCGAATAGCCCGACCCTTTGCGTGTTACAGTGAACAGCCCGGAAAATAGATAGAGATTGTTTCGTCGTTTTGCTGCTTGCAATTACAATCAAGCAAAGGGGCACGCCCTCATTAAAGAACTTACGCCACCATCTTATACTTCGCCAGCACGAATTGAAGATCTACGAACAGAACTTTTTTATCAATATACTCTGATACGTAAATATTCTGCGTGGAGCGGATTTTATCCTGCGGGTCTTCGGATGAAGAAACGATACAGATGTTGATCTGGTTTTTGATCTTTTCGTCGAGCAGAGAAAACAGATCTATAAACGACCAGCCGTTAAACAACGGCATGTTCAGGTCGAGGAAAAGCATTACGCTTTTGTATTCTCCGGGCTTGTTATAATTTTCCAAAATGTGATACAGCGCTTTATCGGGCTCTGTAAAATCATACACAACATGTGAATCAAAAGAATTGGAAATAGCCATCTTAATTAATTCTACCGATGTAGGATCGTCGTCAACGACGATGAATTGTGCGAGTTTGTTTTCCATTTTTTCTAAGTTATTGCACCTTTACAGAGAAATTGGGAAAAGGTTACTTTAGTAGAGATTGGGGGATTAGGAGATTAGGAAATTGGGTTGTTGGTTCAATGGTTGTTTGTTTATCGAAAACCCTAAACCATTTACCATGAACCTTAAACCCTTTTTACAACATTTCCAAAAGTATTTCCCTGTTAAAAAAAATAGTTCCGCGGCGGGACAACCATACCAATTTTAGTTTAGTTTTGGACTATTCACTGTTAACCCTAACCAAGTAACCATGAAGGAAAAGGAATATGAGGATGAGTCGCCGGATGATATAATGCAGTCGGTCGCTCGATTCGAGCAAATGGTAAAAAATAACAGTCCTCTCTTTTTCGACCAGCAAACTTTTGAAGAATTAATCGAATACTTTGAGCTGAATAACAACCTGCCCAAAGCGCTGGAAGTCTGCGACTACGCAATAGACATTTACCCGTTCTCTTCGGTTTTCATGATAAAAAAGGCGAGCGTGCTGATGCAGCACCGCAAATACGCCGAGGCAACACAATGGCTTGATAAAGCGGAGATAACAGACCCTTCTGATATGGGTATTTACCTGCTTCGTTCTGATATTTTCCTGCAAAAAGCAGAGCACCAGAAAGCAGTGGAGGTGATTCATAAAGCATTTGAAATAGCCGGCGAAGAAGAGAAGAGTGAGCTTTGCCTCGAAATGGCGGATGTGTACGAGGACTGGGGCAAATACGATAAGGTGTTTGAATACCTGCGCCGAGCCATTACCGCCAATCCTGAAAACGATGAAGCGCTGAGCCGCATGTGGTATAGTGTTGAACTGTCACGCAGTTATGAAGAGAGCATTGATTTTCATCAGAAGCTGATAGACGAAGTGCCGTACAGTTACCTTGCCTGGCAGAACCTGGGCTATGCGTATTTCGGGCTTAGCATGTATGAGAAGGCGATAGAGTGTTACGAATTCACCATCGCGATCAACGAAACCTATGACCTGGCGTACCGTGATGTCGGCGAAGCTTATTATATGCTGAAGCAGTATCACCGGGCGATAGAATTTTTCCAGAAAGCTATTCATTATTCGAAAGCGTCGGAAGACCTGTATTTCTGTCTCGGCGAGTGTTACGAAAAGATGAAGGACTTCAGCCGGGCGCGCCAGTATTACCGGAAGGCTTTGGTGTTACAGCCGTATTTCCATGCGGCGTATTACCGCATCGGTGTTACATACAAGAAGGAAAAGATGTGGCAGAATGCGCTGCACTTTTTCCGCAAGGCATTGAAGCAAAACCCGGAGCGTATCCAGTATTTGATGGGCATTGCCCAGTCTTCGTACTACCTGAATGATGAAACAACGCTGGTGGATATCTGTAACAAGGTACTGGAATTAGGTGTTCGTCACCGCAGCCGCAAGACATACGAACAATTGATCACATTCCTTATCCGCCTTCATTGTATGGACCAGGCGGAAGTATTAATAGACCAGGCGATGATAGAGCGGGGAGAACATCCTTCGCTGTTACTGATGAAAAGTATATGCCTGTTTTCGGTTGGTAAAAGGAAAGAGGCGAAGCAGTATCTTGAACTTGGGCTTACATTATCAAAGGAGAAACATCAGCTGGTGGTGAAGCTTATGCCGCAGCTTTTATTTGATAAGGAGGTAAGTGAGATTATTGACATTTATCGTTAGGGTATATGGTATAGGGCGTAAGGTTTAAGGCGCGCACTTACAAACAGCCTATGCCTTAAGCCTTACACCTTCAACCTTTTTTTCCCATATTTATCCCCAGAAACTTTTTTAACCATGAATTTTGAATTAGACAACCTTCCCCAACGCAGCGCGAAGCCGCGCAAGAACGGAATGGCCATGGTAATGGACAAAGGCCTGAGTGTTCGCGAAGCGGAAGATTTATTGTCGGTGGCTGAACCGTACATCGATGTGATAAAACTTGGATTCGGGAGTGCATTTGTAACACCCAACCTCGACAAGAAGCTTGCGGTTTATAAGAGTGCGAAGGTGCCGGTGTATTTCGGCGGCACATTACTCGAGTGTTTTATACTGCGCAATAAGTTTGAAGATTATCAGCGCCTGCTCGACAAATTCGGGATGGAGCATGTGGAAGTTTCGGATGGCTCTATTGAATTACCGCACGAAGAGAAATGTAAATACATCAGCACCCTGGCGAAGAACAGAACGGTTTATTCTGAAGTGGGCTCGAAGGATGCGGAGAAAATTATTCCTCCCTATAAATGGATAGAGCTGATGAAGCGTGAATTGGAAGCTGGCGCACAAAAAGTTATTGCAGAAGCGCGGGAAGGAGGGAATGTTGGAATTTATCGTGGCACTGGTGAAGTCCGTTCTGGTTTAGTGGAAGAGATCCTGACGCAAATTCCGGGAGACAACATCATCTGGGAAGCGCCGAATAAAACACAGCAGGTTTGGTTCATCAAGCTGCTGGGAGCGAATGTGAACCTCGGGAATATTGCGCCGAATGAGGTGCTGCCGCTGGAGACACTTCGCCTGGGCCTGCGTGGAGATACTATGATGTTTTTTTATGATCAGTTAAGTAAGTAGGTAAGTAAGTAAGTAAGTAAGTAAGTAAGTAAGTGGCAATTGGCAGCGGCAGTAGGCAGTAGTGCTGTAACACTCAGGGCTGTCATTCTGGGCCGGAGGTTGGACAATCTCAAAGATGATTGACTCATAACTCTGACTGGATAATTGTAAGAGCGAGCAGTTGGCGAAGGCGAAGAATCCGCAACACTTACTTACAGATAATTGCTGCGCAAAAGAACAAAACGAAAGTAAGGTGTGGGTGCTCCGCTCAGAATGACACAAAAGTGAGGAGATTGCTTCGTCATAAAAAATGCTATCGCATTTTTTCCTCCTCGCAATGACAGTTTTGGGGGAGAGAACGAGCAGGCCATAGAACGACAGCTTTGAGTGTTACGGATTCTTCGCCTGACACTATAATATTCTTTTACGATGTTCAACAGCCCGGAATTATTCAAACTTACCAGCAGATTCATACCTTCGGCTCAGAATGACAGCTTTGGCGGAACAGAATGACAAGCGAAGGATCCGCTTGTAAGTGTTACGGATTCTTCGCCTCTCACTCTTACTTTCTTTCACGATGAACAACAGCCCGGAATTATTCAAACTTACCAGCAGATTCATACCTTCGGCTCAGAATGACAGCTTCGCGGGTGAGAATGAGCAGGCATGGAATAACAGCCATGGTGGAACAAAATGATAACCTTAGGCGAATGATTTTCGTGAACGCTTTGCGCATCTTTCACCTCTCACCTTTGACCTTTCACCTTTATGAACACCTACGGACTTATCGGTTTCCCTCTCGAACATTCCTTCTCTAAAAAATATTTCACAGAAAAATTTCAGAAGGAAAATATTGCTGATGCTGAATACAAAAATTTCCCGCTGAGTTCTATCGAGGAATTCCCGCTGTTACTGAAAGGGGAGCCTGATCTTTGCGGACTGAATGTTACAATTCCCTATAAAGAATCGGTGCTGGAGTTTGTTCATGAGTTTTCGGATGAAGTGCTGGAGATCGGCGCGGTGAATTGTATCAAGATAGAAAATGAAAAGCTCACCGGGTTCAATACCGACTGTTACGGTTTTGAAGAGTCGCTCAAGCCTCTTTTGAAAAAGCATCATAAACAGGCCCTGGTATTGGGTTCCGGCGGAAGCTCGAAAGCGGTGAGATATGTTTTGAAAAAACGGGAAATAGATTTTAAATTAGTTTCTTCCAGCGGGAAGGATAATAGTATCAGCTACAACGATCTGAATGAGGAAATAATGAAAACACATTTGCTCATTATCAATACGACGCCTCTCGGTATGTTCCCAAAAACAGATGAAGCTCCGGCAATTCCTTTTCAGTTTTTGACTTCAAAGCATTTGTTATACGACCTTATCTATAATCCTGAAGAAACTTTATTCCTGCAAAAAGGGAAGGAGAGAGGGGCAAAAGTGAAGAACGGGCAAGAGATGTTGATATTGCAGGCGGAGAAAAGCTGGGATGTTTGGATCGCGGATTAGATAGATTCATCGGATGGCACTGATTTTTGTGGAAATCACCCGGATGCTTGTTCAATATCTTATTGTGGTGATTGCTTTCTGCATTTGCGGATTTCTTACTTTCGTAGAAAATATTTATGGAAATACTCTTACTCATCATAGGATTGGCGGCGGGCGTAGCTATTGGCTGGTTTGTTGCGAAAAATAATTCCTCAAAAAATATTGCGGAACTACAGACTCAGCGTTCACTGGCTGAGCAACGGTCAAGTGATGTTCAATCAAGGATTGAAGTGTTACAGAACCAGCTCAAGCAGGAAACGGATAAAGTATTAGCGCTGACATCCGAACTATCCGGTTCTAAAAAAGAATCGGAAAACCTGTTACGGCAAATTGATGAGCAAAAAATTCAATTAGAAAATCTCAATCAAAAACTGAAAGCGGAATTTGAAGTTTTGGCTTCGAAAATTTTAGAAGAGAAATCAAAGACGTTCACTGAGCAGAATAAAACCAACCTCGATATTATTCTGAACCCGCTGAAGGAAAGGATTCAGGACTTTGAGAAGAAAGTTGATACAGCCTATAAAGCTGAAGCGGCCGAAAGAAATTCTCTGAAAGGAGAGATCAAAACATTGTTCGATCTGAATCAGAAATTAAACCAGGAAGCGAACAACCTGACCAATGCTTTGAAAGGACAAACAAAAGTGCAGGGTAACTGGGGGGAAATGATCCTGATGAGTATTCTCGAGAAGTCAGGATTGGTGAAGGACAGGGAATATTTCGAGCAGCAAAGTTTTACTACTGAGGATGGAAAACGTTACCAGCCTGATGTGGTGGTGCAGCTTCCGGATAATAAAAAAATAATCATCGACTCGAAAGTTTCGCTTGTGGCTTATGAATCATTTTGTTCCTGTGACAATGATGACGATCGCAGGCGTGCACTGTCACAGCACATACAGTCTCTTCGCAACCATATGAAAGGACTGAGTGAAAAGGGATACCAGCAACTGTACCAGCTGGATGGGTTGGATTATGTGCTGATGTTTGTCCCGATAGAGCCGGCATTTAACATAGCAGTTCAAAGCGAATCAAACTTGTGGAATGAAGCGTTCGAAAAAAATATTGTGATCGTAAGCACATCCACTTTGCTCGCAACTCTTCGCACGGTTGCCAGCATCTGGAAGCAGGAGAAGCAAAATAATAATGCGCTCGAAATCGCAAGATTGAGCGGTGCGCTCTATGATAAGTTCGTAGGATTTACCGAGGACATGATCGACGTTGGCAACCGTATTGATTCTTCCAAGAAGAGTTATATCGAAGCGATGAAAAAACTTTCCGAAGGAAACGGAAACATTATTCGTACTACTGAAAAGATAAAAGAGCTTGGAGCTAAGACTTCAAAGGCTATTGACCAAAAGATATTGCAGCGGGCGGATGTTGCTGAGTAGTTATAATAAGAAGTAGGAGAGAGGAAGTAAGAAGTAAGAAGTAAGATGTTGGATCTTAATCCGAAGTTACTTCTAAAATTATTAGTTGTTAAACTATCCCTATTCTTTTATACCTTTTCCAGCTATAGTAATCGAACTTGTCTTTGTCAAAGAAGCAGGAGGTAAGAAGTTGTATCTAACCGAGAAGTTCCACTTCTGCTTTTATTAGGTGTTAAACAGTTTCCATTCCCTTAATCTTTTTCTAGCAAAAGAAGTGGAACTTCTTTTTGACGGTTCTTTCCATTTCACAATTCGTACTTCCTACTTTTTATCTCCTACTTCCTTCTTCTTACTTCCTGCTTCTTTTTTTCGAATAGCCCGAATAAGGTATTGACAAATTCAGAATAAATTACCTTCTTTGATTTCCGAATGTGAAAAAACTTTCCCTTTTTCTTGTAATCATTCTTGGGTTGATTAAATCTGTTACAGCGCAATCCAAAGTTGACAGTTTGCTAAAGCAGATAAATTCATCAACCGCTGATTCGGAAAAGATCAAAAATTATCAATCTGTTTTTTCTCTATTAATAGAAGAGTACCCTGACAGCGCTGTTCGATATTTGAATACAGCAATAAATATCAGCAGGAGATCCTCCGACAAATTCATGCTTGGGCGGTTATTTGCCGATTATGCTAGCACGTATATGACAAAGGGAAATTATGGTAATGCTCTTTCTTCAGTTGATTCTTCGTTAAAATACCTGGAGAAGGATTCTAAATATTTTTTTTACCCTAATAGTATTCGGGCAAATGTTTTCCTGGCTACCGGAAATTATGAAGCGGCACTGCAGGAGTATTTAAAAATTCTTAGCTGGTTAAATGAGAGTTCGAATAACCCACTGCTTTTTGTTGCTTATAACAATATAATCTTTGCGCTTAATAGCGCTTTCCGTCGGGAAGAGGCGCTGAAATATTGCGGCAGGGAATTAGCTCTGGCAGAAAAGTTAGGGAATGAGAAGGAAATTGGATATGCCTGTATCAATTATTTTGATACCTATGATGGAATGAGCCAGGGTGAAAAGGCAAAGCCCTACATTCTCAGGCTTTATAAAATTGCAGAAAAATTAAATGATAGTCAATTAAAGGCAAGCGCTTCCGAGCAAATGGGAACTTTAAAACTCAGAGAAGGAGAATATGGTGAAGCGATAAAATTTTATAAGGAAGCCGTTGCCGCAAATGAAACACAAGACAAAATTTCACTCTGCAATTCATTAAACAGCCTCGGTCATGCTTACCAGGAATTGAAGCAACCACTGGAGGCAGAAAAATATTTATTGCGTGCCCTAAAACTGTCACAGGAAATTAATGCCAGTCAGCAGCTCAGAGATTCATACAGTTTGCTTACTGATAATGCCCGCCTGAGAGGTGATTATAAAAAAGCTTATGAATACAGCATACAATTTTCGTTAGTGTCAACAAGCCTGTTAAATGAAAAATCACAGCAAAATATAATGGAACTCGAAACAAGGTATCAAACAGAGCAAAAGCAAAAAGAAATTGAAATACAGTCGCTAAAACTGAAAGAACAGCAAGCCATTATCAGCAAATCAACTGTTATGAGAAATTTATTGATAGTTATTTCTTTCATGGTTTTGATAGTTTCCGCTTTGTTCGTGAATCGATTTAAGCAAAAGCAATTGCATAAGCAACTGGCGGACCGAGAGCGAATCAGCAGGGATCTTCACGATGAGGTAGGTTCTTCACTGGGAAGTATTGCGAACTTTAGTGAAATGGCCAGAATGAAATCAGAAGACTTCTCAGGAATAACACAAAATGAATTGCTTGAAAAAATCGAGACAACATCCCGGGAAACTATCGGAAGCATGAGCGACATTGTATGGGCTATCAATCCAAGGAATGACTCCATGGAGCAGGTGATTTCACGAATGGAAAATTTTGCAGCTGATTTACTGACTCCGAAAAATATCACTTACGAGTTTGTAACAGGAAAAAATATGGCTTCCATAAAGCCGGATATGCAAAAGCGAAAAAATATTTTCCTGATTTTTAAAGAAGCAATTTATAATGCTATAAAGTATGCGGAGTGCGACAAAATTCTAATCGAAATTGTTCAGGAGAAAAACCGCCTTAACATTTCAGTTGCCGATAACGGAAAAGGCTTTGATATAAATAACTATCAAAGCAGAAATGGCAATGGAATTCAGAATATGAAGTCAAGAGCGATGGAAGTCAATGGGGATTTAACCATTCGATCTTCCGGTAATGGAACATTTATTCAACTGGAAGTACCATTGGCATGACTCCCCACTTTTGGCGATTGCAAAACCTTTTCATAAAAGGCAGATTTGTGCCGGAAACAATCTGCCATGGCTGACATAAGAATCATCATCTTCGACGATAACATTCGCATCTGCGAATCACTAGGAATTCTTTTTTCACACACCAAAGGATTCAAGTTTGCCGGCAGCTTTAATAACTGCAACAACCTTTTAGAGCACATTGAAGAAGCAAATCCTGATGTTGTGCTGATGGATATAGACATGCCGGGTATAAACGGAATTGAGGCAGTAAAAAAGATCCGCACGAAATATGATAGACTGGAAATTGTTATGCTTACTATTTTTGAAGATGATCAAAAAGTTTTTGATGCCATTGTTGCCGGAGCGAACGGATATATACTAAAAAACCGATCGCTTGACAGATTAATTGAATCAATAAAAGAGGTGCATACCGGCGGTGCCCCTATGACCCCATCTATTGCAAAGAAAGTTTTAAAACTTTTTCAGCAATCCAATAAGCCTGAAACTGACGAAGACTTTAACCTGAGTGCACGCGAGAAAGAGGTGCTTGCGCTGCTGGTGAAAGGTGCTTCCTACAAAATGGTTGGCGACCATTTAAAAATAAGTTACGACACCGTTCATACGCACATTAAAAATATTTACAAAAAGCTTCGCGTGAATTCTATGAGCGAAGCGGTAGCTAAAGCCATCAAAAATAAGCTGACAACTATTTTATTGTAATTTTTTCTGACGAGTAATTCAACTGACTTATCGAAAAATATTCTAAGATTTTTCGGTTATTCGGGAAAATGCAGCCTCTCCCCAGTATTGGCGATTGACTGATATATGTATTCATATAATCTTTGGAAGCAAAATTCATTCAAACGAGAAGTCATGAAAAAGTTTTTACTCATTTCGCTGTTATCGCTATCAACAGTAACAGCTTTTTCCCAGGTTATTACCAATTGTGGTTATACTATAAGGTTTACCGATGGATTTTATTACCACAATTTTAACTGTGACCCAAATGTGCCGGATTTACAAAAATGCGTTACAATTTCTATTCAAATTCAAATACCCAATGCTACTTATTTGTGGAGCAACGGCTCAACCTGCAATCAAGTTTATTTTCCGGGAGATGGTCGTTTTCATGTTTTTCATGTTACTGTAACAAATGATGAAGGATGTTCTTCGACCTTTACAAACGATCCTTCCTTTCCGAGTCCCTATCCGGGGGAATATTCACTCCGAGAGGTTGTCGGAGGCACTCAATTTTATAATATTAATTCAAATCTTATTGATCCCTGTGAGCCGGCAAAACAAACCTGGTATCGAGATGCTGACACAGACGGTTATGGTGATCCCAGTTCCCCTTTGGAAGCGGCTGATAAACCGGACGGATATGTTTCTGACAAAACAGACTGTAACGACGGGGACATAAGAATTAATCCTGCAACTGTTTGGTACCAGGATGAAGACGGCGATGGCTACACTGCCGGAGTAACATTTACCGGGTGCGTGAAACCGGATGATACTTACTATTTAATTGATGACCCGCATTTACTTGGCAGTGGAGACGAAAATGACCAATGTGCTTCTGTAACACCAGGCACTAACGGGTTAAGGTCTGAAGCACAATCAAGCGAATCTCCTACCTGTAAAGGCAAAATTACATTTGGAACTCCCATGACAGAAGTGGGTGATTTTTGTCCAGCAAAGTATTTCGTTTATTTCGATTCACCTGAATGCTTTACACACTGGACAGCGATTTCTCCTTATTGCCAATTAATTGGTGAACTTTATGGTGGTAACTGTGAGAAAACGGCTAAGAAAGGAGAATCAATTGAGTTTGATCTTCCCATATTACAAACTTCAGATAAATATGGAAGATTTTCTACAGTAGTCGTTCAGTATGAAGTTAATGGCGTAACGTGCACTTTTGCAGCTTACGATACGCTTGAACAAACCTATGTAGGTTGTGATGGGCAGGTGACGTCGCAGACTGTTACAAAGTCTGCAACGACAAAATGCATCCGTGACGGTGAAGCAAAGTTTACATATGTATCGCCTTCAACTTGCGTACCCTACGTCACGATATTTTTATCTGATGTGGACGACCCTACAAATTATGGAATACAAACAGTTCCGTGGCATGGGCAGGACATGGACATAATAGTCGGTAGCCTGAGAGCTGCGACTTATGAGGTATATTCAGTTGAAGGTTTAGATGAGAGTGGAGAAACAAATATAATTCCTGCCTTTTGTAAAAATCTTAATGGTACAATCTCTATTCCTAATCTTGGAAATGGAAAGGATGATTTTAACGTTAATGTAACACCTCATATTCAAAATATTTGCGAAGGAGGAACAGCTTCATTTAGTGCCTCACCACCTAATGCAGACTCGTATAAATGGTATGATTTAAATAGGGAATATGAATCTGCAATAGGACATCCTCTCGTAGGTACTGACCAGATATTTTCGACAGAACTATCCGGCGGATTCTTTGTTGAAGTCACAAAAGGAAGTTGCACCAAAGGTTATTGTTGCGCGGAGGTGAGGTTAAAGAGAAATTGTAATCCGCATGGGCCTCACCGTTTAGAAGACTCGGATCCTGATTATTTTCAATCTGGTATTTTTCTTTATCCTAATCCCGCCATCAATCAAATTCACTACGACCTCTTTGCAGAGTCAGGCGCTGTTACAATTAATTTGTTTAACACCATTGGTCAGCGGGTTTTAGCAAAATCAATTCAAATGGATGAATCCGGCAAAACACAGGACGATTTGGATATAAGTAACCTGCCCGCAGGCATCTACCTGCTCCAGGCAGAAACCGAAAGCGGTGAAGTGTTACAACAGAAGTTTATGAAGGAATAAATTTTAATGAAGGTTTTAAAAAGCGAAGCAGTAGCAAAGGCAATAAAAAATGACCTGAGAAGTATTTACTGTAACATTTTTTGCCGAATGATTCAGACGTTTGATCGAAAATCTTCTCGTTTATTTTGATTTATTCAGGGAATTATATCCTTCTCCCCAGTATTGGGGATTGACTGGTATTATACTCTTCTCAATCTTTGGCGCACCATTACTAATTGTTTTAACCCTTAATCTTTTGTTATGAAAAAATTATTTCTCGCCACATTGTTACAGTTTTTAACTGTGATTGTCTTTGGCCAATCCAATCATCATGTTAGCATAACCGGACACACTAACGTAACCGGATATGGTTGTCACAATGGAACCGTAGATTTGACTCTTTCTTCTCCGGGAGACCCCGGGGCAATTGAAAATGAACGTGGTGATGCTGTTTTCCTCTGGGGTTATCAATCAGGATATACATGGACAGATCTGAGCCCCGGTCATCATTTTTTTAGAGATCATTATAACCTTAATAATGATACCGTAGGCATTACCATTACACAACCGGCTAACAGTGGTTTTTTTACTATGACGAAAACGAATCCGGGACCCGGATGTAACAATGGTAGTATTACAATCACCTTTCATCCTAATGGCAGTTGCTGGAGCTCAGATAATGGGCTATATTATAACTTGTTAGTAGGATGCTGCTCAGAGGGTCTTAGTTTTTCAGATAAAGTAGTACGCAATGATCTTCGTGCTGGAACTTATTTTACTTATGTTCAAGCCAGGGCTCCTTACAACAGCGCTGATACACTTTTGACAATTGAATTGAATGATGCAACTTCTTCCAAAGGCAATGTAGATGTTTGCAGCAAGACTGTAACACATTCATCCAACGATTGCAATGTTACAGAATGGTCTGCCAATGTAAACGGGCAGGCTTATGGTCCTTTTCAGAATTCAGATAAGAGTAAGCCAATAGAGATAAATCCCGATATTCTTGTTAATGGAGGAAAAGTAAAATGGACTATTACAGACAACGGCGGATTCACGGTTACAGATAGTATAACTTTTGATTCCCCTTCGCCGGCTTTTTGCGAACTCCAGCCATTCATAATCCAAAATCCACGTAATGGAGACTTTAATGGCTCGATCCGGGTCGGCTTTAAATTTACCGCTGAATCCGGAATATGTGCTCCAAAAGCACCTACTAATGACGGATGGAGAGCAACTATAGAAGGGGTTACAAAATATGGAGCAGGTGATGCGCCCATTGATTTTGATGGAATAGGAGCGGGTGTTCATCATATATCAGCAACTAATTTCATGCTGATATTTCACGAGGATGGAAGTAAGGACACCTCATTTTTATGTAGCAATGAAGCAACCCAGGAACTCATCAATCAAGATATAGCAGATTTTGACCATGATGGTATTGCTGATGAATTTGATCCGGATGATGATAATGATGGAGCCCAGGATGAGAATGATGCCTTTCCTTTCGAGCCGCATGAGCAAGCAGATTTTGACGGAGATGGTATTGGTGACAATGCAGATGCAGACGATGATAATGATGGAGACCCGGATGCCACTGATTGTGGTGATAATGCACCGGCATTCAATTCAAATACCGTTTGGTTCCAGGATATGGACGGTGATGGTTTTGCAGGTGAATCAGTTACACAATGTCTGCAACCCATCGGAAACGGATGGAGCATAACTATACCTGGACACCCGGAAAAAGATTGTAAAGATGATCCTGCTTTTGACAATAATAATTCTAAAGCGGTAACAACTCACCCCGGTGCAATTGAAACCTGCAACCTTAATGATGATGATTGTAACGGATTTGAAGATGATGTAGAAATTGATAAACCGACAGTTGCTGCAACCGATGGTGAATTCCTTTGTGAAGATGTAGGTTCAATCCATCTTTTAGCCAGCAATCCGGCCCTTCAGTGTCAGAATATTAACGGTCATTGGTCAGTAGAAGCGAGTGATCCTAATGCAGGAATTATTAATGAGCTGCCCTTTCAGACATTTGATGTTTTCGTAACCGGTTTTGGTCCGGGCGATCATACTTATCATTGGCATGTGACTAATGGCAACCCGGCAATGGACTTTGACACAAGCATTACGATTCATATTGCACCTGCTCTTTCTTTGGATGGAGTAGTAATTACTTCAAGCATTGACGGGAAAACTCCTATCCGGGTATTTCCAAATGGGGTAAGTGTAATGAATTTGGAGATTTGCCCGGGACAGAGTATCACTTTTAATGCAACAGGCGGAACACTTAATGATGATGGTAGTTACTTCTGGATTGATAATATTGGATCAATACTATTTGCAGGAGATACCTACACTGTTACTCCGACTGTTACTTCGGTGAATTATGATATCCGGATCATGACACCTGTGCAGACTACGGGTAATGCTTGCGAACGCACTAACCAGGTAACATTTGCTCATGTAATCATATTGCCAAATCAAAACTGGTATCCCGATTCGGATGGTGATGGTTTCGGCGACCAGAATGCTGTCGCATTGATAGATTGTCATGCACCCACCACTATTCTGAATCCAGTGACAAACAATTCTGATTGCAATGACAATAATCCGAATATAAACCCGAACAATCCGTTAACAGCCAATGCAGGCGCTGACCAAAAAGTTTGCACCAATACTTCAACTCTCGCGGCCACTAATCCGTCAGCGGGTCAGGGAGCCTGGAGCATTATAAGCGGAACAGGAAATTTCAGCAATATTCACAGTAACACTTCTGGTGTAACAGGATTAAGTGCAGGTGACAATATTTTCCAATGGACTGTTACAAGTGGTAATTGTATCACCTTCGACGATGTAACTGTTAATTATGGCCAGATTACTCCATTTACAATTGCGGCTAATGGCCCTACAACTTTTTGCACCGGAGGAAGTGTAATATTATCTCCTTCCTTAAGTGTTGCCGGACTTAGTTATCAATGGAAGAGTCCTCCGGGCACCACCATTCCAGGATCCACCAATCCTAGCTTAACGGTTACAACTACAGGCAATTATCAGTTGGTAGTCAGGACTGCAAATGGATGCACACTCGCATCAGGCAATAGTATAGTTGTAACAGTTGGGAATAATATAGCGCCAACAGTAAATATTGCTGCCAATGGTCCAACTACTTTTTGCCCGGCCGGTTCAGTGAGGCTTTCAGTAACAAATTTTGTTAATGGCTATGCTTATAATTGGTTCAGGGGAAACACCAATATTGGCAGCGGAAGTAGTATTCTTGTGAATATAGGCGGGAACTATAAATGCCAGGTGTCTACTACTTGTGGAAGGGCTAATTCCAACACTATAAGTGTATCGGTCCAGGCGATCAATACTTCGCTAAATCAAACGGGAAGCATCAGCATTTGTGATGGCACCGTACTGGGTTTGCAGGTAGCCAATAATCCGGGATATAACTACATATGGTACAGGGACGGTTGGCCAACGAGTGGTGGCAATAGCCGGAATTTCGATGTAACACTACCCGGTAGCTATTTTGTTATTGTGTATATACCAGGCTCACTCTGTTCAGCTACCTCGCAAACGGTAACTGTTACAATAAATGCACTGCCGGTTGTTACAGTCACCCCTCCAGGCCCTATTAATAAATGTCAGCGCACGACATTTACATTAAATGCCACAGCAAATCAAAATGTTAACTTCCAATGGAAAAGAGACACAAGGAATGTTGGAAATGGCGGAACTACTTTTTCGAGTGCTACGCCAGGCAATTACAGTGTAGTGGCAACTAATCAGGTGACTCGCTGCCAGGGTATTTCAAACGTAGTGACAGTAAATAATGTCTGCCGGGAAGAAGGGGTTGCCGGGCAGAGTACATTTGGTGAATCATTTATTCACTTATATCCAAATCCTGCAATTGATAAAATTCATTATGAGATTTCTTCTGCAAATGAATCTGCTACGCTTTATCTTTTTAATGTTATTGGACAGCAAATGTTTTTTAAAAGCATTCAAACAGATGTAAATGGTGAGGTCGAAGGAGATTTGGATTTAAGTAAACTCCCCGCAGGTATCTATTTGTTACAGACAGAGACCGAAAGAGGTGAAGTGATGCAACAAAAGTTTGTGAAGGAATAATTATAAAAGAAAAACGACGACAAAAGTCTTCATAACCTTTGTCGTCGTTTTTTTTACTTCTGTTTGTTAGTGTCGAATTGATTCTTAATAATTATTTTTAATTCAGCCTTCGGCAGGCTTGCCGGCTCCTTTCTTCTTTTCATACATCACACCTGACTGTTTGCGGATAGATTCTTTGTGGATGTAGGAGAATATTTTCAGCATCAAATCCTCAGACAGATTCTTTTCTGATGACAGGAATTTTACATGATTAACGATAGTGTTCCAGCGCTCCGGCTGGTAAATAGCAATTCCATTTTCTTTCTTGAACAAGCCGATCTTTTCTGCATAACTCATCCGCTCCGCAAGCTTCTCCAACAGCTGTTCATCCAGGCGGTCGATAATGATTCTTAGCTCCTCTAAAGATGACTGAGTGACAGAATCATCAAAGTCTTTTTTGCGGATGATAAGACTACTTATAAGTTCTTTAAAGGCTGAAGGTGTCAACTGTTGTTCTTTGTCGCTCAATGCTTTATCTGGGTTTGGATGAACCTCCAGCATAAGTCCTTCAAAATTCAGGTCAAGCGCTTTTTGAGCAACACTTTGCAGTAAATCTCTCTTCCCGCAGATATGACTTGGGTCGCAAAGTAAAGGCAGATCCGGGAAGCGGCGCTTCAGTTCAATCGGGATTTCCCAGGTCGGCTTGTTACGGTATTTGGTATTCTCAAAAGCAGAAAATCCGCGGTGAATGGCTGCAATATTTTTGATGCCTGCATTCATCATTCGTTCGATAGCGCCGATCCATAATTCCACATCCGGATTAACAGGATTTTTTACGAGGACGGGAATATCAATTCCCTGTAATGCGTCTGCAATTGCCTGTACGGAAAAGGGATTGACCGTTGTTCTTGCCCCAATCCATAACACATCAATATTGTATTTCAATGCCAGCTCCACATGCTGTGCATTGGCGACTTCCACTGTTACAGGCAATTGAAATTCTTTTCTTACCTGCTGCAGCCACTTCAACCCTTTTTCCCCGACGCCTTCAAAGGAATTAGGGCGGGTCCTGGGTTTCCAGATACCCGAGCGGAACAGGTGAACGCCTGCCTGCGACAACTCCTTTGCCGTGGCCATAACCTGTTCTTCGCTTTCAGCCGCACACGGACCGGCAATAATGAACGGGTAGCCACTTTTGATGTTCCAATCGTCGAGGGAAGTGAATTTCATAAAAAGTATTTCATCACAAAAGTAGTGGGAGAAAGGAACTTCTGCTAACAAATCCACATTCCGCTTTTAATCATTATTTCCTCAGCTATCTATGCTTAAATTTGACCGCCCTGATATGGAAATGAAGCGACTTGACCTTTCTTTGGATAACGCAGAAATTGCCTTTGCACATAAGTCGAACGGGGAATTAAAAAGAGCGAATTTTCTTTTCAGCCTGATGAGCAGTAATATGCTGGTAAAGCTGGGTACCTCGCTCATTCCCTTTGCCTTTAAAATAAAGTTGCCTGTTAAATGGATGGTGAAGTCTACCATTTTCCGGCAATTCTGTGGCGGTGAAACGCTAAATGATTGTGCTGTTACAATTGGCAAGTTATCCGACAGTCATGTGGATTCCATTCTCGATTATGGCGTGGAAGGAAAACAAACCGATGAAGACTTTGACCGCGCAACTGAAGAATTTCTGAAGGCGATACAGTTTGCAAAAGCTAACAGACATATTCCTTTTATCAGCCTGAAAGTAACAGGCCTTGCTAAATTTCTGTTACTGGAAAAAGTGAACCGGCAGGAGCAGCTTTCAGAAGGAGAAATTGTTGGATGGAACCGTGTGAAGGGAAGAATTCATCGCATTGCCAAAGCGGCTCATGACGCAAACATTTCTTTAATGATCGATGCGGAAGAATCGTGGATACAATTACCGGTGGATATGCTCGCGGAGGAGATGAGTAAGTTTTACAACAAAGAAAGAGCTACGGTTTTTAATACGATACAATTGTACCGTCATGACCGCCTGGCTTTTCTGAAAGAATCTTTTCAGAAAGCGAAGAGCGATAATTATATACTTGGAGTGAAACTGGTTCGCGGCGCTTACATGGAAAAGGAGAGGGAGCGAGCGGCGATAATGAAATACACATCACCAATACAGGTGAGTAAGGAGGCAAGCGACAGAGATTATAACTTTGCGATCGATTTCTGTATGGAGAATATTAGCGATATAAGTTTTTGCGTTGCATCGCATAATGAGTACAGTAATCTGTATGCGACAAAATTGATAGAGCAGAAAGGATTACCGCACAATCATCCGCATTTGTGCTTTTCACAGTTGTACGGAATGGGCGATCACATTACTTTCAATCTTGCTAATGCCGGGTATAATGTCAGCAAGTACGTACCTTACGGTCCGGTGAAAGATGTAATTCCTTACCTGATGAGAAGAGCGCAGGAGAATACTTCGGTGAGCGGACAGACGGGAAGGGAACTTTCGCTCGTCCGGAAGGAGTTGAAGAGAAGAAAGACTCAAGACGCAAGACAAAAGACGCCAGACAAATTATGAAACAATACCACGACTTAATTAAAACCATCCTTGATAAAGGAGTCAAGAAATCAGACCGGACGGGAACAGGAACTGTCAGCATTTTTGGTCACCAGATGCGGTTTGATCTGAGTGAAGGATTTCCGTTACTCACAACGAAAAAACTTCATACTAAATCCATCATCTATGAATTACTCTGGTTTCTGAAAGGTGAATCGAATATCAAGTACCTTAAAGAAAATGGTGTGAGCATCTGGGATGAATGGGCGGATGTGAACGGAGAATTGGGTCCTGTTTACGGTGTGCAATGGCGTTCCTGGAAAACTCCGGATGGAAAAACAGTTGACCAGGTTACCAAACTCATTGAGCAAATAAAGAAAACACCGGACAGTCGTCGACTGATTGTGAGCGCATGGAATGTTGCAGACATCGACAAAATGAAATTACCTCCCTGTCACACCATGTTCCAGTTTTATGTGGCAGAAGGAAAACTCTCCTGTCAACTGTACCAGCGCAGCGCGGATGTTTTCCTGGGTGTTCCGTTCAACATTGCTTCCTACGCTTTACTCACCATGATGATCGCGCAGGTTTGCGACCTGCAACCTGGAGAATTCATTCACACATTTGGTGATGCGCATTTATACAGCAATCACATGGAGCAGGTCAACACATTACTGTCAAGAGATTTCAGGCCGCTGCCGACTATGAAAATTAATCCCGCAATAAAGAATATCTTTGACTTCCGGTTTGAGGACTTTGAATTACTTAACTACAACCCTCACCCGCCGATAAAAGCCCCGGTAGCCGTATGACCGTTTCCATTATTGTTGCAGTGTCACAGAATGATGTGATTGGGAAAGACAACCAGCTTCCCTGGCATTTGCCTGCCGACATGAAATATTTTAAGGAGACAACAACCGGCCATCATATTATTATGGGACGGAAAACATATGAAGCGCTCGGCAAGCCGTTACCGAACCGCACTAACATCATCATCACACGCCAGACAGATTTTACAGTTAGTGGTTGTGTCGTTGTAAACGATTTACAGAGTGCACTTGATTACGCAAAGAACCAGGGTGAAACAGAATGTTTTATCATTGGAGGCGGAGATATTTTTATCCAGGCAATGGTTTGGACAGAGCGCCTCTATATCACGCGTATCGCCCATGAATTTGACGGCGACACTTTCTTTCCTCATCTCGAAACCAACGACTGGAAGTTGGTGAAAGAAGAAAGACATATGCCTGATCCGAAGAATAGGTATCCGTATGTGTTTTTGGTGTACGACCGAAATTACAATTAGTGATCACTGTTACATCAAAGTGAATAGTCAATAGTCAATAGTGAATGGTGTTCATATAAACCGGCTAATCCCTGAAATCTGTTACTCTTAGGTGAATGGTGAATATTGATTCACGTAATCCGTGTGATCCGCGTAATCGGTCTAATCCGCGATCTTATTTCACTTCGCCTTCATCCGCACTGAATCGGAATCCTAATCGCTTACCGGTTTGGAAAGTAGATGAACCCTGCTGCTCATGCTTTTGCTGTAATGTAATTTCCTTCACCATTTCATAAGGAGGAACGAGCAGATCAAAATTAAGCGTATATAAAATAGTTGACTCCAGAACTTCCTGTAGATGTGAAGAATCGAGAACCGCATTTTCAAAATCGTTATACAGAAATCCGAGTTGTCTTTTTCCCTCGACAAAAAAATGTTTTTCCTTATTCACAAAAATGCGAGCAATGAGGTAGCCAACATCCTGGTGGCGTTGGTATTTGAATGAGTCAGTCAGGAAGTTGTAGATCTGGATCATCCCGCAATTGGCACGCTGCTGGTCTTCCTGGATATAAGGAAGGCGCCAAACGAAATGGTCTTCATCAAAGGTGAAAACGTTTGTGTGCTGAACGAAAATGATGAGCTCTTCATTCAGCTTCATCTCCACTTCATAATGCCCGCGGTCACTCAGCCCCAGGTCAACCGCAATTTTATTCTTCTTTAATTCTTTGGAAAGGTCTTCCTGGATATTTTTGAGATGCTGCTTTATTTCGGTGAATATTTCAGACGTCAGGGTAGAAACCGTTCTGCGGAGCTGGCCTTTTTCCCGAAGGCTTTCGATGATCATGTCTTTGGGAGTAGGCTTCTTGTCCTTTTCTTTTTCCATATTAATCAGTAGGCTTTGGCAAACAGCACTCTCTTATTGGAAGGCTTTCCTGAATAAACACATTTCCCGTTTTCTTCGTGCGCATTCAATGGAATACACCGAATGGTAGCCTTGGTTTCTTCTTTGATCTTTACTTCTGTCTCTGCTGTACCATCCCAGTGGGCAGAAACAAACCCGCCTTTTCCGTCCAGCACTTTTTTGAATTCATCATACGAGTTAACAATGGTAATATTTTCTTCGCGGAAGTCCAGCGCCTTCTGGTAAATGTTTTCCTGTATCTGCGACAATAAGTGTTCAATTTTATTGGCAAGGTCAGTGATGGAGAATACCTGTTTTTCCCCTGTATCCCTTCTTGCAACTTCTACTGTCCCGTTTTCAAGGTCGCGTGGCCCGATGGCAATGCGAACCGGAACTCCTTTCATTTCATATTCTGCAAATTTCCATCCCGGCTTTTGCTTGTCATCATTGTCATACTTCACGATGATGCCTTTTTGCTCAAGCGATTTTTTTATCTCCGCTACTTTTCCATCTACTGTAACAAGCTGTTCGGCATTCCGGTAAATGGGAACGATCACCACCTGGATAGGAGCGAGCTTTGGAGGAAGAACCAAACCGTTATCATCACTGTGTGCCATGATCAGCGCGCCGATAAGTCGGGTAGAAACTCCCCAGGAAGTAGCCCATACATATTCCTGTTTGTTTTCCTTTGTCACATATTGTACATCGAATGCTTTCGCAAAATTCTGTCCGAGGAAATGAGAAGTGCCGGCTTGTAACGCTTTTCCATCCTGCATCAGCGCTTCGATGCAATAGGTTTCTTCCGCACCGGCAAAGCGCTCATTCGCGCTTTTCACTCCTTTGATAACGGGTATCCCCATCCACTTCTCGGCGAATTCACCATATACATGTAACATCTTTTCTGCCTCTTCAATCGCCTCGTCACGTGTGGCATGCGCGGTATGTCCTTCCTGCCAGAGAAATTCAGCCGTACGCAGAAACAGGCGAGTGCGCATTTCCCAGCGAACGACATTCGCCCATTGGTTGATCAATAATGGCAAATCACGGTAAGATTTTATCCAGTCTTTATAGCTGTTCCAAATAATGGTTTCGGAAGTGGGGCGAACAATCAGTTCTTCATCGAGCTTAGCTTCCGGATCCACGATTATGCCTGAACCATCTTCTGCATTTTTGAGACGGTAGTGTGTTACAATGGCACACTCTTTCGCGAAGCCTTCAACATGTGCGGCCTCACGTGCGAGAAAACTTTTAGGAATAAACAATGGAAAGTAAGCATTGGAATGGCCTGTCTGTTTGAACATATCATCCAGGACCCGCTGCATTTTTTCCCAAATGGCATAGCCATAAGGCTTGATCACCATACAGCCACGGACGGCGGAATGGTCAGCCATGCCGCTCTTCAATACTAAGTCATTGTACCATTGAGAATAGTCACGGCTGCGGCTTGTAATTTCTTTATTGCTTGTCTTCTGTTCCAAAAATTTCTGATTTTGACAAATGTAAAAAATATAAGCGTTAAGGTGTTCATGGGTTTAGGAGTTCAGGGGGTAGTTCTACTTCTGATCTCCTAAACCCATGAACTCTCAACAATATCTGAAAGGAACAAAGAACAAAGACAGCGCAGTCTTTTGTCTTTGTTCTTTGTTCTTTGTTCTATTTTGTGTTTCCTGCTGAAAAACTATTCGAGCATTGTAAAAATGCTTTCCCTGCTTTTTCCAAATAAAGAGAAAGCGAATCCGGTTGCGGATTCAGTATTTCCTTTTGACGATTGTTGTCGTAGATCACGCTTTTATTTTTTGTAACAAGGCCAAAGCCGTTGTCAAAAGCATAGTACGCATATGCAGGACTATAAGGATTGAAAATATTTTTACTGCGCGGATATTTTTCCGAATGTATTCCAAGCTGGGCAAACAAGGTTGCCGGCAGATCAAGATGAGTAGAAACCCTGTCATTTGTAACACCGCAATATTCGTCTTTTAGTGCGCCTCCGGTCAGGAGCAGGGGAATATGATGGCGCTGCAGGTCGAAATTATTTCTAAGCTCGGGGTATCGGCAGGCATGATCCGCCACGAGAACGAAAAGTGTATTACCGTACCAGGCTTGTTGTTTGGCAGATTGAATATAGGCATAAAGACAGCTGTCACTGTAATGCATGGTGTTACGGTAATTATCGGTTATCACGTCACCCGAATTATTAAAGTAGGCAGGAACATCCGCATCCCACCATTCATGCGTGGTTAAAGTGCCGAGCATCGAGAAGAAAGGCGACTTCATTTTAGCCATGTCATTCAGGTGAAGCGAAAAAATTTCTTCGTCGTAGGCGCCCCATTGCGTTTTTCTTTTGATGTCAAAATCATTTTCACCCACCATTTGCATCACTCCGCCATTCCGGAGGTAAGCTTCCATATTGTCGAATTGCAATCGGCCACCATAGTAAAATGAAGTGAAATAGCCGGCCGCATTCATATCAGCAAACAGGTTAGGCAGCTTGTCAAATTTTCCCCATGAATAAATTACGGAGCTTTGGGGTTGTGCAGGAAAGCCGCTCAGCATGGCAGTCAATCCCTGTTCTGTACGGTAACCGGTTGAATAAAAGTTGGTGAAGAGCATTCCTTCTTTTGCGAGCCGGCAAAAACCGGGTGTTACACTTTTTTCACCGCCGAGACATTCCACTGCATCAGCAGACCAGCTTTCGAGGAAAATTAAAATGATGTTGGGCCGGGTTGTTTTTAAGATCCGGACAGTGGTATCTTTTTTCGTCGTATTCAGTTCATTAAAATATTGATAAGCTGTTCGCTCATCGAAATAAGGATAAGGATTCTTAAGCGGGTCGAGCGGATGTGCTAATAAATCCGCCAGGTTCCAGAAGCTGTTCATCGCTGCATAATTGAGCAGCGGATGCTCACTAAAGAAAACCTGGTTCCTGTTTAAAGGAATTTTCTGAAACCCTCCGCGTGCGCCTGTAATGAAAAATCCGACGATGAACAAAGAGGAAAATATTTTTCCCGGTAAGCCCATTACCGGTTTTTCATAGGTATGACAAATTTTTTTTCTGAGCCACAAAAAGAAAGCGGCCTCAATGCTCAGCCCCAGTAGCAGGAATAATGTTTCTTTGGAAACAAGCGAAGAGAAAATATCTTTCGGATAAGCCAGGTAGCCGAGCGCTTTTGAATTGAACTTGGTTGCCCATGCTTTATAAATGCCAATATCCACTGCGCACAGAATGCAACAGAAAATAATCAGGATAATTGTCTCCCATTTGATAATGGCATTTGTTATTTTTTCATTCAATCCCCATAGAGAAGCGATCAATACCAATAATGGAATGGACGTGATGTAAATAATCCCGGATAAATTCATTCTCAGGGAAACCAGGAGAGATTCCAGGAAGCCGGAAGCGGTGCCATGGTAAGAATCAAGGTTTATTGCAAAAAAAAGAATATGCTGTAACAGGAAAAAAATAAGCCAGAAAAGAAACAGCCGGCCGAGGAATAAAAACAGCTTCATGGAGGCAATGATAAGGAATTGTTAATTTTTCTTTAGAATGTCAATTAGGTTTTTACCTTTATCGCCTCACATTAAACCTTTCAAATTCTTACGCAATGAAACACACTTTCTTCTTCTTCCTTCTTTCAGTTTTTAGTTTCCGTATTTTAGCCCAGGATGCGACTGTAACATTCGGTGAGCAAATGGCCACCAAGGGTTTAAGCGGTTCCACTTCTCTTATTCTTGGCCAGGACAAGAGTGGCTTTTTTGTCCTTCGCATGGACGGCGTTGCAGCAGACGATGCCCAAATGGCTTTACTCCAGGATAACCCGGGTATGGGCCTGGCTATGACGATGCTGATAGGCATCGGGGTCATTGACGACGACCATCGCTTATTCGACATAGAGAGCTATATGGGAACGAAGAATGCGAATATGTTTGCTAAAGTCAAGCTCTCTCTTCAGAAGTATGATAAGGATTGCAAGCAAATTTGGGCTAAGCCTTTTGCTCCCCAGATTAACGGGGAAGATATGCGATTGAAGAATATCCTTCTCATCAATGGTCAGCTTTATCTCTTCGCCAGCACGTTCAATAAAGAGGCTTTTAAAACAACTTTATACTGGACGAAATTTAAAGAAGACGGGACACTGGAAAATAAATACACGAAGATCAGTGAAGTGACCGGTAAGAATTCAGCGTTCACGAATATGACGAATGCATTTCGTGTAATTCCTTCGGCGGACAACTCTTCTGTGTTGGTTTACTATCACCAGAATACGGAGAAAAATAGTATCCCACAGAAGATAGGCCTGAAAATGCTTGATGGTTCAATGACTGAATTGTGGAATAAAACTTATCCTGTTTCTTTCGGCGAGAATAAATTTTCCATCACCAAGCAAATGATAGCTAAGGACGGAGGCGTGTATATCGTTGCTAAGGTTGCAGCTACCAGTGATGATAAGAAGGGCGGAAAGAAAAGCTTCAGCTTTACTATTTTGAAAGCAGGAAAGGATTTGACCGCGCTGAAAAAGATTGATGTGGATGTGCCCGGAAAACTTGTAACAGACCTTTACATGGATGAATCGTCCGGCGGCACGTTAAAGCTGTTTGGTTTTTATTCTGAGAAAAGCGCAAAGAAGGCCGGTGGCGCCTACGTATATACTGTAACACCTGAATTTACCTTAGGAAAAAAATCTGCCAAGGATTTTACAGAAAAGGTAATAGGGGATGTGCTCGGCAGCGATGAAGATGCCGACAAGAAGCCGGAGCTCGGAAATATTCATATTCGCAAAGTGTTTCCAAACAGTGACGGTACTTACACCATTGTTGCAGAAAATTACCAGATCCTCACCGGCAAGGGTGACTACGGTAGCATAAACTTCAGCTATCACTATTATGACATTCCTCTTTTCAGGGTGAATGATGACGCTTCTATTGAGTGGGCAACTGCTGTTCACAAAAAGCAGAAGTCGAGCAATGACGGGGCGAATATGCTTTCCTGTGTATGTCAATACTCTAACGATAACATCTACCTGATTTTTAATGGGGGAAGAAAGGCTATGGAAAAAATGATGTGGAATCCCGACAATGCCATGGTGTATTGCTCAAAGATAGACGGTACAGGAAAAGTTACTTCCTCTCCATTATACAGCACTAAGGAAACTGACTTTACTGTAGTGCCAAAAACAAGTTACCTGCTCAGCGATAACCAGATCGTACTTTACACAGTGGATGGATTGAAATATAAGTTTGCGAGGGTGGATTTGAAGTAATATCGATTCATAATTCTCGCATCCGGATAAAGGCTGTAAAGTTTTAAAACTTTTACAGCCTTTATTCTTTTACCACCAATCCAAACTTCATGCTAATAGATTTGACAACTTTTAAAAAGTTGTCAAATCTTGTTGGGAATTAAACCCAACTTCAATGCGATCTTCTCTGCGCAGTGCTGCCCGTCAATTGCGGCCGACATAATTCCTCCTGCATAATAGGCGCCTTCGCCAATAGGATATAAAAATCCTTTTACCAGCGGATGCTAATAGATTTGACAACTTTTAAAAAGTTGTCAAATCTTGTTGGGAATTAAACCCAACTTCAATGCGATCTTCTCTGCGCAGTGCTGCCCGTCAATTGCGGCCGACATAATTCCTCCTGCATAATAGGCGCCTTCGCCAATAGGATATAAAAATCCTTTTACCAGCGGATGCTAATAGATTTGACAACTTTTAAAAAGTTGTCAAATCTTGTTGGGAATTAAACCCAACTTCAATGCGATCTTCTCTGCGCAGTGCTGCCCGTCAATTGCGGCCGACATAATTCCTCCTGCATAACCCGCGCCCTCGCCAATGGGATATAATCCTTTTACCTGCGGGTGTTCATAGGTTTCTTTATCGCGGGGAATTCTTACTGGAGAAGAAGTTCTGGATTCAACTCCGTGGACTACTGCTTCATTCGTTAAATACCCGTTCATCTTTCTGCCAAATGCTTTGAATCCTTCCTGCAGTCGTCTCCCGATTGCGGACGGAAGCAGTTCGTGTAACGGCGCAGATTTTATTCCCGGCTGGTAAGATGTTACAGGAAGTGTGGAAGAAAATTTTCCTTTTACAAAATCTTCCAGCCGTTGTGCCGGAGCCGTTTGTGTTTTTCCCCCGGCTTCCCAGGCGATTTGCTCGAGCGATTGCTGGTAGCGAAGTCCGGACAAAGGATAAGTCTTAGCGGGGTCAGCTTTTCGCGACCCCGCGTTGAATGACGCGGAGTTTCCCGATGAAAAATCCCTGCCTTTGATGTTGGAGTCGGGATAACCCCGTTGTGACAAATCAGACAGCTCAATGCCCACTACCACACCTGAATTTGCGAACGGGTTATTTCTTTTGGAAGGTGACCAGCCATTCACTACAATTTCATTTTGCGCAGTGGCGCATGGTGCGATAATTCCGCCCGGGCACATGCAGAAGGAATATACGCCGCGGTCATTTACCTGCTGAACCAAACTATAGGGAGCAGGAGGGAGGTATTTTCTTTTTTCTTCTATCTCACCTTTAGTGTAACAGTGATATTGAATGCCGTCGATCAGCTCCTGCGGATGCTCCACGCGTACACCCATCGCGAATGGCTTCGCTTCGATTAAAATATTTTTACTATTCAGCATTTCAAAAATATCCCGCGCTGAATGGCCTGTCGCCAGGATAACTGTATCCGTTTGGATTGCTGTTACAGAATTATCTTTTATCGATTCGACCAGGATTCCTCTTATGTCATTCTTGTAGTTGCCTGCTCCTGCGGATTTCGTTTCATCAAAAAGAATGTCTTTTAATCTTGTCTCAAAAAATATCTCCCCGCCATATTGCAGGATCGTCGCCCTTATCCCTTCAATAATTTTAGGAAGCTTATTTGTCCCGATATGCGGATGAGCTTCAACCAATATTTCTTCACTGGCTCCATGCTGTACCAGCAGCGAGAGAACTTTCTGCACATCGCCCCGCTTGGTGCTCCGGGTGTAAAGCTTGCCGTCAGAATAAGTACCCGCTCCTCCTTCACCAAAGCAATAATTGGAATCGGGATTTACGATATGTTCTTTGTTCAGGGCGGCGAGGTCGCGGCGGCGGTCCTTTACGGTCTTTCCTCTTTCAATGATAACAGGCTTGATGCCCAGCTCGATCAGCCGTAAGGCGGCGAATAAGCCTGCCGGCCCAGCGCCGATAATTGTAACAGCCCTTTTTTCTTTTACTTCATGAAAATAAAAAGGCGGGATAGTGACAGCTGTTACGGGCTCGCTGAGAAAAATATCTAACCTGAGATTAATTTTTATTGAGGGCGATCGCGCGTCGATGGAACGTTTTATGATCCTGAAGCCGGATAGCTCATTCTCTGTGACAGCCAATGAGTTAAGAATAATATTCTTTAACTCTGCTTCATCTGCCGCCTGTTTTGGCGAAACGACTAAGTCAATAGTTTTTTTCAATGTATTGCTATTCTTTCTTCAGTGTCATTATGGTTTTGGAACCCAATGAAGTTTTAGTATCGGGAAAATTGCCAATAGAGGTTTGCACCCAAACCTGCTTCCGTTTTTTATCGACTTCCGAAGTGTAAAGCCCGGCGATGGGAGAAATATCACCCTTATAACCGGAATTGGATGGCTGGTCAAGGTGAATTCGCTCTCCGTCAAACAGGTACTGAAAAGTATTGGTATGTGTTCCTGCAGTATCCTTATACAACCAGGTCGCAAGCCGGTATTCGAATAGCGCGTCTAAAGATTCGCCTTTAAAAAAAACGATCTCTCCTAAATCATTTACTGAAGAGTCTTTCACTAGGGTCCCGGTGCTGTCGAAAACCTGGATTTCAAGACTCTCTATCTTCCATCTTCCTTCTCCTGCATACAGGCGATGCGAATGAAACTTCTCCTTGTTACAGGCCAAGAGTGTTACAGTTATGAAGATCGTGAGCAGGAGCCTGTTTTTCATCCGGTCAGTCTTTAAAGTCAAGCATCAGTTGAATGGCAATAGTATATTCCCAACCATAATCATTGATATAAACAAAGTTGTTTTGCGCTTCAGAGTCCATTTGATTCTGTGTAAAGAAGCTGACATCCGCAGGGAAATATTCAGCAGGCCAGGAGCCGGCTGTTGGATTGTTTAATCCACCTTTGAATTGAGAAAGGTCCTTGTAATATTCCAGGTAGGTACTGCCATTCTTTAATAAGGGCTTATAGATTTTATGAATTTTTCCAACTACTTTTATAAGCCGGGTGCCGGCTCCCACTTCAAAACCATAACCACCCATGATGCGGAAAGCGCCATAAATGCCATTCAGGTTGCGTTCTGTTCCAAAGCTTTCCGTTCCATCGTTGTATATGTAACCGCAATAGAGCTTGTTATTCCGGAGAACGATGGAGCCTGTTACAGCTGCATAAAAAACTTTACCTCCTGCACCCAGGGCGACGTCCGTGGTCCAGTCACGGCATTTGAGAGTCAGCTTCCTTTCTTCCCCGTTTTTAAACACCGCACTATTGTGTGTCACCAAATGATTGACTCCCGTGGCTGAATTGTAATAAAAGCCGGTTTTCTTATCGTGTTTTGGAAGCTTGAAACCCACTTTCCATTGCCATCCTGTAGCAGCCGGAAAGGAAGGTTTGAATGGAGTCTGTAACAGGTTTGAGAAATAAGTATTGTAAGTGTCGAAGAAAGTATTGAAGCCCGGCGCCTTTAACGGGTAATAAGTATAACCGGCCTGGATATTGAATTGCGCTACAGCGTTTACTGTAACAAGAAGAAAGAGGGAAAGTGAAACTATTTTTTTCATCTCTTTAATTTTTAATCACGATATCCGCCGATTTTCAGAAAAACCAAAACGCCGAAGTTGTTCAGATGGTCCTCAAGGTTCTTGCTGTCCTGGATATCCGCGCCCAGCAAACCATTATCAGTATCGTCAATTCCCATGTTCATGAATTGAAACTGGTAGAAGAATCTTGCGCCGAGAGGACCCGCGCTTATTTGCGTATAGAGGGTTAACCCGATCTGGGTGGTCATTAACGGATTCTTCTCTTTTTCAAAACTGCCTCCGCCCATAACATCATTTGTCTGGAAAAGATATTTATAGTCTGCTTTCCTGATAGAATCTTTCGGCGCGCGCTTATACATGCCCTTGAAATTCCCGATGTCGAGCGAGCCGCCTGCAGCCAGGTGTTTATTACCACCGTAAAACCCGATGTTGAGCATGTTGGTGCGGACATTTAAAACACGTTCAATAGTTTCTCCCTGGTATTCAAAATGAGACTTAACAATATTATGCTTGTTCTGCCATTGTAATTCCCATCCTGTATTTTTGTCTGACTCGGTGCCAATGGCAATTGCAATTCCGCCGAAGGTTTTTATCTCCGGAAGTTTTTTACCTGTAACGTAATATTCCTCGTTGATCTGATTGTGAATATAAATCAGCTTATTGATCTCCCGCGGGTTGCACAACCCGGCATTATATCCCACCCTTAAATAAAACTGGGCGAAGGAAAGCTGAGAGCCAAATAATAAAATCAGAAGTAAAAAAGATTTCCGGAGCATTTTGATTTAGCAGCGTGAAAATAATATGAATATTAAAATATTTAAGAAAAGATTAGTCCAATTATTGCATTACTATCTTTAGTGTTCTGAAACCTAATCTTGAAAAAAATATCTTTTATCAGCATTCTCTTTTTTGCCTGTTTGAATAACCAGGCAAGTAGCCAGCATATACTAAAAGCCATCGTTCAGGATAGTATCTCAGGTGAAAAGCTTTTTGGAGTAAACGTTATTCTTGCGAATACAACTAACGGCGGCTCCTCGAATGTAGACGGGGTTCTTGAAATTAAAGACATACCGGATGGTGAACAGATTTTTTCTGTTACATCTATCGGCTACAGGAGTAAAACACTTCAATTGAGTTTTCCCCTTGCTTCTCCTGAACCCGTTCTTATAAAATTAAGCCGGGAACAATCAGAATTAGAAGAGGTGATTGTTACAACCACCCGAACCAATTCGAGGATTGAAGAGGCACCAATAAAAGTTGAAGTGCTGGGGCTGGAAGAAATGAATGAGGAAAATTCCATAAAGCCGGGAAACGTTTCCAGTATACTCGGCGATATATCAAGCGTGCAGATTCAACCCACTTCACCTGTAACAGCCAATGCGGTTGTCCGAATGCAGGGGCTTGACGGAAAATATACGTTGCTGCTCCGGGACGGGATCCCGGCATACGGCGGACTTTCGGGCGGGTTGAACATCCTGCAAATTCCGCCGCTCGATTTAAAACAAATAGAAATTATAAAAGGGCCGGCATCGACATTGGATGGCGGAGGCGCAATTGCCGGACTGATCAATTTCATTTCAAAAGAACCGGCTGATTCCGGCGAAGCTTCATTTACACTTAACCAATCCACACTGGGCGAAACAGATCTGAACGCTTATTTATCGGGTAAGAAGAATAGAATGGGATACACACTCCTGGGCTCCTATATCAATCAATTGCCGGTGGATGTGGATAAGGATGAATTTTCAGATGTGCCGCTGTTACACTCTTTCCTGTTACACCCGCAGTTCTTTTATCATTTTGATTCCCACAGTAAGTTAAAGATCGCTTTTACCACCAGCCTTGAAGACAGAACAGGAGGGGAGATGCAGGCGGTAAAGGGGAATATTGATTCGCTGCACCAGTATTTTGATAATATCCGGACAGCTCGAAACAATGTGGATCTTGTTTTTACGAATATCAGCAGTAAGAAGAATGAATTTTCTGTCAAGGCAAGTTTGAACCAGTTTGACAGAAGAGAAACAACAAATCAGTCTGCTTTTATTGGTGAACAGTGGAATGGATATGCTGAATTATTTTATTCACTTCAATTGAAGAAGCACAATATTATTTTTGGAAGTAATTACATATTGGATGCATTTAAGGAGTTCAGCAATGATTTAATTCAAATCCCTGATTATACCTACCACACAGGGGGACTATTCGCGCAGTATTCTTTCAATCTTGAGAAGAGAATAAATCTCCAGGCTGGTTTGCGTACTGATTACCATTCTGAATTTGGGTGGTTTGTATTGCCTTCAGCTGCAGTGCTGGTACACGCAGGGAAAAATTTTTCGTTTCGGATAAATGGAGGAACAGGATATAAGACGCCCAATCTCCTTGAGATAATGGAAAGTTCGATCACCGGCGGCGGAACTTCCTTTAGTTTTTCATCAAATATGGAAGCGGAAGAATCAACCGGGGGAACAGGTGAATGGAATTTTAAAAAGATATTTTCCAATGATGCTTCGCTCTTCATCAATCAAACTTTTTTCTTTACAAGAGTGACCAGCGCGATTTTGCCTGTGCCTGTAACGGATGGCTTTGCATACAGGAATATTTTTGGGACAATTACTTCGAAAGGTATAGACAACTATATACGGTTTACACTGCATCCTTACGAAGTGTATGTTGGTTATACTTACACTTTGCCTGAGAATTCCGCAAACACGCAGCCCTATTTAACCTATACGCCCTTACACCGCGGGGCTGTTACAATTGTAGATGAATTTACAGAGCACTGGCGAATGGGGATCGAAGCCTCTTACAATGGATTTCAGTACAAAGAGGATGGAAGCAAAACCAGGGATTATTTTTTCCTCGCATCATCGCTCCAGTATAAAACAGGGAAATTTACTTTCGTATTGAACGGGGAAAACTTATTAGACTTTCGTCAGACAAATTTTGAAAGAGTGGTATTGCCGCCGGGTAATGACCCTGTGTTTGTTCCGCTTTGGGCTCCCGTTGACGGCCGGGTGATCAACCTGTCGGTAATGGTGAAATTGTAACAGATCAATCTTCCTTTCCCTTTTCCCCCACGAACTGTTGTTCCTTGTTTCTGAATAAAACATTGAACGTGGTGAGAGAGCCATATATGCGGGTGATGTATTGCTGCAGATCTACTTTGTCGGAGTCGCTGAGTTTTGAATTACTGTTAATGTTTTGTTCCAGCACACGCAAGCGGTCGCGCAGCATAACGATCTTATGAAAGAAGGTCTCGATGGGAACATCCTTCGGCTTGAGCGATTTGTCACCGGGCTTAAGTTCCATTACGCCGCCTTTCCATTTGTCGCCGATGGGAACCACTTCCCCAAAGCCATTCCATTGACGAAGAATTCCTAAAAGAGATTTCTCAACTTCAGAAGTCGTTTCAATTTCTGTTTCGACATTCGCGGCTTCGATGGTTTCAATGAGGTCATCACTTTTCTCCATCTCTTTGGTTCCGTGGTCGACGAAGGTTATAAAATAGGTATCGTACCTGGCGCCTGTAACAACGCCTTGTCCCCATTGCGGGTGCTGCACGCGGGAACCGATTCCGAGATTCATGTCTGCCATAGTTAAGTTTGGTGGTTTATGGTTTAGGGTATAAGGTTAATGGCGCTATTACCTTACGCCTTTTACCTTAAACCTTTTAATTCGCTCCGTGGGTTTCGATAAATCGTTTTATCTGGGAGAAATATTCATTCTTGTTCGTGGTGAAATTAGCATCACTTGTAACACCCGGAACAACATACATCGCTGCATTTTTAGGATGCACTTTCATAAGTGCCTTCACATCTGCGGGGCTGAACAGCTCATCTTTTTCTCCAACGATATAAAAAATACCGAATAGAAGAGTTCCTTTTTCCGCCAATGCATACTGGGGCTCCATAAACATTTTGTCGTAAACGAGAGGCATCAGCACGTCTTCACTCTTTTTCTCCTTGTATCTCCCTTTTACCTGCTCAAAGCTGGCATAAGCGCCATCGGCAATAATGCGGCGAACTTCCGGACGGTTGGCGCCTACGGACAGCGATAATCCGGCGCCCATGCCAATCCCGTACAAGTCGAAAATGGTGTTGTAATATTTACGGGTGTATTCGATCACGCCGATAAGATCCTTGGTGAATTGCGGGTAAGTGAAAAACTTTTTATTGATCGGAAATGAATCGCTCTTGCCGAAGCCGCGATAATCGTACATGATCACGTTAAATCCAATAGAAAGAAACTGAGCGGCGATTTCAAGATTGTCGCCCATATTGCCATTGCCATCATCACTCATGATGATAAATTTTTTCGATTCGCCGGCAGGCTTGAAAACCCAGGCATTAAGCATGACATTGTCAGTGGCGGGAATTCTGATTTCTTTGTAATCCATTCCATACTCACTGGGCATGATCGCATATTCTTTGGATGGATTCAGCGCAAAAAGAGGTAATGTGAAAGCGGTAAAAAGTAAAGCAGCAAAAACTTTCTTCATCTGGATGATTTTTTGAATGAACGCCAAAAATATAAATATGGAGTGGGGTGGCAATAGCGAATTATTCACACTTTAGATTTCAGATTTATGATTTAGGATTTCAGATTTGAGCTAATCCGTGACTTAACAACATCTATTTTGGACATTGCATAACAGCCTCCTTAAGGATGGGAAGTGCCCTTTATAAAAATCTGAAATCCTAAATCTGAAATCTTAAATCTGAAATCTTAAATCTCTTCCACTCTAATTTCTTCCTTCATCTTAATCCCTTTCTCTGTCATACCGATCGTGCACGCCTGAGTTTTCCGGTCGTGCTCGAAATAGAGAATATAATTTTCGCTTAAGGCAGTCTGCAGAAATTTTTCTTTCTCGCTAAGTGTGATGAGCGGACGAACGTCATATGCCATAACATAAGCCAGCTGAATATGTCCGTCAGAAGGGATCAGGTCAGCCATGTAAACGATCGTGTTTCCCTTGTGTTGAATTTTCGGGAGCATCATCGCCTCCGTGTGACCGTTAACCGTGATGAATGAAAATCCGGGCATCACTTCATCACCTTCTTTCAAAAATTTCAGTTGTCCGCTTTCCTGTATTGGTAGAATATTTTCTTTTAGAAAGCTTGCTCTTTCTCTCGAGTTAGGCTTTACCGCCCAGTTCCAGTGTGCTTCGTTGCTCCAGTAGGTTGCGTTCTTAAAATTTGGAACTAACTTTTTATCACTGTCATATTTAATCGCCGCACCGCAATGGTCGAAATGAAGATGAGTGAGAAAAACATCTGTAACATCATCTGTAGAGAATCCATTTTTCTTCAATGATTTTTCCAGTGAATCTTTACCGTGCGGCTCATAATAGCTGAAGAATTTTTCACTTTGCTTATTCCCCAATCCTGTATCGATTAATATCAACCTGTTTCCTTCTTCAACCAATAAGCATCGCATCGCCCATGTGCAGAGATTGTTATCGTCAGCCGGGTTAAGCTTGTTCCAAATACTTTTGGGAACTACGCCATACATCGCTCCTCCATCGAGCTTAAAGAATCCGGTATCTATCGTATAAAGTTTCATCTCACAGAGTATTGTGCCATACTTCTTACCTCTTACTTCCTGCCTGCGCCAGTTTTAATTCTTTATTCATCATTCATAATTTCCCCTGGCTTCGGCAGGCAAGCCTACTTCTTACTTCCTACTTCTTATTTCTTTCTTCTTGCCTCTTACTTCCTGCTTCTTTCTTCCTGCTTCCTTCTTCTTCCTCAGCATCGCCATCTTCACGGCTGTAACAGCCGCTTCCACGCCCTTATTCCCGTGCTTTCCGCCGGAGCGGTCTTTCGCCTGCTTTAAATTATTGGTAGTGAGCACGCCGAAAATAAATGGAATATTATACTGCGTATTTAATTCCGTTAAACCGAATGCGACGGCACTGGAAATAAAATCAAAGTGACGGGTTTCTCCCTGGATGATACAGCCGATTGCAATGATCACATCAAATTTTTTTTTATCCGCCAGCAATTTTGCACCATGAACAAGTTCAAAGCTTCCGGGAACATTTGTTACAGTAATGTTTTTTGCTTTTACTCCTGCGCTTTTAAGTGTTGTAACACATCCATCCAGGAGTGAATGCGTAACTTCCGGGTTCCAGTCGGCACAAACGACCCCAAACCGGAAACCTTGCGCGCCTTTCAGTTCTGCTGCATTAAAAGAAGAAAGATTTTTTAAAGCTGTTGCCATGATTTCGACAAATGTCGTAAAGAAGAATGAATTTTATTTTCAGAAAATTTATGAGTGCAATAATCCTTCAATGCAGGTGCAGATAATTTTTACATTTGTTTGAAAATGAATAGAGTAGCGGAATTGTTAGATGCAGATAATTAAATATTAGTCAAGGCTTATAAGATAACCGTGAATACCCCAACCGACATTAAAACACTTAACAAAAAACTTGTTACAAGTAAGACGGTTTTTATTGTGACAATTCTTGTTGCAGCCTTAACAATTTTGAGCATTTGGCTTTTCGGACTTGGACAACACCGGACAATATTTGAAAACTCTCTCTTATCGACAAGTATTTTATCTGTTACATTTTTTCTCTTCCTGTCAGTTGGACTTTATAAGGGAATTAAACTCAAAGACGATGTTGGAAAAATTACAGATAGAATTAATATTAAAATAATTCCCGACATATCAGGTGATTTGGAATTGCCGTCAGACATCCCGGAAGTCGGAGAAGGAATTGGAGGAATTATTCTTGCAATTTTACTATGGATTTTATTTTCAATAATTCTTCTTTTTCTTATTTGGATTTTTGGCGCTTTAGTTTGGATTATGGTTTTAGTATTTGCGGCAATGCTTTATTGGATTTTTTTTCGCGCGCTGCGACTGGTTTTCAAGAACTCTAATAAGTGCAAGGGTAATTTAACCACAAGTATTGCGTACGCAGTTGCCTATACAACACTTTACAATTTTTGGATTTATGGAATCATCCTGGCGACACATTATTTAATAAAATGAACAAGCAATGAATAAGGTTTTGATTTTACTGATACTAACCACTTGTTCTTCTTGTGGTCAAACACCAAAGAAGGTTGATAGAGGTTTGCCCGGAAGTAATTTTGTTGAGTTCGTTCAAGACAAAAATAATAAGCAATATTTTACTGATCCTGTTGACGACACAACCAATTATAAAAATGTAGTAGATAATATTTTCAAAGACCGCAGAGGTAAAATCTATATTCTCAATGTTTGCTTCCGGCCAACTGGTAATGACTCATCTGTCTATTTAGAGTATTTCAAAGACATGTCAGACTTCCTTGACATAAGTACTTATAGACAAATAAAAAATGGTTTCTTTCAAAACAATGGGAAGGTCCATATCTGGGGAATCAACTCTGATGGTGATTATCCTGTTGAAGTAACCGGGGCAGACCCAAAAACATTTGTTCCTTTTGACAGTGTGGCTGGCGGCATTGACAAACAGTATGTTTTTTATGGAGGAGTTCCGGACGACTTTAAAATAATTGATGGAGCTAACCCAAAAACAATTAAAGTATTAAATCCGGCAAGAGGCTGCTGGAATTGCGGCAGCTGTTACTTTGTTGATGACAAGGCAGTTTATTACGGACTGAATAAAATTGAAGGCGCAGATCCGAAGACATTTGAATTGGTAAACAAAGAAACTATTGATGCGGTGGATAAAAACGCAAAATATTTTGAAGGCCGTTTAATAAAATGAAATTTTGAGCTGATAGCAAGCCTGAGTGTTACACCTGCAAATAAAAAAGGGAACCCGCCGGATTCCCTTTCTTAATAATTAGAAGTATCTGTTACATCGAGCCTTCAACCCGGGCAATATATTTATGTCTGCTGGAGGGTCTTGCCGAGGGCAACGACAAGCAGTCTATTTTTTTCAGAGTTTATTTTTGTAACAGATTCCGGAGGGTCGCCTACGGCAGACCCTCCAGTTGACGGACGGAAAATAGATTTTTGTATAAATAAAAAAGGGAACCCATCGGATTCCCTTCTTTTATCATTAAAAAAATCTGTTACATCGAGCCTTCTACCCGCGCAATATATTTATCCATATCGCGGCCTTCTGTGCTGGTGGGATATTTTGACTTCAGCTCTTCATAGATCTTTTTAGCCTCGTCGTATTTTTTTTGCTTCTCCATAGCCATTCCTGCTTTCTTCATGAAAAGAGGAGAAAGTAAATTATTCTCATTGTGATAAGCAGCTTTCTTGTAATAGTCGATCGCCTCATCCATGTTGCCCAGTTCAGAATAAGCATCACCGATACCGCCTAGCGCCATCGTGCTTGCCATTTTATCTTCACTATCGAAGTCTTTAAGATGGTCAATGGCATCCTGGAATTTTCCCTGCTTCAGGTAAATGATACCTGTATAGTAGTGAGCGAGGTTAGCTGCCTTAGTCATTCCGTAATCATCGATGATTTTCAGGAAGCCTGGATAATTTTTATCTCCGTTCAGCGCGAGGTTCAGCGAATCTTTCTCAAAATATTTCTGCGCAACAAACATCTGGTTTTGCGCTTCTGTTTCCTTCGGTGCGAGGTACAGCTTCGTGAAGCCGAGGTAACCTACGACGATGATAAATAATCCTCCAACTACATAGGAGAGCATTTTCTTGTTCGTATCAATCCAGGCTTCGAAACTTGTTAAGTCCAATCCTGTTTCTTTGTTTTCTGCCATAATTCTGGTTTAGGGTTTAGGGTTTAAGGTATAGGGTCGGAGAAGTGTCCGTATGCCATATGCCTTATACCTTATACCATGTTTGTTAATTTATTTTTAGTCAGTGATGAATGGGTAATCTGCTTCCGCGTAAATGTCTGTGTAAATTTCCGAAGCATCAGGGAACGGAGATTCTTCGGCAAACTTAACACACTCTTCCACTTCAGCTTTTATTTTTTCGTTGATCCCTTCAATGTCAGCATTGGTTGCATACTTCTTCTGAAGTATGGTTGCCAGCGTGGTCTCGATCGGGTCTTTCTGTTTGTATTCTTCCAGTTCTTCTTTTGTGCGGTACTTGCCCGGGTCACTCATCGAATGCCCTTTGTAACGGTAGGTACGGATCTCCAGGAAGGTCGGGCCTTTCCCCGCACGAGCATTAGCTGCAGCGCTGCTGATCGCTTCATGAACCGTTTCGCATTTCATTCCGTCAACCTGGAATGAAGGCATATTGTATGATTCACCTATCTGGTGAAGGTCAAGCACTGTTCCGGAGCGCTCGACCGAAGTGCCCATTGCGTAATAATTGTTTTCGCAAACAAAAATCACCGGCAGCTTCCACATCATCGCCATATTCAGCGTTTCATGGTAGGCTCCCTGACGGATAGCGCCGTCACCGAACATGCAAACTGTAACATTATCGGTGTCACGGTATTTATCTGCAAAAGCGATTCCTGCTCCCAGCGGAATTTGTGCACCAACGATTCCGTGCCCGCCATAGAAGGCTTTATCCTTGGCAAAGAAGTGCATAGAGCCTCCTTTACCTTTCGTACACCCGGTAGTTTTACCGTATAACTCTGCCATTCCTTCGTTGCAGGAAATTCCTCTTGCCAGTCCTATCCCATGGTCGCGATATCCTGTAATGATTGGGTCAGTATCGTTTAAAGCCGTTATCATGCCGGCAGCGATTGCTTCCTGCCCGATATACAGATGACAAAAGCCGCGGATCTTCTGCATGCCATACAATTGGCCTGCCTTTTCCTCAAAGCGACGGATGCGCAGCATCATTTCATACCACCACAAATAAGTATCCTTCGTAATTTTCGCTTTTGACAACGGCAAAAAATTTAGCTCGCAAAGATATACAAAAACGCCTCCCGCCAAAATCCCGCCTGCCGAAGCTACGCTCCAAGAAATGCGTCGTGTAGATAACTTTCAGCGCAGGCAGGAAAAACAGCTATTCACAACCCGAATGCTGATAATTTTTCTCTTTACCTTTCGTTTTTAAATAAAAATAAAAGGATGAAAATCACGGGATTGCTTTTTTGCGCCATTCTTTTTCTTAGCCAGTCATCTTCTGCCCAGATTTGGGAATTGACCAGTCACAAGTTTACAGACCAGAAAACAAAAGCGACCTATAGCGGTGAGGCGACTATTACAATTGGCAGCTCGCATATTGTTATCTCAATGGGTGAGCAAAATTTTTATTATGACATTACTGAGCAGATGAAACAAGGGGAGAATTTTATTTACCGCGCATTGGATAAAAGTGATTTCACTGCCACCATTGCTTTCAGTCCATCCCAGAAAATATTGGATTGCACTAACCCGGAAGGAAGTGTGCGGTACATTTTGGATAAAGTGGTAAAACCTGTTCCACCCATTAGTCCGGAAGAACAGGCGAAGCTTGATTCGGTAAAAAAAGTTTTGGAGGATTCCTTGGGTGTACAGGAAGACACCACTATTTATGAGGAAGCAGAAGTGATGGCACAATTCCCTGGTGGAAAAAACGAAATGATGAATTACCTGTCAAAAAATATCCGCTATCCAAAAGCGGCGAAGGATAAAAACATCCATGGCTTTGTAACTGTAACAGCTATTGTAGAGAAAGACGGAACACTTAGTCATGTTACAGCCGGTAAAGATATCGGCGGCGGATGCGGGCCCGAAGCGGTTCGTGCGGTAAAGTCCATGCCTGCCTGGACGCCTGCGGAGAACAAAGGAGAAAATGTGCGAATGCGGGTGAAGATTCCCGTGAATTTTATGAAATGACAGCGAAGCGAATGACTATAAAAAGTCATTAATTGTCATTGATTGTCATTAGGGTCATTTGTTGTTTTGGTAAATGAGTCAGCACAAATGACTATTAAATGACTTTAATCACTTATCATCCTTAAACTGATACCCCACACCCCGAATAGAAAAAAAGTGCTTCGGCTTCTTTGAATCCTTCTCAAAATATTTTCTGAATGTGAGAATGAAATTGTCAATAGTACGGGTAGTAGGGTAGACGTCGTACTTCCAAACCGTTTGCAGTATATGATTGCGCGACACCACTTCATTCTTGCGGTCGATCAGCAGTTTTAAGAGAGCGGCTTCGCGCTGCTTCAATTGGATTTTCTTTCCGCCGATACCTTTCGCATTGAAGGTGGCAAAATCAATTTCGTTGCCGCCAAATTTTACAATGTTGTTTGCTTTTTCTTTTGAAGTTCCTTTCAGGCTGTGACGGACGAGAATTTTTACTCTCAGTAACAGCTCTTCCAGGTTAAAGGGTTTTGTTAAATAATCATCCGCTCCCAACTTAAGCCCTGCTATCTTGTCTTCGCTTGAATCTTTGGCTGTCAGAAAAAGAATGGGTGTCTCCAGGTTGGAAATGCGGATTCGCTCGCACACCTGGTAACCATCCATCTCCGGCAGCATGATGTCCAGTACTACAAGGTTGAATCGTTGACCGCCGAATATCTTAATGGCATCGGGACCCGTTTCCGCTGTTACAACTTCATAGCCTTCCATTTCCAGGTTTAGCTTCACGGCATCGAGGAGATTTTTTTCATCTTCCACCAGTAAAATTCTTGTTTCCATTTTGCTTTATATTTTAATGTGTAACACTCATTGACTTTCGCAGATTGACGTTGTTGTGTCAGTCTGAGCGAAGTCGAAGACTATCCTATAGGTAATTCCACTTCAAACACAGAGCCATGCGGCACGTTATCTTTCACTGTTACTCTTCCTTTATGCAGTGAAAGAATTTTATCAACGATAAAAAGTCCCAGCCCGGTTCCTTTCGTCTTGCGGGTTTGCTCGCTCCCGACGCGGTAAAACTTTTTAAAAATTTGGCTTCGCTCATTCAGCGGGATTCCGGAACCTTCATCTGCTATTGTGAATAAAGCCTTTGTCCCTTTTTCTTTAAGGCTGATGCGGATGGTTGACTTTTCCGGTGAATACTTCAGCGCATTTTCCACCAGGTTGCTGATCACCGAATGTAATCCCATTTTATCACCGACAACTATGATGTCATGTGTTACATCTGCTTCAAATGTTCTCCCCGACTCGCGGTATTTGCGGATGGTGTTGTTTACGATCTCTGACAGGTCGCAGTGTTCATTGCCAAGTTTGAAGGTGTGATCTTCGATCTTAGTCGCAAGCAGTAAATTTTCAACAAGGGTTTGCAGTCTATCCACATCGTCGAGGCCGTTCCGAATAAGCGGCTGACTTTTTTCGGGAGGAAGTTGATGACGTTGTAACGTTTGCAATGCAACCTTAGTCGAAGCAAGTGGTGAACGCAGCTCATGTGTAATGGAAAGCAGGAAATTTTTTTGCTGAAGATTGAAATTGATCTCTTTCAAAAAACTTTTTCTCAGCTGTACTGCACCGATCAAAATAAGAAAAAGGAAAACCGCGCTTTCCCCGATCACCATGGTTTGCTGTGCATTATATTTCTTTTTTTCGCTGAGAAATTCCCGGGAATCATTAAGCTTTTCGGGAGAAATATTTTGCTGAATAAGATGCAACTTCATCAGTTCGGTTCGCTCGGTAAAAATTTCCCTGTTTTTTTCCATCAGCAAAAAGGTCCACCAGATAAACGAAGTGAAAATGTAAATGACCACTATATAAAATAGAATCATCGGTCGCCGCATAGAAGTCTCCCAGTTTTTATTTCCAAAAGATAAAACTTATAGCAGCAAAGTAAAAGTGTTTTCCGGGATTAGAAATAAATTTTACAATTCTGTGACAAATAGCTGACTCAATTACCAAAACAATCAATGACCCTTAATGACCATGAATGACAATCAATGACTTTTAATAGTCATTCGCTTCGCTGTCATTAGTAGTCATTGGCGATGACTCATTTTCCAAAACAGATGATAGAAATAAGAAAGCCGGGCTCCCCTCCAAGAACACCGGCCTCCTCCTCCAAATAAAAGTCTTTACTGGTTACTTAGCAACGTTAAATCGTGCTATAAAAGTTTTATTGTCCTGCGTGATACGAATGAAATACGTTCCTGTTACAGCGTTTTCACTCAAATTTACGCTCTCTTTAATGTTTCCGTTGGCTGCATTTACTGTTGAGTTATAAACTGACTGGCCAAGCACATTGTGAATTTCAATAGTAGCAGAATTGTCACAGCTGCAACCCGTGTTCATCGCAATGGTCATAGAACCACTGGTCGGGTTAGGGAACAAGCTGATCTGGTCGTTAGCCAGTTCTTCAGAACCTGACATACGTACAAGCGGAGCAGTCGAAAATTTCAGCGTAGGTGACCAGCTGGAAATATCATAGTCAAAATCGTTACACTTGGAGCGCACTGACCATTCGTAACTTGTAGAAGGGTTCAAACCTTTGAATACAAAGGCAGATTTATCACCCACCAGGTAAACAGTCCAGGTCTCGCTTCCTTCTTCACGGATACGAAGACGGTATCCTGAGCTGTTCTCCAATGTATTCCATACACCCTGGGCTGAAGTTGAAGAGATGTTCTCTGTTGAAGTTTCAGTCGGGTAAGTGCAATAAGGAAGTGTGATGAAGTTAGGACCAGCCACCCATCCGGATGAATCGGTTAAGCTGCTGTTACAGTAAGTCTGAATTTCAAACTGGTATTCTGTATTCGCTAAAAGGTTGATAAATTTTCTTTGAGTGATAGGCGCATATTCAGAAGAGTAAACCCAATCGCCGCCGGCAACAGGCCTTCTTCTTAAACGGTATTTATAAGCGCCTGAGGCATCATTCCAGGTAACCAATGCAGTGGAAGAAGAAAAATCACCTACTGCAATATTCACCGGTGCAGGACACACTGGAGCCGGGGGATTGAAGACCGGGCAGTTTAAATAACCGCCATTACCATTGCCATTTCCGGAATAATTTCCGTTGATGCTTGTTACAGCACTCTTCAATTGAGCGCCTGTAAATGAAGAACCGCATCCGCCAAGGTAGCGGCTGGCTTCTTCAAAAACTCTCTGAACAGTCCATCCGGCAAAAGGACCGGATACAACGACCTGGTCAGCGAGCAATAAATTGCTCGATGCAAAATTCGCATCGCTTCTGTCGATACCGATGTTTAAAGCAAGAGCAAGTACCTGTTGTGCATAATCACTTCCGATGCACGACGGGTTTTGCTGAGAAGAACTCAGTACATAAGCAGAGCCGCTACACGGAAGAAAATCCGAGATAGCTTTAGCTGTTGTAAACTTCAGCGTGTAATCACATCCGATGGTTAAACCATTCGGAAAGGCAGTTGGGAATTGGTTCTTAAGATACATTCCCGGGTTATTGCCGTGTGCCGGAATTCCCCACTGGTTTGCGTTCTGGGTTTTAAACCCGGAACAGCTTTGTGCTGAGCTGTTTAAAATTCCAGCCGACACAAGAGTGAAGGATAAGAGTATTGATTTGAAGAGGTTCTTTTTCATTATTTTATTTTTTAGAAGACCAAAGTAATGGGCTAAGGGCTTTTCGATTGCTATTATTTCGATAAACGGATGGAAAGACTCTACCAAAGTAAGTTCTGAACGGATGATTACCTATCCGGCAACCAGCGGAAGACGGATATAAAACACGGTTCCTTCCCCAATACGAGAGGTAAAACTGATTTTTCCGCCGCTTTGCTCAATAATGCTTTTACAAATAGCAAGACCAAGCCCCGTTCCGGATGATTTGGTAGTGAAGCTTGGCGTAAAAACCTTTTGACTTGCTTCCTCGTCTATACCCATTCCATTATCCTTAAAGCTGATAACGATAAAATGGTCTTCGAGCCAGGTTTTAATTTCAATCAGCCCGATTTTATTTTCAGGGATTGCCTGCACTGCATTTAGAATAAGATTATTGAATACACGAATAAGCTGGTTTCTGTCGGCGAGTAAAACGTCATTCTGCGCAGACAGAATAAATTCAATTTTCACCTGGTGCTCCTGCCTGAAGAGATCAACCACGCTTTGCAGAATAGTATGAAGATTCAGCAATTCATTTTCAGGTCTCGGCATTTTTGCAAATGATGAAAACTCAGTGGCGATCTTGGAAAGATTATCGATCTGTTCGATCATTGTCTTAGACATCTTCTCTGCCATTTCTTTTGCGCGCGGATCATTCTGCGCATACGCACGCTGCAGGTGCTGAATGCTGAGCTTCATGGGTGTAAGCGGGTTTTTGATTTCGTGCGCGACCTGCTTCGCCATCTCTCTCCATGCTGATTCACGCTCTGATTTAGAAAGCAGTTGCGCACTTTCATCCAGCTTCACTACCATTTTGTTAAACTCTGTTACTAATTGCCCCAACTCATCTTTAGAACTCCACTCTATCAGTTCATTGCGATGACTGAGGTTGATGAGTTTGAATTTTTCTGCAATGAAAGCCAGCTTCCCTGTTATCTGGTTAGAAATAAATGGGGCCAAAAAGCCGGCAATGATCAAAGCAAAAACTAGAATGTTGACGAGGGATGAAAAGAAAAATCCGATTTGTTCATTCAGGTTTTTGGTGGTGTTGAAATAAGGGATGTTAAGGAAGGCAAGTAATTCGCCCCGGGTATTTCTTACCGGGTGGTAACCGGAGAGATAAACGAGTTTGCCGATATGCTCACGCTGTACAATTAAAGTTTTGTCTTTTTTCGTCAGGTTATAAAATGCATTCGCATTCATTTTTTTGGAGATCATTCCTTTTTCAAAAATACCCGGCTGCGAAGTGGTAATAAGGTTGCCTGTGCTGTCGTAAAAATTAATATCCATATCATGGATATCCGCCATATCCGAAATGTTACTGTTCAGGATGTCCCGGATATTCTTAGGTTCAAAACCACAGATCGAATCGCCGGTACTCGTGTGTTGTACGAGGTAACTGACCGACTCATCCACCATTTTAAGTTTCTGAGTAAGGTTGGTGTTGGTGTATTTATTGAACTGGGAAATAAAGAACCGCCCGGTGATAACGCCGATAACGATCACGGAAAAGAAAATAATAATGACGAATGACACCTGGATGATGTTCCGGAACGAAGTTCGCTGTAACAGGCTGTTGTTCCATCGCTGGCTTGCCTGGTCGCGGATGAAACCCGTACCGAGAATCGTGACGATCAGCAGGAATAAAATGATGAAGAGATAGGAAAAGTAGGAGAGGAAGGAGGTGTAAACCGATTGTTTCCGGGAAACAACGATCAGCTTATCGTCTTTCTGTAACAGCAGCAGGTGGCTGAAGGAAGACTCATCCATGAATGAAGGCTCGTTCAGCACAAGCTTGTCTGCAGGGAATGTGCTGACAAAGCTGTAGGAATAATCACCTCCCTGGTCAATGAGTTTTCCTTTATCGTAAATGGCGAATGAATAATCTTCCGTTGCCTGAGGAATTTTATTTTTCTCTTCTAAAAGCAATTCGGGGTAAACATTTATTTCTTTATAAACTTTTGAAGTGAGAACGATAAAAAGACGCCCGGCAAACTGGTCATTATACAAAATCGGGTAAACGCTGATATAGGATGCTGTACCTGATGGGCTCGATGAAAAGTATAATTCTCCCTGCGAGATCTGCTCTGCATTCCGGAGAAGATTATTTCCAAAGTAGCCATACTCCGCCTGGTAATCCATTTTAAGAGGGTTGCCCATCGTATTGTAGGCAATGAATTCTATCTCGTAGCGGTTGAACCCGGAACTGAAATATAATTGCTTGAGACGGTCGGAAAATTCTTTCGTCGACAAATGAGGATTGACAAAATAATTCTGTACAAAATAATCGCACCGGATGTCGTAGCGCGATTGATTGAGAAGGTATTCTGTAACATTATCCCTTTCGTTAAAAAGTTTCTTGGCAAAGGAGATGCGGTTGTTTATTTCTTTTTCATTCCCGTAGTACTGGATCATCCATGCCGCACCGAAAGAAAACAGTACCAGCAGGATAAAGAGACGCACAAACCCTATTTCCGAAAGCGAGCGTATCCTGAAAAGCTGTATCACCAAAATGAGAAGACACAGGCTTCCTGTTACAATAAAACGGTTACCGCCCATGTTGAAGAGCGGGAAATAAAGGAGGCATATAATTCCTGCGCAGAGCAAAGCCGCCCACCAGTAAACAGAGCGCAGGGAGAACCATGAAGCTTCTTTGAGCAGCTTGAAAGTGATAATGAAAAAGGAGAATAAAAGAATGGTGATACAAAAAATAGCAATGAGGCTGATATTGTCCGGGTCGAACGGGTTGTAAAAGCGAAAAGAAATTTTTGAATCCCTTACCAAACCTTTTGTCGCATAAACGAAATAGATGCCGATAAACAAAATGACAGAGAACGCGAGGAAGTGAATGAGAAATTTCAGTGCAGAACTTTCTGTCCGGATGGGGCGCAGCAGGATATCCCTGGACATCCGGATAGAGATCCATAAAAGAAGGATGCCCTGTAACAGCATGTTGCCCAGTGAATAGGCTACATCGGGCGAAGCAAAAATATCGGCATCAAATACATCCCAGTTACGCACTGAAAGAGGGAGAATGTGTTTGTCCGACAGCAAATAATACAGTCCCGCTAACAGTAAAACCGGCAGCGACAGCTTCAGCCAGGAATATTTCCTGGAAGGTATTAAGCGAAGCAGGTAGTTTAAAAAAAGGATTAGCAGGATAAACCCGGCGAAGAAAAAAGCAACCGACCAGTGGTTCACCTCGACATTTTTTTTAAAGGGATCGATAGATAAAAAGAAAACGGTGGAACCGGTGGGTGATTTTATTTCCCTCGAGTCAGGGAAGGGGCCAGCTGTAACAGTCAGGTAGTCCGGCAGATCAAATGCATCGGCAAATGTGGGCTGGAGGTAATCGTTTTCCGTCGTATACTCATATTTCAGCGGGATGAGAATGAGGAGATGATCCGGGTGAGCAGGTGCTGCCCTGGCGAAATCTTTTTTCCATACAACATAAGAGCCGTTCCTGAATTTGAAGAAGCTGTAGCCGGAAGGAAAAAAATCGATCTGTTGCTGAATGACGGAATTGTTATTCCAGTAAACGAGAGAATCGCTTTTAAAAGCGAGAACAGAAAATGGAAGGGAAGTAAGCCTCCTGTTTTCTTTTTCCGATAAGGAGGAGGTAAAAAGTTTTCCTTCTGTAACAGGGATGGTGATCTCCTTGCGGATGATCTCATCCACTTTCATCAGCTCCTTTTCAATTTTGGCCTTCCCGCTGTTTAAGTCGCGCTGTTCCGGGAAGAGAAGATCCTCGTTATAAGCAAGCAGGAAAAAAATGAATGCTGCAAGCGGGTAATACAGTTTATGTTTTGTGAAAAAGCGCATCAGCGGTCAGGGGACGGAGATTTTGGTTTGATTCCAGAGCGCATCCATTTCACCCAGTGTCATGTCTTTTAATTTTCTTTTTTGGTCTTCCGCCATTTTTTCCATCAGCTGAAAACGGTTCTTGAATTTTTTATTCGTTTTCTCCAAGGCAGCTTCCGGGTCCACATCAATAAAGCGCGAAAGATTGATCAGCGAGAAAAGCAGGTCGCCGAATTCTTTTTCTATTTCCTCCGGGTTAATTTTTTCTGCCGGTCCCAAAGCCACTTCTTTAAACTCTTGCAATTCTTCATCCACTTTTTCCCAGACCTGGTTTTTATTCTCCCATTCAAACCCAACCTGCTTGGCCTTCTCCTGCATCCGGTAAGCTTTTACAGCGGCAGGTAAGGATACCGGGACGCCGGCAAGAAGCGAACGCTTTGTTTCGCTTTGCTTGATCTCTTCCCAGTTTTTTTTCACCTGTTCATCAGTTTCTGCTTTTACATCTCCATAGATATGCGGATGACGTTTCACCAGTTTATCACATAGATCATTCATCACTTGTGTAATGTCAAATTCTTTTTTTTCAGATGCGATCTTCGCGTAGAAAACGATATGAAGAAGGATATCGCCGAGTTCTTCCTTTAAGGCAGGCATGTCTTTGTCAATGATCGCGTCAGCCAGCTCATACATTTCTTCAATGGTAAGGATCCTGAGTGAATCAATGGTTTGCTTCCGGTCCCAGGGACATTTTTCCCTAAGGTCATCCATGATGGTTAAAAGCCGCTCAAAAGCAACTAGTCGTGCATCCATAAAACTATTTTTAAAAACGGAATTATAAAGTAAGTGAAAACATGCTTCGACGGAGTTTACCCCGATTTTTGTCGGGGTAAACTCCGTCGAAGAGTTTAAATTAAACCGGGTAAATTTATAATTCCGTTTACAAAAGTAACAAGTTAGCGTTTGCGCAGAGAGAAATCCGAACTGTCACAGCCCGTTTGGGAAAATTATTTTTCTTTTACCCACTCTTCGATTTCTTCCTGGTTTAGTTCCAGGTAAGTGGATTTCTTAACCACCGTATCATTCTTTATCCAGTAGATCGAAGGAAGATTGGGCCCGCTCATTTTCAGAAAGTTAGGTCCTTTGAATAAAACGGCGGGAACATTGTCTGCTTTTGTCTCATTGTAAAATACCGGCAGGTCTTCCTTGTCTCCATTCAAAATCAATTGGATAGGAAGCGAAGGATTGCGCTTATACATCACATGAAACTTATAGGCAGCAAGCTTGCAATGCGGACAAGTTAAACTCAGGTACGCAAGGATATGTTTGTCTTTGTTTAAATCCACAGAGGGAGAAACATCATTCGGATTATCATAAAGCCAGTGTACATCGAGCGGGTAATTCAACGCATCTTCATCATGACTTACTGAAACAGAAAGATCAACCGGGTTAACGATGAACGGAACAGCCAGGATGGCGATTCCTGCTACCAAAACTATAATGCGGTTAAGTTGCCAGCCGCCCTGATAAAACGCGTAAGCAATGCCGAGTAACCCAAGGAGCAAAATGTTTTTTATCAGCGCTTCAAGCGGAGTCATCACCAGGTAATTCCCGAAGCACCCGCAGTTGCCGCGGTTTCCATTCAATAAAAGTTGGCCGGCAAGATGAACACAAAAAACAAGTAACACGATGACGGCAAGAGGAATGGAAAATTTTTTCATCCGCACCTGGAAAATCAGTAACACACCGATAAACCCTTCTATCCCGATCATTAACCGCGCGAAAAATGGTGCAGTGTACCAGTTGGCGAATCCCAGGTCGATGAACGTATATTCAAAATACTCTATGGGAAAAATTTTCGTGTAAGCGGAGAAAAGGAACAGGGCACCGACCAGCGCACAAATAATGTAAATGGTAATTTTTAAAACCGGCAGTTGGGTGAACTTCATTTCAGTCGGAGTGATGTTTTCCCGGGTAACCGGTTACTTTATTTCGCAGGTGGTGGTAGGATACTTGGTCACAAAAAGAGCGACCCTGTTTTTACATTCCTCTTCTGCATGAGCGTTGGTTTGATAAATAATTACGGTGGGCAGCGGCGTAACTGTTGTTCCCCCGGCGAGATAAGAGCAATAGCAGAAATGATTTTGCTTGCATGAAGCAAAGACTGTTAAAACGAGTAACAACACTAATGAAAAACGGAGTCTTTTGGTCATCCTTGGAATGTTGGTGGCAAATGTAATTTTTTCCTGTAATTCTCAATAAGCGCATTCAATTGAATCATACACATCCCCCCCTCCTTATTTTAAGGAGGGGATTAATCATACATATTCCCCCTCCTTATTTTAAGGAGGGGGTTAATCATACATATTCCCCCTCCTTATTTTAAGGAGGGGGCCAGGGGGAGGTTCCGCGGCAGAAAAATTTCGATGGAAGTTCCCTGTCCCTCAGCTGATTCGATAGAAAGCGTCCCGCCATGAAGCTGAATGATTTTTTGTGTTAGCGCCAGTCCTAGTCCATGTCCTTTAAACTCTTTTGCATTCGTGGAACGGTAAAGCGGCTCAAAGATCATTTTCATTTCCTGCTCGGGAATTCCGATGCCGTCATCTTTAAAAAGAAGTTTAAAATTATCCCACCCGATGGAAATGGAAATGTCCGCTTTCTTTAACGGAGAAAACTTGCAGGCATTGTCCATCAGGTTAATAAATGCCGTTCTCAATAGCTCCTCATTGGCACGAACGGAAAATTTAGTTTCATATTCCGGCAGGTCTTCGAAATGAACGAACACTTTGTATTCAGGGTTTCGCTTCACCACTTCGGCCCGGGCGTTCAGGATGATCTCATCCATTAGCACTTCCCGGAAATTAAGTTCGGTCACGTCGCGGCTGGCGGTCGCGAGGTCGAGCAGGCGGTTAGTGAGGTTATTCATGTTCCGGATATCATCGGAGAGCGACTGTAACAGCTTCTTATATTCTTCCGCAGTCCTCTCTTTTTGCAGAGCTACGCCGATCTGCCCGGTGAGTACTGTGAGGGGAGTCCTTAATTCATGAGAAGCATTGGATACGAAATTTTTCTGCAGCTCGAATGATGACTTAAGGCGCCGGAGCATTTTATTAAATGTAACAGCGAGCAGGGCAATTTCGTCTTTCCCGTTTCCTTCGTTCACTTTGGCGTTCAGGTTGGAAACGGAAATATTATCCACCTCGCTGATGACCCGGGAGATGGGCAGCAGCGCACCGCGGGAAAAGATCCACCCTCCGATAACAATGATGATCATACTGATAAAAAAGAGTATGATCAGGATTATCCGCAGGAAGCGGAGTTTGTTGTAGCCGTATTTATCATAGGCGGAAGCCAGGACGACATAACTATTGGGTTTATCAAAAACAGAAATACCGATCACTTCGTCATTGCCTTCCTTGAATTTTACTTCTTTTTCTGTCCGGATGCGGTTGAGCAGGAGAAGTGTTACAGTAATATTCCCCGTATCGGAGCTGGAATAAATTTTCCGGTTCGCATCGTTGTACACATCCACTTTTTCATTGGTAAGCGAATAGCTCATGCTGCGGTCAATGAGCTTCTGCAGCTCAAAGCTTACCTGCTTGATCTGCGTCAGGATCTTGGAGGTAGTGATTGCGCGGTCGCGGAGACGGCCATAAAAATCCTGTTCCCGGAAATTGGAAAATAAAAAGTAAACAGCCAGGGAAAAGAAAAGAAGGATAGACGCAACAATAAGTGCAAACTGGATATTGAGCCTGGTGCGAATTTTCATTTATCGCGGTCCGCTTCTGCCACTTCTAAAATGTATCCCATCCCGATCTTGGTATGGATCAGTTTGGGCTCGAAGTCACGGTCAATTTTTTTACGGAGAAAATTTACATACACATCGATCACATTAGTCCCGGTGTCAAAAGAAATATCCCAGATTTTTTCCGAGATATCCGAGCGGGACAACACTTTACCCTTGTTCTGGATGAAATATTCCAGCAAAGCAAATTCCTTCGCCGTCAGATCAATCTTCTGTTCGCCGCGCTTCACTGTTTTATTCTCAAGGTTCATTTCCAGGTTGCTGATCTTCAGAAGAGTTTTCGAATCATAAGGATTGGCTGCACGGTTCAGAATAGCTTTAACGCGGGCGAGAAGTTCAGCAAACTCAAAAGGCTTTACGAGGTAATCATCCGCGCCAGCTTCAAAACCGGCGATTTTATCTTCTGTAGTTCCCATAGCCGTAAGCATCAGGATCGGAACTTTAAAACTGGCTTTCCGGAGAGAGGAGCTTACCTCGTAGCCATTCATCTTCGGGAGGTTCAGATCCAGGATGATCAGGTCGAAACTATTCTCCATGGCCAGCTGCTTTCCGGTCAGCCCGTCGTGCGCAACGGCCACTTCATAGTTGTTTTCCTCCAATCCTTTTTTCAAAAAATCGGCTACCTTAATTTCGTCTTCTACTACCAGTAATTTCATATTATTTATTGTTTAACAAACCTATATTAAAAATGTAAAAGATGCAAGTGCTGTTGTCAAGAACTTATCGGCTGCCCTCATGCTGACACAAGAAATGACCACGCACAATCATAAAGAATGACCAATAACCAAATTCCAATAATCAAATAAAACTTGAATCTCCTGCATGAAGACCTTGGAGTTTAGCCTTGGGTAATTGACGTTCTATAGAAGGAAAAAGAATGATCAAGTACCAAAATAATTTGAAGCTATTTATAATTTATTTGATTATTGGAATTTGGTTATTGGTCATTGGTCATTGGTGCTTAGGCATTTATTCATCATTCACTTTTCACTATTGACTATTGCCCCTTTCACCATTATTCCCTTTCCCAAAATATAAAGACTACCTTTCCTACGCGAAACGAATTCGCATGACAGAATTTTTTTTTCAATCACCAAAAATCATTTTTATGAAATCACTATTATCTGCTAAAGGAATTATTCTTTTGATTATTGTTTTCTGTTTCAGTTTTTCCGCTGGTGCGCAGGACAAAGTTTACAAAGAGGGCACCGCATGGGAAGTCAGCTTTATTAAAGTTAAAGCCAATATGAACAACGACTACCTGAAAAGTTTGAAAGGTTCCTGGAAGGCGATCCATGATGAAGGTGTGAAGCAGGGATTGATTGTGTCCTATAAAATTCTGGAGTCTTCAGCATCCAACCCGGATGATTGGGATATTATGCTCATGACTGAATATAAAAATTATGCAGCGATGGAAGGCCAGGATGAAAAGTGGGAAGCCATTCGGAAGAGTGTCATTGGGGGAGAAGACGCAATGAAAACGCTGAATCAAAGCCGTGTAGATATGCGGGAAATTTACGGGACGAAGGTTCTCCGGGAGGTCATTTATAAGTAGCAAAGGTCCGGTAGACATGGTTTCATATTCACCATTTACTAATGACAATTGGCTATTGACTATTGACTATTGACCATTCACAAACAAATTTTGATTTTCAATTAATTTTTCTGAACTTGTTATCGCAAAATCGAACCAACATGAAAAGAAACTTACTTTTCTTAATCGTGGTAGCCGGGTTTGCAGGGCTAAATTTTTTATCCTGCAAAAAGGAAGTGAACCCCGTTGTTGCTTCCCGCGCATATTTAAGCCTCCCGTCACATCCTTATCATTACAGTTCTTTCAATGATACGACATTTGATAATGTTGTAACACTTGGGCGTGTACTCTTTTATGATACACACCTTTCCGTGAACGGGGCCATCGCGTGCGCTTCCTGCCACAGGCAGTCATTTGCCTTTTCAGATAATGTCTCATTCAGCCGCGGGTTTGAAAACAGGATAACCCATCGCAATGCCCCGCCCATCGAGAACCTGTCTGTAACAGGAGTTATTTTTGATCCGGGGCCCGGTGGTCCGCAGGTTTCAGGACCCAGCTTATTCTGGGACGGTCGTGAGAAGAGTTTAAATTCAATGGTGCTCAAGCCGATCGTTAATCATGTCGAAATGGGAATGAACGATGTGAACGCCCTCGCTTCCAGAGTGCAGCAACTCTCTTATTACAAAGATCTTTTCTCCAGGGCTTTTTCAGACCCGGATGTAAATGCAGAAAAAATCGCAACGGCTCTTGCAGCCTTTACAGGTAACATAGGAGCTGTGAATACTAAGTTCGATCAGTTCCAGGGTCAGAAAGCGAGCTTAAATGCGCTCGAAACCCAGGGACTGAATCTGTTCATGGACAAATACGATTGCGGAAGCTGCCACCAGCTGAATTCATTTTCCTATGGACAGGAAAGCACTTTCCTCAACATCGGGCTGGATCAGAATTATACAGATAACGGGGTTGGAGCGCTGAACGGAAATCCTGCGGACAACGGGAAATTTAAAGTGCCGAATCTCCGCAATGTGTTACTCACCGCGCCTTATATGCATGATGGCCGGTTCGCATCACTGGAAGATGTGCTCGAACATTATAGCGAAGGAATAAAAGACCACCCGAATCTCGATGCTCGCCTCAGGGGAACAGATCACCAGCCCAGGAAAATGAATATCTCTCCCCAGGAGAAGCAGGCGCTGATAGCGTTCCTCGGGACACTCACAGATTATTCATTAGTAACAGATATCCGGTACTCAAACCCATTTAAGGTCAAATAGCTTCCCGCTTCATGCTGAGAAAAATGTTTGTTACAGTGGCGCTGGTCGTATGTGTGCTCGCTGTTTCCGCTCAAAAGGATTCCTTAAAAACAAAAAAGCTGGACCATTATTTTGGCGTGCAGGTCAACCAGCTGTTTCGCCAGGTTATTAACCTGAACAATTCTACAAACAATACGATCAGTAATCCTTACCAGTTGATTTACTCGCTGAACCTGGCGAAAAGCGGGTGGGGAGTAAATGCGGGAATAGGTTATGATTATCAGAAAATAACGGACAAGGAATCCCCTGCAAATCATGAATCCAGGATCAACGATTTATTTTACCGGGTGGGAGTGGGTAGAAAAATAATGTTCGCTAAACGGTTTAATGCCGGTTGGAGTCTCGACTTTGCAGGGAGCCACCTGGTGGATAAAACGGTTACAGTGTCTGTTACAGATTTTGGGAGCGGGGTGATCGACTCCGTTTCGTCAGAAGTCACCAGCAAGACAGTCAGCCTCGGCGGCGGTGCGCAGGTCAGCCTGGCTTTTCAAATCAGTAACAGGGTCAGTCTCGGAACAGAATCCACTTTCTATTATTTAAAATCAAAGGAGAAGCAAAATGTCCTGACTACGGATATACAGATAATTCCGTTTAACAATACCAGGACTGTAACATCCACCAACTCCAATTTCGAAACGGGAAAAGCTGAGTTTGATATTTCGCTTCCCGTTGCGCTGTTTTTAATCCTGAAATTTTAGCTATGAAAAGCCTGCAAAAAATCGGGTGGGTCATCTCTTTAATGAGTTTGCTTTTTGTGCTGCCTGGCTGTAAAGAGAAAGGATGTACTGACAAGGCAGCGCTCAACTATAGCAGCATAGCAGATGAAGATGATGGTTCCTGCAGCTATTGCAAACTGGAGAACTCATCCATTGGTTTTGCGGAAGTCACATTGTTCGACGGCAATTCATCCAGCCCTCATTTTGGCGATGAGGTAGCTTCGTTTACATTTGATCAGCAGTCTTTGCACTACAACGATCAGCGATGCGGCAAATCGAATAGATGTGTCATTAATGTTACTGTAACAAATTTAGTGGATGAAACAATGGATCTGCCTTATACGGTAAGCGGCTTCAATAATGTCTTCTTTACGATTTCCGGGAATATTACGCTTACTCCTCATCAATCTTCTCAAATAGAGGTATTGGATTCTACCAATGTTTCTAATCCATGTGGTTTCATCAGCTCATCGAATGTATTTGCAAATACGAACGGCATTATAAAATACCACTAAGAAGTTATTTGAGTTTTGCCGGACCATCAATCTTAGAGCCTTCTCTTTAATTTATTTACCAAAGAAGCGCTCCTCTCCCTTGGAGAGGAGTTAGAGGTGAGGATTTAAAGTGGCTTCTATGAATTAACGATGAAGAAATTTTCGTTCAGCGCATCCAGGTGAAGCATATCTTCTTCGCTTAATTCAAAATCAAAAACAGAAAAATTTTCTTTTATCCTTTCCCGGTGAGCGGATTTCGGGATAACAATATTTCCGTGTTGTAATCCCCACCGAAGCATTACCTGGGCGTTGGTTTTATTGTACTTTTTTGCGACAGCAGTTATCCGTTCGTCACTTAGTCTTCTTCCTCTCGCTAACGGACAATAATCTACTAATGCAATTTGATGACTGTGACAATATTCCATCAGTTCTTTTCTGAATAGAAAAGGATGAAATTCAACCTGGTTCACAGTTGGCTGGATTTGAAGAAACAATTTCATTTCTTCGAGATGTTCAATTGTATAATTGGAAACTCCGATCGCCTTTGCCTTGCCGGTCCGGTAAATTTCTTCCATGGCTTGCCAGGTCTCTTTTCTTTTTTCGGCGGAGTATTCCTTGGATTTTCCCCAGCCGGAAAAAGGCCAATGAACAAGGTAGAGGTCCACATAATCCATTTGGAGACGGCGAAGAGATGTTTCAAAAGCTTTGAGAGCCGAATCACGTCCGTGAGCGTCATTCCAGAGTTTTGTTGTAACAAAAATCTCTTTCCTCGGGATCCCGCTTTTCAGGATTGCCGTCCCGACTTCCTGCTCATTACCATAGATGGCAGCCGTATCGATGTGGCGATAGCCGGATTCCAGCGCCCATGTTACAGCATTTTCTGTGGCCGGAGATCCGCCTACTGCCCACACGCCCAGGCCTACTACGGGTATTGTAACACCGTTATTTAGTTTGATGAAAAAATCAGAAGAAGATAATGCCATAGTTAATCGTTAGAGCTGTGAAGTTAAATTGATTCGATGAGAAAATCTCCCCATCCCTAATTTCCTAATCTCCTAATCTCCCAATTCCCTAAACTCCTAATCTCCCTTATCTTAGCCGCTCAAGCCCATATACAGTATGCGTTTTATTTTTCTATTCGTTTTTGCTTTTCTCTCGTTTACTACAACTCTTGCCCAATTACCGTATACGCAAAATCAATTCCAGTTCAGAACGGAAGACGATATTGAATACGGCATAGCCATTAATTACGCGGGATTACCTGACACGCTAAAGCTCGACCTGTACAAACCTGTCAACGACAATAATTGTCTCAGGCCTTTGCTCGTCATTATTCATGGCGGCTCATGGATCGCCGGGACAAAGAAAGATGATGATGTGGTTGCTGTCGCCAAACAAATGGTAGCTAAAGGATATGTGGTCGCTTCCATTAATTATAGGTTAGGAACGCATAAGGCAACCGCATGGACACAATGGGCTGTATGTAACAGCAGCCTGGTTTCTCCCTGCCTTTACATAGCCGACAGCTGCGAAGTGTTTCGCGCAATCTACCGGGGCATGCAGGATGCTAAAGGCGCTATCCGTTTTTTGAAAAACCGTTCGCTGTTGGATTCAACGGACGCCAATAATGTTTTTGTCGCTGGAACAAGCGCCGGTGGATTCATTAGTATGGCAACGGCCTTCCTCGATCTGCCGGGCGAAAAGCCGCTGGACTGTTACAGCACTGGCGATGCGCCCGTCCCTGAGTCTGGTATTGCTTATTGCAATCCAAAAAATGCTTCTCTTGAAAGGCCGGATTTGGGTGACATTGATGGAACATTAAACCTTGGAGGCGCGACTGCCAAGGTGAGGGGAGTAGGTTGCTTTTTTGGAGCGATGCCGGCGTTGAACTGGTTGGAAGGGCCTGATACTCCTGCCATTTATCTTTTTCACCAGCAGTCGGATGTGATCGTCGGTTCCGCGCATAGCCGCGTATTGAGCCGCCTGAGCTATGAATGTCTTGGTGGGATTTGTCAGCCCATTTACTTTTATCCTTTGATGTATGGATGCGAATCCATTGCCGATTCTCTCGCCTCAATGGGGGCCTCAGCTCCTGTTTATTCTGCTGATATCGTTAACAACTGGAACGGAAATTTAAATTGCCTGCAAAACCCGCCCGGTCATGCAATAGATAATATTGTTCTTCGCTCTCAGCACATGGCTGATTTGTTTGCACCGGTGATTGCGGAAAACGGGAATAGCCCAACTGTGAATTGTCTCACTTCTGTAACACCCGGGATAAAGGAAACTTCTATCGATATTTTTCCAAATCCTGTCTACGGTCAAAAAATTTACCTGCGACTGAAAGAGAATGATCAGAATCCGGTTACAGTATCTATTTATGATTTAATGGGAAGAAAAATCTCCGGGCAGGTTGTTTCTGAAAAGGTTAAAATGAAAACAATTTATCTTCCCGAATCGCTGGATGAAGGAATTTATTTTATAAGTGTAATCACTGATGGAAAAAATTATTCGGGGCGATTTATGCGTTCCCGGTTGCGGTGAACTGTATATGATAAACCAGTCCCGGGCACCCCAAAAGTGAATGAATTAAACTTGATATGTCTTAAATCGATTCAGTAAACTGCGAAATTTTTTTAAAAAGCTAACAATGCATATAAAAGGTCAAGCAATGCTATTAAAAGATCAAACAATGCATATGAAAGGCGAAACAATGTCAGTCAAAGATTAAACAATGCTATTAAAAGACGAAACAATGTCAGTCAAAGATCAAACAATGCTATCAAAAGATCAAACAATGAACATCAGAAGGTCTGCAATGAAGGTCAGTTATGATTCAATGAAGATATAAGATTGATCAATGAGGGTGAAAGGAATTACAAATGATATAAATAGAGAGGCTATTTACTTCCCCTTACTTTTCTTCTTCTTTTTGGAAGCACTCTTTATATCTGTTGCTACAAAATTCTCCGACCGGATAAATCCATTTTCTCCGTAAGGGACAAAAACAGAATAAACTCCCGGCTTTGTTACAGCGATCATTCGTGTGGAAGAGGAATCACTCCATTGGTAAGAAGAATAACTTTCTTTTGTCTTTATATATTTCTTTCCTAGCGAATCGAAACAGGTAAGCAATGGACGTTTAACTTTCCAGGGAATGGAAGAATGAAAATGTGTTACAAACGGATTAAGTGTATCGTTAAATGTTAACTGAAATAATTTATCGCCTTGTGAATTCACTACAACGAAACACACATTGTCTCCTGTAACGTGTCCATAGTTTATGAGCGTATTTCCATTTTCAATGCGCTGAACATTTCCGCCGCGGTCTATCGATTTCATTTTCGGGTTGAAAGTATAACTCCACTTCAGTGTTGCTGTTTTGTTTTTTTCATCTAGAGAATATTCAAGTCCCCTGGCGCCATGCCCTGAAATATTATTACCACCATCGAATAAAGTGATGTTTCCATTGTCAATCCTTCTCACATCGTGCGCACCATAAAAGGGGAGTGCATCCGCATATGTTTTAAACTGGTTCCGCTTTCCTCCCCATCGCCATATAATTGAACCGTCAGTGCGGCTGATTTTAGTCATCTCATTGAAATTGCGTGAGCCGACAATAATATTTCCGTCCGTATCCATACACAGCGAATTAAAATGATTCCAGTCAACGTTCACAGGGTCGGGTTTCAGGTAAAAGGTGTCTACATCATCAAAAGCAAAATGATCTTTAGCGTGCCATTCAAATACGACTTCTTTTTTCTCATCGAGTTCTTGTATAATTCCACACCGAACAGTGGCAGTATCAGACCCAAAACTATTTTTCCAGGAGAATTTGCTAAGGTCCATTTTTATTTTCTCGCTTCCGATTAGCAGAAAATGATGGTTGGGTAAGATGCAGATAGCCCGCGGGTCTGTTTCATAATTCGCAGAACATGTTACTGAATCAATGACACGAAAAGTACTGTCAAGGAAATAAAATCTGTTCTGTTCAAAAGTTGTAATCAACCCATTTGAGAGCAGGAAAACGTTCAGCCTGATTTTGCCGGGATTGTAACAAACCACTTCACCTTTTCCGTCAAGCAGCAGCATACAGCCGCGAGGACTTAAAAAGTAATATCCCTTTGCGTTGGAATCTGTTACTGATACAGTGTATTTGGGAATCTGTGCAAAGCAGGAAAAGGAAATGAAGAATAAGAGGTGAAAAAGGTGCTTCATTTATTTTATGCTGAAGCTTTATTATAAAATTCTTTAACCTTCGAGCAAATAAATTCAACCTGGTTGTCTTTAAGCTCAAAATACAGGGGAAGCCGGAGTAGATTTTCAGAATAATAATCTGATAAAGGCAACTCTCTTCCATCATGCTTGTCTTTATAATAAACACTTTTATGCAGTGATTGATAATGGAACACGGCATGAATGTTATTTTTTCTCAGGTGATCAATTAATTTATCTCTATCACCTTTTTTCTTACAAGTGATATAAAATAAATGGGCATTGTTGGTTGCATAATCAGGAATAAAAGGCAAATCAATTTTTCCTTGTTGTGTAAGAGTTAAAAGATGTTGGTGATAAAATCCCCAGATTTCCATTCGTCTCTTTTGAATTGTATTCATGTTTTCAATCTGCGCGAACAAGAATGCTGAAATTATTTCCGACGGCAAAAACGATGAGCCAATATCCACCCATTCATATTTATTGATCTCTCCCCTGAAAAAAGCGCTGCGGTTGGTTCCTTTCTCCCTGACGATTTCTGCCCGCTTAAAATATTTTTCATCATTGACGGTGATCATTCCTCCTTCACCTGACATGATGTTTTTTGTCTCGTGAAAAGAAAATGATCCGAATTCTCCCAATGAACCCAATGGTTTGTTTTTATAAAAGGAATTGATCGATTGCGCTGCATCTTCCACTACATGAATATTGTTTTTCAAAGCTAGCTTCAATATTTCATCCATGTCACAGGCAATTCCGCCATAATGCATTGGTAGAATCACTCTTGTCCTTTCTGTTACTAGTCTCTCTAATGATGTCGAATCAATGTTTGGATTTTTGGCAGAGCTATCTGCAAAAACAATTTTAGCTCCCCTCAGTACAAATGCATTCACGGTCGAAACAAAGGTGAACGATGGTGCAATTACTTCATCTCCCTCATTAATGTCAAGAAGAATGGCCGCCATTTCCAGCGCATCGGTACAGGAAGTGGTAAGGAAAACTTTTTTGAATCCGTAACTCTTCTCAAAAAAATCCTGGCATTTCTTGGTGAACAAACCATCCCCTGAAATTTTACCCGACTCAACAGCCTGCCGGATATATTCAGTTTCTTTTCCAGTTAAGTAAGGCTTGTTGAAAGGAATGGTCATTTTGTATTTCTTTTTAATTTATAATTCCAACTGCTCGTAAATAATCATCTCCAACTTTCATTCCCAGGCTGAGTGCTTTTTCTGCATCGGCCTTTGCTTCTGTTTTTCTGCCAAGTGAATTTTCAGCTATCGAGCGATTGAGCCAATAATTTGGAATTGTTGGATTCAATTCAATTGCTTTTGAGAAATCGGAATAGGATTCGTTAATATGACCAAGGTTTATGTGACTCATTCCACGGGCATTATAGATTAAGTCGTCTTCAGGATTAAAATTAAGGTAGTTGGTATAATCGCTAATTGCTTTCTCAAACTGTTTTGTATAATCATAAAAAAAACCACGATTAATAAGTAAGCGCTTCATATTTGATTCGGTTGCTTTTGCATTCTGTTCAAAGGCCATTGCAAAATCTTTTTCCGCTTTTTCATTTTCACCCATCTTCATTAAGGCGAGTGCCCGATTAGCAAAATAAGAGGAAGCTTGATTTATGTCATTGTTATATCTAATGGCCTGCTCATAATCAGCCAGCGCTAAATCGTATCTGCCTCTTTTATAATAAATCATACCCCGGTTGTTTCTTGCCTCACTATAATAAGGATTCAATTGAATTGACGAAGAGTAATCATTTATTGCTTTATCGTCGTCATTTATTTCCTGGTAATATTCAGCTCTGTTTGAATAAGAAATATAGAAAGGATATTTATTAATTGCATCAGACCACAGAGTTTCACCGTTCTTCCAGACCTGGGAGCGTGCATAAGACTGAAAACAAAAAGCAATACCGGTTATTATTAAAACTACTAATGATGGATATTTTAGAAAAGTGAGGGAAGTGCTTTTCTTTTCCCATAATTTATTTATATAAAAAGCGATGGGGAACAATAAACCGATGGAAGAAATATAGGCATAGCGATCAGCCATGATAACTGGTCCGCCGGTGATAAATTGTAATACAATCACGACAGAAACAAAGTAAAAAAGCAAACCAAAAATTATTGGCTTTTCTTTTCGAAGAAAAAAATAAATGAGAGCAATTGCCGATAGCAGAATTATAGGATAAAGAATCATAGATGAAACTACATTGCCTGCCGGGAAAGGATAAAATGGCGAAAGCATCACAGGCGCGAAAAATTTAACCGGATACATAATGGCTCCATAGCAACCAAACATTATCCGGCTAACAAAAGGGAAATCCCTGAAACCGGGTGCGGTTCCCTTTAACTGTATAATATAACCTATAAGTACAAAGGCGAGAGAAAGAATGAAAAATGGAATTTTTTCAGAGGCAAAAATTCTTCGGGCCAGCAAGATCATTTCCCCTGTAACAGTTGATTTAGCTCCCTGCTGATATTTGGAATTATTAATTCCCATGTAATAATCCACTACGATCAGAATTACAGGAAACACGACCGCCATCACTTTTGAGAGGCAGGAAAAAATAAAAAGCAATAGTGTAACAATATACCAGGCGGTTTTTTTTGATTCGGTGTAACGCAGATATGTAACAAGGCCGGCGAGGAAAAATAAGCTATACATCATGTCTTTGCGTTCGCTTATCCAGGCGACTGATTCCACATGCATAGGATGAATGCCGAAGAAAAAGGAAACAATACCAGAGATAAATATATTTTTTTTGGTCAGCAGGTAGATAAAGATGAATACCAGTATTGTGTTCATCAAGTGAAGAATCAGGTTTGTTGCATGATAAACTTTGGGACTTAGCTCCCCGGTTTGATAATTCCAGGCAAGTGTGAGAATAGTAAGCGGGTGATAGTGATTGGAAACGGGGGTAGTGAAAATTTTCTTCAGCGGTATCGTCTCGCTAACAACAAGAGGATTAGTTGTTACATATTCCTGGTCGTCCCAATTGACGAAATCATTTTTTAAAGAAGGAGAGAATGAAACATAAGTAATGAATACAATTATTGAAATTATCAATACCGGCCATAGATTATTATGTTGTTTTTTTATAGATATGTCCGGCTTTTTGGAGACGACAGGTTGTTTTATTTTATTTTTTCCGGACAATTAATTGAAGGGATTATTTTTCAAACATAAAAAATTTAATTACAATCCGTCACATTATCACGGTATGAGTGTTCAATATTTCTCTTCCGGGAACTTAAATTATTTTTTGCAATTCGATTGATTAAATCCTCTTTCAAAATCTAATAAGTCATATTTGTATGCATTACATTTTATCTTTGTTACTATTCAAAAGATTGGTAAATAATTTATGGGAGTCGTATTGAAAAGTTTTGGACATTTTATACCTAAAGATTCGCTGAGAAATGCGGAGCTTGCTGTGAGATTTGGAATTACTGAGCAATATATAGTTGAGAAAACAGGAATCGAGCAAAGAGCCTATAATACAGGGGGCGCTGCTTCTGATATGATTGTTGCAGCAGCGAAGAATTGTCTGAAGCTTGCAGGTATTTCTCCAATAGAGATTGATTGTGTTCTGGTTGCAACTATGACACCGGACTATTACTGTCCTTCTACCGCCTCTGTAGTTCATCATAAGCTGGGGACGGATAATGCTTCTGGTTTTGATATCATGGCATCTTGCAGCGGGTATATTTACGCTTTACAACTTGCATCTTCACTTATCGCTGCCGGGACGTATAAAAATATTCTTCTATGCGGAGCCGAAAAATTCAGCAGTGTTATTGACCCGCAGGATAGAAAAACGGTTCTGATTTTTGCGGATGGTGCAGGTGTTACACTTGTTCAGCATTCAGAAAATGAAAATGATGTTATTGATACACTTTGTAAGCTTGATAGCGCATCAAATATGGATGTAAACATTATGCTTGGAGGAAGTAAAGCGCCTCTCACAAAAGAGAATGTCACAGATGGGAACCGGTTTGTTCGGTTTTCCAGCAGAGATATTTTTGATAATGGGGTTATATTGTTTAAGAGGGTAATTGAAGAAGCTTTGAGTCGTAATCGTTTAACTTTTGATGATATAGATTATATAATCCCTCACCAGGCAAATAAAATAATGATAGAAACAGTTGCTAAAGCTCTAAAGGTGCCGATCGAAAAATTTATAGTCAATATTGAAAATATAGGTAACACAGGGGCTGCAACAATTCCAATTGCCATTTCACAGGGACTTGAGAGCGGCAAACTTAAGGGGGGCGAAAAAGTTCTTTTAGCTTCTGTAGGTGCAGGGTTTACCTATGCAGCTGGTATCATCAAATTGCAAAAGTCGTAAAGACTTTTGTAGACTTGTCCGGTGAAGAATCGCATAACCGAATTATTTGGAATCAACTATCCTATTAATCAGGCTGGAATGGTATGGTGTGCGGGCTGGAGATTGGCTTCTTCAGCAAGCAATGCAGGTATTTTGGGATTGATTGGCTCTGGCTCCATGTATCCTGATATTCTTCGGGAGCATATTCGTAAGTGCAAAGCGGCTACTTCAAACCCCTTTGGGGTAAATGTTCCATTAATGTATCCTGATATTGACAAGCACATTCAAATCATTTTAGATGAAGAAGTAAAGATAGTTTTCACATCAGCTGGAAACCCGAAGTTATGGACTGCAACATTAAAGGAGAAAGGCATCAAAGTAGTTCATGTTGTCAGTAGTGCTAAACTTGCCAGGAAAAGTGAAGATGCCGGAGTTGATGCGGTAGTTGCGGAGGGATTTGAAGCAGGTGGTCATAATGGTCGTGAAGAGAATACTACTTTTTGCCTTGTTCCAATGGTAAAGGAGGCAGTTAAGATCCCTGTGATTGCAGCAGGAGGGATTGCAACCGGAAAGAGTATGCTCGCGGCCTTTGCTTTGGGAGCTGAAGGTGTACAAATCGGGACAAGGTTTGCTGCTAGCGTTGAGTCTTCAGCGAGTGAAAACTTTAAACAGAAAATTGTCGAAAGTTATGAGGGCGATACTATCCTCACAATGAAAAAATTAATTCCTGTCCGCGTTTTTAAAAATAAATTTTACGAAGAGATTCAGAAGGCTGAGAATAGGGGTGCAGCATCTGATGAATTGAAACAAATTTTGGGGAGAGCCCGCGCCAAACGAGGCATTTTTGAAGGCGACCTGGAAAATGGAGAATTAGGCATTGGAGAGATTAGTGCTATTGTTCGGGATGTAAAATCTGCAGCAGAAATTGTCAGGAATATTTGGGACGAATTTCTTTCCGCTAAAAAGGAGTTGACAGATTCATGAGAATAATGAGTGGTATTGCCCTAGGAAATAAAGTTTTATTTTTACAACTAGTCAAGATTAAGAAAGATGAGTAAACTTATTTTATGAAGTCATTTATAAAGGGCATTAGTTATTATGTTCCCGAAAAAAAATTGACCAATGATGATCTGGCTTTGTTATTTCCGGAGAGAAATGCGGATACTATTCTGCAAAGGACTGGTATTAAGTACAGAGGCATTAGTGAAGGAAATGAGATATCATCCGATCTTGCGCTAAAAGCAGCGGAAATTTTTTTTAAAGAATATCCTGATGTTTTAAAAAGCGATATTGACTTCCTTATATTTTGTACCCAGGGGCCGGATTATTTTACTCCTACAACTGCTTGCCTGTTACAGGACCGAATTGGACTTGAAAAAAGTATCGGTGCGTTTGACCTGAACCATGGATGCAGCGGTTTTATTTATGGCTTAAGCCTAGCGAAAGGCTTGATTGAAACAAGCCAGGCGAAGAATATTTTGCTTTTGAATTGCGAAGTAATTTCAAAAATTATTCATCCTCGTAACAGGGCATCCCGCACCTTATTCGGTGATGCTGCAACGGCCGTTTTAATCAGCTCGGGGGAAAAAGAGGGTATAGGCAACTTTGTTTTTGGAACAAATGGAAAAGGTGCCGAAATGATGATGATGAAAGGAGGGGGTAAAAGATTTCCGCTTAAAAGCTTAGAGCTGAATGAATATAAAGATGAGAATGGTAATATTTCTTCGGATGAATTTTTCTATATGAACGGCCCCGAGGTATTTTCATTTTCTATGGAAGTAGTCCCTAAGCTTGTAAATGATTTACTGCAATTATCATCCATGAAAAAGGACGACATTGATTATTTTGTTTTTCACCAGGCAAACTTATATGTTCTGGATACCCTTCGAAAGATGCTCGCAATACCTTCGGAAAAATTTTGCATAAATTTGTCTGAAACAGGTAATACGGTTTCCTGTACGATTCCGATTGCGTTGAAAGATTCTATGAAGAAAGGAAAAATACAAAAGGGGAGTAAAGTAATGCTGGTTGCATTTGGGGTGGGGCTTTCATGGGGAGCTTCGGTAATAACTATTTAAACGATGGAGGATTCATTAGAGATATTTATTGGCAAAATTGCAAAGGAGTTAGAATTACCAGCGACACTTATTGTTAAACCCGATGAGGAGTTTCGTAAGCTGGAAAAATGGGACTCTATGAATGCGTTAATCATCCTCGCTTTTGTCAATGTGGAGTACCGAAAAAGTTTTACAGGTAAAGATTTGAGCTCCTGTAAAACGTTTCGGGATGTTTACGAAATAATAATAAAGAAAAGCTGATTCATCTAAATGGCTTTTTTCTCCTGTCAGAATATCAGGATTTCAGGTATTAGTGCCTGTGTCCCGTCGCAAATAGAAAACAATAAGGATTATGGATGGGTAACCGGGCAGGAGAGGGATTCATTCATAAAAAACACGGGTGTTTTAGAGAGAAGGATTGCTCGTCCAGGTGTTACAGCTTCAGATTTGTGCTTTAACGCTGCAGAAAAGCTCATTGAAGAATTGAAATGGAACCGGGAAGAAATTGACGCACTTATTTTTGTTTCTCAATCGGGTGATTACATTCTTCCAGCGACCTCAGTCATTTTGCAAAACAGGTTAGGGCTTACGAAAAATTGCATGTCGTTGGACATTGGCTTAGGATGTTCCGGATACATTTATGGATTATCTGTGCTCAGCAGTCTTATGAGCAATGGAAGTATAAAAAAAGGCCTTCTGTTAGTAGGAGAAAAATCATCATCACGTGTTTCACCAAATGATAAAAGTACTTATCCGCTCTTTGGTGATGCAGGAACAGCCACTGCTTTAGAGTACATGAATTCAGTTATGCCGGCCTGGTTCAATTTGCAGAGCGATGGAAGCGGGTACAAAAGCATAATTATTACTGATGGTTTTAGCAGGAACCCGATAAAGGGAAGTTCGTTTGAATATCAAAAGATCGAGAAAGGAATCGAAAGAAGACCTATTGATTTAATACTTAACGGAACGGAGATATTTGATTTTGCGCTACGGGAAACAATTCCCAGTATAAAAGAAACACTATCTCTCAGTGGAATGGAATTGGAATCTATTGATTATTTTGTTCTGCACCAGGCTAACCTTTTAATTAATGAAACAATAAGAAAGTTGATGAAGATTCCTTTAGAAAAAATTCCTTATTCTATTCAAAAATTCGGGAACACCAGTTCTGCCTCTATTCCGCTTACTATTGTATCCGAACTGCAGGCCACTGTTACAAAGAAGTCACTCAAACTTGTCCTCTGTGGATTTGGTGTAGGTTTGTCTTGGGGAACTGCGATTGTTCAAACAGACAAATTAGTTTGTCCGGGCTTAATTGAATATAATGGCTGATACACCTTTCCATCTCCATGGCAAAACGGTTCTTGTAACAGGAGCATCAGCAGGCATTGGTGCACAGGCTGCCATTAGTATTAGTAAAATGGGCGGAACTGTAATTGTAACGGGCAGGAAGGAAGATAAATTAAAGGAAACAATAAGTCACCTTGAAGGTAAAAACCACCAATACTTTATTTGTGACCTTTTAAAAGAGAATGAGATTGAAGAATTGGTCGCTTCTCTTCCTGCTCTAGACGGAGTAGTTCATTGCGCCGGAATCGTTTCACCTTTTCCTGTTAGATATATTAACGATCATAAAATTGAAGAAACATTCGGCATCAATTATTCGGCGCCCGTGTTACTGATGTCGGCTTTGCTTAGTAAAAAGAAAATAAATGCCAAGGCATCCATAGTATTTATTTCTTCTTTTGCAGGAAGCTTTCCTTATAGAGGCGGTGCATTATATGCAGGTAGTAAAGCTGCTCTTGAAAAATATAGTGTTGTGCTTGCTTCTGAACACGCAAAAGCAAGAATCAGGTCTAATTGTATTTCGCCAGGTCTGGTGAAGACTTCTATTATTGAGAAAGCTTTTTCAGGAGATTGGAGTGAGTACAAAAAATTTACAGAAGAAAAACACTTGTTGGGCTTAGGCGATGTTGAAGACGTGGGAAATATGATTGTCTTTCTGCTTTCAGATGCATCCAGGTGGCTGACGGGTCAGAATATTATTTTAGATGGAGGTTATTTATTGGGATTAATTTCAAAAACGACAAATGAATAGCTCCAATGAGTGACTTCTTCTCAATTGTGATTCCTGTTTATAATTCGAATGAAATATTGCTGACGTTGTGTGAGCAGATATTTAAAGTGTTACCCAAAAATGAGGTTCAAATAATCTTTGTAGATGACGGAAGTGAATCTTCAACATGGGAGCAGGTAAAAGAAATCAGAAATCATTTTAATGATTGCAATATTAAAGGGATTAGGCTATCGAAAAATTATGGTCAGCATAATGCAACTATTTGTGGACTGGATTATTGTTCGAATCAATTTGTTGTAACATTAGATGATGATTTGCAATTCTCGCCGGAAGACATTCCGTTACTTATTAAGAAACTTAAGGAAGATTCATTCGATGTTGTTTATGGTTTGCCGGCAATTAAGCGTCAAAGTTTTTTAAGACGGGGTTCATTTTACTTATTGTCTTTTCTTTTTTCTTTCTTCGGAGAGAAGATTGATAAAACATCTTCGTTCCGGGTTATGAGAAAGAGTCTTACGGATAAATTGAAGCTTCACAGACAATATTTCGTGCTGATTGACGTGACTGCAAAATTGTACACGAACAAAATAGGTTTCTGTAACATTAAGCACCGTAAAAGAGAAGTCAGCAAATCTGGTTATTCCAATATGAACCTGGTGAGAATGGTGGCCAGGGCCGTAATAGCTTATTCAGCTGTACCACTGAAGCTTTTTCTATATTTATTAATTACAACTGTTACAATTTCAATTTTTTCAGGACTGGAATATTATTTTAAGCCACAGGTCTTTCAAGCTCATTTACCTGTTTTATTGGGGCTTTCCTTAGGAGTATTTATTATGGCATTCGTAATATTATTTGCCTATTTATTTCACATTACAAATCTGATCAGCAACAAGCCTTGTTATCATATAGCTGAAGAATTATGATTATAGAAAAATATGATGTAAGACTCGTCAGGCTTAAAAAAGAACATATAGAAGTAATCAGACACTGGCGGAATTCTGAAAAAATAAATTCGAGAATGGAATTCCGTAAATACATTTCCAAGGAAGCCCAGGAGAAATGGTTTGAAGAGGTAAATGACATTAAAAAGTGCTTGTATTTGCTCATTCAAATCAACGGAAAGTCATTGGGTTTAACTCATGTCAGGAACTTCGTTGATAATAATACGGAAGCGGGGATTTTTATTTGGGATGATGAGTATATCCAATCCCATTATCCTGTCGTAGTGTCAAATATTTTATGCGACTTGAATTTTTATTTCTTTGGAAATAATCGTGCATTCGGTCGTATGTTGAAATCAAATAAAGAAGCAATTGCTTATAACAGTAAATTTGGATTAAGGCTTGAAGCGGGCCAGGAAAATGTCGATAATCAATTATATGTGCAGAGTCTGAAAGATTATGAAACGGCTGTACCTGCAATAAGGAATAACCTTAGAATATTATATAAGGATGCGGACGATACAATAAGCATACTATTGGAAAAGGAAGATGATCAAAATGGTATTGCAGAATTTATGAAAGAATTCTATAAGAGTTCAGTAAGAAAAAACTTAACGGTGCGGTTCCGTTTAATTCACTTGTGAGGTTTACTTAATGTAAGATATAGGAAGTTATTTTAATTTGTGCTTATCATGTCAGAGGCAGGAAAAAAAAGCAAATCCATTAAGGAGATTTCAATCATTTCACAATTGTTAAACCGTTGGAAGTTCTATGGTGCTTCAGTAATATTTTTATTTGCTTTCCTGCTTTATGCGAATTCCTATTGGAATGAATATGCGATGGATGATATATTTGTTACAGCACAGGATCCAGTTGTTAAGCAAGGCATTAAAGCCATTCCTGAAATTTTATCAACCCCATATCTAACTTATGAAAAAGGAAGCGCCGACTACAGGCCGGTTGTTAAAATAACTTTTGCCATTGAATCTCAGTTATTTGGAGTTAGCCCGCATATCAGTCACCTGATACAATCGATTTTTTATGCGCTTTGTTGCGTGGCTTTGTTTTTTCTATTGTCGAGGATATTTGCTTTAAACAACATTCTTCTCCCAATAACTGTAACACTTTTGTTTGCTGCTCATCCTGTTCATACTGAAGTTGTTGATGGCTTAAAGAGTCGGGACGAACTGCTCAGTTTCTTTTTTAGTCTTGGGGTGCTTTATTTTTTTATGCGCGCCTGGACCGAAAATAGAAAATGGTTCTGGATAGTCGGTTCTTTTTTCTACCTGCTCGCAGTGCTGTCAAAGCCGAGTAGTTTAATATTGATTCTTTGGGTTCCATTGATATTGATCTATATGAAATCGCCTGCACAATGGTGGCGCCTGATGTTGCCTGTTGCTTACTTGATTATTTTGTCTGCTGGAATTGCGCTAGCAGAAAAATATTGGATACTATCGGAATACAACATTGTTCGACAGGCCTTGTACAATGAAAACCCACTGGTTGAGCAAAAAGATTTTTTAATTCACGCAGGTGTTACACTTAATTCTCTTGCCTTTTATTTTAAAAAGATCATTTTCCCTCATCCCCTTGGATGGTATTATGGATTTAATACAATCGAAATTGAAAAACCATGGTCTGCAACACCTGCCTTCTCTTTTCTTGTTCATCTGTTCTTGTTTGGATGGGCGCTTTATGGTCTGCGAAAAAAATCCTTTTACTCATTAGCAATCCTGCTTTATTTATTTGCAATTGCTCCGTTCATCAATGTAACAACGCTTCTTCCTGGTATTGTAGCTGAAAGAGTCATGTTTTTTGCTTCAGTGGGATTTTGTCTTGCTCTTGCTTTAATACTCACTAAAATTGCCAGGATGGACTTAGAAAATTTAAAACCGAAGGTAAATCCGGTGTTTATCATTTTGATTGTAACAGTTCTTGGACTCTATTCAGTCCGAGTAATTTCCCGTAATAAGGATTGGAAGGATGAACTAACTTTATTTGGAGGAGATATAACTTACCTGGATAAATCAGTCATTGCGCATGAGAAATACGGCATTCTTCTTCAGCAAACTTATCAGCAATCAGGTAGTCCTGAGCGTGACAGGTGGATGTTAGAAAAGGCTCTTAAACAATATCAGCGTGCACTGGAACTGCTTCCTGATAGTCCTGAATCGCTTTCGCGTATAGGCGAAATCATTGCTACTGAGTATAACAGGCCTAAGGAAGCTATGCCTTACTTTGAGAAGGTAATTGCAGCATATCCTGATGATGCAAGATTTAACTTTGACTTGGCATATTGCTATGAGCTGCAAAATGACTTTAACGCTGCGATCCATTACTATCATAAAGCGATGCGAGCAGATAGTTTATACATGGCAGCATGGCAAAATATTAGCGTGTTATTTTCTAAAATAGGGAGAAACGACAGCGCCATCATCTATAACCAGGTGTTACTGGATAGAGATATAAATTCGGAACATGGGAATGCGAACATGGGCTTCTTTTATAAAAAACTTGGGAATAAGGATAAAGCAATCTTTTACTTTAAGGAAGCTCTGAAAATAAATCCTAATAGATCAGACGTTACAGTTGCACTCGATTCATTAATAAATTAGGGGGTTAACTCATGCTAGGGCTAATTTTTACAAGATTGACCAATACATTGTGAATTGCTTAATTAATGGAAGGTTTGGAAATCAATTAATTATAATAAATTCGCCTTTGACTAAAAATGACTTTAAGGAATTTCAACATCAATAAAATAATCTAAAAAAAAACGACTTCATGAAAAACATCTTTGGTTTTCTTATTCTGTTCATTTTATATGGAATATTTTGCAGTAACACCTCTGCTCAGCTAAGTGCTAAATATACTTTCTCCAATGTTGGCCAAACTTCAGTTGTATATATTTCCGGAGCCACCAGTTTAGGTTCTGCAGCTTCTGATGCAATTGTGGCCAATGTGCCAATCGGTTTCAATTTTACTTTCAATTGCCAGAACTATACGACTGTTGGAGTAAGCTCGAACGGATTTATTTGGTTTGGCTCAGGAAGTGTTTCAGCCAATCAATATACGCCGTTGAGTTCACAGGCAGGAGAATCAGGATCGGTGGAAGGAATCATTACAGCATTTGCCAAAAATATTACGAGTGTCGGTTCCTGGAGTTATGTTACAACAGGAGTCGCACCTAATAGGAAATTTACTGTTGAGTGGAAAAACGCTCAACCGGTAGCCGGCGGAATTGATATGCAGATAACGTTAAATGAAAATGGAGGGACATTAAGCAACCAAATTGAAATAGCTTACCAGGACAAACCCTATTTGATCAGCGGAACAGCTACTGGCCAAACCGGGATAAGGAGTAACACTATCGGTGACTTTATGAATCGTAAAGCACCTGACTGGTGTGTTTCTACTCCTGCTGGAACAGTCAATACGGATGTTTCAAGTGTTAATGGCACGACCAACTGCACCGGGTATCCGGGTAATACTAAATGGAAATATACTTATTCTGGCACATCCTGCTGTGTGCAGCCTTCCAATGAAGCAAGTTCTTTTAACTATAGTAATGTAAATGCAGGAGCCGGAACGGCTGATATTAGTTTCCAGAGAGGAAGTGGTACAGGCGGCGTAATTGTGATTGGGCGCGATGGTGCAACTCCCGGTTTTCCGGTTAATAATACTATATATTCCGGAGCAAATTCAGCTTACGGAAGCGGTACTGCACTCGGTGGTGGATACTTATTGTATGCCTCAACAGTTGCCGGGGACAACACTTCTGTGATTAATATTTCCTTAAGCGGACTTTCCGGCGGACATTCTTATTTCTTTTCCGTTTACGAGTATAATGGTACAGGGTGTTACTCTGTGAATACTTTAAGCGGAAGCTTCTGTATAGGGACACCGCCACAGGCGACTGTAACACCTTCTGCTTCGACTGTTTGTGCAGGCAGCAGGGTTAACTTAAGCCTGACTGGTTTGCCTCCCTATGCCGGCTTTACTTATAAATGGAAAGTTTCTTCTGTCAGCGGAAGTGGTTATGTCAATCCCGGGACGGGAACGGTGAGTTCCACTTATTTAACACCTGCTTCTCTTCCTTATAATCCTTCTTATTATATCTGCCAGGTTACGTGCCCGACAGGAGGCAATACAAAAAATTCTACTGAAGCAAGTGTTACAGATAATGCACTTCCGTCACCATCCATCACGGCAAGCAGTCCTACTACTTTATGTGTAAAAGATAGTGTTATTCTCCAGGCAAATACAGGTGCCGGATTGACTTATAAATGGAAGAAAGGCACAGCGATTATTACCGGTGCTACATCTGCCATTTATGTAGCAAAGGCAACTGGTAATTACACCGTTATAGAGACAAATTCAACCGGTTGCAGTGCTTCATCTTCGATATATGTTACAGTTAAGTCACTTCCGGCAGCTGCAATTCTGGCTGGTGGTCCAACGACTTTCTGCGATGGTGACAGTGTGGTCCTCACAAGTATTGGTGGCAGCGGACTTACGTATCAATGGATTCTGGGAAGCACGAACATAGCCGGCGCTACAAAACAAAACTATTCTGCAAAATTAGCAGGCAGTTATAAGGTTACGGTAACGAATAGCGCCGGATGCTCAAAAACTTCAGCCATTGTAAAAATCACGGTCAATTGCAGGTTAGAGGAAAAGATGATAAGGGATAAAGACTTTTCAATCTATCCGAATCCGGCCAACAACTTGATTTCTATTCGCTTTAATTCATCTGTGGGAGAAAATGCGACGGTGAAATTGACTGATGTGCAGGGAAGGATTGTAAAATCTTTGGAAGTAGAAAAAGATTTCTCTGAGTTAGAAATAAATGTAAGCGACCTGGCTGAAGGGGTTTATTTTGTTCATTTGAAGTATGGAGATACTTTTAAGGTAGTTAAAACAATTATCAGCAGGTAGCTCTGGGGTAAATTTTTGCTTAGATAATTTCGAAGTGTAATAAAAACTTACACTTTCCCGGCTGCTTATGTTTGCAGCTTAAAAACTCTTTATTAAAGCAGCATATAAAATATGGTATCCCGTTAAGGGCATCCCTTACAGCGGAGATTGCCCGCCATATTATGATCTGGCTGGGGTTCCGTGGTTTAATGAACTAACCGGAAATATTCCGTCCATTAAGGAGAAGGTGTTAGCGTTACTGGGGGAAACAAGCGGCAACCTAACTGAATATTTCAATACCGGGTTGGTTGAGACAGGAAAATGGAAGTCAAGAGCGTTCTTGGTGTGGGGGAAAAAGGATAAGTTGTTACAGCATGAAAAAGGAAAAGATATATTTCACATTTTCCAAAATATTCCTGGTCTTGTCTCATTGTCAGTAAGTGTGCTGACTCCTTGTACAATTGTAAAGCCGCATCATGGAGATACTGACGCTATTTACAGGATTCATATCCCCGTTTTTATTCCTGCACGGTTGCCTCAATGCGGATTAAGAGTGAATAATATTGAGAAAGGGTGGAATGATGCTGAACCGATTGCTTTTTGCGATGCGCATTTGCATGAAGCATGGAATCAAACTGATAAAGCACGGATTATTTTGATAGCCGATGTAGTCAGGGAAGACTTGCTTTCGCAGTCAAAAAAAATTTGTATAAATGTTTTAGCTTTCTTGCTGTTGCAAAGAATATTTATTCTTTTTCGTATTCCGGTTAGTTATCCTTCAGTGAAAACAGGTACGCACTTTTTAGTTCCGCTTTTGAAAATGATTATTTCTTTTTGGTTTCTTCTTAATGGATTTTACAAAGCAAGAAATTGACAAGGCAAAAACAATCCATTAAGTATTGGGTTATGGCATGGCTGGGCCTTCGCCTGGTGAGTGCTGTAGAATATTTTATTTCTAAATCTGTAGAAGAAAAGGATTTTTTTGATCGCATGGAATTCGAATGGATACTACACGTGGAAAATAAATTTCCGCAAATAAAAAATGAGTTAAACCAACTGATGGGGGAATACAGCAAAATTCCGGAATTCAAAAATTTGTCTGATGAGCAGGAAAGAATTGTAACAGGTAATAAATGGAAGACACACATCTTTTATACAGGCGGAGTTAAGATTGATAAAAATTGCAGGCCTTGTCTTGTTACAACAGAAACCGTCGAGAACATTCCGGGTATGGTATACGCCTTCTATTCCATATTTGAACCGCAAACCAGTTTAATCAGCCATAGAGGGCATTACAAAGGCGTGTTGCGTTACCACCTGGCATTACAGGTGCCCGCACAAAAAGATACGTGCTGGATAAAAGTAGGAGAGAGTATAAGAATTTGGGAAGAAGGAAAGAGTCTGGTCTTTGATGATTCATTTATGCATTAAGCCCATAATAACTCGGAGGAAGTCCGGGTGGTCCTTTTTTTTGATTTTATTAGACCACTGAAGTTCCCGCTTTCAGCAGTAAACAGAGGAATGATATGGCTGTTCAGGAAATCACCTTTTGTACAAAAAATTTTAGAGAGAGCATAGCCTGTTAGCCTTTCTTCTTTTTGTTTTCTTTTGATTGCTTTCCCGAACCTGGTAACACACAGGATTTTTGCAGATCTGTTACAGTAAATGTTTCCGAACTGATATATCCGCCAGTACCATAAGGGACGAATACTGAATATTTTCCCGGTCTGGTAACAGGAATAATTCTAGAAGTGCTGGAATCATTCCATTGATAAGAGGAATAGCTATATAGGGTTTTTAAATACTTTCTCCCCAGGGAATCGAAGCACTCAATTTCAGGGCGATGTAGTTTCCAGGGGAGCGTTGGATAGTTATGCGCTCTGAAGATAGGATGTCCCCTCAACTCAAAAACTTTTTCGCAGTCAGGTGTTACAATTACAAGGCTTAAATCTGAAGTGCCAATAACTCCTGCATCAATTAAAGTGTTACCATTTTCCAATCGCTGCACATTACCCCAACTTAAGCTCCACGATGTATCCACCTGGCAACTCCACACCAATGTGGCTGTCTTGTTTTTCTCATCAATCTCAAATTCCATGGCTCTCGCGCCATGAATCTCTTTACCCCGTCCTCCATCAAAAAGAGTGATATGCCCATTGGGAAGGCAGGTTATATTTCGTTGCGCATTAAAAAGTACCGGACAATCAATAAACTTAAACTCGTTGCGCTTTCCCCCCAGCCGCCATATTATTTGTCCGTTCTCCGGGTTAATTTTAGTTATTTCATTAAACATCAGTGACGACAATAAAACATTCCCATTTGTGTCGATATCAAAAGAGTTACAATGTGTCCAGTCGAAATACTGATAATTGGTAGGGTAACTATAATCGCTTCGATCATCCAGCGCAAAGTGATATTTCGTGCGCCATTCGAACTCAACATTTCCCTCGCCGTCAATTGCCTGGAGTGCTGTAGTTACTATTTTTTCGGTATCAGTTAGTTGCCTTCCGTAGTAATGGAATGAACTCATATCCGCGCGAAAAGTATCAAAAGCCATTATACCATAGCGCCCGTCCGGTAAAATTTTAAAACCATGAAAATCGGTTGCGTATCCGGTTGCTTTTACTGTATCTGTTACAGTAAAAGTACTGTCCATCAGCAAAAATGCATAGTTCGGGTAAGACAAGGAATTTGTAAAGGACATTTGCCCATTGGGCTGTATTAGAAAATCGCAGTCATTGCCAGTAGCATTTGGTTTGTAGTAAACTAAAGCACCATATCGGTCTAGTATAACGAGGTTGCCTTCAATTGCAAAGAAAAAATACCCCTTCACGGCTAAAGAATCATAAACCGTTACTTTAAACTCAGGAATCTGTGCAATTGCCTTGAAAGAAAAAAGCAGCAAAAAAAATAGACAGAGACTTTTCATTATGTGACTGGCTAAGATATGATTTAATAGGCTATTTCGAATGTCGTGTACGTTTCCTGCTGTACTATTTGCATAAGTCATTTAAGGCTTCTTTAGCTTGCTCATAACCCAATTGGTTTGCCTTCTCTAAGTCGGCGCACATATGTTTTTTGTCTTTTACATTATTGTAAAACATTGCCCTGTTGTAGTAACACTTCCCGCAGGAAGAATCTGATTGAATAGTTTGATTGAAAATGGCAAGCGCCTTCGGATAATCTCCGTCATGAAAATATTCCACCGCCAAGTTAGTTAAGGCGTCTTTATGTTCCGGATATACTTTCACTATGCTATCCCAGAGCGTCTTGTTGTTTTCCCAGATTTTGATTCTTTCAAATGTTTGAAAACAAAAGATTGAGGGTATGACAAAAAGAAGAAGAGCGTATTTATTCTTCAGGTATAATTCGTATCCGACTTTTGTAAATAAATAAAATAACCCAATGGAAGAAATGTAAGTGTAGCGGTCGGCATGCGCCAGGAAATACTGTAACACCATGGCAATGGTGAAAAGAAAAAATCCAATCCCAAAAATCCAATCTTTATTTTTTCTAAGAAGAAAAAGGGTTATAGCCACCAGCATCATAAACGAGATAAATGCTGTATAAGACACCCAGCTAACAACATCTTTCGGATGCAGAGCCGAAAGATTCACAGGGAAACACAGCATAGAAATGTATTTCCAGAACTGTAGCGCAGGAATCGTGATGAAGCCCGCGATGGTGAAAGGATCTTCTTCACTGTGAATATTTATCTGGCTAAAAAAAGTTAGAGCGAAGAACAGACAGGAGATAGCTAAAAACAAGACTTTGTTCTTCCAGTTAAATTTCTTTCCTAAAAAATAATCGATCAAGAATAAAACGAGTGGGAGAGAGACTGCCATTCCCTTAGAGAGAAGAGAGAATGTGAAACCTGCAAAGGATACCCAATAAAATTTTTGTACGCCTTCTTTAATGTACTTTACATAATAGCACAATGATAATAAAAATCCGAAACCATACATCACATCTTTCAGTTCGCTTGCCCAAGCGACTGATTCCACGTGGCAAGGATGGATGGCAAACAGTAGTGAAACGATGAATGATATTGCTACATTTTCAGTAAGAAGAAAGATAAACCAAAGAACCAGCCCGCAATTTGTAATATGAAAAAGGAGTTGAATAAGATGATATGCAAATGGCTCAAGGCCTGATGCCTGGTATATTATGGAATACACCGTCATAACCAGTGGCTGATAGTTCCTGGAATAAAAAGAAGAATAGAAAACAGGGATATTTATCGAATGTATATCTGAATTATTGATGATATAATCCTGGTCGTCCCAGTTAACAAAGCTATTTTTTAAACCGGGTGCATATAATAAAAAGGTTAAAATCGCCAAAGGAAGGAAGTATTTCCATAAACTTATTTTCGCTTCGCTTGACGCTCTTTTCATTCCACAAACCTAAAATTATTTTGTACCTCGTTTAAAGTGATTTAAATAGATGAATCTATAAATTTATGAGATTTTCTAAGTCATTTCCATGTGGGACTTTCGTAAATGATAGACAAATCAAAGTCAAAAAAAATATGAATTAAGAATCGGTTAATTGTTGACAAATATTTTAAATAAAATTTGCATATCTAAAATTTGTAGTAAATTCACATTCTGTTAAAGTTAAATTACCACGACTTTGACAAGAGGTTGACATAATTTTTTCATCATTCTTTAAACAAAACGCCGATAGCACCTTTTTTTACATTCCCTTTTCCCTTATTAAAATTGTATTTCTTCACTGGAAAGTCATTGTGATTTTCACATGAAACTCTTGGTGAAATAGGAATAAGTGTTACAAAAAAATAATTGATAAATCCATTTAGACACACTATAAACACAGTTTTTTAAACCTGATTATGACAAACATCTACAATCAAACACACCAACAAATGAACACATCTACTATTAAAAAAAGCCTTCGCTTTTTAGTCCCGGTTATTCTGCTCGGATTGTTTTCGCTGACTTCATCAGCTCAATTGTCAACCAAGTACACCTTTGCTACCCTGGCCAGAACCTCTTTTGCGGCTATCTCAGGCGGCACAAGCTTGGGTTCGGTTGCAAGTGATGTGGTTGCGACCAATATTCCAATTGGTTTTACTTTCACTTTCAATTGTCAGAACTATACAACAGTGGGAGTAAGTCCTAATGGATTTTTATGGTTTGGTTCAGGCACTTGTTCGGGTACTAATTATACACCATTAAGTTCTACTACCGGTGAAGTAGGCGCTGTGGATGGCATTGTTACAGCTTTTGCAAAAGATCTTACAAGCGCCACCTCGTGGAAATACATAACTTCAGGCTCCTCACCTAATAGAACTTTTACTGTTGAATGGATTCAAGCTGCTCCGACAACAGGAGGATTAAATATTCAAATAATATTATTTGAAACCAGTAATAAGATCAGATATAATCTTCAGGACCAAACATTTTTGATTTCAGGTGCGGCAACGACTGGTCAAACTGGTGGAATCAGGAGTAACGTTACAACTGATTTCATGAATCGTAAACCTGTAACAAGCGGAGGAAGCTGGTGTACATCAGCTCCGGTAGGAACTCTCAATACAGATGTAGGTACTATTACAGCATCAAGCAGTTGTACGGGTTATGTAGGATGGTGTAACTGGGAGTATACTTATAATGGCGCCAGCTGCTGTACTCCTCCCGGAACAAATGCGTCTAGCTTCAGTTCTACAAGCATTAATGCAGGAGCAGGTAGTGCTACAGTCAGTTTCACCCGTGGTGCAACAGGCGGTGGCGGTGCCAGTGCCGGAGTAATTGTTATTGCAAGGCAGGGCGCAGCACCTACAGCTCCTGCTAATGGTACTGTTTACTCAGGTGCTAGTACAGTGTTTGGATCGGGAACATCAGTGGGCAGCGGTTCCCTTGTTTATGCTTCCACTACTCCCGGCGACGGAGTTACTTCCATTCCTATAAATTTAACAAACCTTACGAGCGGACAGCAATATTTTTTCTCAGTCTATGAATACAGCACTACGGGGAGTGCGGCTTGTTATGTAACAACTCCGTTAAGCGGGTCCTTCTGTATTGGAGCACCTGCAGCGGCAACAGTTACTCCATCCTCACAAAATATTTGTTCATCTGCGACAGGTTCTGTTAGTTTGACCGGTCTTTCTTCCGGTGGATTATATACCTATCAATGGCAAAATGCTTCCACTACTGCTGCTGCGGGCGGTACTTATGGAAACTCGAGCGGTACATCTACCAATGCTACATACACAACTCCAACAGGTAGTTCGCTTCCTAGTAACCCTGTGTATTATATCGCTCAGGTAAGTTGCACAAATAGTTCAGGTACATTAACTACTCAGACCTCTAATGAAGCGAGTGCATCCTTAAATTCATTTCTCAATTGCTATTGCCAGTACGGAAGTTTCAGCACACCTACCTCTGCATTGACTTTATCGAATGTAAACTTAGTTGGTAGTACCATTACGCTTAATGTTACTCCTCCGCTGGCTACTTACACTCTAACTACCAGCCCTGTGCCTGATTTATCTCTCAGTACGGCTTATACTTTAAAAGTAACTACCGGAACCTCTACCAGGAGGCACAATATGAATGCTTGGGCAGATTGGGACCAAAGCGGAACATTTGGCAATAACGCAAATGAATTTTTAGGAGGACAGGTCGGTCCTACATCAGCAGGCAATGGTGTTCAATATTCCTGGGCATTTACAGTTCCAGGTGGTGCTGCAACAGGTACTACTGCCTTGAGGGTTGATTATGATAACTCAGCCACCACTACTGGTTTTGCAACTGCAGCGGCTGGCTCACCTGGAAGCAATTCTGCTTGCACTTTTACAGCCACAAATGGTATGACTCTGGATTACAGGGTTCAAGTCTCTGCAGCCCCGTGTTCCGGCACTCCAACTGCTGGTAATGTTTATACAGGCAGCAGCGGAACTAACCTTACTTCATCCGTGTGCCCCAATGCAACACAAGCAATGTATGTAACAGGTCACACCACTGGTGTATCAGGTATCACTTTGCAATGGCAGGTGTCTACAGATAACGTCAGCTATGCCAATGTAAGCGGCGGCACGGGAGCTACATCAGCTAATTTCACGTCTGCCGCATTGGTAAATGCCACTTTATCTCCGATACATTACTATTTCAAATGCGTAATCACCTGCACTAATGGCGGAGGTAATTCAATTCAAACCACTCCGGTGGATGTTACAGTAAATCCAACTCCTTCATTAACTATTACACCGGCTTCGGCTAGTATTTGCGCTGCCGGTTCTCCTTCGAACCAGGGGCTTTCGGTAAGCAATGCGGCGAGTGGGTCAACTACTTACACATGGTCTCCAACTTCGGGGCTAAGTCCGAATACCGGCGCGAGCGTCACGGCTACTCCTTCGGTAAGCACAACTTATACTGTTACAGGAACGGCCAGTTCTTGCTCGAGCACAAAGACGGTGGCCATCACGGTTAACCCGGGTCTGATCACGTTCAGCCCGACAAGTCCTTATGCGACACTGGGTAATACGGTAGCTGTTACAGCTTCTGCTACATCTACCAACGGCAGCGTAACTTATGCATGGTCTCCCTCTACAGGGCTGGATGTAACAACAGGCGCTACGGTAAATGCAACACCATTAAGCACGACTACCTATACTGTTACAGCTTCTGATCCGGGTGGTTGCAGCAGAATAAGCACAGTTACTGTTATCATTAATTCCGGAACGCCTGCCAGCGTCGCCTGCGGCTACTCATGGTCAAGAACTTCTAACTCGTGGGCAGCACTTTCGGGTGCTACCGTTTTGGCGAGCGGAACAGGTATTGACAATGTCCTTTATACGAACAGATCAATTGGATTTACATTTGATTATAACGGTGTTGGATATACAACACTGGGTGTTAGTTCAAATGGATTCATTTGGTTTGGAGGAACTGACCCTGCTACAACAGAGTATAACCCAATTTCTACTTCCACAGCTTTAGAGGGCGCGATTTCTGTTTTTGGTGCTGACATGGCATCCCGTGCTGCGGGCTCTGCACTCAGTACAAAGGTTTCAGGAAGTTCACCCAACAGGACATTTACAATTGAATGGAACAACTGGAAATCAAATGCCGGCGGTAGCCGCGGTGATTACCAGATTATACTTTTTGAAAATGGTTATTCCATCGAGCTTCGCTATAATCATGCAGGCTATGGAATTGGTGACGTATACACAGGACAAGTTGGTTTAAGAGGCCCTTCCAATACCGACTTTAACAACAGGTATATATCTACCGGAACATGCAGCAATTGGGATAGCGGGAACTCTCTTTATCAATATGAATCACTTGCGGGAACATCAAACACCCAAACGATGGGTATTGATGGTGCAACCTACACTTGTCCTTGCGATGCCTATTGGAGTAATGCCTGCAACTGGTATCCTTCATTCAATGTTACCTATAAGTGGACACCAACGCTGACTTCACCGACTGTAAGTCCTTCTGCCCAGCAAAATGTTTGCCTGGGAAATACTCAAGTCCTCACAGCAAGCACATCAAATCCTTCACCTACCTATCAGTGGTATTTGAACGGAAGCACAATTTCAGGTGAAACAAATACCACCTATTCTGCAATTCCGGGTGCGACTGGAAATTATTTTTATAAAGCTAAAATTACTACTGGAAGCTGTTACAGGTATACTTATGTAACTCCGATAGTAGGAATAAGCTGTGCACCGATTGCATATAATGTTAGGTACAACGGAACAACAAGTGCCAATCCTTCTGCAACAGTTTGCGCATCTGCTATTACGAGCATAGGCCTTGCGAATGCAGAAGCAGATGTTACCTATCACCTGTTACAGGGATCAACAGATGTTGCTCAGAACACCCCGAGCAGCGCCGGTGCCTTTGATTTCTCCTATTCTCCTACAGCAGGTAATACTTACACTGTGGTTGGTGTGAACGCCAGCATGGTAAGCACCAATATGAATGGCCAGGTAACGATCAATCCTAACCCTGCCAATGCAACCGGCTTGACTGACCAGGTTCGTTGCGGAAACGGAAGTGTAACGTTTACTGTGAACGATCCGGGCGACGGCTATCGTGTTCTTTGGTCAGCGAATGGTACGGCCAGCAACGCCTTTGGCGACGGAGGTACGGGTAATTTAACCATCAACCGCAGCCCGACAGTAGGCAGTCCGGTAGATGAGTATGCTTTGATCCAAGACAGGAACTTCAGTACTAACTGCTTGAGCAGTACATGGGTACATGCTACAGGAACAGCTAATGCCATACCTGCAGATCCATCCGGGCTCAGCGACCAAACAGTATGCGCTAACCCGACGGGCAATGCGACCTTCTCTGTAACAGATCCCGGAGCCGGATTTACGGTTCAGTGGTCTACAACGGGAAGCAGCAATGATGACGGTACTGGCGTGAGCAAAATAAAATCTGTAACAGTGGGTAGCCCAATAACCGAGTACGCTCGTATAATCGATGATGCTACTCTTTGTAACAGTTCGTGGGTATCAGCCACAGGAACGGCTTTCACTCAGCCTTCATTGACTTCAATTTCTGACCAGGTGGTGTGTAGCGGAGCAACTATTAACTTGCATAGCCTTGACCCGGTAGATGCGAACGGCACAACCGGCACCAGCGCTAACTACGTATGGTCATTGACTCAGGGCGGGGTACCACTAGGTTCAACTACTGTTAACCCGACATCGAATATTACTTATTGGGTGCGATACACTAAGAGTGCCTGCTTTGATGATGCTTCAGTAAATGTTGTTGTATTGGGCAGTGTAACATGGGATGGCAGCGCAAATGACAACGACTGGTTCAACCCGGCTAACTGGACACCGGCTTATGTTCCGCTGTCTTGTACGAATGTAACCATTCCTTCAGCGGCTAATTATCCTAATGTGATCGGCGCAGGTCTTGCAGAATGTAATGATCTGACCGTTAACGCTACAGCTCAGCTGAATGTTGATGCTACATATATCGCCAATGAATTAGAAGTGAATGGCGACCTGGTTGCCAATGGAACAATTAACACCCACGGGCAATTGATTAACCTGCGTTCTACAGGTGGTGGTATTTCAGGAACAGGCAACCTGACCAATGCAGGGTTGAGCATTCATCGCACACCTGGTTCAGCAAACTATTACCTTAGCAATACTTCTGTCAATTATTATATCGGTAACCTGGTTATTCCTACAGGACATACGCTGAATGTGAATGACAGAGCTCTTAAGGTGAATGCTATTACCCAGATCGGAACGATTCAGTTGTTTAATGGAACATTAACCATTGAAGACTTGAATGCAACACTGACAAATGCGACCTTCGATGAAGGTACAAGTACAACTATCTTCGACGCGGGTAACGGGCAGGTGGTTCCATCCATCGGCTACAATCACCTGACCATCACGGTACCTTCCGGTACTACTACCTTGGGAACCGGCGGCAACGCAAGCTGTAACAACCTGCTGATGCAGGGAGCCAGCGGTTCGGCGATCAACACCAGCTTAACAGGTTCTACATCGGTTTCCGGTAACTTCACTATCACCGGAAATGTAGCTGTAACACTTGGACAGGCCATTGTTGGTTCAGGCGGTACCTTCTCGATGACATCCAATAATTCGCTCACTATTACCAAGGATGACAGTAACACACCGGTAGGAGCTGCCATCAGCGGATTTGGTGCTCTCTCCTTTACCAATACGGTTACTTATTCAAGCAACAGCGACCAGACACTGATGGGTGGTACTTACAGTTCCATTTCCATATCAGGTGGTACAGGCACTCGCAACAACAACGGAGATATTACAGTAAATAATCTCATTAGCGTTTCTACAGGAAATGTGAATACAGGAGCTTATAAGATCGTGTTGACGAATACAGCGTCAACAGCCATTTCTGAATCCTCCTCGGCTTTTGTAATTGGAACAGTAGAGACTACAAGAGGCATGAACCGTAACACGTTACAGGACTTTGGAGGAATCGGTATCGAGATCACGGAAGGAGCAACAGCGCCTGCAACTGCCAATAGCACGTTTGTTCGCAGAGTAACAGGAACAGAAATACCAATAGGCTGCGCTAACTCGAGCATGCTCAAATATTTCTTTGTAACACCCGCGACGAATACCAACCTGGGTGCAAGCGTGGTGCTTCGCTACTTCGACAGTCCTTATGAACTGAACGGATTTGTTGAGAATTATTTCATCGGTTACAAGTCTACAGATAATGGCCTGAGCTGGAATTCACAAACAGGTACAGTGGATGTGGTAAATAATAAGATAACGATGAACTCCCAGGCAATTCTGGGCGGCTACACAGCAACAGCGCCGTTCCCGCTTGGTGGCACTGTAACACCTGGTTCGACCATTGTATGTCCTTCAGCTCCGAACAATTCAGTAACGCTGACGGTAACAGGAGCAAAAGGACGTGTGTTTGAGTGGCAGCAATCCACTAACCAGAATACATGGACCACGGCTCCGGGTATCAGTAATACGTTGAGCTATATAGCAACACCTTCTGCCTCAACAATGTATTATCGCTTCCTGTCTCATGCCGTAGAATGTTGGGATGTGGCGAGTAACACAGCACGGGTAGATAAGAGCCCGACGGTTCCGATTGTTCTGACCGTAACAGCGAGGACAGCTAACAGCCTGACTCTTAACTGGGGGCCCGGCGGATCAGGAAACTACGATATTACCTATGCAGGCACCGGAATTTCTACTACAGTGGTTAGTGCTGTTACACCACCCAAGACCATCACAGGACTGGTAGGAAACGGCACTTACAGCATTACTGTAACACAGACCGGTGTGAACCTCGGTACTTGCCCGGCTTCCGGCACCATCTCGGGACAGACAACAACTTGTGCTTCGCCGACCAATGTGTCCGGCGTTAGCGGTCCAACAAACCGTACGCTTGATATCAGCTGGACGGGAACACCGGGAGCAGCTTACCGTGTTTATTTCCGTGCGCTGTTCAATGAGCTGACCTACAAGTTCCGTGATGCAACGATCAGCGGTGCAAACGCTACTTTATCCGTAGGAGTTGTGAATCCGAATACGAATTACGAAGTGTATGTGGCAGCTAAAGACTGTCCTTCACCCGGCACATTCGGACAGGGAAGCTCACTGATTTATGTAAGAACAGGCGGTACACCTTCATCCTGCGCACCTGATGCAGTGATTGACTTTGCACGCAGTACCTGCCCGGTACAGCTGGAAGTTGCTATGCATAACAGTCCGACCAACCAGTATTCAGTATTTATCCAGCGTCTGACACCAACGATTGGTGCAGTTTCCGGTTATACTGTAACTGGAGGGTATTTCCAGATCAATGTGGGATCTTCAGGCCAGACTTACCTGGTTGCAGTATCTTCCAAGTGTGCTACTTCAAACAGTTACCTGACCATTTATGGAACTGTAACACTTAAGCCATTGTGTGATTCTATCCGTAACCTGGTTCTGAGCACACCAACCTGCAAAGGCTTTATGGCTTCATGGAACCGCGATATTTGTTTGGAAAACACGGTTAACAATTATGGATTCTATGTTCGTAAGCAGGGTACACTCGGTTTCAGTGCTTATGCAGTAGCTCCGCCGATCGCACCGATCAGCCCGTATTACAAAGTAGGATTCTACTCTCCGGGTACAATAGCTGAAGCTTACACACGCTCCATTTATCAGTGCAGTGGTTACACAACCACCGGCCCGCCTTCAACACTGGAAACGATCTCAACGTTGACTGCTGGTTGCCGTGATGAAGAAGGAGATTTGTTAGAGCCGATAGAGCCAACTACACAAATCACTTCAGCAGATAATTCTGAAATGATTGCCTTGTATCCGAACCCGACAAGCGGACAATTTAACCTGGATGTAAGTCGTCTTTCAAGTGAAGAGGCTGAGATGAGGATAGAAGTGATGAATACAGTTGGTCAAACTGTTCTAACACGTATCAGCTCAGTTAACCACGGCTTTGGTAATGAGATCATCACCATGCCCGGGTCTTCAGCTGCAGGAACTTATTTTGTAAGAGTGACGATCGGAGAGAATGTTTATACGACGAAAGTGAATATTACAAAGTAGGGCTTAATAAAATAAAATTCATCAAACCGGGCAGCTCGAAAGAGTTGCCCGGTTTGTTTTTATTGATACATCATAAATTTTATTGCTCTGTTTTTGTTAGGGCAGCAATAACGTCTTCCCGGTTAGGATTGATCGAAAGAGCTTTCTTGAAATAATACGTGGCTGTATCATTGCTTCCCTTTTTCATATAGAAGAAGCCCATGTTCGCATTTCCTATTTCTGAATTGAAATCATATTTGAGCGGTATACGGTTATAATTTATCGCACTGTCCTGCATTCCTATTTCAGAAAATAAAACACTGAGGTTAATAGAGGAAGCAACAAAAGATGAATCTAACCTTATTGAGGTTTTATAATGAAAAATGGCTGAGTCATATTGCTTCTGAAGATTATAACAGTAAGCTAAATCAAAATGATACCATTCATCATTTGATTGAAGTGTAACAGCTTTTTTTAAATAAGTCATCGCTTCTTCATACCTGCCGTATTCAGTCGAAAGTATTTCACCAATTTTTGCATTCGTATTAGCAGAAGCAGGAAATATTTTTAACGCGAGTTGGAACTGGAGAAAAGCTTCTCTCAGCATCGCTGTATCCTGGCTATGCTCCTGTGTCCTGTATAAACGAAGTAATTCGGAAGCATAATTTTCGTGGGCTTTAAAAGAATTATTCAGGTGTTTAATGTCAGAATGGTATAGTGTAAGGGTATCCTTCCATTCCTTGTTTCGAGAATAAGTTTTGATTGAGTAAATTAAAAGAACGGGTAAGATTAAAATCCAGAAGATTATTTTATTTTTTTTGGTCGGAAGTTTATAATCGATTTTTAATAAATCCATTATAAGCACGGCAGATGCGAGCGAAAAACCTAAAGACGCAAAAAATGAGGCTCGTTCCGAAACAATGCCTGCGTAGAGAAAGGGGAAATTTATATAGGGTAAAATAGCAAAAAGATAGAGCAGGATAGAGAATGAAAGTAAATTTTGCTTACGAATATTATATAATGCCCATGCAAACAGGATAAAGTGGATCAGGAAATAAAGCAATGGTTTGATTTCCCACGGCATTTGAAGAGGCATTGTATTAAAACCATAATACCAGGATAGGGGATGAGGAAATAAGATTTTAGAAAAGTAAAATCCGAGGGAATTGAAAGCAAGGCCTATTTGCGGAAAACCCACAGAGTTGTTTGCAAGTGGATTTTCATAAAAACTAAATGCACGGTTCGCTTCTGTTATTGAATTGTTTACAAAAAGAAAATTTACCGCCAGTATAAATAATATGCCAATAAATAAATAAAAAGCACTAACGAAAATTAATTTTTTGATCTCCATACCTGTAACTGTGAAATACAGAAATAGTGGAGCCCATATGAAAAGAACAATTCCACTTTGTTTTGATACAATGGAAAGCAGGAACAACAAAATGGAAAATACCAGGAAGCTTTTTTGCTTTTCCTTCCACCCCTTGATTAAAAGCCAAGCCGAAAGAACAGAAAAAGCAAACGCAAGTAGTTCCTCTCTATTCTTCAGGCTGGCAACCACTTCAGTATGTAAAGGGTGTGCAATAAAAAGAAGTGTTACAGAAAACGGCAAAAGCAATGAAAATGAAGAAAGGATAAATTGCAAAAAGCCAAACAGAACAAGGCAAGTCAAAGCATACAAAAGCGCCTGGATAAAATGACTTAAATGAGGGTTCATTCCAAAGAACTCATATTCTATTGCAAATGAAATTTTTGCCAGCGGTCTGTATTCGGATTTCTTTTTTTCAACGCTATAGTAGGGACTGGTAAGAATTTTAGGAATAGAACGAATGCCCTTACTAACTAAAGTATTCTGAGGCGTAACGTGTATATCGTCAACATTATAGTCATTGGGTATTGTGTTTGCATAAAGAAGAAAAGCAAATACAAAGACGATCATACCATATAGGTGAGCTGATGAAGAATTCTTCTCTTTCTTTTGCATGGATGATCCTGGTAAAATCTATCAATTCCTTTTTCTGAATTCCATTTTTCTTACAATGATAATGAGTCTTGGCAAGGAAGAATTGAGGGCACTCTTTTTTAAAGATCTACTTATTTTAAACCTCAAAATACTGAATAAAAACTTTCACATTAGAATCAGGTTAAAACCCTGATAATGTTGAGAAAATAAGCCACAAAAAAAATTTGGAAATATGAAATTGTTACTAATTTCACGTTAGCAAAAGGAAGGGGCATTAAATAGAATAAACCAAAAAAAATTGATGGATTAATTTTTACACCGCATTAAGTTCCGCTCTTATTTATTTTATTAAGTATTTATCTTATCGGACGACTTCGGATTTCGATTTTGGTTAAGTTCTATCATACGAAAAAAATAATTTAAAACTAAAACCTTAATACAAAATGAAACACTTCTATGCCATCAAGAAACTTTTTACAGCAAGAATTTGCTGTATCATTTTAAGTCTGTTTTTTCTGAAGATCTCACAAGTGCAAGCACAAACCTATTGCTCGCCGACAGGAACCTATTCCAGTAACAACGCTCGCATCACCAATGTTACCATTACAAGCGGCGGGCTTAATAACAGTAACAGTACTCTTGCCGGAGGCTACCAGAATTTTACAGGATCTGTGGCAGCTGCAAGCGTTTTACAAGGGACGGCCTATACTTTTTCAATATCCAGAACGCTGGATGCCGCCAGCAGCTATGGAATCAAGGTCTGGATCGATTTCGATAATAATGGAACCTTTGACAATTTTACAACAGCCCAGGGTGAACTTATCCAGGTCGTATCAGCGAACACCACAGCAACAAGAACTTTTAGCTATACAATTCCTACAACTGTTACAACTTCTACAGCAACAGTTAATACAGCCGGTACATGGCGAATGAGGGTAAGAAATGTTTACAACGGAACTGCAACTCCCGGCAACATCAGTCCCTGCGGAAATCATAATTTTTCGGAAGCAGAAGACTATTTAATAACTATTGGCGCTAATACACCCATGAGTTATGTTTCAAGCACAACAACTCAGAATACAGCGGCTATTAATAGTTCCCTCACAGGTCAGCAGGTAATTGGAATACAAATAGTGACAACAGGTACTTCCAGTCCGTTAAGTGCCACCAGTTTTAGTTTTAATACGAATGGTTCGACTAATGCAACCGGAGATATTTCAAATGCTAAATTATATTCGACGGGTACCTCTTCTACTTTTGCAACTACAACCCAGGCGGGCTCTACAGTTTCCGGTCCCAATGGTTCTTTTACAATTACCCCATCTGTAACACTTTCATCGGGAACTAATTATTTTTGGCTGACATACGATATTAATTCTAACGCAACGGGGAACAATGTGGTGGATGCGGAGTGTACTTCCATAACTGTCGGTAGCGCCCAAACGCCTTCCGTAACAGCTCCGGCCGGCTCGCGGCAGATTATTGCTATGAGTTATACTTCCAGTACGACCACTCAGGTAAATACATCTGTCAATCGTAACAGCACCAACCAGCAATTTGTCGGTTTACAAGTAGTTGTAACAGGGGCTTCTTCCCCTCTCTCTGTTTCCTCTATAGATTTCAGTACAACGGGAACAACTAGCTTAGGAGATATTTCGAACGCCAAAATCTGGTCTACGGGAACATCCTCCACTTTCGCCACCACTACTCAATTTGGAAGCACGATATCAAGTCCTGTAAGCGGAACAAATACTGTAACAGGTTCAACTACTCTTTCTTCAGGAACGAATTACTTTTGGCTAACCTATGACATACCCTCGGGCGCTATTTTGTATGAGTATGCGGCAGGTGCGATAACTTCTGTAACAGTAGGAGGGACGCCTCAAACACCTTCCTCAATCGCCTCGGCAAGCAGGCAGATCGTTTTGGTTTATTGCTCCGCAAGCGGAAGTACTAATCTTGCCGGAAATGGGTATGTTACTTTATTCAAAATTAGAGACCCGTCCAATAATGTACTGCTTAATAAAACGGCTACAGCCCAGGCGAGTTGCTGTGATTACATTGATAACACAGGAGTGGGTACTCCTAACCTTACCCAAGGAGTTACTTATACGATTGATGGCTCAAGCCAAACACAGGGATTTGCCTATGGACGTGGCATCTGGATCGATTATAATGATGATGCTACTTTTACAACAGGTGCCAATGTTGAGCAGATTTTTCTTCCGGGAACTTCAGGAACGGATGCGTTCTCATTTTCTTATACTGTTCCCTCTTCCGGGATCAGTTTAGGAACACATCGGCTTAGAATCAGGACGCATTACAATGATGGCAATCCAAGTCCATGCGGGAGTTTAGCCAGTGGAGCCCAGGCGATGGACTTCCAGGTTAATATTGTAAGCGGAGGCTCCCCGATGACTTACACGTCAAGTACAACCACACAAAACAATGCTGATGTAGGCCGCAATACAACCAATCAGCAAATAGTGGGGCTTCAGGTAGTTACTACGGGAGGACTTACTCCTTTTAATGTTACATCTATCTCTTTTAATACGACGGGAAGCACCTCCCCGTCAACAGATATATCTTTCCAGCACATTGGGATCCTAAGCTTAGAATTCCACGTGGACAAGTTGTCGCGGCCGCTTCTATAGTGTCACCTAAATACTAGTGACTCCAGCGTAACTGGACTGGCCACAGTTAGGCCGCAAATGTAATCACACTGGCTCACCT
>JADMIO010784956.1_pt1 | contig 106895 bp, 90 predicted proteins | sample 8958161 | NCBI WGS metagenome assembly JADMIO01 (sample SAMN16585339, study PRJNA669376) | soil metagenome | isolation source: Crop rotation soil | place: USA: Cullars Rotation, Alabama | collected 2011
GCCGCGACTTCAAGTCACGTGAATTCCAAGCTTCGGATCCCACTGTGCTGGAAAGTTTTATTGCGGTGGCGTTGTTACTCTGGGCTGGACGCCAACCCGGGCCTTCCGCAGTGCGAGTCGCATTGATAGGCACGACCAATGATTCGCGCGGAACTCTCTTATACTGTTTTCGGGCCACGAACACGTCCGAGCGAGAGCTCGCTGTTTCATATCAGACGTTAGTGCCTTTTCCATTCGGGACAGGAGAGGGACCGGCGATGTCGCAGCGCGCGCTCTTTGTCTCCGATGCCAAGATGCCCGCGAGGTCGAGCCGGGAGTTTACGTTTCCGGCACCGGAGGAAACCAGTTCCACCTGGCGGGTGCTTCTGTTCTATGATTACCCGCAACCGGCCTGGCGGTCGCGCCTAAATGGCCTGGCGAACGCCGTCGGAGTCTCGCGGCGCGTAGTGAATGATGTAGCCGAGCAGAAGACCTATTCAGAGATTATTTCCAAACGATGAACCGTGTTTTCATGGAGTCATGATGAAAATTTGTGAAAATTTATGCAAAATTGCGCAAACCTTGAAAAACCAAGTACTTCTTTAAGCAGGCAAAGCCTTCAAGGGCACAGAGAGAAGAAGGAAAGTGGAATCAACGGGCGATGCGTTTGCGAAAAAAGAACTCTTAGTCAGATTTTGTCAGAACTACTCAGATTTACTCAGAGATGGTCGGAATTGGTCAGACTCAGATGCCGCTCGGGAAAGTTGACCGGAGGATATTTTCGATTTCTCATTTTTGATTAACATGAGCAAACGGAGATAACGGAGAGATGATAAGTGACAGGATGTGGATGGTGTCTTGTGGTGTTGGAATCGCTTACTCTCGCGAGTTCGAAGTGCAACTAGCTGCAACTTGGTGCAATTTAGTGCAACCAACTGCAACTAACTGCAACTTGGCGACGCGTGCGGGTACACCATATATAGATGAGCTATCGCTATTTTCGATTGTCGATTTTTGATTTGCGATTTGAGGGACGTTGAGCGGAAATTTTGGACAGAAGCCAACTAAGGGAACGAAGGAGGGAGGGACCGATGAGGAACGGACGGAATTTTAGGTAACCAAGGAGACGGAGATAACGGAGAAGGTTCCGGGGGGGGATTCCGTTACCAAGGACACTGACCAAAAAATATTACTTGGATTTACTTGGACTTACCTTGATTTACCTTGATTTGGTTGGATTGGTTCGAGAAGCGGCGGGGTGATGGCGCGGGTTGAAAAGCAGGGTTGTTCGTTTTTGCAGGAGTCATGCGATGCAAATTTGTGCAAATTTATGCAAAATTGCTCAAACCTTGAAAAACCAAGCACTTCTGTAAACAGGCAAACCATTCAAGGTCACACGAAGAAACCAGGAGCAAACAGAGGCGGCCGAATTCCTGGAGGAGAGGATCGTCAATGAGACGAAGTGAATTAAGAATGGGGGTGACTTTGATTATGGAGTGGAAAAGAATATTGGCGCGAAATGGTGCAAATTACTGCGAAATGGTGCAAATTGGTGCAAATATTTATTTCCGAATCCCTTTCAACCTGTGCACGTGGTTCCTGTCCTTTCACCCGCTGACGTTGTTGTTTGCTCGTTACAGCCCGCTGCGGGGATGCTCCTCGCAAACGCCTAGTCAGCGGCCGAAATTCCCTGGAACTACGTGCTCAATTTGAAAACTCATCGGAAATGGTGACAGCCAAAACTCCGTGATGGGCCGCGTGAGGAAAAATTTATGGTTCGATTTGGTTCTAATAGGTTCTAATAGGTTCTAGTAGGTTCTAATTACCTCGATTGGTTCTAAATGAGGGTGACGCTTTCAGCGCGACCTGGAGCGGAGACCGGAGTCGTGGGGGCAGTTCCACTGAAGGCCGAAAAAAAATAGTAAACCTCGGATAGCCTCGGATAGGTTCGGTTGGGGTCGGATAGGTTCGGTTTGGCTCGGATCGGTTGGATGTCGATCCGAGATTTGTTGTTTGTAGAGTTGGAGACTTTCAGTGACGTTGAGCCTTCCCCCCCCGGCACCCCTCGAAAATGGCATTCCCAAGCGCAACAGCGTAACAAACCAATAAAATCAAGGGTTTCTGCATTTCCCAGGTGCAACATCGCATCTCCCAGGTGCAACATTTTCGATCCAGGTGCAACATTTGAATTAAACGGATTGATGCGGCGAGAGAACCAGAAATTCAGGAAATGGTGGCGGCTTTAGATTTGAGGGTGGAGACTTTCAATGGACATTAAACCTTCCCCCCCCCCGGACCCCACCGAAAACCCGCTTTCCAGGTGCAACGTTGCTACAAACCAATAGAATCAGGGGTTTTCTGCATTTCCCAGGTGCAACATCGCATCTCTTAGGTGCAACATTTCGATCCCAGGTGCAACATTTGAATTAAACGGAGTGATGGAGTGAGGAGCGGGGTGTGAGAACCAGAAATTCAGGAAATGGGGGCGGCTTGAGATTTGAGGGAGGAGACTTTCAATGGACATTAAACCTTCCCCCCCGGACCCCACCGAAACCCGCTTTCCAGGTGCAACGTTGCTACAAACCAATAGAATCACGGGTTTTCTGCGTTTTCCAGGTGCAACATCGCACCTTTAGGTGCAACATTTCGATCCCAGGTGCAACATCCTAGGAACCCCTCTCCCTTTTATCCCTCTCCCCACTCGTTCCTCGCGGGGAGAGGGAATGTTTATTGGGGTGTGGTAACCCAGGGTGGCGGACGTCCACAAAATGGATGCAGGAAGCGGACGTCCTGACCCTGGGCTAATTTCTGTCACCCCGCTGGGGTTTTAGGTTTGGCCGCTTCGGCAGCATTGAGGCGAACGGGTCGAGAGCGTCCTAACCCTGGCTACTCTCTGCCGCCCCGTTGGGGCTCTCAGTTTGGCTCGCAGATTTTTCTCATACTGAAGAGTTGTTCGTGCAGGTCTCGGGGAAATCACTCAGCAGGTAACCTCTGGCGATTTCGTGGTTGAAGCGAAAGGTCCGGGGATTGATCTGGAGCTGACGCAGTCGGTTGGCCAGCCACATTTCGGATATTGGTTTTCCGGCTTTGTTTGCTTCGAGCCAGGGCCGGTCGGGCATTCGAAGAAGATATGCAACCAGCTCTTTTGATCGGAGTTTGTCACGGCCGCTTGTGAGAAAGATTTGGCGGATATCAGCCACTAAGAGCTGATCCAAATCCTTTGCAGGTTCGAGGAGCGGCTCAGGTGCAGGCGCGGGTTGCGGCTTAGTGCTGAGGTGATGGAAGGCGGCCAGGGCGCGTGCGGGCCAGTCGCCGCCGACGACCTGAGCGATGGCGAAGAGTGGACGCCAGTTGTCACCCAGGCGATTGTAGGCTTCAGGTGGGAGGGTTGGACGCAGATTCTTCAGCGTTTCAAAGTTATCCTGAGCCCAGCGGGCTAATCTGCGAGCAAGCATGTGCTCGACCTCGAGTTGAGTTTTGTCGAAATGCGCCGTGATTTGACCCGGCAAGGCTTTGACGAGCGGGATGTGGATGGAGCGATCATCGAGCGTCGGCGGCAACTTGCCGATCCCCGCCAGGACCACGGGCGCAAAGGCGTTAAACGTGCTGATGCGTCCTTCCCCTTCGCAACGGAACACAACGGCATCGCGTTTGTGACCGGCGTTGAGCAAACCACGGAACTCTTCGTTACCCGGCAGCCAGGCATCCAATTCATCCAGGAGCAGGGTGGGCTGGATCTGTTCGACGACGCGATAGAGCACGGCGCCACTCATGCTTTCGGTCTGGAGCGGGCGCTGGCAGAGGGAGGCGAGGACATCAATGGCCGTGGTTTTGCCGCAACCGCCATGGTCGGAAGAGAGGTTCAGGCGAGGTGATTGGATGAAGGCGTTAACGACATACGTGTGAGTGGTAAAGAGAGACATGACATCGGCCGCGCCGAGCGGCAGGACGAGATAGCGGGAATAACGCTCGGCAAGCTCATGCAGGAGCGCGGATGCATCGGCGATTGGCTCCGACCAGGGTTCACGAGTGGGGACACGGGAGAGGGTTTCCTGAACGCTGGCTTCGTATGCGATTTCCTTGCGGACGCGGTGGACTTCGCTATCGAGGACTTCAGCGCGGATGCGGAGCTTCGAGGCTTCGTTTTTGCGGACCCGGTCGTAATCGAAAGTTGATAGACGGGCGAGGCGCTGGACAGCGGATTCGTCGGATTCGCGCGGCGCAGGAGCCGGACGAGTATAGGGAATATAAGGAGGGTCGAAGTCAGGGTCATTTTCGATTTGCGATTTTTGATTTTCGATTTGAGGGACGACTGATGGAGCAGGCTCAGGGGGATTTGCGATTTCTGATTTCTGATTTTTGATTTGATTCTCAGCGAGATTGTCCGGGGCATTTTCGATTGGGACGTTGTTTGGATTCTGAGGGAACTGATCGTCAACCTTAGCTGGGCTGTGCAAGGAAGCATGCTCGTCTGTCGGCGATGGGACGTTGCTGCGACCGGAGACGGTATGATTTTCGATTTGCGATTTTTGATTTTCGATTTGATTTTCAAAAGGATTTGCCGGGGCCGGATTTTGTTCGTGGTTGTCCATCCCGGATTGCGATTCCCCATTTTCGAGCTGGGCTGCTTCGGTGCCGGGAGCGGCGGGGAGATGATTAGTTAAGCCCTGGGAGTCGGTTGTCGAGGCCGGAGGGTTGGGTTCGAAGGGGGCGAGTTCTTCGCGGGCGTTGAACCAGAGGTCCAGGGCGCGGTCGAGCGGGTGCAGATGGCCGAAATTGTCCTGGGGAGATCGACGCATGAGGATGCTATAGACGCGATCCTCGTTCGCTGGGTGGGCGGCGGTTTCGAGGGTCATAAGGGCTTTGCGGAGGTTCTCCGGGAGATTTGGATTGGCGAAGAACCTGGCGAACCAGTAGATGTCGTGCCCGTTCAGGTGGTCTGGGTCAGGCACTGTCAGATTGGCCGCCCGGAGTTCGGGAGCGAAAGCGGACACGAATCTGGCCCACTTTCGGCAATTAATAAAGTGCAGGACGTCAGGCTGAGTGAACAGCGATGGTTCCGTTGGGGCTGTGGAGTTAGGAGCAGATTGGACCGGCTGCTCGACCCGGTTGTCGATTTGTTCGTTGTACATATTAGTAAAAGCTTAGCAGACCCCATGTCGCATCCGACGCTACATGGGATCAACAAAGTTGATAATGTTTTTACGAATGTGTATAAAGCAAACTACTGGATTAACCGGACCTTGTGTCCGCGAAATTTCGAGTGTGATTCCCCGCCCTCCAACCCTGGGGACCTGCGCCTGAAACGAGCGCGCGGATCCTTCCGCTATCATAACTGCTCCAACTTATAATTTTCAACTTACAACCCGGTCACATCTCGTCGACCCTACCCAGGGCCCGCCCGCTTAATCCGAGGTGCGCCTTTGTTGCACTTACTTCTGCTTGTCGGGCATACGGGAAGTAAAAAGCAGGTGACGTGCCAAGTAGTTGTGGCTGTAAGGTTCCGAGGGAGGGTTGTGGGAGCAGCCGAATTGGTGTCCAAAAAAGGAACGGTGCAATCGTGGTGACGATGCAACATGAAAAGAACGCGCGACAAGCATGACCTTTCTCCGTCGAAAGATGCGAGGTCAAGACCCGGTGCCAGATTCAATTTCTGAGCAGTTGCGGTCCAAAGGCAGTCGGTCGCATAAAGGACTTTCTCTGGGTTGTAACCGACTGATAGCATCGGCGCATGACGAGGAAGCACGACAAAAGCCGCAGTTCCATCGAGAAGGAATCCTTTGATTTGTTGAGAGATATGCAGTGGCATCTTGCAGATGTCCTCAACTCTCTTGGGGGTAAGTCGGGTGCTGGGTTGTTCGAGCATTACCTTTTTTATAGTTCGGTGCAGATAAACCGCGCTGCAGAAGCATTCATCGCATTGAGGGAAACCGGGCGCGTAGACGCATCGAAACTGCTGGTTCGGCCTGCGATCGAGTTGCTCTTCCGCCAACAAGCCGTTCGCAAAAAACCGGAACTGCTTTACGGAATGGCGTATTCAGAGAGGTTAGAGGACAGAAAGTGGTTGACTCCCGTATGGAAGCGGGAAGGAAAAGACTACGATCTGGAGGACAAACGGCAGTGGCAGGAGTTTACACGGAAATACGCGAAGCATTCTCCTAAACACCCGCGGAGTGAGACTAGGCTCACACTTTTCGACTTGGCAAAGGCTGCGAACCTTGGTGGTTACTACGATTCACACTACAGGCTCTATTGCCAATTCACCCACGGATCATTCAGGGCGATGGTAGGCACTATGAAGTTTTCGGACTTCGAGGACGACCGGACCGTAGCCTCGTGTGTTTTCTCGGCTTTGGATTCTCTCAAGGAGGGCATAAAGGCCGAAGTACCTAAAATCGCGGAATTGAGGAAAAGGCTTTTTGAACTTCCATGAAAACGACGTGTGGGTGAGCGCCGCATGACACCGGCAGAATGGCTCCGCAACATTCCGCCCAATGAGGCGCTCGTACATGAGGTCGGCCACACCCTTACAGGCCTTGCACTGGGAATTCGGGAACATGGAATTGGGTTCTTGAACCCCGAATCTGGTGACGTTGCGCGGTCGCACTACAGCAAGCAGGGACTCACTTCGAAGGTGCAGTTGCCGAAATGCTGGCTGGCATGTAAAGCCAAGGCAGGTTGTGCACGGACGGGCTTATTGGGCGAGAATAAGCACTGAGGCAAGCTCGGCGGCGCCGGTAGCGGCGTCGCGTCCTCGGCCTACAACTGACAGTTTCAGTTTACCGGACAGTTCAGGCACCTTGCTAAGAAAATCATTAACGAGACCTGCTTTTACCGCATAATTGACGTTTTGCGGCAGTGCTCCGCTCCTTTCGTACGTTGCAACATCATCCAACCGCGCTGTTACAACACCAACGACGTTTCCGCTTTCATCCATGAGCGCGCCTCCAGAATTCCCTGGTTGCACCGGCACGCTGATCTGGAAGTATCGCGGATTGTCGCGGATGCCGGCCAAACTGCTAATTTCGCCCCTCGTGAGTTTTGGCGTGACCCCTTGAACGTCCGGATTCGGGAATCCCACAGTGAAAACCGCTTGGCCCAGACTTGCCTGCTGCTGATTCACCGCCAACGCCCGAAAAACCCCGTCCACTTTAAGCAGGGCTACATCGAGCGTGCTATCTGCCTTTACGAGCTTGGCGGAAAGTGCTCCCTGCGGGCCTTTGATATAAAAATGAGTTGCGCCGTGAACGACATGCTCACAGGTGAGTAGATAACCGTCGTCGGTAACAAAAAAACCTGTACCTGCGCTCACTTCTGGCGAGTGGCGGCGGTTGGACTCTCGGCTTGGGGAGTAGATCGGGGGGCCGTGGATAATAAGTGGCTGCACGCCGGGCGTGGCTGTTTGCGCGTCTACTGTTGCACTGACTTGGCGCTCCACCCTGGCTCGAGCCTCCCGCGCGCGCTGAAATAGCTTCGGAATAATATCTACCGGCCCAGACTTATCTAGCGTTCGAGGTGTGTCCTCTCCTTCAACGAGGATTTCCACAGTTTCCTTTTCAACCGCTAGGCACTTGATAGCGGCTACGCCATAAACCGTGTGCACTGAAGCTTGTTTGCCCGGCGAAAGCTCAACTCCATTAATCTCCACTTTTGGTGGATTAACAGGTGGCGGAATGATCCGGGTGCACATTAACATATCCGCCGCCTTCACTTGTGACAGGCCTTGGTTCAGCCATTTGGAGGCTTCACCGTAGTTCTGAGGCACCACGCGGCCCATGAAATACTCGATTCCGAGCACACACTGGGCCTGAGCATTCGTATGCCCGGCCGCTTTGCGCAACCAGTCTATTCCCTTCGCAGGATCCTTTGGCACTCCCTTCCCATTGAGGTGTGCAATTCCCAGACGAAACTCTGCCGCAGCCAGACCCTGATCTGCCGCCTTGAGGAGCCATTTCACTTCGGCAGCATAATCCTGAGGGACTCCCTGGCCGTTTGCGTAGCAGACTCCGAGCACGTATTGGGCTTTTGCCAACCCACCCTCAGCTGCCTTTCGGAAGTACGCGGCGGCTTTCGTTTTATCCAGAAATACCCCATCGCCCACAAGGTATCGTTGGCCGTTCTTGTAATGTTCCTCCAAGTCAAGGGAATCGCCTTCGGTGGTAAGGGCCTTTGTCAGCTGCGGCTTGGGAATTTGGGCCTCTATGGATAGCGCGCCGAGGGTAAATAATAGGATTATGACCAGATTCTTCATTGTCTTGATTCTGGCGCCAAGCGTCTCCAATGAGGGCACCCCGCTTCGCCCGAACTAAATTGAGGGTAAAGAGCACCGCCCGTGCCGGTTTGTTAGGACCCGCAGCAGTTATCTCTGGGGCATGTATTTGAGGTCTTGGCTTGTTTGGACTCCAGATTCAGCTTGCCGGTGCTCTGCCGAAGTAGCTTCGCTAGTACGAGGCGCCAAACTAGTTAGCAATCCTTTCTCAGGTCGAGAGTTTTGCTCGATCCCTCTAAGCAATCGGCGGACGTCCAACATCCATTTAATAAGAAAGATAAAGAAGATCACCGAGACGAGGAAAGCCACTGTGTTTATGAAGATCACAGTATAAAGCATTGGTTCAAAGCCGCCGAGTACCGGGTTTATTTGAGAAGCTAATTTGTAGGCACCAAATCCACCTATTGCGAGTAAGGCAATTGATACCAATATAATTGGTCCCCAGCCGCCCAACCTTTTCAAATTATCTAGCAAAGAAACGTGGGTTTTTGATTCTTCGTATTGCAAGAGCGTGTTGCTTTTGCAAAAGGGGCAATCAACGCGATTGCCCGCCTGCAGTGGCTTGAATCGGAGGATACGCTTGCACCGCTGACAAGCGCATTCGCACCATTGAATTTCGTCCTGCATTTCCCTGTTTTGGAGCAGCCTTGAGGCCAAGTCTCGAGGAACGGAGCCCCCAGCATTTAAACGCTTGGCGGGCAATTTTCGGACAAAGGCAGATTATGAAACGGCTGCGAGCGGATCGCGCTCAGGGATCAAACTTGTCGGTTGTGGTGGTGGTGCTTAAATGACAGAGCATGGGCGAGGAAAGAAAAATCCGGTTTAAGGGCGAGGAACTCGGGACCTTCAGCATACGCCAAGTCATGAGAATGACCGAAACGGGTGAGATCAATCACACTGCAGAATATTGGTCTGAGAAGGGTCAGAAGTGGCGGTTGTTGCCGAGTTTTATTTCGGATTTCTACGACGAGGCGGACCGGTTGTCTCAAATGCAAAGTTCCGGAAGAAGAAAAGCGAAGGTGCTGGGGGTTGACGCGAGCGATTGCCCAGCTTGTATGGCGTTGCAAAACAAAACGTATTCAATTGAGAAAACGCCTACGTTACCGCCGACGGATTGCACGTGTGTTCCCTGGTGCCGCTGTGTGATTATAGGGATTGAATAACCATGGGATTTGGAAATGAAAAAGTGTGTATAGGCCCTTCAGGCGAGTTGCAGGAACTTAGCAGCCAAAAATTCTGCCGTCCCGCTGGGACTTGGTTTGCTTTTTTTTGATTACCCAGCGTTGGAAACGCTGGGCTAATTTCGGTCGTCCCTTTGGGACTCTCGCAGGGTTCGGTTCTGATCGACGTAGCGGTTGACCTGGCCACCAATAGTAATATTGTTTGGCTATGGTGCCCCTCGTGTACACGTTTACCCAAACCGCTGGTGAAATGGAGACGTTGAAACGCACTGCGAGCACGGATCCCAGTATACAAAAGAGGAATGCAATCAGGCGGAGTTTGTTGTCAGTGTAGTCGAGGCAGTTTTGACCGAGCTTGTGAAACACTCCGGGGAGGGTCTGATTTTTGAAAAAGAGGGGATTTCGGCGAAGGCTCGCCAGGTTGCACGGGAGCGGCTCGGGCTGGAGTAACCACTGAAGTCAGGAAGACAGTAGGGGTTTAGATGGAGTCTCGTCACCTCGTCTTCTACAATGGAAGGAGGCTACGCGGCCTTTTTTGAGTTTTTTGTGCTCTGGTTTACGGCTTGGTTTGGAGCCTTGCATTTAACTGCGCTCGAGCATTTCGGCCACCGCTGGTTGATAATTTATATTTCATATTCATGCGTACTACTTATATCAACGCCCGGTTTTAACACTATTTCCAAAACAGCAGATGAGGAGGAGAATGCTTGTTGGGGCTGTAAAGATGAATTGCTTTCTTCGGCAGTTTCAAGCAGATGATAATTGAAGGCAATTGAAATAGGCAGCCACCCTTTTGATTTCCAAACGCGGTCATTGCCGGCTTTAAGGATTGTTTCACCGTTTCCAAAAATATTTTTCATTTTAAGATACTACCTGACATCGAGCTGCCGGCTAATCGTTTCGAAAGATGCGGCATAATTTTAAGTTATGTGCTTCCCTTGATCTCAGCATGATGGATTATCGCCTCCATGTTTTTCGTGAAGTAGCTGAATCACAAAGCGTCAGTAAGGCCGCGCGAAAATTGCATTTGTCTCAACCCGCCGTGACGAAACATATCCAGCTTTTGGAAGCGGACTTACGCGTACCGCTTTTTATCCGTTCAGCCAAAGGCATGGTTTTGAATGCATCCGGCATCATTTATTTGCAGCACGTTCAGCAGATGGCCAAGGCGCACGAAGAAATCGCCCAACATTTACAAGCCCCTGCCGGATTGATGACAGGACGTCTACGCCTCGGCAGCACTAAAACGGTTTTGGCTTATTGTCTGCCAGAAATTCTGGCGCGTTTCAAAACACTTTATCCGTCAGTGGTTTGCGATATCATTGAGGCCAACACGGACACAATCATCGGCGCGTTGCTCGATGAGCGCATCGATCTGGCTTTGATCGAAGGGCCCTGCCGGCGACCAGAAATTCAGATACGGACTTTTTTGGAGAATGAAATCATATGGATCGCAGCACCGGATTATCCCTTGGCAAAACAACTCAATCCCACGGTTGCCGAAGTTTTGCGGGAGCCGGTCATTGTGCGTGAAATCGGTGCAGGCAGCCGGCTATTCATGGAACAGGCGCTGCGCCAGCTTCGCATTCCGCCGACACGATTGAATATTGTGCAGGAAATTCCCAGTCCAGAAGCCACCAAACGGCTCGTGATGGCAGGTTTGGGTGTTAGTTTTGTTTTTCGCGTCAGCGTTGAAGCTGAGCTTGCCGCGGGCAAATTGGTGAAAATCAATTGTCCGAAATTAAATATTCGCCGGCCATTTTCTTTTCTTTTTCCACAAGGTCCGGCACCCACAGGTATTGCCCAAGCTTTTATCCAAGCATTGCTGAAAGCGTCTTGAGCTCCTGGCTAGCAAGATTCAAGTAAGGACGAGTCAGATTTGCAGTCTTGCCCTTTTCCTGGGTACGGAGGTCTCTGATTTGGAATCTTGCTTTGCGGGTGCCATGAACAAAAAACCGGGTTCCACAACGGAACCCGTCAACGGCTTAAGGCGAACTCACACGATAGAATCGGCAAGGCGTGTCGGTGAGTTGGGTGTCGATGAATTGAAATAGATGTGGAGCGGTTCGGATTGGCTGGCCGAGAACGGTCCAAGTGTTTAGGGGCAGGGCGAGGTTGGTTGTGGCAAGGATAGTGAAGGTAGCGCCTGCGGTGTGGTTGCTAAAAGATAACTGGAAGGCAGGCGCTGGGCCGGCACTCGAATCTGACTCTGCGGCGGTCGCGTCCGATTGCAAGGTGCCATTGGCGGAGAGCGTTCCGAAAATAATTGGACTCTGTATTGAGGGTGAGCGCTGGAATTGAAATTCAAATGCGCCAATATCAACATGTGAACCGGATTTGCGTGGGAATCCGCGTTGATCTTTCCTGAGGGCGTAGGGCCGAAGCAGCAAGGCGTCGTCCCCAGCGTCGAGAGCCGGGCTGCCATTGAGCAGAGCCATTGTGGGAGTAGGGCCGCCGTTGTCAGAGAGCGGCCCGAGAAGGGGATTAATTGGAGCGCTTGCGGAACCGGCCATGTCGCCATTTACGCCATCAATGAAGCCTGAGTTGGCGTCGGTCTGTCCGATGAGATTGTGACCTAAGGAAGTGAAAGAGCCTTGAAGGTCACCGGCACCGGGCGGCCCTGGGCGCGCGATTCCCAAGCCGGGGACGCCCCCCGCGCCTCCAAGATTTAAGGCGACGAGAGTGTTTATCAGCGAAGCGGAGGTTGCGTTGGTTGTGCCCAGGATTCCACCGACACCTCCGATGCCGCCGATGGCAGCATTCGTGTGCGTGTAACCCACACCTCCGCCCGGGCCGGCTGGGCCACCCAACCCGCCACTGTTAGCTGCGAGCGTGCAGGCGACGAGAAAGAGATTCGTTCCTGACAAAGAGGAAATTGCGCCTACACCGCCCTGGCCTCCATGCCCACCTGCCGGAGGAACATCGTAGATGAAACCTCCCGAACTTGCACCCCCACTACCGCCTGAGCCGCCCCGGTTTGCACTTAACGTGCAAAGCGACATTGTCAGACTGTTCTCGCTGCAAATACCGCCAGTGCCGCCTGAGCCACCGGGTCCACCGAGGCGCTCGTACCAGATGAAATTACGATGTGGTCCTGGGGGATCGGCTGAACCTCCGTTTCCGCCGCGGTTTCCGGTCAACGTGCAGGCGTGTAAGACAACAGGACCAAGCGCAAAAATGCCACCACCTTCGCCGCCGTCTGAACTACTGGAACTCGGTTGAATGCTGACGCTGGCATTACCGCTTGCGTAACCCGGTTCTCCGGCATCTCCGGCCTGGTTAGAAGTGAAAGTGCAATTGGTTGCCCGCAAATCAAACTGGCAGCAAACGGCGCCTCCAAAACCACCACGTCCACCAACGCCTGAGACATCTTGATACCGTGGGTAAGTGAGATCGCCTCCGTGACCGCCTGCGGCTGTCGAATTGCCGGTGAAAGTACAATCGGTAAGTCGCGAGGTACTAGCTGCGAAAACGGCGCCGCCCGAGCCGCCGGTCCCTCCCGAGCCGCATGCCCCGCTGCCGGAGGCGCCGGCACCTGCACCACCCGCCCCTGTTTGATTTGACGAACAGACGGAACGATTGAGAATCAGGCTGCCCAAGGCACAAATGGCACCGCCCGGGCCACCGATTCCTCCTTCACCGCTAATGTTGAGACCATGACCTCCAGACCCGCCTGAGCCGGTCTGATTGGATTGGAACGTGCAACGGTTGAGGAGTAGCGAGGCGGAGGCCCATATTGCGCCACCACCTCCACCGCCGCCACCAGCACCTGCAAAGGACGATTGGAGAAGGGAGTAATCATCTGGCGTTCCCGAAGCGCCGGCGCCGCTTGAGTTGAAGCTAAATTCGGAGTCGGATATAAAGGTCTCGGTCTGTCCGGCATCACATATCGCACCGCCATGACCACCGGACCCGCCCGGCCGACCGCCACCGAGGGTTCCAAAGTAAAGGCGATAGCTATCACCGCCGCTGCCCGCGATATTGTGCTCGAGATTACAACCGGTGAGCATGATCCAGCCGATGTTGTAAATGGCTCCTCCTCCACCCCCAGAGCCTCCGGCTGCACCAATACCGTTTTCGCCGCCGCCGTTTCCTCCCTTGCCGCTGGAATTGGAAATGAGCATTGAATCGAGGAGCTGCAGCCTGCCGGCATTGTAGATGGCGCCGCCACGCGCGCCATCACCGCCAAACCAATTGGTTGCATCGGGACTGCTCGTGTAGCTTATTAGACACCCTGTCCCACCGTTGCCCGCCGCACAGTTGCTGATAGTACACCGCGAAATTATTAGGGAGCCCGCGTTGTAAATTCCTCCGCCATCCATCCCATTACCGCCGGCAGGACTGTTGGACGTGCCGGCGGTTCCATCCGGGGCGCGTCCGTCGCGGATGGTAAGGCCAGAGAGTCTAACTTTAGCGCGTGAAGTAATTTCCAGGATACGGCTTTGACGGCCGGCGCTGATGGCAAGGTTGGTAGCGCTCGGACCGACAATTCTCAAATTTTTAGTCACCAGGAGTTCACCATTGGTAAGAATTATAGTTCCGCGAACATCAAAGGAAATCGTGTCCCCAGATTTTGAAGCGGCGATTTGCTGCCGCAAGGAGCCGGGACCGTCGTCATTGAGGCTGGTGACGAGATTAGTGGTTCCCTGACCAGAAAGAGAATTCGCGATGCCCATCCAGCCAAGCAACAACAGCAAGAAATATTGACTGGATTTAATGCGTACTGCTCCGCGCGAATGAATTTGACGTTTCAAATTTGGAGTTCTCGCCAAGTTTGGTGGATGCGTGCGATATTTGTTGAAAAGGGCAGTACGGAAAATAGGGTGAAGTCCTCAAAGGGGCGAACATATGGAACCGAGCTGCGCTACCGCGTAAACTTAATGGCATCGGGCTTCGTAGATTCAAGCATGACAATCAAGAAGCTGCTGAAAGAAATCCGCGAATTGGTGGATGTCTTTCCAGAAAAGAAGACCGACAAAGAGAGATTGCGTCTGCTCTTTAAGATCAAACTGCTAGTTGAGACTATTGAGGGGCGGATCAAAGAGCGGAGCGACAAAAAACGAGTGGTTTACGAGGCGAAGACTCGAATTATTAAGAGGGCCTTAAAACAGCTTTTGACTATTAGAATATTAGCAACTTGTTGTATGCGGTGACTCGAGCTTTCGCAACGCGGGTTTGGGGCTTGCGCCGTTCACGCCCGGACTTGAAGGTTAAGGAAGCCACTGCCAAAGATACACATGTGCGGACGAATTGTGCTTTTATCCGCAATTCAATTGCTTTACACGTTGTCCCCATTATTGCTTTCACAGACTGGTATTCGCTCTAACCGGAGCAGGAAGACAGATATGCGTCTATCGAAAATTCAGGTTTCAAAACTATTTGGGGTGTTTGATCACACGGTATCATTGAACCTAGCTGACCGAATCACAATCATACATGGTCCCAACGGATACGGAAAAACAGCGGTGCTGCTTTTGGTTCAAAGCCTTCTTGGCAATCGATTTGGGAAATTGCGCCGTGTTCCATTCCAAACATTTGCGGTAACGCTAGAAGACGGAAGAGAGATTTCGGTACATAAAGACTTCCCATCAAAAGGAGAGGCCGAAAAGGAAGAACAAAACGCGACACTGGTTTTTCGGCTTAAGGTCGCGAAACAAATTCAAGAAGAGTTCAAGCTTCCATTCTTAGGTTTCCGAGAGGGCTTTAGATTTTCCTTAGAAATGATCGAGCGACATGTCGATGATTTGGAGCGCGTCGGTCCGGAAACATGGGTAAACATCCAAACGGGTCGTAAACTCCAACTTGAAGACGTGCTCGAAACATATGGCGACTTCCTCCCGGTCAACCAGCAGCAGAAACGAAAGATCCCAGAGTGGCTAACGGGATTGCAGAAAGAATTTGACGTACGGTTAATTGAAGCACAGCGTCTGTTAAGCTTCGCTGAAGCCCGCCGTCCGCGCCGGCCGGAATCTGTCCGATTTGAGCCAGCCGTGTCATCTTACTCCAAGGAGCTTGCCGCGAAGATACAAGAAGTTCAAGCGCAATACGGCACCTTCTCGCAGCAGCTTGACAGTTCGTTTCCGATGAGAGCAATCCAATTCAGATCGCCGGCTGCGATTGATGCCACCGAGCTTGCGAAAAAATTAGAGGAGTTGGAAGCCAGTCGCCAGCGTATCATCGCTGCTGGGCTTCTCGCCCCGCAAGCACATGCTACTGTATTCGGTCCGCAGCAAACTCAAGCGGTTGAGGAGCCTGTAAAAGGGATATTGGCGCTTTTAGCCCAGGACGTTGAGAAAAAGCTGAGTGTCTTCGATGAAATCACCGCAAAAGTTGAATTGTTCAAGGAACTCGTTAATAAGAGGTTTTCGTACAAACACTTGGACATCGAAGGCGAGGCAGGTTTTCGATTTCAAACGTCAGCAGGCTTGCAGTTGCTGCCAACAGACCTTTCTTCAGGCGAACAACACGAATTAGTACTCCTTTATGAGCTGCTTTTCAAAACGAAGCCTAACGCTTTGATCCTTATTGATGAACCCGAATTATCTCTGCACGTGGCCTGGCAGGTACAATTCTTAAAAGACTTGGCTCGCGTGATAAAGCTCTCGTCATTTGATGTAGTTCTTGCGACGCATTCACCTCAGATAATCGATACACGCTGGGACCTGACTGTTGAACTTAAAGGGCCCGAGGCGTGATTGGCAGTTTAACACCGCACACCCTAGCAAATGATGCCCGCATGCGTCGGGCTCTATTTGGAGGTGTTTTTCTTTTCGTCGAGGGCACCTCAGATGAGAAGTTCTATGGCAAGTTTCTATCGAATGGATGCCAAACAATCATTTGCCATGGTCGTGCAAATGTTCGCGATTGCTGCCGCATCTTGGAAACGGCCGACTTTAAGGGGGCTATCGGGATAATCGATGCAGATTTCAATCACTTGGAAGGAAAGCCGACAGGAGTCGCATCGGTTTTCCATACGGACATGCATGATGCAGAAAGCTTCCTTCTGGCAACGGATGCCTTTCACAAAGTCATACAAGAATTTAGCACGAGCGAGAAATTGAAAATTTGGCAATCCAGATATGCGGCAGATCTCCGAAGACAGTTATTGCAAGGGGCAGCAGCGGTCGGTTCTCTGCTCTGGCATTCGATCGAAAAAGGGCTCGAACTGCACTTTCATGAGCTCGACTCGAAGCAATACGTGGAAGAGGGGTCGTTAATCGTGAATTTATCTCGTCTTGTTAAGCACGTGAAGAACAAATCGCAGCGGCAGGATCTGTCTGAGGAAATTCTTATTGCCGCTATTGAGGATAAACTCAAGACGTCTCGGGACTTTTGGCAGCTAGCTCGTAGCCATGACATAACAGAAATGATGGGTTTCGCATTTCGCCGCACTTTAGGAAACTGCAAAGCCTTGGATGTTTGTAGGGAGCGGATCGAGCAATGCCTTCGACTTGCTTACGTTGATGACGATTTCAATCATACCCAACTTTTCCGCGACATTCGTAGTTGGGAGATGTCTAACTCGCCATTCCGCGTTTTTCGCAACTTTTCTCAGACACAACTCCTTCTTGAATAATATTTGCTGTCAGTCATTGCTCGCCTGATTAGGTTTCTACAGCAAATGAAAAAAAGTTGCGCACTGGAACCCCAACCGTGTTTCGTCAGCGCGTTCTTCGGCGTCAGTACGCGGGATTGTAAGCATCTAATTACTTGATTGTTTTCGCGCGGAGGGGAAACCTTTTGGGGTCGCAGCATCTTTAGGATGTCCGCATCTGTATGACGAGTTGATCTTCGAGCAGATCAGGAATTGACGCTACACTTCCGTTTGCATGCCAATAGCGCCTGTACCCAGTATATTTTTACCGACCTTTGTGAGCACTTCATCGATTCAGAACGTGAGGACCATGAATAAAAAAACCGGGTTCCGTTGTGGAACCCGGTCCTCAGGACACGCTGCGGCGTGCCGTTTTCCCCACCTTATTTGGTTTCGTGGCGGCGCTGGCTGCGCGGCTTGGAAGTACCCTGGCCGGTGCGGTCGGTGGCGCCGGGGCCGCGAGTGGAGCGGCGCGCTTCACCGGTTTCTTCAATTTCCACGTCTTCCTTGCGAACCTGTTCCTTCACTTGCTGGGTGTCGGTTTGTTTGGCTTTGCGCGCGCGAACTTCTTCACGAAGGCGCGCCTCTTTCTGGACGACCACTTCCTCGCGACGCAAAGGAATATAAACTTCCTGTTGATTAAAGGCCTGTTGTCGACCGCTGTGAGCCTGGTCGGCCGGGACGCGCTCGATCACCAGTTCTTCGCGTTGAACTTCGACGGGCTGATTAACAACTTCAGTGCGGACAATTTTTCGCAAGCGCACGCCGCCGATTTCGACCTGGCGTTTGCCAATCTTTAGTTCCTCCTCAGACAACTGGATGGTGGCTTGTTCGGGCGTGGCGCGAGTGGGTTTTTCAGCGTCAGACCGGCCCGGCTGCGTTTGCCGAGTGGAGGTGTCCTCGCGATTGCTCACATTCTGCCGGGTATCGCCAATACCGTAATAACGGCGCACTTCCTCTTCCTTTTCCGGGCTCATTTGGCAATCCGACTCGAACGCGGGCGCATCCTTAATTTTACTCTCCGCATAGGGCAAACGAATTCGATTATCCTGAACTCCGACTTGAACGTTATCGGCAGGAACGACGTGAGTTTTGCCGAAGAGCCAGCCGGTTTTGACACCGACAAACGCGGGCTCGCCAGTATGATCAGACCACATGCACTCGAGCGTACCGATCTTATTATCGGAAAGATCAACGACATCGTATCCGAGGTAGCGATCCAGGTGGCGATCGAGGCGCGACCACGCGGCCTGGGTGGCATGGCGCGCATTATCCCAGGTCAATTTGGATGTGCCGGCGGTTCGTTCATAATCGCGGCGCAAGGCGGGTTCCAATTCATCGAACGACTTTCCGGTGTTGCCGTACTTCGAATAACCTTCATAGCCGGTGCGGTAGGCAGGCTGATAATCGTCGTAAGAGTAGTTGCGATCGTAATACGGTTCATTGGAATAGTGCTCACGCCAGTAGGCATCTTCGACGGTGGGATTGACTTCTTCGGCAACGGCCTTGCCACCGGCACCGCCGGCAACAGCCCCGAGCGCACCGCCCACAAAACCACCCAAAGGCCCGCCAACTGCGGTACCGGCAGCGGCACCCGCTACGGCGCCGGCAACACCACCGGCAGCAGTACCTGCTGGGTGCGAACCTGGCGCTCCCGTTATCGGGTCCGGATTTTCACCTCGCGCTTTGGCCGCTTTTTTATCGTCCCGATCATAATTTTTTTCATTAGCCATAAATTTTACCTTTCGTCGAAGTACTTCGGGAGTCTCGTTTTTCTGAGGAAGATGAACCATTGGGGGGACTACCCCAAAATACTTTCAGTCGAGTGACTGATGCAATTTTGCCGTGACTGAGCGGCAAGAAAATTACGGTTTAGAGGCAGGGATGGCGTTGATGTCAATTTCGCGCGAGGTGCCGATGCGCAGTTTGCCAAGGATCTGCATTTGGTTCTGAAGATTGGCATTGGTGGAGGAACCCGGTTGCGCAGCGGAAAAGAAATACCCGCGATTGGAAACATTGCCGGTGATGAGCGGTTGATCGCGGGGTGTCCAGAGGTTGCCGGTGAAATCGACGCGCTGACTTAAGGTGCGATTCGTTCCACTGACGTGGAAAAATAAATTCTTGAGGGCCGCAGGGGCTTCCGGTCCGGCCACAGATTCCACTTTTCTGGATTCTTTGGCGACATTGAGGTCCAGAGCGCGGACGGAGGTTTGACTGACGTCGCGAGTTTCCGCTACCTGCCGGTACACGGAGCCGTCCTGATCAATGATGCGCAATTCGTTAGGCATTTGCTGAACCACAAAAGAGGAAAGCAACTGAGTATCCACTCCGCCGGCAGTGGACGCAGAGCCGGCCTGGAGACGGCGGGTAACGGTCTGAAATTCCTGCTCGGAAAGAGGCCGGGCGCCGGAGCGTTCGCGGAAAGCGGAATCGGTATCCTTAAAAGAATCCTCGGTCATAGCTTTGGCCTTTTCGAGGCGATTGACAGCCGAAAGGTCGGCGCTCGAGGCAGTGGAAGACGGGGCAGCAACCGCTCGGGAACGGAGCATCGTTTCTTCACGAAGGGAGGGAACTTTTTGCTGCGCGGTAGAATCGAGCAAGGCGACATCCGCAGGTTTCTGAACGGATTTTTTATCCGCTTTGTCGGCAAGCCCGAGTTGTTGATTCAAGGAGTCCACTTCGGGTCTGGCAGCGGGCGCGGGGGGAGTCTGCGGCTGGTCAGCGGAACTTAAATCCGTGCGCGAATTGTTTACACCGGCAAGCCCGCCGAATGCCTGGCCCGGCTGACGTCTGACCGTTGATTTGGCCTCGGCATCGGAAAGATTGGACGTCGGACTGTTCACCGCTAACGCCGGTTTTTCACTCGGGACTACGACGGAGGGCTCGGGCGAGCTCGAAATCGCCGGAAGTGCTTCGGATTCATTTTTGGCGAGCGAGAGTTGGGATGAACTGGCTTGCGGCTGTTTGATTAATGCCTGGAAGCCAAAAAAACCGGCGAGAACGAGTACAAGAGCAAAGGCCAAACCGGGCCAAAGGCTTAAGCGCCACCCGGAGCGCGGCGATTGCCGACCGGGCTTGAATTGTCGCGCAACCTCTCCCTGCAACAGGTTACGCGTGGCGGGATGGATTTCGAGGGGCGCACCGAGCTCCTCGCGGCGCTTTTTCGCCGTGTGGCGGAGGGCTTTCTCGATTGGGCGTTCAGGTTCCATCTTATTGACTACTTATTAGACGGGAAAACGGCAGATTCCTCCCCGGAAAAGACTTTCCGGCCAATTTCTTCCAATCGGTCCAGGCATTTACTGAGGCGGGAGCTGACGGTTTTGGGGTTCAGGTTGAGGGTGCGGCTGAGTTCTTCGTAGCTCAAATCGCCAAAATAGCGCAGCTCAATGATCTCGCGGCAAGGTTGGCCCAATTGAGTGAGGGCGATGTGCAACATGCCAGCCTGTTCACCACTGGTGAGGGAGGCATCCGGGCCAGGTGCCGAGCTGGGCGGGTCCAAGGTAAGACCGGTCTCAGGGTCTTCCGCCTGCAGGGATAATGGCACATGCCCACCGCCGCGTTTCGTGGCCTTCTGGCGTTCGCGATAATCCTTCGCCTTATTGGCAGCGATCCGAAACAGCCAGGTCTGGAATTGGCTACTGCCATGGAAGGATTCGATACTTTTTATGACGGAAAGGAAGGTTTCCTGGCAGATCTCCTCCGCGTCCTCACGGGTGAAGGCATTATCCAATTGGAAAATGAAACGCCCGGCAGCGGCATAGTGCAGGCCAAAGAGCTCGTCCCACGCGGCAGGTTCTCCGCGCCGGCAGCGGGCAAGCAGATCTGCTTCAGTGGACGTGGCCATGACCCAGATGATTCTAGGCCAATGGCACCGATTTGAACAGCGCAGAGAGCCGGGTTGCGGCTGGCGGATTGCCTGGGCTGGAACGTTTGGCTACGCTCGCGGCGCATGAGCACCGCGGAGCAACCAGCGCGCACTTCCCGGCCGGCAGCCCGTCGGCTGCAGGAGAGCGGGCTGCTGGTGGTGATTTTTGTGCTGGGCGTGGTGCTGACGATTTTTGGAGGGCGAGTGAATGTGCCACTGTTCGAAACCAATGCGGCTGGCGAACGGCAACGGGTCTTTCGCACCAATGCGGCCGGGGAGAAAGAACCGGTGGTGGTGGAGAAGAGCAAGTTTCTGAACGCGCAAAATCTGGCGCAACTAGCCAAGGATACGAGTTTCATCGCCATCATGGCGGTGGGAGCGACGTTCGTGATTATATCGGGAGGGATCGACCTTTCCGTAGGTTCGATCTACGCGCTCTGCGCGGTTTTGGCGGGGCTGGTATTCAATCGCTATGGCCCGGATGGACCGGGAAGCACTGTGTCGCCATGGATGAGCGTGCCGCTGGGAATGCTCACGTGCGTAGGCCTGGCGTGCGTCTGCGGGTTGCTCAACGGCGGTATGATTGTGGCGCTTCGAGTGCATCCTTTCATCATCACGCTCGGCACGATGGCCATTTTTCGAGGTCTGGCGTTTGTGATTACCAAAGGACAATCCATCGGCGGATTCCCGCAGTCTTTTCGGGATTTGGTAAGGTTCGAAGTGGGGGAAGGTCTGAGCCTGATCCCGCTGGGTGTGATGGTAGTGGTGGCAATCATTGGCGCGCTTTATTTAAGCAGGCAGACGGCAGGACGCCGGGTTTATGCGATTGGCGGAAATGAGCTGGCGAGCCGCTACAGTGGGATCCGCGTGGAACGTGTGAAGCTGAGCGTTTATATCTTTTCTGGTTTAACGGCGGGGATCGCGGCGCTGCTATCGCTGGGTTATTACGGCGGGGCAACGTCGGGAGACGGACAAGGGTATGAACTGAACGTTATAGCGGCAGCGGTGGTGGGAGGGGCAAGCTTGTCCGGCGGCAAAGGCTCGGCCGTGGGCGCCTTACTTGGAGCGCTGGTAATTCAAATGATTAGCAGTGGGATTGTGATTCTGGGCATCGATCAGAATTACAGCCAAATCATCATTGGCAGCGTGGTGATTGTGGCGGTGTTGCTCGACCAAATGAATAACTGGATCGCGCGACGCCGACTGGCCACAGCGCGTTGACCGCGGTCACCGGGCGGTTTTGGCTTTAGCCTTTTCAAGATCCAGCACGAAAATGCCGTGGCCGACGCCGGCGGCTTCACGAGCTTTGGCCATTTGGAAGGCCACAAATTTTCCATCGTCACTCACGACGGGATTGGACGCTTTGTAGCCGGGCGAGTCGCTGAAGTAAGTCAACCGCTCCACGTATTGGCCACTGCCGTCCAGCTTCAGTTTCCAGAGATCCACATGACCTGGGCCCTGAAGATTTTGCTTATCGCACTCGACAAGCGTGTATTCGCCATCCGGATAAATCCCTTCGGGCTCGTCATACTGGCCGGGCGAATTGGAATAATTGGTTACTTTTTTGGTGACAAGATTAATGCCGCAGACATCGGTGCCCTGATAGCCATACGCACTGAACGTGAGCTCTTTCTCGTCGGGTGGACGAAAATTCTGAGTCTCCATCGTGCATTTAAAAGGCAAATCACGGCTGTCGATAATTAGCTGCTGGTTGGCAAAACGAGGATTGCCGTTATCGAAAATGATGTCGGCCTCCTGCATTCGGGAACTGCCGGCGGCCATTTCATCGGGATACTCTACGGCGACGTGGGTCCAGGCGAGGTGCATGCGTTTACGGGAAACGGCCGGGCCTTCGCTGCATTTCGTTCCCAGCGGACGGGCGGGTTTGCTGAGGGATTTATCGAGCACATAAAGAAAACATTGCGCGCGAGCTTCGCCGATTTTTTTTACGTCGAAAGTTTCTGGGCCGGAAAGGAGAATGTCGCCATTGGCCAGGTAAAGGGCGCGGGTATAGCCGTGATGCGGATAATGCTGGGTGAGGTTGCGGATTTTTTTTGTTTTCAAGTCCAGTTCCATGGCATCGCCAAAGGTTTTCGTGAGAAACAAAATGCGAGAGCCATCGTGGGACCAATCGGCACGTTCGCCGAAAGTCGTGACCTGAACGATGTGCGGCGGCAGATGGTCCGCCGGGTTTTCGCCTTCGGGGGACTCCGCGCCCCGGGAAGCTCCGCTAAACGAGAGGATTGCCGGGATAAGGACGAGAGAGAATTTGGCGGAAAAGGAACGGCATCGATTCATATGCTTGCCTTTGAGTGGTGTTATCGAGGGCAAGGTAGCGCATTGCGGCCCGGGAGAAAACAAAACTCGGCGGACGGGGGCTATTTCCGATTCGCGGGTTACAGGAATGACCCTAAGATGTAAGCACCTATTAAAACGATGTATCGGGTCAGCAAACTCAATAATGGAATTACGGTAGCGACGAGTGAGATGCCGCACATGACCAGCGTGAGCCTGGGCATATGGATTGGCGTGGGGTCGCGCTATGAATCAGCCGAGTTAAATGGCGTCTGCCATTTCATTGAGCATCTGCTGTTCAAAGGGACCAAAAAACGTTCGGCGAAAGAAATCTCGGAAGCCGTAGAGGGGATTGGCGGGTCACTGAACGCTTTCACGAGCGAGGAAAACACGTGTTTTCATTGCCGGGCGGCGCATGGACAGTTTGAGCATCTCCTCGAGGTGCTGGTGGATATGCTGGCGAACTCGGTGTTTGCGCCGGTGGAAATCGATAAAGAGCGGGAAGTCATCAAGGAAGAAATCGCGATGTACCTGGATGAACCGCAACACCAGGTTCAGGAACAGCTCAACTCCACGATTTGGCCAGAGCAAGCATTGGGCCGACCGATCACCGGCACTCCACAAAGCCTGGATAAGCTGGGGCGAAACGAGTTGCTCAGTTACCTGCGGCGGCACTACCTGGCTGGTCACGTAGTCGTTACGGCTGCCGGGAAAATTCGACATGAGCAGGTTTTGGCGGGAGTGAACCGGTATGCTTCCAGGTTTCAGCCGGGTGAGCGTCCGACATTGCCGGCGGCTTGGAATCGACAAACCGCACCGGTGGTTTCGTTGTTCACAAAGAAAACGGAACAGACTCAACTGGCCCTGGGTATTCGCACCTGCTCGCGGCACGACGAACGCCGCTATGCGTTGCGCCTGCTGAATACTATCCTGGGTGAGAACATGAGTTCGCGGTTGTTTCAAGTTATTCGGGAGGATCACGGGTTGGCGTATTCGATTTATAGCCAGCCCAGCTTTTTTGCGGACGTGGGCGACCTGGTGATTTCGGCCGGTCTGGACACCGAGAATCTGCCGAAGACGCTGAAATTAATCATGCGCGAGCTGAAGCGCTTGACCGAAAAACCACCTGCCAAGGCAGAGCTTCGCCGGGTCTGTGATTATGTGACAGGACAAATAGATTTGGGACTCGAAGGCACGGAAAGCCAGATGAATTGGATGGGCGAACAATTGCTGGCCTATGGCACGGTCATTAGCCCCGAGGTGATCAAAAGTCGATTGCGCAAAGTGACGCCAGGGAACATTCAAGCCGCAGCCCGGGATTTTTTTCGGCCGAACTCCCTCAATCTTTCGCTCGTAAGCCCATTGCGAAGCAGCAAAGAAATAAGTGGTTTGCTGAAGATTTAGCGCAGTTTCCTCGGAGTTTATTTCCTGGCGATGACGATCAAATCAGTGGTCTTTTTGGGTGCGGCGCTCGGGCTTGGTATCCGGTGGTTTTTGACGATGCTGAAACCAGATTCAAGGAGCAACGGCAGCAGGTCATCCTCAGCGTAATAATTTATGTAGAGCTGATCGCCAGTGCTGCAGGTTTCGAAACCGGACTCGGCACGGCTGCCCAATATGGTGCTGAGATAGAATATTCCATTGGGTTCTAAAATTTGGCTCGCTTGGCCGATGAAGGCTGCTGCTTCCTCATGCGAGAGGTAAGGCAGACCGAAAGCACAGATGAGACCATTGAGGTGCAGATTTAAAGGGGACAGGTCCCGACAGTCGTGCACGGCAAATCGAGCCACGGGAACGGCATTGCGGGCGAGCTCGATCATGTGAGGGGCAAGATCAATTCCGAGCAGGTCGAGGTCTGGCCTTTGCGCCAAGAGGAAGCGGGCGACATTACCTGGGCCACAGGCGGCATCCAACACCCGCGCCCGACCAGGTGGAAGCAACTCACAAAATTCGCGGTAAGTATGATCGTACGTGGTCAGCTCCATATATTTATCGCGATACATATCCGCGAATTTGTCAAAAATAACGGCTGACAATGCTGAATGATCCATAATGCTAATGACGAGTGGCGTACGGCCTCAGCGCTTCAGGGTCAAGGGCATTTGCATGCACGAAAAGACAAGTGAGTCGATACTCACGCTGCCGGTTTAAACAGTAGAATGTGGTTCATTGACCCCAACCGGAGGCCGGGATACGTTCGCGCTTTGGCCATGCGCCCGGCGATACAAGAAATCAATAGCTCACATAATCCCGAGACTCTCATCGACCGGTTGGGAGAGCATTGCGGAGCTGTCTTGTTGCGCAGTGCGCCCAGTGATGATGCACAAGCGCGATACTCATTTGTCGCGGCGCGTCCGTTCCTGGTTTTTCGCTCTTCGGGGTCGCGCTGCGAGATTAGTCAGCCGCAGAATGTCCCGGCAATTAGCGAAACGGCGACTCAGTTTTTGTCCGGGGTGCAATACGGAAACCCGTGGCAATTGCTGGACAGTTTGATGGCTCGTTACGAGTTGCTGGAGGAACTGGATCTGCCCTTCCCTTTGGGTGGCTGCTTTGGATTCTGGGGATATGATCTTAAAAACTTTGTAGAACCCAAACTCCCGCGCCGGGCGATTAACGATTTGGAATTACCAGATTGCCATGTGGGCTTTTATGACAGTTTAGTGGTTTTTGATCATCGCCTTGGCAAAAAATGGATTGTTTCCACCGGCATCACGGCCGACGGCTCTCGAAGCGAGCGGCAACTGCAAGGGCAACTTGAATACTGGCGCACCCAACTGAGTACCGAGCCGGGCGTGCTGCAGCACAGACATCGACTCGGGAAAGCGAAGGTGCGAGCCAACTTTACTCGCTCGGAATTTATTGCACGGGTAAAAATTGCGCAGGATTACATCAGAGCCGGGGATATTTATCAGGTGAATGTGGCGCAGCGGCTGGCAGCCGAGGTTGCGGGTTCTGGCTGGGAATTATTTCAGTCCCTGAGCCAGGTTTCTCCGGCGCCGTTCTCCGCGTACGTGGATTGCGGGGATTTTCAACTGGCTTCATCGTCGCCGGAATTATTCTTGCGACTCAGCGGATCACAAATTCGCACGCGGCCAATTAAGGGGACGAGGCCGCGATCGGCGGACGCCAACCGGGACGCGCAATTGACTTACGAACTGCAAACGAGTTCGAAGGAAATGGCCGAGTTGGTGATGATTACAGATTTGCTGAGAAATGATCTAGGCAAAGTCTGCGACTTCGGTTCAGTGCAGGTTCCCGAACTGGTGCGCCTGGAGAGATACGCGCAGGTGCAGCATTTGGTCTCAACGATTGAAGGGCGGCTGCGTCCGGAAGTCACGCATTTCGCGGCTTTTGCGTCCTGTTTTCCTGGCGGGAGTATTACCGGGGCACCGAAGTTTCGGGCCATGGCCATTATTGACGAACTGGAACCGATTGCGCGCGGGCCCTATACGGGAGCGCTGGGTTATTTGGGATTTAACCGCGAAAGCCAGCTCAGCATTATCATCCGCACGGCGATTCAAAAGGGGAGTGAAGCTTACTTCAACGTGGGCGCCGGGATTGTGGCGGACTCATCGCCGGAAGCGGAATATGAGGAAACGCTGGCCAAAGCACAGGGATTTTTCGAGGCGTTGCAGCTCGAGTCCACGGTGCTGACGGGAGCGGGGCATAGCCGCCAGGACGTGGAACGAAGAGCTTTATGAGCAACGTCTTCCTGAATGGAAAAATCGTGCCGGAAGACGAGGCGGTGATTTCGGTGTTCGATCGCGGGTTTTTATACGGCGACGGGTTATTCGAAACCATTTATGTAAGCCAAGGAAACCCTTTTCGTTGGAAAGCACATATGGAGCGGTTTCGTCATGGGCAACAGTTAATGAATTTGAAGTGCCCCTATTCCGCAGAGGAACTGCTGGGGTTTGTCGAAACGTTGATTAAGCAGAACCAGATGACCGAGGCTTTACTGCGGCTAACGGTTTCTCGCGGGAAAGGACCGCGCGGTTACTCGCCGGCGGGAGCGAATGAACCCACGGTCGTCATTTCACTGCATCCCGCCCCGGTAATCGAGGGAAACGGGCCACCGGAGTGGAAATTAGTCACTTCACCGTTTCAGCTGCCGGCCAATGAGCCCCTGGCCTCCTTCAAGAGTTGCAATAAGCTTCCGCAGATATTGGCACGGGCCGCGGCAGATGCGGAGGGCGCGCAGGAGGCGTTATTGTTGAACACCGATAACGCAATTGTTGAAGGCGCGAGCAGCAATTTATTTTGGGTCCAGAACGGAGTCCTTTGCACACCGCCGCTAGTGAGCGGCATTTTGCCCGGTGTTACGAGGGCGGTGATTATGGAATTAGCCGATAAGCTCGGATTGGCTTTTCGAGAGAGCAGCATTCAAAAAGCAGAGCTCGGAAAAATGGAGGGCGTGTTTGTTTCGCTTAGCACTGTCGGAATTGCCGCCGGAATATCGCTGGATGGAGAAGCGTTGCCACGCTGTGACTTAACGGGCAAATTATACCAGGCTTACTGGGCGTTGGTGGCCTCGGAATCCTCGAAAATACAGCTTGATTCAGAGACCTCACCCACCTATATTGCGCGCTCTTTTTGAAAGTGAACTAAGCTATGCGTCGACCCAAAGGCATTAAGACAAAGAAATCCGCTGCCAAGCGGTTTAAGATTACCGCGAATGGCAAGGTGCTGCGGTCGAAGGCAGGCAAACGACATTTGCTGCAGGGCAAAAGCGCGAAAAGACGCCGCGGATTGGGTGGCACCACCACCGTGCATCCCACGGATGAATATCGAATTAAGCAAAGCATGCCTTTCACCCGCTAGGCATTTTAGAATTTATTGATTTATGCGAGTTACTAACGCACCAGCTTCACGCAAACGCCGCACAAGGATGATCCGGGCGGCCAAAGGCTTCCGGATGCGCCGGTCCAAACTGTATCGGTACGCTTCCGATGCCGTGGACCACGGCCGGCAGTATGCTTATCGGGATCGCCGGACCAAGAAACGCAATTTTCGCCAACTCTGGCAGGTGCGTATCAATGCGGCGGCCCGTGCAGCGGGAATCACTTACAGCCGTTTCATGGAAGGTTTGAAAGCCGCGAAAGTGGCGCTGGACCGCAAAGTTTTAGCGGACCTTGCCGCGACGGACACGGCCGCGTTTAGTGAGTTGGTCAAAATCGCCCAGGAGGCGCTCAAGGGTAAGACGGCCAGTTTGAGCGCCGCCAAGTAAGAAAGACCTTTTCCGGTTTTAATTGGGCGACCTTCAAGGCCGCCCTTTTTTATTGTTGTCGGGAAGTCCTCCTCTAATCTCTATCCGCTTTGGAAATATGCTCGACCAGATTGAGAGTTTGAAGCAGGCGGCGCTGGCCGATTTGCGGGGTGCGCAGGATTTGGCTGCGCTGGAGCAGGCACGAGTCAATCACCTGGGTTCCAATGGACAATTCACCGGGTTGATGAAAAAACTGGGGTCACTCTCGAAAGAGGAACGCCCCGCGGCGGGCAAAGCCATCAACCTTGCGAAAAATGAATTGGAAGAAGCACTGACCACGCGGCGAGGTGAGCTGGAGCTAAAAGCAGCGCTGCCCAAGGAGCCGACGGATTTCACGCTGCCCGGACGCCGACGCACGTTAGGAAAACTTCATCCGCTAACGCAAGTTACGGAGGATATTGTTCGGAGTTTTCGGAAGATTGGCTTCGCAGTCGCCGACGGGCCGGAGATTGAAGATGATTATCATTGTTTCGACGCGCTGAACACGCCCGCTGATCATCCTGCTCGCGATACTCAGGACACGTTTTACGTGGCACAAACCGCGGAAGCGGCGAGCCGCCCCTGGCTTCTGCGGACGCATACTTCTTCGGTGCAGATTCGCGTGATGGAGAAGCAGCAGCCGCCAATACGCATTATTGTCCCAGGGCGGGTTTATCGGCGTGACAATGCGGATGCAACGCATAACCCGACATTCCAGCAGGTGGAGGGGTTATACGTTGATCGCGGGGTTACCATTGGGGATTTAAAGGGGACGGTTGATTTTGTTTTTAAAGAACTAATGGGTGCGGAAACACGCATTCGTTTTCGACCGCATTACTTCAGTTATACTGAGCCGAGTTTCGAAATTGATTTCAGCAGTCCACTCACGCGGAAGATGGGGAAAGAATGGCTGGAGATTGCCGGGTGCGGCATGGTTCATCCGCAGGTGTTTGAAAATGTGGGCTACGATCCGGAAACGTGGTCAGGTTGGGCATTTGGCTTTGGCATCGAACGCATCGCGATGATTCGTTACGGGATAAATGACATTCGTTTATTTTACGAGAACGACGTTCGGTTCCTGAAACAGTTTTGAAATGAAGGTCACACTAAACTGGCTGAAGCAGTACGTTGATTTCGCGTGGTCGCCCGAGGAACTCTCGGAGCGGCTGACGATGCTGGGCGTGGAAGTGGAAAAGGTTCAGAAGGTCGCCGGTGAGTTCGAAGGCATCGTGGTGGCACAGGTGCTCACGCGCGACAAGCATCCGAATGCAGACAAGCTCTCGCTATGCCGGGTAAATGATGGGCAGGGCGAACGGCAAATTGTTTGCGGCGCGCAAAACTTCAAAGCCGGCGACAAAGTTCCGCTGATTTTACCCGGGCAGACATTGCCGGCGAAACCCGGTGAGCAACCGCTCACGATCAAAGTGGGGAAAATTCGCGGAGTGGAATCGCAGGGGATGCTTTGCTCGCCGCAGGAACTGGGATTGCCCGATCAGGTGGACGGCCTGCTGATACTTAGAGAAGATGCGAAGGTGGGCCAGTCGTTTTCAGAATATCTGGGACGCACTTCGGGAGATGTTATTTACGATTTAGAAGTGACGCCGAACCGTCCGGACTTGAACAGTGTTATCGGAATTGCCCGGGAAATTAGCGCGATAACGGGGAACAGTTTGCGGCTGCCGCCGGTTTCGAAGAAAGGTGATGCGGGAGCACAGGATTTGGAAATTAATAAGCTCGTTTCCGTGAAACTTGAGGACGCTGAGCTTTGCCCTCGGTATACAGCGCGAGTGGTTCGGAATGTGAAAATCGGACCGAGCCCGGCCTGGCTGAAAAGCGCGGTGGAAAAAGTGGGGATCCGGAGCATCAGCAACGTGGTGGATGTGACGAACTACGTGATGCTCGAAACGGGCCAACCGCTGCATGCGTTTGATTATCGCCTTTTGACGGCGAAATCTGGCGCGACGACACCAGAAATTTTGGTGAGACGAGCTGCGGACGGGGAGAAATTCACCACCCTGGATGGACAGGAACGCCAACTCACGAGCCAGATGTTGCTGATTGCGGACGAAACGAAGCCGGTGGCTTTGGCTGGAGTAATGGGAGGGAAAAACAGCGAGATTCAAAACAGCACGACCGAGGTGTTGATTGAAAGCGCTTATTTCAATCCGCAAAGCATCCGAGCAACATCCAAAAAACTGGGTTTAAGGACGGAATCCTCTTATCGCTTTGAGCGGGGCGGCGATGTGGAAATCTGCGATTGGGCGAGCCGACGCGCTGCCTTTCTCATTTTGGAAACAGCGGGAGGGGAATTAGTGGAGGGCGTGGTGGATGCGTATCCCAAGCCGTATGAACCGCGCCAAATTCCGTTGCGCCATACGCAAACCAACGCGCTAATGGGAATTGAGCTGGCTTTGGAAACACAGGTTAACTTTCTTCAGCGGCTTTGCCTGGAAGTCGTAACTCCCGCCGGAATTGCTCCAATGACCGGTATGCGCCTGCCGCATACGACCGTGTTTCGGATTCCTGCTTTCCGAGTCGATTTGAAGCGCGAGATCGATTTGGTTGAAGAAGTGGTGCGACTTTACGGAGTCGACAAGGTGCCCGCAACAGCTCCGCGCGGAGCGGTAGGCACCAACGCTTACGATCAAGTGCACGATGAGATTGCTGAAGCGCGAAGAATTTTAACTGGCCTCGGACTCTTTGAGGCTCAAGGGCAAACTTTGATATCGGACGCTGTCGCGAAGCTGGTCGTCAAAGACAGTTTGGTTGCGCTCGAAAATCCGTTAAGCAGCGACATGAATGTTCTGCGCCCGAGCCTTCTACCCGGTTTGCTGGACTCACTGCGTCACAATGTTAATCATCGAATTACGGACGTTGCCTTGTATGAAATCGGCCGGGTATTTCTGGCAGGCAAAAATTCTGGACAGGCACCCGTTGAAGAACGTCGCCTGGCGCTGGCGTTGACGGGGCTTCGTCAGCCTAATTTTTGGAGCGGTGACGGACGCGAAGATAAATTTGATGTCTATGATCTAAAAGGATTGCTGGAAGAGTTTCTGGCTCAGTTTGGTATGCGCGGCATCAGTTGGAGCCAACGGGAAGGCGGGGGCTCCCTCTTTCTGGAATCGGGAACGGTCCAGTTGGGCAAATTTCAAATCGGCGAGTTCGGCATTCTGCTTCCGGCCTTGGCCAGGACTTATGATTTGCGGGAACAGGTTTTATTGGCAGAGTTAAATTTCGAGCAATTGCTTTCGAAGCGAAATCCAGCGAAGAACTTTAAAGCACTTCCGACCTTGCCTTCAGTAAGGCGCGACGTGGCCATGGTGGTTCCGGACGCAACGTCTCACGAAGCAATTCTGCAGGTGGTGCGCCAGGCTAAACCTGCCAATCTGGAAACGGTTGAATTGTTTGATGTGTTTCGAGGAAAGCACGTCCCCGCAGGCCAGAAGAGCATGGCGTATGCTTTCACTTACCGCAGCCCGGAGCGAAGTTTAACGGATGCGGAAGTAAACAGCGCTCACGAAAAAGTGGTGGCAAAACTCAAAGACACTCTCGGCGCCAGCGTGCGGGAGTAAGTAAGCGGGTTCGGCGTCTTCAGCCGGCAACTTTGTTTTTGGCGTTTTCCAGCAATTCCCTCGCCTTGCGAACATAGCGGCGCGCCCAGGCAAATTCAGAAGCAAGAATCGTTAAGCCGAGTGGAATCACCACCACCGCGGGACCAGGCAATACCAACATGGCGATGCCGATGAGCACAATGGTCCCGCCGATAACCGCTACCAGGGTGCGCCGGACGTTTGGAGAAAGTTCATCCCAGTGAATGACGCCCTTGAACTTCCTCCAATAATTCTTGAAAGACTCCTTGTTCATTCCAAGATAACATCCTCCAATTTCAGAGACCCGCAAGGGGTGCCATGGCTATGCTGAGTTGGAGTGGAGGCGAAGATAAATATCCAAATTCCGGGTGGCATCCGTAACAGGAATCGATAAACTTGAGACATGAAAGAATCCCTCACCCGGCGTTCAGCCTTAAGTAAATTAGCAGGCGGCGCGGCTGTGCTGGCTGCCGCTTCAAGTTTAACGGAACGAATCAAAGCAGCGGATAACGCGGTATCGAAATTAAAGAATCACGTTAACCATTCTGTCTGCAAATGGTGCTATAACGACATCCCCCTAAAGGAATTTTGCAAGGCGTCGAAGGAGATAGGTCTGCAGTCGGTTGAACTTCTGGAGACCAAAGATTTTGCGACTTTGAAGGAACACGATTTGGTTTGCGCCATGGTGAGCGGAGTGCCGGGAGGGATCACTAAAGGACTAAACCGCAAAGAACATCATGATGGAATCGTAAAGTTCTTCGAACAAACCACGCCCATTGTTGCGGAGCATGGTTATCCCAATATCATTTGTTTTTCTGGAAATCGCGAAGGCATGAGTGATGAAGAAGGCTTGGAGAATTGCGCGATTGGACTAAAGCGAATTGCGCCGATTGCGGAGAAACATAAAGTCACCGTTTGTATGGAGTTGCTGAACAGCAAAGTGAACCATCCGGACTATATGTGCGATTTGAGCAAATGGGGTGTGGAACTCGTGAGGAAGGTCGGTTCGGAACGATTCAAGCTCCTCTATGATATTTATCATATGCAGATTATGGAAGGCGACTTATGCGCCACCATCCGCAAGAACCATCAGTATTATGGTCATTACCACACCGGCGGCGTTCCCGGCAGAAATGAGATCGATGATTCACAGGAAATCAATTATCCGATTGTGATGAAGACGATTTTAGACACCGGCTTCAAAGGCTTTGTGGCTCAGGAATTCATTCCAAAGCGCTCCGATAAGATCGCTTCTCTCAAACAAGGAGTCACAATTTGTGATGTCTAGAGACGGACTGGTCGAGCGTTAGCCTCAGTCCGCCCTCCGGACTCGCGGCGGCGGCCTCTGACCGCGATGAGCTTTTGTGTTCGGCTTAGGCGGGCGCTTCCCTTTGAAGCCATTTAGTATAAAACGCACCACTTTTTGGGCACGTGCTTCCGTCTCTTCGTTCAGAGTAGTCGGAATGAGGAAAGGATGCAAAAAGAGGGAAGTGCCGTCCTTTAGCGCGGTGGCGGCATCATGGCTGTCGACTGGCAGGAATTCGCCCAGGGCAGTGCCCTCCTCAACCAGGCGTTTGAAAACGAGATATATTTTTTGGCGCCGGCGGGCCGCCGCATCCGGACGAATCTCGACGATGCGACGATATGTTTCGAACACTTCAGCATCTTCCAGGAGCTTTTGCTTTCGCTTGCGGTGCAACTCTACGACAATCGCTTCGATGCGTTCGGCAGCCGGAATGTGCCGGGCCGCTACGTCCTCGACAAATGCCTCCAACTTGTTGAGCCATTCGTCGATGATCGCATCCAGAATATCGCTTTTGTTGCGAAAAAACCGGTAAATATTCGCATGGGACATGTCCAGCGCGCGGGCGATATCGATAACCGTCAGCTTGTCGTTTCCGTATTTGCGCAGCAACGTTTTCGTCGTGGCGATAATGAGCTCGCGAGTGGATTCCAGGTCGGTGCCAGGCACATGAACTATTTATTTCACGTTGGCACGTTTGACAAGGCGATTGTGAACAGCTTACATTTTTTGAAACTTGTCAGGGTATAGCAGCGTCTAAGGCAATATTATGGTGACTACAAACGAGCCGGGGCATGAGCGACCGGCACCGTCCGGTGCCAGGCCTCCAGAGCCTCGCGGGGAGGCTAAAGGGTTTCCCTGGTTAATGTTGCTGATAGTCCTTGTCGCGCTCGTCGGCATCGGCTTTCTCGTGGTTAAACGGAGGAGCCAGTCTGCTGCTGCCACCAAAGGCCCGGGAAGAGGGGGAGCCTCCACTAATGCCGTTCCGGTCCTCATGGGCACCGTTGAACAAAAGGATGTTCCCATTTTCCTGGATGGACTGGGTACCGTTCAGGCCTTCAACACCGTCACCGTGCGCACCCGGGTCGATGGCCAATTGAGAAAGTTGTCCTTCAAAGATGGACAGGATGTCCGTGCGGGAGATTTGTTGGCGGAAATTGATCCGGCCCCATTCGAAGCGCAAGTTGGGCAAGCCGAAGCGAAGCAGGCACAGGACCAGGCGCAACTTGCCAATGCCTTGCTGGAGCTACGGCGCAATGGCGAACTATTGACCAACCGGATTGTCGCCCAGGATGTCTATGATACCCAAAAGTCGGTGGTTGCTCAGTTGGAGGCTGCGGTTAAAGCCGATAAGGCAGCGGTCGACAGTGCCCGCGTGCAACTCAATTATACCAAAATAACGGCGCCAATTGATGGACGAACCGGAATCCGAATGGTGGATGAAGGAAACATTGTTCTATCCGGACAATCCTCCAATGGCATTGTGGTAGTGACCCAACTAAAACCAATTTCGGTGGTGTTCACCTTACCGGAACAGGCTCTCCGACAAGTTCAGGGACAAAACTCAGCAGGTGAAATGACTGTTCTGGCGGTGGATCGGGATAACAAAACGATTTTGGATGAAGGGAAGCTTACTGTCATCGATAACCAAATCGATACTTCTACCGGGACTATTCGAATGAAAGCGACCATGCCAAACGCAAAGCTCCTGCTTTGGCCTGGACAGTTCGTCAATGCCCGCCTGCTCCTCGAAACGCGGAACAATGGGATTGTCGTGCCTTCATCGGTAGTGCAAAGGGGACCCGAAGGTCCTTATGCGTTCGTGGTTGCGGACGACATGACCGTTAAGATGCAGTCCATTAAAGTTGCTCAGATAGAACAAGAGCAGGCGCTTATTGAATCCGGGCTATCACCTGGGCAAAGGGTCGTGGTGGACGGTCAGTTCAAACTACAGCCGGGTTCAAAGGTCAAACCTGTTGGCGAAGAAGCTCCCGCGGACAATCGAACGAAGGGCTCAGGAAAGGGCGGCAAAGGTGACCGTAAAGGAAGCAGGACCTAAGGGAATTTTCTGCTTTCGGTGTGCAGTAAGTGCGCCTTTACGGAACGAAGTGGCATGAACATCTCCGAACCTTTCATAAAGCGACCGGTTGCCACGTCTCTGTTGATGGCCGGGGTAGTGCTGATGGGCTGGCTTGGGTACCACCTTTTGCCGATTTCCGCTCTACCATCGGTGGATTTCCCAACGATTCAAGTCACCGCGCAATATCCTGGAGCGAGCCCGGATGTCATGGCGTCTTCTGTAACCACTCCGCTCGAGAGGCAATTTGGGCAAATCAGCGGGTTGGGCATGATGTCTTCCATCAGTTCATTTGGGAATAGCAGCATCACGCTGCAATTCAACCTGGAGCGTGACATCGATTCCGCAGCGCAGGACGTGCAAGCGGCGATCAACGCAGCGAATGGCGTGCTGCCGCGAAGCATGCCGAACCCGCCGACTTACAGCAAAGTGAACCCGGCGGACACTCCCATCCTGACACTTGAGATTAGTTCGGATTCGTTGCCCCTGGAAAAAGTGAATGACCTCGCCGACACAGTCCTGGCGCAAAAACTCAGCGAAGTTACCGGCGTTGGCTTGGTAACGATCGAGGGCAATCAAAAGCCTGCTGTCCGCGTGCGGATCAATCCGGCAGCGATTGCCGCTCGAAACATCAGTTTTGAAGACATTCGCAATGCACTCATTCAAAATAATGTTAACGCACCTAAGGGCAACTTCGACGGTCCGCGCCAGTCATTCGCTATCGGTGCGAATGATCAGATCTTTTCAGCCAGCGAGTACGCCGAACTGATCATTGCGTATAAAAACGGGGTTCCCGTCCACCTGCGCGACATTGGTGAGGTCGTGGATAATGTTGAAAATATCCGATTGGCCGGGTGGGTGGGCAACAAACCCGCAGTCATCTTAGACATCCAACGGCAACCGGGCGCGAATATTATCGAGACAGCCGACCGCGTGAAGGCATTGTTGCCGCGGTTGCGCACCGCCCTGCCCCCTTCCGTGCAGGTCAATATTCTGACTGACCGCACGGAAACGATTCGAGCGTCCGTGCGCGATGTGCAGTTCACTTTGTTATTAACGATCGCCCTGGTCGTAATGGTGATTTTCGTTTTCCTCCGCAAGTTATGGGCCACCGTCATTCCCAGCATAGCGCTCCCCCTGGCAATCGTTGGCACCTTCGGTGTCATGCATCTGCTCGGGTTCAGCCTGGACAATTTGTCGCTTATGGCGCTGACCATCTCCACGGGGTTCGTGGTTGATGATGCCATTGTCATGATCGAAAACATCGTACGGTTTATCGAAATGGGTGAGAAGCCGTTGGAGGCATCGCTGAAAGGAGCCCGGCAAATAGGATTCACGGTAATCTCATTGAGTGTTTCCCTCATAGCAGTGTTCATCCCGCTGATTTTTATGACGGGCATAGTGGGACGCCTGTTTCGAGAGTTCGCCATCACCCTCAGCATCGCCGTCGCGGTCTCCGCGGTCGTTTCACTGACACTTACTCCGATGATGTGTGCCCGGCTATTGCGTCCAGAGCGTGAGGAGAAACATGGCCGGCTCTATCACCTCACCGAGCGCTTTTTTGAAGGAATGTTGCATGCCTACGAGCGCGGTTTGATTTGGGTCCTGCGCCACCAGCCATTCACGCTCTTGATTGCCTTTGCTACTTTGGTGGGGACTATTTGGCTTTACTACCTCATTCCGAAAGGGCTGCTGCCCCAACAGGATACTGGAGTAATCATGGGGGTTACCGATGCCGCTCAATCCTCTTCGTTCAAAGCGATGGTGGGCCGGCAGCGCGAAATCATGGAAATAGTCATGAAAGACCGTGACGTGGCGAGCGTCGCCTCTTTTGTGGGTGCCGGCACGGTGAACTCCACTATGAACGCAGGGCGTCTGTATATTAGTCTGAAGCCGCGGGAAAAGCGTATGGCCAGCGCTACTGAAATTATCGAACGTTTGCGCGATGCCACCCGCGACGTGCAGGGGATTTCGCTGTTCATGCAAGCCGTTCAGGACGTCCAAATCGAGAGCCGGGTCAGCCGCACCCAATACCAATATACGCTCCAGGATGCCGACGAAACGGAACTGGCCGAGTGGTCCACACGCCTGTTGAATCGACTTCGTGAAACGCCGGAACTTGCTGACGTCGCGAGCGACCAGCAACTTGGCGGGCTCCAGGTGCATATCGATGTAGATAGGGAACAGGCAGCGCGCTTGAATGTGCAGACCCAGGCTATCGATGACACCCTTTATGACGCCTTTGGGCAAAGACAGATCTCAACCATTTTCACTCAACTCAATCAGTATCGCGTCGTACTCGAATCGCTGCCTCATTTTCAAACCTCTCCCGAGTCGTTGACCCAACTCTATGTAAAATCAACGACTGGACAGATGGTACCTCTGAGCGCGTTTGCAAAAGTGAAGATGGGTAACGTGCCGTTGACCATTTTACATGAAGGTCAGTTTCCCGCCGTAACACTTTCGTTTAACTTATCGCCCGGTAGCTCTTTGGGAGCGGCCGTGGCCGCCATACAGCGGGCCGAAAAGGAGATCGGGTTGCCCGAGACGGTTTCTCCCACGTTCTCGGGAAGCGCGGCGGAGTTTCGAAGCTCCCTGCAAAGCGAGCCCTTCCTGATAGTGGCTGCCATTGTCGTAATCTACATCGTGCTTGGCGTCCTCTACGAAAGCTACATACACCCGATTACAATTCTCTCTTCTCTGCCCTCTGCAGGAGTGGGCGCGTTACTGGCCTTAATGGTTTGCGGGTACGATTTATCCCTTATTGCGCTCATCGGAATTATTCTGCTCATCGGAATCGTAAAAAAGAATGCGATCATGATGATCGACTTTGCACTGGAAGCAGAGCGAGAGGAAAAACTTCCGCCTGAGCAATCGATTTACAAAGCGTGTTTGTTGCGCTTTCGCCCAATCATGATGACCACGATGGCCGCTCTGCTTGGGGCGCTGCCGCTCGCCCTGGAACATGGTACGGGCTCGGAGCTAAGAAAGCCGCTGGGTATTTCAATTGTCGGTGGTCTGCTGCTATCCCAATTCCTCACGCTTTATACGACTCCGGTGATCTACCTTTATCTGGATCGCTTGGGCCAGCGCGTCAGAGGATGGCGGCGAGCGCGCACTCCCGGAGGCGAGGCGTTAATCCCCGCTATGCCGAACGAACCCGCACGATAATATGAGCCTCTCTGCTCCTTTTATTAAGCGTCCGGTAGGCACCTCATTGCTTGCGATGGGATTGTTTTTGGTGGGAGTTGCGGCTTATAAGAACATGCCCGTGGCGCCGATTCCACGCGTGGACTTTCCCATCATCAACGTCTCCGCCTCTTTGCCCGGGGCAGATCCCGCAACCGTCGCTGCCTCCGTAGCCGCGCCTCTGGAACGACGTTTGGGTCAAATCGCCGGAGTTTCTGAAATGACCTCGGTTAGCACGTTGGGAGGCACTTCCATCACCTTGCAGTTTGATTTAAATCGAACGGTGGAACGAGCGGCTCGAGACGTGCAGGCTGCGATTAATGCTGCCAGGAGTGACCTGCCCATTAATCTTCCCGGACCACCCACCTATCACAAGGTGAATCCCGCCGACTCACCGATTATGATTCTGGCCATGAGCTCAGAAACAATGCCGTCGACGAGAGTTTACGAGCTTGCGGATGAAATCGTTGGTCAAAAATTAAGCCAGGTGCGGGGCGTGAGCCAGGTCTTTGTGGGAGGTTCGGAAAAATCCGCGGTGAGGGTACAAATAAATCCTGCTGCTCTCGCCTCCAGCGGATTGAGTTTCGAGGAGGTGCGGACGTTAATAGGTCAGGTGAATGTGGATTCGCCGAAAGGAAGCCTGGATGGCGAGCGACTCGGCTACACGATCACCAGCAACGATCAATTAGCTGATCCGGAAATTTACAATTCATTAATCATTACCCAGAAGAACAATGTGCCCTTGCGGCTTAGTTCATTGGGTAGGGCCCTGGACAGTGTGGAAGATGCAAGATTGGCCGGCTGGAACGGAACCAAGCCCGCCGTCCTCCTCATCGTCTTCAAACAGCCTGACGCTAATGTCATTGAAACTGTGGATCGGATTCGTGCCGTGCTCCCAACTATTAAAAGGTGGGTCCCTCCCTCTATAAAAATTGAGCCCATCAGCGATCGCACCACGACCATCCGAGCTTCCGTCGCAGATGTCCAGTTCTCCCTGTGTTTGAGCATCGCCCTGGTGGTGATGGTCATTTTCCTGTTTTTGCGCCGATTTTGGCCAACATTCATTGCCAGCATTACCGTTCCCCTCGCTCTCGCCGGGACCGTGGCACTCATGTACCTGCTGCATTACAGCATTGATAATCTGTCCCTGATGGCGATTACGATTTCCGTGGGATTTGTTGTGGATGATGCAATCGTAGTGATTGAGAACGTCTATCGATATATTGAGGAAGGCGAGGCCTCGATGGCAGCCGCACTTAAAGGCGCGAGGCAAATTGGTTTCACTGTCATCTCGATGAGTACGTCGCTAGTCGCAGTCTTCATCCCGCTCTTGTTCATGGGTGGATTGATCGGACGCTTGTTCCATGAGTTTGCGGTAACTCTGAGCCTCGCAATTTTGGTTTCAGGGGTTATCTCGCTGACACTGACTCCAATGTTATGTTCCAGGTTTTTGAAAGGAGAGGCTTCCTATCCAAAGCCTGGGGTATTTTATCGGTTCAGTGAAGCAGTTTATAATCGATTGCTGGTCGGGTATGAAGCCGGATTGAAATGGGTGCTGCGGAATCAGGCATTTATGTTGATTGTTTCCGCGCTGACCGCGGTCGCCACGGTTGTTCTTTATGGCGAAGTGCCGAAAGGTCTTTTCCCGCAACAGGACACGGGCGTGGTGATGGGAACGACGGAAGCCTCCCAGGACATTTCTTTCGAAGCCATGGTCAAATTGCAGAAACGCGTAGCCGAAATAGTCCTGGCAGATCCCGCAGTTGCGAGCCTGGGCTCATTTATCGGAGGCGGACGTGGGGCATCGACGGTGAACAATGGTCGAATGTTCATTACGCTAAAACCATTAAGTGAGCGAAAAGTCAGCGCGGATGTATTCATTAATCGGCTGAGACGCCCCTTAAGTCAGGTAGAAGGAATTAGTCTGTTCATGGTTCCAGCGCAGGACGTGCGTGTAGGGGGAAGAATGAGTAAAGCACAATTCCAATACGCGCTGCAATCTCCCGACCTTGAGGATCTAAACCATTGGTCAACGTTGCTCGTTAACAAACTAAAACAATCGGGCTCGTTGCGGGATGTGACCAGTGATCAGCAAACGCGAGGATTGCAGGCCAATGTGGTAATTGACAGAGATGCTGCTGCGCGTCTGGGAGTTTCTCCCACTGATATTGATAACACGTTGTATGATGCCTTTGGACAAAGGCAGGTCTCAACGTTGTACAAACGGTATAATCAACATCATGTCATCCTTGAGGCAGTGCCGGAATTTCTGCTGGCGCCCAGCGCACTCCAAAAAATTTATGTGAAGTCAAAATCGGGGCAGCAGATCCCGCTCTCCACCATGGCCCGATTTGAATCAACCAATGCGACGCTCTCCGTAAACCACCAGGGTCAATTCCCTGCGATTACCTTATCTTTCAACTTACCACCAGGCGTATCCCTGGGAGAAGCCACAGAGATTATTCAAAATGCAGCGGAAGAATTAAGAATGCCTGCCAGTGTCACTGGCAGTTTCCAAGGGACAGCCCAGGTTTTTAAATCGTCCTTATCAAATCTCCCCCTGCTTCTGGCAGCAGCTCTGCTGGCGGTCTATGTTGTACTGGGGATCCTTTACGAGAGCCTCATTCACCCAATCACGATTTTATCCACTCTGCCTTCGGCCGGCTTAGGTGCTTTATTGGCCTTATTGTTGCTAAATTATGAACTATCGCTGGTGGCTTTCATTGGAATCATTTTGTTGATGGGGATTGTGAAAAAAAACGCCATTCTGATGATCGATTTCGCCCTTGATGCCGAGCGCACACAGAAGCTGTCTCCCGAACAAGCCATTTATCAGGCCTGCATCATTCGTTTCCGACCCATCATGATGACCACTATGGCAGCACTGTTGGGTGCAATGCCACTGGCGCTTGGATTCGGCACAGGCTCGGAACTACGGCGCCCGCTGGGCATAGCTGTTGTGGGAGGGCTGATTGTCTCACAAGTACTCACGCTTTACACAACCCCGGTTATCTATCTCGCTTTTGAACATCTGCGGATGAGATTTGCGCGAAAATCCGCCGTAATTCCACCTGCCGCATCTGCAGTACCTGCTACTTAAGCAACCTTTCGAAATTATTTGGCTAGATCGTTTGCGACAAAAACCCGCCGTCGACGCGAATGTCGGTCCCCGTCACGAAGCTGCTCGCTTTATCGCTCGCTAGAAACAGAGCCGCGCCAATGAGCTCTGAGGGTTTTCCAAATCGCGCCATGGGTGTATGGGCCCAAACCGACTTGGTCCGCGCCGTGGGTGAGCCGTCATCGTTGAAGAGCAGTTTGCGATTTTGCTCAGCCGGAAAAAACCCGGGAGTGATTGAATTCACCCGAACGCCTTTGGGCGCCCATTCCCGAGCAAGGAAACACGTCATATTCAATACCGCTGCCTTGCCACTGGAGTACGCCGCGACTCGAGACAAAGGCAAATGTGCGGAAACACTCGTGATGTTGATGATACTCCCCCGCCCTCTCGCAACCATGGCAGCCCCAAACTCCTGACACGGCAGCAAAGCTCCACCGATTAAATTGAGCTCGAGATTCGCGCGCCAGTCCTCCAAAGCAATCTTCTCGAACGGCAACTCGGGTGTGACCGTCACTTTGGGATCATTACCGCCCGCAGCATTAACCAGCACGGTAGCCGGACCCAAACTCTGTTCCAGCATGTCTCGAACATTCCTTAAACTCTCCCGCTTTACTGCATCGGCGCAAAAAAAGGCAGCTTTGCCGCCACTGGCCTGAATCGCTTTTGCCCGGGCCTCTCCTCGTTCAGGATTTCGGCCGATTACTGCGATGGCAGCTCCTGCCTGGGCGAGGCCTTCAGCCAGGGCGCCACCCAGCGCCCCCGTAGCTCCGATAACGACGGCTACTTCCCCCGAAAGATCAAACAGTTCCGACGGTTTCATCGCCGCAAAGTGTGAGATAAAGGACCTGGTGAGCCAAGTAGAACCTCAAACGAAAGCAATGCTGGCAGGCACCAGCATAATCGTCTAGGTTGAGGCAATGTCGATGGAACTGCCGAAACCAGAAGTCATCATTACTCATGAGAGCGACCTCGACGGCTTGGTTGCGGGAGTTTTACTCCAGCGGCTTGCCCGGAAATTACACGGATCAACGATACCGCTTGAAGCCTACCATTATAATCATTGGCGGCAGCGAGACCTCAGGGAAAAAGCCGGGTGGGTGACGGATTTCGGTTTTGAGGCCCGAATGGACAAGCGCGACTGGGTCGTCGTAGACCACCATGTCACAGAAATCCCGGCAAAAAGCGCAACCTTGATCCACAACTTGAATAAATCGGCGGGGTTGCTTTGTTACGAGCTCTGTTGCGAACAGAACCTGGGTTCAAAGGACTTGGAACGTTTGGTGCATTTGAATAACGTCGCCGACCTCTTTCTCACGGATGATGCGGACTTCGAGCTTGCAACTGATTATGCCAATCTTGTGAAAATCTATGGATTTTGGAACCTCCATACGCTCATTGAAGGTGAGATTGAAAAACTTTTGAATCACCCGTTACTGGAGGTGATGGCGGTGAAGCGTCGTGTAGAAGACCCACTCGGTCTGGCGTGGAGTCGCGCGAACGTCACCGAAATAAGTCCGACGGTGGGCTTCGTCGATACCATTATTGGTAACAATAATTTAATAGTTCATCAACTGCTGGAGGCGAAGGCTACGAAATACCCTGTTCTTTTGACTCTCTTCCGCAGGACCAATGGAGTGTTCATTGCGAGTCTTCGCAGCAGAAGCGGTGAGGCGTTAAAAACTGCGGAAAGATTGCAGGGGGGAGGACACGCAAACGCCAGTGGGGCAACAATGCCTAAATCGGTAAAAAATGTTTCCGATGCGGTCAACTACTTGCGCCAGGTTTTGAACCCTAAAAAAGAAGAGCCCTTAAACAGCCTCGATGCTTTGTTTGCGGAAGTAGAAAAGCAATAACGGCCCTGGGTCTGTCGGTAAGCCAAGCGGAAGAAGGGTGCATCTTGACACTGTCCTTAGGATAGAGGGAGTTCGGTTCCTCGACCGGCATAAACTCAAAACTATGCCAACCGTGTCATCTCATGAAACCAAACTCCAAGTCTCTGCCCGCTCTGGCCGACATCGAACGTGAAGTTGTGGCTGAAAGCCGCGAATGGGGGCGCCAGCGCCTGGAAGAACGCCTGCAAAAACTGGCCGAAGAACACGGCGAGGTTTTTCCCCCTAAAGCAACGTCGAAGCAGAAAGCTCACCCTGCGAAGCGAGTTAGGCGACCTAAGACTGGTCGTTGATTACGGGCAGCACCCGGACACAGCTCAGTGGTGTTGTCCGGTGCGAGAAGCGTGGCAGCTGACAGCTCACCAAAAGATTACGCCCGGATTTGCCGAGAAGCTCTGTTTTACAGCGACGGCCACCGGTTCTTACGAAGAGGCGGCGCAAGTGGCCAGCAAATGGGCCCAAAGCATTGATGACTCGACCATCCACGCCTTGGTGCAGCGGAGCGGAGCGCGAGCCGAAGCGCAGGCGCAGAGTCGGTATGAGCAGCCGCCAGAGGAACGGCTGCCCCAGACTAGCCCTAGCGCTTTAGGAGTGTTGATGGTGGATGGTTGCCAGCTGCGCTATCGAGGACCGGGTTGGGGCAAGCATAAAACCAAGAAAAGCCGTATAGAATGGCACGAATTGAAGCTGGGAGTGTTCTATCGGCACGAGCAGTCGGCCCAGACTCAGACCGGTCGAGGCATGCTGAGCGACAAGCTCGTGGTCAGTTGGCAGGATCAATCGGTGGAGTTAGGGCGGCGGCTCAACTGGGAAGCTTTGCGCGAAGGCCTTGGGCGTGCCCGCAACATATTGTATTTGGGCGATGGAGCTGAATGGATCTGGAACCTCAAGCAGGCTCGCTGGAACAAGGCAGTGGAGCTCCTGGATTTTTACCACGGTAGTGAACACTTATGGAGTTTGGGACGAGCTTTGCAGGGCGAAACCCAACCGCAACTCTCACAGTGGGTCCAGCCGCTGCGACACCAGCTGCGCCACGGCCGAGAACAACGTGTCTTAGGACAGATTGCTCAGCTCAAAAAACGACCCGGTGAGGCTGGTAAAGTGATTCGCCGCGAAAAGAACTACTTTCAAACGCATGCCAGCCGAGTGAACTACCAAGCAATCGCAAAACGAGGCTGGCCAATCGGCTCCGGGGCGGTTGAATCGGCATGCCGCCAGAAACAATGCCGCTTCAAGCGCTGCGGACAGTTCTGGTCAAAGCTAGGCCTTCGTAACCTCTGCGCCCTCGATGAAGCCCGACGTAACCATCACTGGGACCACCTTTGGAGCCCAAATTAAGGATAGTGTTCAGATGCACCCGCGGAAGAAGTGGCATGGATTATTGCCCTGACAGATTTCAGAAATCGTCTAAACTTTGACGCTTCATGAAACAATGGCTTTCAGATTACATCCGAGCTCAAAAAGCAGCACACGACTCGATTCCCGTTGAAGGTGTCGAAAAGCTGATTGAAACTCTGCGAACTGCTCTAAAGGAAGACCGGCAGGTCTTCGTCTTCGGAAACGGTGGTAGCGCAGCCAATGCGTCACATTTCGCCACCGATTTGGGCAAGGGCTCTTCCGATAAAATTGGCAAACGATTTCGAGTAATCTCGCTAAACGATAACCTCAGTTGGATGCTGGCTCTCGCTAATGACTATTCGTTTGAAGACGCCTTCGTTGGACAATTGCAGAACTATGGACGACCCGGTGATGTGGTGCTCGGCCTCAGTGTCAGTGGAAACTCCCCTAATTGTGTTAAGGCGCTCCAATGGGCCAACGACCACGGATTGAAAACAATCGCGTTGGTCGGGGCCAAACGAGGCAAAATGGCGGAAATCGCCCAACAGGCTATTGTCATTAACGATACGCATTATGGCCGGGTGGAGGACGCGCAAATGGGAATTTGCCATTTAGCATGCTATGCGTTTATGGAGAACCCGGCGCTCGGGAAGTAGCCATTGCCGGGCGCGGGCTTGCCGGCAGCGCTCTTGCCCTTAGATTTACCTGGGCATGGCTTTGACTGATACAATCCGCAAGAAACTAGGTGTCCTACCACATAAGCCTGGCATTTACCTGATGCGTGACCGCTTTGGTACTGTGATTTATGTGGGAAAGGCCAGGGATTTGCGCAAAAGAGTCAGCCAATATTTTCAACCATCTCGCAAACTCGGCTGGGACTTAAAATTCAAGGCTCTGGTTGAAGCCATTTACGATTTTGATTTTCACATCGTTCGTAATGAGCCCGAGGCGCTGCTGCTGGAAGGCAAACTCATTAAGGAATTTCATCCCCGTTACAATGTAAGTTTCAGGGACGATAAGCGGTTTTTACTGTTGAAGGTGAATTTGAATGATCCCATACCGCGATTCACGCTGACTCGGCTCAAGCAGGACGACGGCGCTCGCTATTTCGGTCCGTTCCCGAACTCCAGCGCTTTACGAAGCACCCTTGCTCTCGTCCGCCGTCAGTATCACTTGCGGGGTTGCCGGCCTTTGACACCCGGAGAGCGGGATTATAAACATTGCCTTTATGCCCACTTGAAATATTGCACTGCCCCCTGCATCGCAAATGTCACGAGGGAACAGTACCTCGACCAAGTACGTGCTGGTTGTGATTTCCTCGAAGGCCAATGCGAAGAAATGCAGGATCGCTTAACGGACGACATGCAAAAAGCGGCGGCTGCGCAGGAGTATGAAAAGGCGGCCGAACTCCGGGATTTATTGGCGGATTTAAATCGCACGACTCGAAAGGTGAATCGATTTGAAAGGGTTCCCTACAGTTTACCTCAGGTAGTGGATGCGGACAAAGACCTCGCAGAACTCGCTGAGGTGCTGGGACTCCCGGGTCCACCACAGCGGATTGAGGGTATCGACATTTCGAACATAAGCGGCACGTTTAAAGTTGCGTCACTCGTCAGTTTTCGAAATGGACGGCCGGACCGCTCAAACTACCGCCGGTTCAGGATCAAATCCGTGGAAGGCCAGGATGATTTTGCTTCCGTCGCGGAGGTCGTCCGCCGCCGATATTCTCGTTTGCTTAAAGAATCGCAAACCGCAGTTGCACCAGCACCTGAGGTTAACGCTGCGACTACTTCCCCCGAGTCACCTGAAACGCCCTCTCGGGGGGCAGAAACTAAAAGCAGAGATGCGCATGGAGAAGCCGTCCCGAAAGAGCTGCAAAAGATGATGGACCATGTGAGCGCCGCAGTTCGAGGCCGGCCCATCAAATCACCCAATTCAGATGCCGCTGCCGCTGATGTTCGCTCAGGTAAAGCTCCAGGCGAGCTTGTGAAGAGAAACGCCGTTGGTCTGCCTGATTTGATTTTAATCGATGGCGGCAAGGGACAATTGAGCGCAGCTTGCCAGGAACTTGAAAAATTAGGACTGCAAAAGATCCCGATCATTGGTCTCGCCAAGGAATTCGAAGAAATTTATCGGCCAGGAGAAAAGGAGCCTTTGCGATTACCGCACGACACCGGGGCTCTGAAATTACTCCAGCGACTACGCGATGAGTGTCATCGTGTTGCAAACACTTATAATGCGGAACTTCGCTTGCGAAAAATATCCGAGAGTATTCTTGATGAGTTTCCCAGCATTGGCGAGCGTCGCAAATCGGCGCTATTAAAGAAATTCGGTTCCATCCAGCGTATTCGTGCAGCGACAGTGGAGCAAATTTCCGAGGTGCCAGGTTTCGGTGGAAAGGCTGCCGCGGAACTCAAAGCATTCCTGGAAGCACGCTCTAATACTCCCATCGTGCCGCAGGAACATTAGCCGGAAGGCTCATAAAGTGCTGCAAGTGCGGAAAGGAGACGTTTGCCGCTTTCCTCCGGGGCTTTTCTGAGCTAATGCTTTCGGGGCGGTTCACAGAGGAATATTTCCTCCAACGTAATTTGATGAATATACAAGTAGCAGTCCTGTGCGATGCGGCCACGGATGAAAGCGGAAAGCTGAATCTGTTAGGCGCATTCGATACCATCTATACTCAGCAACTGCCGGCAATCCATCCGCAGTGCTCCATCGCATTGCGGGTAACCTTCTTTAACGGGGACGAAGGTCAACATAGTCTTCATTTGAATTTCGTGGATGCAGATGGTCGTTCCATCATGCCCAATCTGCCTCCAATCCCCGTCGAAGTGGCTTTGCCCGATGACATGCATTTTGGCACTCGAAACTTCATTGTTAACATTCAGCAATTGAAATTCGAAAATCCGGGGCTTTATTCAATCGATGTTTCGCTCGACGGCCGGTCACAGGCAAATATTCCACTGCTGGTCAGGCACAATCCACCTGCGCCACCCGCCTGATCGATAACTGATGCTGGAGCCGTTCAAAGCTGAGAGTGAAAAGTTGCTCCGCACCTGGATGCAACATGACGCTGGAAAGCTTGGGGAGTATCTCGTGTCAGGAGTTGAAGATCCCCGCATCAATGTTCAGAGCATTTTGACGCGGCATTTTCTGCTTCGCGCAAGGCTGGGTCAAAAATTCGAGGCGCTCATGGATGAAGAGCTTCGATTCGCGGCGGCGCTAAATTGGTTGCTACACGTCGCCGAGAAGGCTGCAGGCCCCGAAGAGTTGGAAGTTATTCGTTACGCGCTCGAGCAGGGGGCTGATAATGCGGAAGGCATTCAAATTCCCACGTTTATTTTGAAAACCTTTCAACGCCTTCCAATTGGGCTCGGACGATTATCGATTCCCAATTACGTGGCCGGCTTTCTACAAAACTTCCTTGGACCTGCAGGAGTTAAACAGGTGGTCGGCACTTTCGAACAGCTTTGGTGTCAGCAACTTTCCTCATTAAGTAGTGAATTGATTGAGTCCACGGTTCCTCGAGTGTTGGAGGTCGCATGCGGTTCGGCAAACGACTACCGCTATTTGGCTTCCTATGGCATCGGTGCTCTTTACGAGTACCAAGGCATTGATTTATGTGGGAAGAACATCACAAATGCTCGCGAATTATTTCCACACATCAACTTCATCGAGGGAAATGTTTTTGAAATTAAGACTGCCGATAAATCCTTCGATTTTTGTTTTGTCCACGATTTATTCGAACACCTTTCGTTGGAGGGGCTCGATCGCGCGGCACAGGAGGTTTGTCGCGTAACGCGCCGTGGGTTATGCCTTGGGTTTTTTCAAATGGATGAACGCAGCGAACACTTACTGCGACCCATCGATGATTATTATTGTAATTTGTTAAGCCTGAGCAAAATGGCCGACGTATTTGCGAGACATGGATTTGCCATACAGGCAATCCACATTGCGAGCTTCCTGCAGGAACAATTTGAGTGCCCTTTTTCCTATAATCCCAATGCCTACACGTTCATTCTCGCCGCTCTTCGCTAATTAATGCTTTGAGTCGCCTGGTCTGAGACTTTCCTGTCCCGGGGCACTCGACGAATGCGCTTTGCACAGTTAAGCTTACGCCGATGAGCACCGTCTCAGGAATTGATTTGCCAGATACACAAGGCCATTTTGGCCCTTACGGCGGGCGCTATGTTCCCGAAACGCTCATGCATCCGCTGCAGGAGCTGGAGCAGGAATATTTTCGCGCAAGGAATGATCCGGAGTTCCAGCGCGATTTTGACTATTATTTAAAGGAATTTTGCGGCAGACCGACTTCGCTGTACCTGGCCGAGCGGCTCACGAAAGAATTAGGCGGTGCCAGGATTTATCTTAAACGCGAGGATTTGCTTCATACGGGCGCCCACAAAATCAATAACTGCATTGGACAGGTTCTGCTCGCCAAGCGCATGGGGAAAACCCGGATCATCGCGGAAACCGGTGCCGGGCAGCATGGCGTGGCGACCGCTACGGTTTCTGCCATGTTCGGGTTTAAATGCGTTATTTATATGGGTGCAGTGGATTGTGAACGTCAGGCACTCAACGTGTATCGGATGCGAATGCTTGGCGCTGAGGTCGTCCCCGTAAAGGCCGGACAACAAACTCTTAAAGAAGCAGTAAACGAAGCCATGCGCGATTGGGTTACCAACGTACGCGCGACCCATTATATCCTGGGAACGGCGTATGGCGCTCATCCCTATCCGCTCATGGTTCGCAATTTTCAAAGGGTGATTGGGGACGAAGCCCGCCGCCAAATTCTCGATAAGGAAAAGCGGCTGCCCGATTTACTCATCGCTTGTGTGGGCGGAGGCTCCAACGCGATTGGTTTGTTTTATCCGTTCCTTGAAGATAAGTCCGTGAGGATGATTGGAGTTGAAGCCGGAGGAGAAGGAATCGAGCCCGGAAAACATGCTGCCAGGTTTCAGGGTGGTTCCTTGGGCGTCCTGCAAGGAACGCGGTCTTTTTTGCTTCAGGATGAGTTTGGACAGGTCCAGTTAACTCATAGTGTATCCGCAGGACTTGATTATGCGGCCGTCGGCCCTGAACACGCATGGCTGAGAGAAAAGGAAAGAGTACACTACACTTACGCAACCGACGCCGACGCACTTGAAGGATTCCAAAAACTGGCTCGACTGGAAGGAATTATTCCGGCGCTTGAGTCTTCACATGCCGTTGCTGAAGCCATGAAACGGGCGCCGAATATGTCCTCCGATCAAATCATGATTGTCAATTTATCCGGAAGAGGTGATAAGGACGTATCTCAAGCTGCGTCCAAATTGAACCTCCGCGCCCCGTGTAACGCACCGTGATTTGCTGATTGCCTTTTGGATTGGCCTGACGATTAAACCACGTAAGTTGTGTCAGCATGCTCGAACCTATAAATCGCCTTCTTCGTACCGCCGCCGTCTCTTTCGTCATCCTTAACCTCCTGTTTTTGGCATATCAGAGCGGAGCGCAAGAGACATCTCTCCCTTACGAGCAAAAGGTGGACCTGGTTTACGGCGAGGTTCATGGCACCGGTCTCTTGATGGATGTTTTTATTCCCAAAGGAAAATCCAATGGACTGGGGTTAATTGATGTCGTAAGCGGCGCGTATAAATCAGACCGAGGGAAGATCCGCGAACATACGATGGCCCAGCTGTACTCAATTTTTTGTGCTCGTGGCTATACTGTGTTCGCGGTCCGTCCCGGGTCACGGTCCCGTTATCTGGTCTCGGAAATGAATGAACATGTGAAAACTGCCATTCGCTATGTTCAGGCGCATGCGGCTGAATACAAGATTAACGCGGATCGGCTGGGATTAACCGGCGCTTCGGCGGGAGGACATCTGGCAACGCTCGCTGCTGTCACGAGCGATACAACCAAGGGCGTAAAAGCAGTCGCAGTTTTCTTCCCGCCAACAGATTTTCTGGATTGGGATGGTAAACCTGCGGACTACAATACGGTTGGTGATCTTCTGTTTCTCGGAGGAGTTAAAGGACATACGGAGGATGAAATAAAGGAACAAGCCCGGCTCATCTCTCCCGCTCGCTTAGTCAAAGGCGCGATGGTCCCATTTCTGTTAATCCACGGGGACGCGGACCCAATTGTCCCGCTACAACAATCTCAGAAAATGGTTGAAGTACTTAAGGCCGCCGGCGGTACTGCTGAGCTCGTTATCAAAAAAGGAGGAGGCCACCCCTGGTTTACAATTTACGAGGAAGTAAAAGTCATCGCGGATTGGTTCGATAAGCAACTCGCCGGTTCGCAAGCCGCTTCGCCCAAATAAACCTGGAAATCCGGGTTAACGAGGCGGGCCCTTGGAGACAAATTTGAAAGGCAACGTGTCCGGCACAACTCGAACCTGAGTTGTAAACTTGAAGGGAGCTGCGGAACCGCTCGGAAATGTTAATTCGACAAAAAAGGCGGTCCATCCTTTGCTAGGCTCGGCCACTTTCCCTACATAGACGCCATTTTCTCCCGACACTGGGGTGCTTTGCCATTTAGGCCCAAGAGTCTCTATGCGAAAATCACGCGCCTCAGGATTGGTTGCCTGCCACAGCTTTACGCTGGTCGGTTTATCCTTCGCAGCGACCCGAATTGCGCCGTCTTTCTCCAGGGTCCAATCGAATTTCGGCAATTCCTTGCCGTAAATGACGGCGTTGTAGCAGGCCAGCATCGTTTCATAAGCATCCGAGCCGCGCAGGGAATGATCTGCATTCGGCACGTAGCGCAGATACTTTACACCTTTGAGATCATTGAAATAGAATTGAGATGAATCGGGCAGGAAGAATTGATCACCAGACGCATTGATCAGGAATTTGGGCATCGTGAGCCGTGCCCGATATTCGTACGGCTCTTCGATTTTCATTAGCGCCCGATACTCCGGCGTTCCATTCCAATCCATGATTTTAAACTCCGTATAATTTCCCACGGATGGCGCCCAAAACCCATAAGCAGCGTAGTGGTGTAACATCGATGGTTCGATATTCAACAGATCTATCACACAAGGAATGATTCCGACTACTCGCTTATCGACGGCAGCCGTAGTCCAGGTCGTCCACCCTCTCTTTGAGCCACCAGCTACCACGAACCCATCGATATTTGCCTGTCCCCCCTCTGCGCTGCCGCAAAAGTTGGCGATCGTGTCCATGGCCCGAACCGCTGCTTTGGTCATCGGCAGGCGTGCCGGCCATTTGTTATCGCCGGTTCGCAAAAACTTATCCCAGGTATAGGCAATCAATGAATCTTCCGTTCGCCCTTCTGTTTCACCTGCAAATACCAGGGGCTGGTTGGGAACCATTTTCAATTCGCAGATGACGGATTTTGTCGCCATGGCCATGCCCACAAAATTTTTATCCGCACCGCCGGGAACTTTTCCGTTATTGCTTCCGCCTGATATGAAAAGGAGCGACTTGGAGGAACGGACTTCATCCGGCTTGACGATGATCAGCCAATGTTTCCATAGAGGCCGATCAACTTCGTTGGTCGTGAGCCAGGCCTGAGACGTCATATCCAGAATAAAAGTGGTGAAGCCCTGACCGGGAATCTTGTTCACCACCTGGAATGAATAATTCGGATCCGCTTTAGCAATGTAATCATCCAACGCGGTACGGTCCTCGCTCGACGCCCGTGGTTGGAAACCGGATTTCGATTGCTGGCCCTCGCTGGCCCAAACCGGACGAGGACTCGCCAGCAGCAATAACGTCAGGAGGAGGGCAGTTAGGGCTCGAGGGAGTGGGAGCGCGATTTTATTCAAGTTAATGTAGGTTACAGGTTCGTATTACTGAAAGAAATGCGCAGCCTGAAAGGCTGCGCCACTTCTCCATTGTCGGACTAATGTTATGGGTTTACCAATCTAAAATAACTGGTCCCTGATGAGGTCGGCGTGCTGTAACCATAATGGTCGGGGAACGTCGCAATTCCACTCGTGACGTCCGTCCAAACGGGGTTTGTAAGCGATGAAGTTTGCTGTAACCGGAACGGAATCAGGGGCCAGGTCACATTCAATGTGTTGCCAGACGTCGTGACGGTGAGTCGTGGCTCCGCCGTGGTAACCAGGAAATTGTCAAAAGTTACGTCTCCCCCGATAGAGCAACTGGATTGGCTTGCCGCGATCAAACCGACCTGACCAAATGGATACAGATTGTCCGGATCAGTCGCCGGCAGCCGAATGAGTGGATTGGTAGTATCCGGTAGCTCATAAACCTGGGCCTCAAAGTTGTTGCCCGATCCCATAAATATGAAGCGGTAGCTCTTGCCTCGGGTCAGGTGCAGTGCGCTCGGAGCCGTTTCAATTTGGCCAACCGGTTTTTCGTCAACCAGCTTGGAAATATCCAAGTCACCGCCGGTGCCGGGTAGGCTTCCGCTTCCGGGTTCCCAACTGAACAGGTAACCCCCAGTGGTGCCCAGGCCCGGCGTGGTGACTCGCGCGGCAATCCCAAATGCCTGCCGAACTGTGTCATCGAAGTCGAGAACGTCAGCCGAGACATAAAAATCAGAGTATTCGCTTCCAGTGATAAAGCTGCCTGCCCTTGCCGGACCAGCGCCACAATCCGCCGGCGCCGGTGCCTGGATTCGATAGTGACCACTCGGAAATGTAAACGTCGCTGGCGCCGCCGTTAAACCCCCGATAGGATCGAAATGAGTCCACGAAGGATTGGCAGTATCATTTCCGTCCTCAAAGTTATCAAAGAAAGTAGCCCCTCCACTAGTGGGCACAAATAAAAGATAATCCAGGACGATCAATCGTTCGTCCTTGAACGGAGTACCACCGATCGTCAGCCGCAATGTATTGGTCCCGCTCAGCGTCAGCACCGCAGGGGAATTTCCAACCGTGAGGGGGACATACGTGTAATTGAGCCTCATCAGGTGGTTGTCGATGTTAAAAGCCCCCAAACGATTCGTAGTCTGGCCCGCTAACTTCGGATCGCTCGTCACCTGGTCCAAATAAACGGTCGTTGCTCCAAAGCTGGCACAACGAAGATATACCTGGTAGTTCGTTTCCTGGAAAATACGGGTGTAATTCATCCAATCCCCGGGTGAAGTCAATCGAACCTGGTATTCCCAAACATTGGTAGCGACGTATTGGGCACGCTGACTGTCATGAACTCGAAATGGGGCAGGATAATTTATGGGATCGTCGAGATCTCCTGCCTCATCGCGGGACAGGCTTGTGTAGGACCCCTGGGTAATCTGAACTCGGTCCACGGTGCGGTATTCTGCAAAGACGGGGTTGAAGAAGCCGCCCGGTTTGGAGTAGTCAATATCCGGAATCCCACCCGTGTTGTAATACCCAACATTGTTGCCATTCACTTGAACTCCGTTCGTGTCCAAACCGGAGACGGGAATCGGCTCGAGTTGAAATACGCCACCATCGTAGTTGTAATCTTCCGCTTCGATTACTTTGACGCTGCCGTTCAGTAAAAAGGCATCACTGAACGTATCGAACCAGAAAGTATTGGTTGATTTCTTCGTGCCGGTAAGATCGCTGAGCTCAATCTGCGCTCGATAGGTTGTGTTTGAAACCAGAACGCTTCCGGGCAGGCTGCCAGTGATGCTGGGTCCATCAGCCGACAACGTCAGACTGCTCGATACATCAGCTCCATTAAGTCGAGCTTTGGTAGCCGATGCGCTGATCACATCGGTTGTATAGGTTTTCGCCGTAAAACTCAGCCCGTTGGCTGGATTATAGAAATTTTGAAATCGAGCCACAGGTTGACGGGCAGAAACGACCGGTGTTCCTGGTATCGAGTGCGCCAGAGCAGGTGCTACGGCGGCGTTGGGATCCGTGGCTGCTGCATAATAATTATCAATGGTTACATCGGTTGTTCCAGCCGTGCCATTGCGGCTGTACGAAAGAAAGCCGCAAAGACCGCTGGCATAGGTCGCATCATCCGCCTGAATGGTCACAAGCGGCCTGGTTAAATCCGTTAAGTCATAAACTTGAGCCGTGAATAAGGTGCCGACTCCTTTTAGGATAAATCGATACGAATTCCCGGGTATCAAACTTACTTGGGAAATCGCCAGTGTCCGCGCCACAAACCCCGGCGAGACCACATTGATTTGAAACTGCCCTCCGAGGCGACTGGTTGGTGCCTCGCCACCTTGAGCCGCGTCATAATTGGCAATCATGCCTGTCCCGCCCGCCAGGCCCGCCGTCCCGCCCGGAGTCCATCGGCCCAATAATACGGCCGCCTGATCCTCCACGACAAAATTGACCACATCCACGGCCACATAAAAATCCGTGTATTGATTGGTTTGGGCGATAGCGGCAGCGGCCGGGGCAGCACCCGAAATCGGAGCCGCTTGAATTCGCAAGGCCTTACCCGTTCCAGCGGCGGGAAACGTATAACTTTGTCCAAAGAATTGATATTTAGTCCAGGCGCTGCTCAGTGTTCCCGAATCAAAATTATCGGATTGAGCAAAAGTTGTGAGTGCCGAAATCGTCAGGAGTGAGAGTACAAGGAGACGTTGAGTGGGATGATCGGTTTTCATGTGGCTAGGCAAAATGCTTGTAGCTTGCGGGTCGATTGTCAACCTATTTCCGGTCAAAGGAAGGCTGGATGACCACGAAATTGGCTGGTCAGCCTCATCATATCGCTGTTTCTCAGAATTTGGGTTTGACCATGAAACCGAGGCCGAGTAAATTGCGCGTCCACTGGAATTTCATATTCCAGAGCACCTCGACGGCAAGCTCCTGATACTTAGGGATTAGCTGTCGGTAACGAGCTCGGATTCCAGAGTAGCTCAATGGTAGAGCAGCCGGCTGTTAACCGGCGGGTTACAGGTTCGAGTCCTGTCTCTGGAGCCAACTCTGGCACTGTGCGGAAATTGACATTCTCCCCTCCTTGACCGAGCAACCTAGACCGCTACGAGTCCCTTACGCATCGGAACCCGAATTGACGCGAAAGTTTCGCTCAATGTATTCAAAGTAATTGAAGTCGGCATATTTCGATGTACCGGCCAGATCCTGGCAGGCCATTCCCACAAAGGCTCCGGTGAAGTTCGCCTGGCCAGGTGCGATGCACTCATCGGAAAGAATACTGGAGTCGAATTGCTCGGGAAGCCAGCACCAGTCGGGATCGATGCCCTCGACGCGATAAGCGCAGCGCATGCGCTCATAATCCACTTCGACGCGCAAGTACACAGACGGACCGGCGGGAATGCGGATGGAGGGCGTGAAGGCGTCTGCCTGTATTGAATCTGGTGCGCAGGACATCACGCGCAGGTGTTTCCCGATCGTTTCGTCATGGGAAAGGAAGAAATAATGGAACTTGGTGCTGTTGTAGTAGCAGACCAGGCCGGCGAGTTGCTGGAAATTCTCCGGCTCGAATTCGATGACCGTGGACGCGCTGAAGCAGTGGGATTGCTGCCGCCTCGCGACGAGTGATTGGCGAAAGAGACTTCCGAGAGTCTCCCGTCCATGAAGGCGCAGAAACCCGGGCCGGGCGGTCAGGCTGAAGATTTCTTCCGGCCACGGCGTGCGCAGCCATTGGAAATCAATCGGCAGTTGCGGAGAGTTGAAATCTTCACGGGTGGGCGCCAGTGGAAATGTATGCTCTGTGACCGACGGCGCGGGCGTTTGGATTCTCGGTATTCCATCTCCATCGAGCGTGCGCAGCCAGTCGTCTTCGCCCCAGACCATTTTCTGAATTGCGGTTTCGCGGCCCAGTGTGCAGCGGCCGCGATTGCGTAGCGGGCGCCCGCAAAGATAGGCCAAATACGGCTCTCCGTTTTGGGTCTCAACCAAACTGGCATGGCCGGCCCGCTGCAACTCGGCATCGGGCCGGCGCCGGGCGGTCACAATGTAAGTGTCAGGATGCAGTTCGTAAGGGCCAGCGATATTGCGGGAGCGGGCCATTGTAACAGCGTGTCCCCAACCGGTCCCGCCTTCGGCGGTGAGCAGGTAGTACCAGTCGTTGCGCTTGTATAGATGCGGTGCTTCGGTGAAGCCGAGCGCAGTGCCCTGAAAGATATTTTTTCGATCGCCGATGAGCTTTCGGTCTTTCACGGAGTATTCCTGCAAGACGATACCGGCGAAACGATTTTTTCCCGGACGATGATCCCAAAGCATGTTCAGGAGATATTTCCTGCCGTCGTCGTCGTGAAACAACGAGGGATCAAAACCGCTGCTGTTGAGAAAAACCGGATCGGACCATTCGCCGTCAATGGTCGGGCAGGTAACAAGGTAATTGTGGAAATCCCGCATCGAAGTGCCACTCGCCCCGGCGACACTGGCACGGCCAAAGCGCTTCACGTCTGTGTAAATGAGCCAAAACAAACGGTCGGAGTAGCTCAGGCACGGTGCCCAGATGCCGCAGGAATCCGGATCTCCGAGCATGTTGAGCTGGCTGGCGCGGTTGAGCGGACGCGTCAGCAACCGCCAGTGGACGAGGTCGCGTGAATGATGAATCTGTACGGCGGGAAACCACTCGAAAGTCGAAGTAGCGATATAGTAATCGTCGAACACGCGCACGATAGATGGATCCGGATTGAAGCCGCGTAAAATGGGATTGCGGATAATCATGCGGGTTGGATTTCAGAAGCAGCAATGCGGCGCGTGGCGAGGGCACGTTCAATTTCATCGACGCGACCTTGGTTCAAGGGATAGATCACGAGCGCCACGCATTTGAGTAACGCGAACAACGCCGGTCCGATCGAGAACGCGATAGCGATACCCAGCAATGCTGTTTCAGTCTGCGTTACCGCGCCCTTCACATAGCCGAATTTAGCCAGGAACAGCGGAACGAGGGAGTTACCGATGAGAATGCCGGCCTTGATCGAGAAAAGTGACGCCGAATAAATCAGCCCGGTCGAGCGACGCCCATATTTAAACTCTCCGTAATCTGCCACATCGGCATAGAGTGCCCAGGTCAGTGCCGAAGTCGGTCCAGCGCAAAACTGCGCTAGCATGTTCACCGCCACCATCAACGCAAACTGCCCCTTCGGAATGAAGAAGAATGAAACAAAACAAAGGCCGGTCACCAGGCTCAAAACTGCTGCGTAGTATTTCTTGTCGATTTTCCGCGCGATGGGACTGAGGCACACCGTGCCCAGGACCAATCCCAACGCACCACTGGATAGAAATACAGTCGTATGGTCCAATCCCCACACCAAAGGGGTTGAGTCGTAGCCCTGCACATATTGCAAATAGAAAATCGCACTCCCCGCGCGCAATGCCGAGAAAGCGTTGGAGAAAATCGAGGTAATAAGCAGCACCACCCACGGCCAATTCTTGAAGAGTTCTGCCAACTCTTCGCGAGCGTTGGTTTTCTGCCGCGGCGGGGCCTTCACACGTTCCTTCGTCGTGGCGAACGTGATCAGGAAAAGTGCCACAGAGACGACAGCGAAAAGCGCCATGGTCAGTTGGAACCCTCGAGTCTCACTTCCAGCCCCGAGGTGCTTGACCAGCGGACGTACGAGCAAGGAGATCAGAAACGCCGCTCCGAATGCCCCAACGAATCGCCAGGTCGAAGCGACCGTGCGTGTGCGCGGCGATGGGCTGATGACGCCCAGCATAGCTGAGTAGGGGACGTTGATGACCGTGTAGCTCATCAGCATGAGCGCGTAGGTGATGAACGCGTAGATGATCTTGCCCTGCGGCCCTAAATCCGGACCTGCGAACATCAGGTAACCGCAAATGCCGTAAGGGATGGCCCCGAAAAGAAGATAGGGCCTGAATTTTCCCCAGCGCGTATTTGTCCGGTCGGCAATGAGGCCCATGATGACGTCATCAACCGCGCCGAAGGCCCGCACCGCCGGAAACAACCAGAGCAGCGCAGTAGCTGGAATACCCCACACATTGATGTAGTAGTAAGCGAGGAAAATGTTGAAGGTCTGGAAGAAGAAGCCCGATGCCGTATCTCCCAGGGCGTAGCCGAGGTATTCGATAGGCTTGAGTCGCTCGCCGTCGACAGGAGTGGTTTGAGTTTGTTCGTGGGGCATTCGCTGGTGGCGAAGTTGTGTTACTTGCTTTTCTCGATTTTGTAGCCGAGCAGCGAAAGCATCTTCAATCCATAGCGAGTGCCCAATTCGCGGTAGCCGGAGGGCGTGAAATGCAAATGATCAGAGCGAGCCTCGCATCCGTCTGAAGAAACGAAGTGTGCGGTGGGGACCGTCTCTGGCAGCTTCTCAATAATCTTGTTCATGCTCGCGCACGCGCCATTTTGGTCGGCGGGCACGAGACCGCCGGCGAGCAGCGGGACTGCTTCGGCCTTGAGGTTTAGATCTTTCAGAAGGTTCTCGTATATACGTTTTACTTTGCCGGGCCATTGCTGGTCATTGTTGTTGGATTCGCCCTGGTGCAAGAGGATGCCTTTGATCACGCCGTCCTTTTGGGCAAGTTTTGCTGCCTCAACGAGGTATTGGTAAGGATCGCCGCCGTAGGTTTTGATGATGTTCTTCATCCAAGGCGGTGCGTTTGAGGTGTAAGACTGAACATTGGCCTCTTCGAACAATTCAATCTTGCAGCCGGCAACCGAGACGTTCACCACCCCAACTTTGATATTTGGGGGAAGATTGGAAACCATTGTGCGGCCAAAAAAATCGGCAGGACAAAGACCCGTGGATGGCCGGCAAAGGGGCGGCACCGCGGGATACCAGTTTCCTTTTTTCCGATCCTGCTTGGGAAAATCTACCGTGGCGAAAACTTGAAAGCGAGCGTTCACGCCAGTCTTGTCCTGTTCCTCGATACCCGGAAAGCCTTCCATGTTGGACTGGCCAAAACAGAGGAAGATCCAAAAGTTTGTGTCTTGAGCAAAAGCGTTAACGCCCAGAATGAGCAGTCCAGCCATGATGAATGATGAACGGAATGTCCGGAAAATTCTGGGGCTCATTTCAGGGATTTTTTTTCATCGCCTTTATTTCGCGACATCTTCGAGGATGATGGTGAATTGCTTCAGAGGTTTTTCGTCAGCACCGAGAAAACGGGCACAAAAATCTGTGGCTCCACCGGCGTTGAAGACGGCGCAGCGAATGATGTTGGCTCCTTTCCTGAGCGTCAGGCGTTTGGAGAGGCCATCATCAATGACCGTCTGGCGATCTCCGTAAATGCCGATGACTTCCTGCCCATTCACCCACCAGATGGAGGCTGCGTTCGAGCCGATGGCCAGGCGCACCTCGCGCTCTTCCTCCGGACAATTGATGACGGTGACGGCCCAAAACAGAACGGAAGAAGTCGGTTTGTTCAAAGCGTAGGCGAAGTGATACAGATTGACGTTGTATCCGCTGGTGTCCACGGCGTGCCAGGTGAGTTCAGCATCGCCGGCTTTCACTTTGTCGCCGTCGTGCGGAATCACGCTCAACTGGTTGGGAAAATATTCTTTCCTGACTGCTTCCTTGATGGCGTTGTCACTCAGGCTGGTGTTGGAGCGAATTGGCTCAAGAATCAGCCAGCGCTGGATGAAACCGTCCACATCGGGCGCCTTTTCGGGGGAAACAGGACGCGTGAGTGAAGGCGCGGGCGGGCGCGGGGAATCTTCGGCAGCAACCGTGATGATTGGGACGAGGAGCGCAAGCGCCAGAACGAGGATATTGGTGCGCGTTCTCGGAATCATTTCATTGCGCTTTCAACACCCAGCGTTGCTTGTCGCTCGCGGGGTCAAATTTCGAAAGTGTCGCGGAGCTGCTGCCAATGGCTGATAGAGCCAGCGACTCTTTCGAGTTCGCCACGGACTTCGGCATGATGCGCCAGGTTCCATCGGCAAGCTGATCCAGCCGCCAAAGCTGTTCGGAGGAGCCGGTAAACGCCGGGCGGACGACGAGTTCGCGGTCCTCCGTCGCGGCCAGGGCGCGGTCAGTTCCGGCGATGGTGATTTTGAAATAGGGCGAGCCGGGGTAGCCGCCGGAATTGGTTACGGCAGTGAGCATCCATTTCTGCTGCGCCTGATCGAGGAAATTAGCGAGGCGCACATCAACATTGCCAGCAGGCCAGTTGGTCGAGACTTCGGCGACATTCTGCGGTGGAATGGGGCCGCGGCTTGTGCCGCCAAAGAATCCACCACCGCCGGCGCCCGGAGGAGCCCCAGGGGCATTGGTTCCAGTGGGCGCGCCGAAACCCCCTGCCCCGGGCGGGCCACCGCGCCGAACGCGAGGACCACCGACGGGCACGCCTTGGACCCCAAGTTCGAGTGCGGTGCCAGTGCGAACGGATTCGATTTCATAGGCGCCTTCTTTGAGATTGTCGCCGGCGACCGGCCAACCGTCCTCCCAGAGCAAGGGACTAATGTCGAGCACGCTGGCGCCGCCGCGATCGAGATCGGCTTCGTAATGGCAGGAAAATTTTTGCACGCCATCGCCGAGGTCGAGCAGACCGAAATGTCCCGGGCCAATGTGGCGGCTGGTTGAGCCGGCGAAAAGTTTTCCGCCGCCCTGAATCATGTCGAGGCCAGTGTGATCGAGGAACGGTCCGGTAATTTTTTTCGCGCGACCGACGCGAATGTTGTAGCCCGAGTCCGCGCCGCGACAACAACTTCCGTGGGTGGCGAGCAGGTAATACCAACCGTCATGGTACATTAGGATGGACGCCTCGCAATTGATCGCGAGGTTCAAAGGTGCATCGTTCAAGTTGACTCGCTTACCCGTCTTTGGATCGAGCTCGACCATGCGGATATAGCCGAAGTAGGAGCCGTAAACCATCCACAGTCGGCCGTCGTTTGGATCCAAGAGCACGCCCGGATCGATGGCGTTGCAATCCTCCGTGCCATCCGACGAGGCGACCAGGCCTTCTTCCTCCCATTTGTAGTCGGGAGAATTTGTATCAAGGCTCTTGCTCCAGATCAGGTTGATGTCGGCGCGCGGCTGGGCACCGACATTCCGCGCAACATACATGCAGTAACGGTCGCCAAGTTGAATGATATCGGGTGCCATGCCGCGGCGGGCGGGTGGCATTCCGCGATGCCAAGTCCAACCGTCAGCGGAGACCAGACACGAGCCGCCGGTGCCGTACGTGTAGAATTTGCCGTCGCACCGCACGATGGTGGAAGGGTCATGGATTTGCACGTCACCATCGAGCGCCAAGAGCGGCGAGGCCGTTGTGAGACCGGCGACGAGCAACGAGAGCAGTTTCATAACGGTGGTTACGAAGGGGTCCCGGGCGTCACTGGGTTGATTTGAATTGCCCGACGTTGGCCGCGCGAATGACGGCATCGAAGGCTGCCTTAGGTTGATCGTCGCCGTCGAACAACAGGGGCTTGCCATTCCAGCGCCAGGAGACGGCGTCGTTTACGCCCCAGAACGTCACCATCTTCACGGAGTTGCGGTGTTTTACGAACGCGCGAAAAATTCCCTCGTAAGCGTCAGCCAGTTTCTTATCCGCCTCAGTGACGAGGCCGCCCTGCGTGGTCGATGCATTGTTGGCGACGTCCGCACCGAAGCCGCCCTGACCGCCCTGCGCGCTGTTGACATCGAGTTCCGTAATGTGGACGGGCAGCCCGAGCGTGGCTAATTCCGTCAACTCCAGGTCGATCGTATCAAAGGTGGTCGAGACGTTGACGTGGGTTTGAGAGCCGATGGCATGGATGGGCACCTTCTGTGCCTGCAAGGACTTGACCAACGTGATGAGTTTGCGGCGCTTGGCGGGGTTCTCCAGTGAGTAATCGTTATAGCGGAGAATGGCATTGGGATCTGCTTCGTGGGCATACTGGAAAGCTTTAGCAATGAAATCCGGTCCGATGATTTCCAGCCAGAGTGAGTTTCGCAACAGGTTGGTCTGGTTACTGTCGGCCAACGCCTCGTTAACGACATCCCAGACTTTAATCTTTCCCTTGTAGCGGCCAACGACGGTGTGAATGTGCTCGCGCATGCGCTGGAGTAATTCGTCGCGGGAAGCGCGCGGTCCGTTGTAGCGGCCGAAACCACCGCCGAAACCGGGACCAAATCGTCCGCGCCGGGCGTCGTTTGTCCCGGGAGCATTCGTGTTGGCGACGATGGTTGGCGCGGCGTTGGTAGCGGAAGGTGGCGGGGGATTGGTGCCGGCAAACACCCAGTTCGGCGTCTGGCTGTGCCAAATCAGCGTATGGCCGACGACTTGCATTTTGTTCGTCAAACCGAAGTTCACGAAAGCGTCGGCACCCTCAAAATCATAGCCGTCCGAGCCTTCACGTGGATGGATCATTTGCCACTTCAAGTCATTCTCCGGAGAGATCTGATTGAACTGTTCAAGGACGAGAGCAATGTCTTTGTCGTTCTGCTCGGCGGTTCGACGGAACTTAGCCACGCCGGTGGCATGATTGCGATTAATCGCGGTGCCAATAAGGAAGTGCGGTTGGTAGGTTTCCTTGAGGGTTGGTTTTTCAGCGGACCAGGCCTTCATGGCGACGACGAGTAGCAGCGCTGACAATCCGCGGCTCAATGAACGGCCATTTAGCATCCAAGTTTTCATAGGTTGTTCGCTACTAAGGCGTGCCGGTGATATTCTACGACAGCGGCAAACAGGGAAAGCGTTTCTTCATTCAAAAAAACACGAGACCTATCACCTGATTATTTGACTATGCTCCATTTGAAACATGCTCCGCCTTTACGAGCCGGACGCGGGCCAGTGGCAGTGACGGTCACCGCGCCAGGTTCATCTGGCTTCGTGGCTAAATACCGATGCGTCGTGAGCGACATGAGCATGGTGTCACCGCGCATCAGGTTTACCCATTGGAATGTTTCAGCTTCCGAGGGCTTTTTTTCAGCAAGGTCCTTCAGTGCCACGACTTCGCCATCGGCAGAAACGAATCGACCGTTGGTGGTTTTTAATGCCACGCGACCCAAACCGAGATCCAGGACATTGAATCTGAAGGATGAGGGAACCTCGCCGACCTTGGAATCGCCCGGCGCGTTGATGAGGACATTGTTTTGCAGGTCGGCGGCGAGAAAAGTTTTGTCCGCGCCGCTGGTCAGGGTGATGGTTTTGCCCAGCGGAATCTCGCGTTCGAGGCCGCGGGCGCGTGGCTCCTCGCAACTGTAGTTATCAAAGTCAGCATGACCTCCTGGATGACCGGAAGTGTTGTAATTGAACAAAGCCGGCCGCACGCCCTGAAAGGTCGTTAGCTGGAACGTCATTCGGAACGGAGCGCCCAGCGGGACAAACTCTTTGCCATTGGCGCTCCAACTAAAAACGGCTTCGTCCGTATCGAAATTGCAGGCGATATGCAGCCAGAGGTGAGTTGGCGGATTAGTTTGGCCCGTGACAATTACGTTGGTCGAAGCCAGCCCGGCACCAGGGCGTCCGCCGCCACTGCCCTGGAACCGCTGCAAGAGAGTGCCTTCGTCCGATTTCAGCACCATGAGCCCTGCATAGGGACTGCTCAACAGCGCAAATCCAGCGTGGTCGCCGGCTACGAGACCGGTCGTGTCGAGTTCAACGGTCATAATAGACTCCGGCCCAGGCGGTCGCTGGCAGAGACTGTTGCGGGCCGACCAGAGATTGCTCGCGGCGAGCGAATGGAGGCGGAGCACACCTGGTTTTTCGGTCAGGGACCATTTCGAGTCATCGGGCACATGATTCCATTGCCAAAGTGGATTGAGCCTGGGGCTGTCAAAATTGTCATTATGGACGAATGCGGGACTGGGAGCTTGCGTCTGGCCGGTGTTGGGTTTGAGCCAGGTGTTGGGCGCTTTGCGGAGGTTGCCCGGCAAACCGATGAGCGGGAAACCGTTGTCCCAGGTAATCGGCACCAGTGAAACCATACGCCCGGCGCTGCCGTGATCGGACATGATGATGCTCCACCATTCGCCCGAGGAAGTGTCCACGATTCCGCCCTGATGCAGCCAGAGTCCGCGGTCATTGGCCTGGGCCTTAAGGGGCGCCGCTGCGGTTACGCCGAGTGACTCGCCTTGAACCATGCGTTCAACTTTCCAGGGACCGTCAATGGAATCAGCGATGGCGACCATCTGATCGACTGGTCCGCCGGGAATGGCGGATACGTCCACGTACTTATGGTGGATCTTATAGAGGTGATGGCCCTCGCCCATTTTGCCGACCAACTGATGTCGGACGCCGGGGACGAAAGATTTGAGGTCGGCGGCCAGTTCTTCGATCGGATAGGGGCTGCTGTTTCCGGAAATGATATAGATTTTGCCGTCATCATCGTCAAAGAGAACCGAGAGATCGTGTCTCCCTGGCAACTGATTGCGTTCCCATGGTCCGTTGATTGATTTCGAACGAAAGACCTGAAGGCCGACGCCGTTGACGTTGGAGAAGACATAGAACGTGCCATTGTGGTAGCGAAGAGAAGGCGCCCAGATGCCGCGGCCGTAAATGTTGCCACCTTCGAGGCGAAAGGCTGGGCCGAGGTCCAACCGTTCCAGGCAATAGCCGGCGAGCTCCCAGTTCACCAGGTCTTTGGAATGCATGAGCTGAACCGCCGGGTTCATGTGCATGGTTGTGCCCGCCAGGTAATAGTCTTCGCCCACACGAATGACATCGGGATCTTCAAACTCCTCGTAAAACAACGGATTTGAATAAGTGCCGTTGCCATTGTCGGCGGTCCAATGCTGCATCGCGGCCGGAGGAAGTTCAGATGCGGCGGTGCGAATCAATACGATGGCACTAAGCAGCAGCGCGGAGCTGAGGAAACCAGGCAGGGCTATGCGTTTCATTAGGTGTTCGGCTGAAAGTGGCGGAGCGTTGCGCAACTCTGTACCGTTTCATTTTGTATTTGAGGAGTACTGGCGGAACCCTAACAAAAGGTGACTGAGGCGACCAAGGAAAGTTTGAATCAGGAGCTGTCACACTCCGAAAGAAAAGAGGCACAGGCGGAATCTGGAATGCTAAGCGGGCATTCAAAACCAAGGGCTGGTTTCCTTTTTGCATGGGGTCGTGATGCAAAAACCTGCAAAAACCTGCAAAATTGCGTAAACCTTGCAAAACCACTGCTCTATAAACATTTTTAACATGAGCAAACACAGAGAACGGAGAGAGAGGGGTAAGACACAGAGCGGAGTATTGGAGTGATGGGTGCGAAGATGACAGGCGGAGGGTGCGGCACAAAGCAATTCACGTTTTTTGGTCCAGATAGGTCCAGATAGCTCAAGATCAGCCCAATGTGCAAAAGCCATGGGGCGACTGCCGATTGAGGAATGGCAAAAAAAATAACTAACCTCGGATTACCTCGGTTGGCTTCGGTTGGCCCCGTTTAGCTTGGGATTGGTTCGGATGGTTTGAAGGCCGTCCGAGGTTGTTTTGTGGGATAGGATAGAGACTTTCAGTGACAGGAATCTCCTCCCCCCCGGCCCCTTAAAAACTAGTGTGACAAGTGTGCAAGTGTGACATCGCCAATAAAGACGGGGGTTTTCTGCACTTTTACAAGTGTGTACGCAAGTGTGTACATGTGCACACAAATGTGTACGCTTGCCGGCTGGGAGGGTTTGACACGCTTAAAAGTTGGAAGTTGAGCGGGGAGGAATTAACGGCGCGACGCTTCCCCCCCGGAGGGGGTGAAAATCGTTGCCCAAGCCTAGCAGGCCAATGTTTACAAGGGTTTTCTTGCTCTGCAAGCGTAGCACATCCGTAGCGGAAGCGTAGCAGCAAGCACCTGCGGGTTGGCTCATGGAATTGCTCCCGGGGGGGGTGAAGCGGCAGGAAGGTTTCGTTCGAATGGGTAAGCGTGGATCCTCCCGACGAGGGCAAAACTTTACCGTGGTAAAGTTTTAAAATCGTGAATTCTTTAGGAATTCGGTGCTTTTTGAGCAGAAAACTTTACCGTGATAATAATTTTTGTCGGGCGGTAAAGTAGGTTCCTGAGGCGGTTGAGAGTTGAGAGTCCCCCGAATTTTTCACAGGAGGCAATAGAGTTAACAGAGAGGGAGAGAGAACGGAACGCTGAACGGAGTGATGGGCATTTTCGATTTTGGATTTGAGGGACTTCTGCGTGACACGAATTACACAATACCTTCACGAATTTTACCAACGGCAATGCAAAACCGAATGAGGTCCCGAAAATAAAGGGAGGACGCGGCGGAGAAAAAAACATTTCACTCTAATTTACTTTGATTGGGTTTGATTAGCCTTTATTAGTTTTGATTAGGCACGGTCGGGTCGTTCAGCGACGAGACGTCCCTGGCTCTTTCGCCGATGTAGTGCGACCCGTGAAGAATGCGCGGCGGCGTTTCCCCGGGGTTGCCCCCCCGGACACCTCCAAAAACGGCTTTCCTAGTCGTAACGTCGTAACAAATCAATAGAATCACGGGTTTGCTGCACTTCCCAGGCGTAACATGTTACTTCCTAGCCGTAACATTTTCCTCCCAGGCGTAACATTCTAAACGGGTTGAGGGGTGAGCGTTGAGAGTTGAGGTTGAGAGATTGCGGAAGACTTTCCCCCCGGCACCCCTAAAATACGTGTGTCTGCTGTGTACGTGTGTACTACGCAATGAAATCAAGCGTTTCGTGAGGCACAGATGGAAAAGACTCGTGTGTCATGTGTGTACGGGGTTTAGCGTGCCAGTTGGTTTTCATGGGGTCCTGATGAAAATTTGTAATAATTTATCCAAATTTGCGCAAACGTTGAAAAACCAATTGCTGCGTAAACAGGCAAAGCCTTGCCTCGGATTTGGGTGACACTTTCCAAGCGCGCCCCGGGACCCTTCCCCCCGGACCCCATTTTTGGCGTTTACAAGCTCACAAGCGCTACAAGGCCGCCAACATTAAAGCGGTTGAGTGTTGAGAGTTGAGGGTTGAGGGTCCCTTTTACAGGAGTCAACAGAGTTAACGGAGAGAGGGAACGAAACGGACGCGAAAGGAACGGTTTGAACATGAGCTGACGGAGAGAACAGAGTTCTTATTTTCTCGAGTTGAAGGCTCATCGGAAATGGGTTTTCAAAATACAGGGAAAAACACCTTCCCCCCGGCATCCTGAAGTTTGCTCCCAAGTGGAACATTAACGTTAAACCCAAAGGATTGTGCAGATTTTCGCGTCTCCCAAGTGCTACAGTGTGGCACTTGGGAAGAGATGAAGTGTGTAAAGCAGGCGGAGTAGTGGACCGTCGCAGGTTTGACAACATGTTTCGCTTTCAACAGGTCTCTCGTGTGAACAAGTCAGCTCCCAATGACTTAAAGCTTTCGACGAAAACGTCAGGCCAAAGGTAATTGAGCATTCCACCACGACAATGATTACAACGCGTCCCAGCACTCCGGAGGATGGCGACGAAATCTCTGCTTGTGTCGATGCTGTTGCCAGAGAGCGGCGGTACTTGGGGAATACCTCCGGGTTCAGCGCCGAGCAAACTCGTGCATTCATAGCCTCACTCTCGCATGGAGGCGGGATTCAGATTGTAGTGGTTGCGGACGGCAAGATTGTCGGGTGGTGCGATGTGACCCCGCTTCCTTTTGAGGGCATGCGGCATGTGGGGCGGCTGGGCATGGGTCTGCTGCCAGCTTTTCGTGGCCAGGGCCTAGGACGTCGACTTGTTCGCGAAGCCCTAAGCCAGATCTTTGCCACCCTGCAGCGAGTCGAACTGGAGGTGTTTGCTTCAAACAAGATCGCGGTTGGACTTTACGAGCGAGAAGGATTTGTGCTTGAGGGTCGAAAGCGGCGCGCGCGGTTTCTGGATGGCGCTGAGGACGACCTTTTGATCATGGGTTGTTTGCGGGACGAATGGCTATGTTCCCCAGCAAACCAACGAGCTGCAGGGAAAGGCGGGATGCCTGAGAAGCTGTGAAAAAACTTAGGAATTCGACTATTCTCCACGGGAATTTATTAGGAAAATGAGGAAAGGTTTTTTGAAAATGAATTATTTCAAACCTCCTGAGCCGAGCCGTTAGTTACGAACGTATGAGCCTAAAGCGACTTCTAATTGTCGTAATCGTTTTGGTCGTCGGAGCTGTTGGCTATGAGTGGCGGCATATCTCCGCGAAAAGGAATGTGACTCGAGAACTTTTCGGAGGCCAGCAACTCCGCAGCGTGTTGAATGCTTCGCAAAAGATCACAGCACAGCGGCTGCACAACGTAGAAGGCAAACCTCATGGTTCAGACAAATTGGCTGACTATTCCTGCTCCGAAATCATTCCCGTTGCTGCGCCACACGCACAGGAGATTAAGCGCCTGCTGCAAGACCCATCTTCCTATGACTGGAACACGGCCGACGCTAAGAGCTGCGTTCTCAATTATGGCGTGTTGCTTAACTTCCAATCGCCGGAACAAACCGTTCGTGTCGCCTTTTGTTTTAACTGCTTAGCCCTTGGGGTTTACGACGGGACGAATGATAACCTTGGGCCCATCGGCGTCGGCGAGTTCGACCCGGTGCGAAAAAAGTTTACCCAGATGGCGAAAACCATCTTTCCGAGCGATGCTGAGATTCAAACCTTAAGATGAAGAGCGTTCGCATCTGTGAATAAGCGAGTCATTATCATCTTCCTTTCGCTGCTCGGCTGTCGGGGATTTGGTGTGGATTCGTCCGCAGTCTCGGCCGCGCTGGCCGTCAATGCACTAGGCATCGATCTCCTGCCGAAAGCCGGGAACGCTGATAGTAACGTACTCATTTCGCCCTACTCAATCCAATGTGCGATGGCCATGACATGGGCGGGCGCGGACGGAGTCACTCTTACTGAGATGCAGAAAGCGCTGCATTATGAGGGTGAGGAAATCCAAGTTCATTTGAACTTCAGCTCATTGCGCAAGATGCTGGACGATATAGAAAAGGTTAGCGTGGCTGCGCCGATTCAGTCGCGGGAACATTCCAGCCAAACGAACGACCCAATCAGATTGATCAGCGCTAACCGGCTATTCGGGCAAAAAGGTTTCACATTTCGTCCCCAGTTTCTCGCCCTGACCCGGGAGGTTTATGACGCACCTCTATGCGAACTGGACTTTAAAGGTCACTCTGAGGAAGCTGCACGATTGATCAATGGCTGGGTGGAGGAAACAACTCAAAACCGGATTCGCGAATTAATAGGGCCGAAATCACTGAACCAGGACAATCGTCTCATAGTTGTAAACGTGATATACCTCAAGGCACCCTGGCAGAAGAAGTTCACTTCACTTGCGACGAGGTACGAGGTTTTCCATCTGAACAGGAGCAATTCAGTCGAGGTCCCCACGATGTGGACGAAACAGCCCGTCAGCTATGCCAAACGAGAGGGGTACACCATGATTGGTATTCCCTATGTCGGCAGAAGCTTTCAATTTCTGATACTCCTGCCGGATGACGTGGAGGGACTCGCGAAACTTGAAAAAGAGCTCACTCTGCCTGTGCTGGCGGAGGGTGCACACTTACCTGCCTGCGAAGCCAATATTTACATACCTCGCCTCAGTCTGGAACCTCCTTTGTTGAAGCTGAAAGATTCCCTTTTGGGGCTCGGGATGAAAACGGCTTTTGATGAGCCCCGTGGCAGCGCCAACTTTAACCGCATGGCTCCCTGCACGTCGGACAAGTACCTGTTTGTCTCCGATGTGTTTCATAAAGCATTCCTGAAGCTTGACGAAGACGGCACAGAAGCGGTTGCAGCAACCACGGTAATGGTACGTTCCGGCGGTCTACCTAACCCCGCCACACCTGAAGCCAGGATTGACCGCCCATTTCTGTTTGCAGTCCAGCACCGCGCAAGCGGGGCATGTCTCTTTTTGGGTCGGGTGACAGACCCGCGGTTCGAATCGTCCACCGCGCGGTAGCCTATGTATCGCGCGGTTCGGGCGTGCCGTGCGTGAAAAGCTGTGTTAGTTTTGACATCGAAGGCACCATGAAATCCACCAAACGTTTGCGCTGCTGGTTTTCATCACTGAGACCCACCAGCAAGGGTCTGTTGCTGGGCTTCACAATTCCCTTAGCTCTATCCTTCGCGTTTGGTCTGATTGGTTCCTTGATTGGCACTCAAAGACATGACTCGCTCGGCTCTCATGTCATTGATGCAGCGGTATTCACTTTCGATCTGCCGGGCTTGATTTTCGCCTCATTTTTCACGACAGGCATGTTAGGGCCAGGCGACGAGAGCTTTTCGATGATGTTATTGGAGATTTCCACCCTTCCCGCATGCTTGTTTTGGACGTTCTTTGGCTGGTGTGTGGGCAAGTCAAAATTGAGAGACGAAGAACTCATGAGATCAGTGGACACGACGGCGCTGCGATGATGATGCTTTTTCAAGCCGAACTGCAAATTTCGGAGAAAGTTGGCCAAAAAATGGTGAGACGGTTCGAGCGGTGGTTTTACGGTTATTAATCGCTCGTGGAATAGTGGAGACGCCTGGCTTTGCCCATTTCGTGGCAGTTATGATCATTGCACAAATCGTCAACGAGACCACTCAGACGGTCACTCAGACCGGAATCGGTCTTGGGTCAGCGATAGCTGTGGTCTGTTCGTGGCAGCGGAATCGTTCGATTCTGTGGGCGATACTTGCGGGCATTTTCTCCTGGTTCTACGTCATTTACTTTGCGGCGACGCGCCGGCCAGAGGAATCCAAATGAGCGACAGGCGAGCACGCAACCCATCAAAGAAAGGATCAATATGATTGCAAGCTTACGAAAAACAGAACGACGTCTGGTGGCCCTTCTGCTGCTGGCTGGTTTGGCTCTGGTCATCTTGACGCACGCGCAGGCCCAGACAAGCCCGCAGCGGGTGAAGGTGGAGGAGCCGGACGCGGCAAAGGGCGTCTGGGTTGTGAAATTCGAGCCCGCCGGCAATTTCTCGCCCAGAACTCCCCAAGAGTTTCTGGCGAAGATTCCTATTTATTCTGGCCAGCACGGGGAGATCGGTTACTTCCGAACGAAGAAGCAAGGCGACAAACTCGTGGGATCGTTTCTGGCGAATGATCCCGAGCAGCTCAAGAAGGCGCTTTCCGCGTTGCCGGTGATTAAGGTCATTGGTGTCGAGAAGCTGAGTCAGGACGCACTGAATCGGTACAAAAAGTTACCGCAGGAATCCTTGATGGATTTCGAACATCTTGACGCTGCACAGGGCGTTTGGGTGGTAAGGTTCGAACCGGTCGGTGATTTCTCGCCCAGAACTCCGAAAGAGTTTCTGGCCAGAATTCCTATCCATTCGGGCCAGCACGGCCAGATCGGCTATTTCCGAACGAAGAAGCAGGGCGACAAACTGACGGGAGCATTTCTGGCCTACGATTCTGAACAACTGAAAAAGGCCCTTTCAGCGCTGCCGATCATCAAGATTACCAGTGTGGAAAAGTTGACGCCGGAAGGACTCGCAGAGTACCAGAAGTTACCGCAGGAATCGCTTTAAAGGGGAAAACCCGAGCCTGCATCTGCCTGGCCGATTCGGCGCCGCGGGATTCACGCTCACGATCGCCGAATACGGACGCGTTCCGCTGCAATATCAGCCTTTGCCGCTGCGATCTCCTCCTTGAACGCCTCCGTCATTTCAAAACGATCTTCGAGAAGGTTTTCGAGCCAGTCGCGTAATTCCTCTTGCTCGTGCGGCCATAGTTTTAACACTGCGTCTTCAACCTGCTCCAGGCTGTTCATACCAATATTTTAACTGGTTCGGCCGATGAATCAACGCTGGCCGTGAAGCCTGCACGAATAATCTTTTGTCTCTGGTGTTGACCGTGCCGTGGCTACCCAGTGGGATGGTGTTTGATATTTGAGTCTCGTGACCTCGTCTTCTACATTTTTTTGGTGGGCTGGTTTGTAGGGTGCCTGTAGGAGATCGAACACCACTGGCCCAAATGTGCGTTGTTCGGGCTTGCGTTATGGCTGACCAAATGAAACCGCGCGGGAAGCGCGCTAATCCGCGCCAGTGAAAATCTGCTAAAAATGGATCGTTTCGCACGTTCGGGTGCGCGAGGTTGGGCGCAGCACCCCGCGAGCGAATGCGTGCAGACCGACCATCTAATCCAGCCAAGAACGAGCGGGAACTCGCGGAACTTCGTGTGCAGTGGCTCGCATGGGCGCTCCAACTTTTTGTGGGGTTCCTGGCAGGCTGCGGCGTTGGGTATCAGTTGGCGCGTCTGTTATTCCGGAGCAGCCTTGATGAGAAGCTCCTGATTGCGGGAGGAGCGGGTTTAATCTGCGGTGCATTCACGTCCTTCTATGGGAATAGTGCCTGGATGGCGCGCTCAATCTTTCTTGCTCCTGAACCAGCAGCACCAACCCGAGCCCGTGCGTGGTCAATGGTCACTGGCGGCGCAGGAGGCCTTCTGGTGTTGCTCACAGTGGCCTACCACGCGATCACGCTTTTCAGCAGAGGTGATAGTTCACACTTTCGAGGTATTGATGTGTTTTTCTTTCTAATAGCCCTTCTGCCTGCCTTGCTGGCGGTTTACGCGCTCCGGGCCGGAAAGGGATTTTGGAGGTTTGGGATTGTTGATCGCGAGGAGACCCCATTGCTCTTCTGGATCTATGTAGTTTTAAATGGTGCAGCGGCGCTAGGGTTGGTTTGCGCGGTGTTACGTTGAGCAGTGCTGATATTCCGGGCGAACCCGGAGGCCCTCGGCGATGCCATTCTGCAGAAAATCGTTGCCACTGGTGTTGACCGTGCGCTGGCTACTCAGTGTTTGATATTTGAGTCTCGTGACCTCGTCTTCTACATGCTTTGGATTTGAGCTGCTTTAGTTTTTGATTGGGGACCCGGTGGAACGGGTCCCTATCATGACGCAAAGAAGGCGGAGGAGAATCGTTTGGAACTACGGGTACTTCTTTGCGGCGGGGCGCTCTAGAGAAAGGGATTTTATTGGAGTCTCGTGACCTCGTCTTCTACAATTTTTTGGATTTGAGATGCTTCGGTTTTGATTGGGGACCCGGTGGAACGGGTCCTTACCATGTTGGAAAGAAAGCGGAGGAGAATCGTATGGAACTGGGGGGTACTTCTTTGCGGCGGGACGATCTAGAGAAAGGGTATTATTTGGAGTCTCGTGACCTCGTCTTCTACATTTTTTTAGTGGCCTGGTGGGTTGCTGATTGCGAGGGTCTCGGCTATTGTTATGGTTGAACGTCGTATCGTAAACTCATAACACAAGTGGCACTTCCCAATAATCAGATTAGCAAATGCCTGGCTGCGGCCGGAGAATTTATCAGCAAACGACGGCCTCCTCCTGACATACGAGATAAACTGGATATCAGTGCTGACATTAATGGACAGGCGCTGACCATCTATTCAATTCGACCGGCATTTAAGGACCCTTCTCGCAAAGCGAGCAGTCCGATTGCGAAGGCACGCTGGGTAGGCACGCGAAAAGTATGGAGGCTATTCTGGATGCCAGGCGACCTGAAGTGGCATTCATACACACCGTTGCCCGAATCTCCGGCGATTTCAACTTTGCTTGCGGAAGTGGACAGCGATCCCCACGGGTGCTTTTGGGGCTAACGAGGACGAGTCCAAGTTGCCCGGGGTTACTGCTGCGGAGCTTCTTTGGACTTCCGGTCTTCTCAGCCCCGTCCTGCAGCGACCAGACGTCGCTGCAACTTTCTAGGACAATCGCAAGGCGGATTGACGTTCCGAATGCCCGGAGTCACCTGGTTTTTAATTTCAAGACGGTGACGGAGTAGGCCGGGAAGTCGCGAGCAAAAGAGGGGCCTAAACCTTCCACTTTCTCGGTGTGAGGAACGACCTTGTCAGGCTCGGTGAGCGAATTGGTGTCATCGAGGGACTTGCCGGCCAGGACGACCGCTTCGCCTTTGGAGTTGACTGACCGGGCGCCGGTAATCTGGACGTTGATGTGCTGGGCGGTACCAGTTGTGTTGACAACCTTTAGCAGGAGCGTGCCGTTTTTGCTGTCACGGGTGGCATCGAAGAAAACTTCGTGAATTTGTCGGGGCGGAGGAGGATTGCCGCCGCGGGCTCCGCGCGGCTGCCATTCCCGCGTGGGGATATTTTGCGAATCAGTGGCGAGGATTTCATCGCCATGCATCGTGCTGAACATCACCTGGGCATAATAGGAGGGGGAACCGTAGGTCGTGAGTGCGTCGTAGCCCATGAGATCCGAGCTCCATTGCATGGAACGGCCGTTTCCGGTCAGTTGGCTTACGTTGACAAAGAGCGGAGCGTAGCAGGAGAGGAGGACGATATCGGAATTGCGTTCCATGCAGGTCATCCACGCTCCGTCACCGAGCGCTCCGGACATGTTGGGCGTGGGAGAGCCAACGCGCGTGGCCCATTCGCCGCAGAAGATCTTCGAACCGTTGGTGCGTCCGTACGAGTCGTACCGGAAGGATTGCGCCATCATTTCCTCCATGTTGCGATAGAAGTGTTCATCCACCAAATCCGGTGTGCGGCTTTTCACCCAGAGGCTTTGGGGTTGTTCATAGCCGTTTGAGGACATGACCTGGAGGTGCGGATATTTCTTTTTGATGGCGTCGTAGAATTGAGCGAACCGGCCGTCGTAGGTGCCGTTGCGGTCGGGGCCGCTGCGGTCGAACCAATCTTCATTGCCGACCTCGATATGGGTAAGCTTAAACGGTTTGGGATGACCATCCCGAGCGCGTTGCGCGCCCCATTTCGTGGTTTTGGCGTCGCCGGTAAGATACTCGATTTCCTCGAGCGCTTCCTGGACGTAGGGCTCGAGTTGCGGACCCGCGGCAATGACGCCACCGCGGCCAAGACAGTAGCCGGCGAAAATGCCCAGAACCGGTTCCATTTCGAGGTCCTCGCACCACTCGGCAAATTCGAGCAGTCCCAGGCCATCAGTGGACCAATAGCCCCAAGGACTGGGGTGACCGGGACGTTGTTCAACCGGGCCGATGGTTTCTTTCCAGTTGAAACGCTGGTTGAAGGCATTGCCCTCGAGATAATTGCCGCCCGGGAAGCGCAGGAATTTCGGGTTCATGGCCGCCATGCGTTCCATGATGTCAGGCCGGTTGCCGTTCTCGCGATTTTTGTAGGTGGGCGGGAAGAGCGAGACATTCTGCAACCAAAGCGTGCCCGGGGTGATCGTGGTGAGTTTGAAGACGTTGTCCTTGGAAGCCGGCACGTGTTTGGTCTTGAGCGTGGTGGAGTACTTCTTCCATTCGCTGGTGAGCTTTGAAATTTTCGCGCTGGCAAACACCGTGTGGCCATCGGCGCTTTCCAGGCTGACGTTTACAGGTCCGGTGAAGCCACTGGCCGCCTTCGCAAAGAATGACACGCGATAGGTTGTGTTCGGCTTGACGGGAATTCCCCAAAACCCGGCATTGGCAATGCCCGCGGGCGAAGCTTTAGAGGCGGACGAAGCGTCCAACTTGAGGCTGACATTGAGGAATTCGTTGAGCGGCGTATTTGTGTCGAGAACCATTGAGGCACCGCCCACATTCGTCCAGAACCTGGGGTTGGTGTCGGGGCGGAAGGTAACCGGAAGATACTTGCCGGGCACGTAGGTTTCAGGAGTTACGGGTGGGACGACGGCATCCGCTTTGAAGGAGCGGTTGCGAATGAGTTCGCCGTAGAGGCCGCCCTCGTAGGCGTAGTTGATTTCCTCGGTCATCAGGCCATAGAGCAAGGGGCTGACCTTTCCGGTGACCTTGCCGGCATCAATTTTCAGAACGGTGGGGCCTGAGGGGACGGCGGGAGCGGGCCTGGAAACGGCTGGCGCGGATGAGGAGGAGGCTGCGGCGGCGGGAGCGGACGGAGATACCGCGCTGGTCTCGACGGCCGATTGGGGAATGATTTCAATCGCGCAGATCTGAGGATTCTCGACTTTGGGCGTGAAGGTCACCTTGAGTTTGCCATCGGTGATTTCGACGGGGACCGTTTCGATGTAGGCCTTCAAAGCGCCGCCTGCCTTAACCCAAACGTCAAAGTCCTTGAACTCGCGTCCCTGGACGTTGAAGGAAAAAACGCGCTGACCGGGCCCGGTAATTCCCTCGAACGTTTCCGCGAAATGCAATTTCACGACGTATTTGCCATTGGGCAGCGGCCATGAAAAGCCGTTCATGCTGTAGCGTTCTGCCCGGTACAGGTCGGGGCTTTTGGTGTTGGCTATCTCAATATCGGGCCGAGCGATGGTTTGGCCGCCCTCGAAGCCCTGGTCCGCCAGCCACACATTACCTTCGGCGTCTTTGACCGGCTCGGACTTTCCGGCTTTAATCCGAATAGTCTTCGCGGCAGACGTTCCAGCGAGGGGTGCCGACCCAGCCTGCTCGCGTTTTGCCACGATTTCCGATTTGCCGAAGTCGCCGACCTGGCGGGTGAATTTGATTTCGTTGCCGTCGGCCGAAAGCTTGCCGGTGTAAGTGATGCGAATTTCGTTGTCCTGAATCGTGAGCATCTCGACGAACGAAACGTTATCGCCCTCGACCTTGCCTTCCTTCAGTTCGGCTTCGCGCTTCCGATCGCCCACCTCGGAGTTGGCTTTGCCGGTGAGCCTGGGGCCATCCTGCTTGAAGGTGAACGTGTAGTTCTGATGGCCGATCTGTGAGTCGAAATCCGATTTCCAGGTGCCGGTAAGATCGGCGGCGAAAGTTGGCGAAAGCTGAAAAAGAAACGTGGAGACCAGTGCCAGGAAGGAGAGTTTTGCGTTCATAGCGTGAATTGGAATCTTCGCATGTCGTGCGACTGAACGCGGTCAAGCCTGCCCGGGCGATGCATTATGGGCAAGAAAGTAGTAGGAATGGTGTCCGGGAAAATGGGGACTCGCGGGAGCTCGTCCCTCCGAAATGTTCAGAGCGCCCTTTTAGAACTCAAATTGCGGCAGGCCGGGTGGCGTGACCTTATTCGTCATGGCCACGTATTTTCGCCATTGGACGTGGTTATCCAAGAAACAGATGTTGCCGCCGGCTGGAGTTTCCTTTTCCAGATGCGCGGAACGCACCGTCGTGCCTCCCGCACCGGCAATATTTACATAGCGCCGCCCGCCCGTTGCCGTAAGCACCGAGATCGTGGGGTCCACAATCATCTCCGTATCGGAAACCGATAATCCAGCCCGGCCCTGGGTTATTTTCGTGACTGTATTGGAGCCTCCGAGCCATGGGTTGCGATTGATGCCGGGAGCATTCGGGAATAACCAGATATAACCGGTGACGACATAATCTGGAAAGGCGCTCCACGCATCGGGAGGTCCGTTGTCCTTGTAGAGGTAGTATTCGTTTGGGCAATAGAAAATGTCCGGCCGACGAACGTTTTCGAGGATGTTGGTGGCCACGGGCCGCCACATGTCCCAGAACCAAACGCCATGGTTCTGCAGGTCCGGCAGGTTGTCCCGGTTATCACTGGCGTACATCAGCGTAGCCAGTCCGAGCTGGTGCAAATTACTTTTGCATTGGGTGCGCTTGGCCTGTTCCTTGCCACGCGCGAGGGCGGGCAGGAGCATGGCGGCGAGGATGGCGATGATGGCAATCACCACCAGCAACTCGATCAGGGTAAAAGCCTTGGACTTCGTAAACAGGAACGCCGCCAGCCGCAATTGTGCGACTGGCGGACGTGTTATTCGTTAGCGGACCAGGCGGAAAAACTGCGCCGAACCAGAGGTCGGAACAGTTACCTGCCATTGATTGCCCGCCAATGTAGGCGTAGTGCTTAAGGTGCTCCACGAGCCGTTTAAAGCAGGCTCTGACTGGACCGAGAAACCGCCCGCAGCCACGGGCCAGGATATGGTAATATTGCCGGGGCTGCGTGTGATGGTCATGGGAGCGTTGGTGGTCAGCAACTGATTGGCGCCAATCACATCGGAAGCCTTGATTTCATCCGGCGAGAGCCGCCCTCGGTAGATGCGGAACTCGTCCACGTTGGCGATAACATAAGGATCTGCGTAGGGCGATTTTCCGATCCAACTGAACCAGTTACCGACTTCGGCCATGGTCCCCCCGATATCCGACAAGGCTCCATGAAGCACTCCATTGGTATAATATTCCATGGTGCCGTTGCCATAGACGCAGGTGATATGCAGGGTTTGATTTTCCCACCTAGGCTGAATGGTAATGGTAGCACCTCCCACAGGAAACCCGGTGCTGAACCAATGAGAATCTCCGTTGAGCACGGAGGGTGCCAGGTAGAATTCATCCGCCCGGTCATTGCCGAAGTACCACAAGCGAGCCCAGGTCTGAGCTGCGCCGAAAGTCACCCAGGTATCAATGGTGGCAGCATCATAACCAGAGAGGAGGCCCGGCGGCAGTTCCACATAGCTGCCAGTACCCCCATCGAGAACTAACTCACCTCCGGTTACGGTAGCGCTACCTTCCAATATTCCATTTGCCCCGCCCACTGAATCAGTCACAGCATTATCCGTGTTGAAGCTATACCGGTGCGTCAACTGAGCCACATTACCAACAGAAACAGTGGCGCTGCCGGTTTTTCCGAGATAAGTCGCTGTGAGCGTCACGGTCCCCGGTCTGAACGTCTTCAGCATATTGTTGCCCGAGACTTGCAATACTGACGGGTCACTTGAGGTCAGAGTCAATCCCGCCACAGAAGCTGAGTTGTTGGGCAACAGGTTGAAGCCAGTCAAATTCGCGTAATTCGCGAGAATGATCGGCGGCACCACGCTGGAGTAAGCCGGATAAACATGCGGAGGCACGGTGACGGATAGAAGGGCGCCGGGATCGTGTGCGGTTGAGTTCGGACCATTGGTTTGAGAAAGCGCGATTTCCTGAGGCGTGAGTGCTCCGCTATAAATTCGGAATTCATCGATTGAGCCTGGGAGATATGGATCGACTCCAACCAAAGAACGACCAAGCACAGCCATTTGAGTGGATACTAATGAGAGCGGCGCTGCTGCATCGTACCGGGCATGATCCAGAATGCCGTCTCGATAAATCGCGAGCGTGGACGTGGGTGGGTCAATGACGAGAGTCAAATGAGTAGTCAAATTGGTCAAAGTGCCCGGCCAATTGATCGTCACTCCTCCCGGAATGTTTTCACTGAGCGTATGCTCTCCGCCGTTGCCGAAAGCACGCGGGCCAAACCAGACTTCACTGCTGCCGCCATCGGCTCCGAAATCAAACAGCCGAGACCAGGTCTGAGCATCACCGATGGTGACCCAGGTATCGAATGTGACCGCCTTGTTGGAGGAAATATTGATAAGGTTGCCCGGAAGATCCACATAAGCAGCGTTGCCATCCAGGACAGCCTTGCCACCGGCAACGGTCGCGCCATTTGCCAGCGTGCCGTTTGCTCCGCCAACAGAATCATTAGCATCGGATGTGAAACTATATCGGTGCGTGAGAACGGCAGGGACTGACAGGACCGTCAGCGTATTGGTGACGCTGCGGCCACCGAAGCTTGCAATGAGGGTAGTGGTGCCGGCGGAAACTGCCTTGACCAGACCATTACTGGGATTGACGGTCAGGATGCCGGTGTTTCCGGAAGTGAAGGTGGCGCCGCCGTAAACACCCAAATTAACGCCGGTCACGTTGGCGAAATCACCGGTAAAGAGTTGTTGTGAATTTTGGTTTGCCAGCAACGGATTATCGGGACTGCTTAAGTGGACCGCGAGCAGGCTGCCGGGGTTCGTGACGTAATTATCCGAGCCAGCGGCGTCGTTAAGCGCCAGTTGGGCGGGAGTGATGGCTCCATTGTAAACGCGGAACTCATTAATGGTTCCCATCAAAGGAGCATCCTGATCCCACAAGGATTTTCCGATAAGATTTACGGAGTCAATCACGCCGCTCAGGGGCGGAACGGTGCCGTTCAAAAAAGAAGGACTAGTAAGGCCATTGTAGTAAACCATTCGATTACCGGCGGGGTCGACAACCACGGTGACGTGAACATTAGTTTGTCCATTTAGCCCTGCCGGGTTATTGGCGTAGGCTCCACCATTTGCCTCTGTCGAGATGTTCAAATTCTGGTAGTTGCCGCCGGCATAATGCGTATAGTCTACCCCGGTGTGCTCGCCGCCATTAATCTGATCACCAAAAGCAAAGGTGCGCGTCCAGACCGGATTATCAGGGCTGTAGGTGACCCAAAACTCTACGGAGACCTGCGGGTAATTCGTGATAATGCCGGAAGGCAAAATTACCCAGCCGCCGCCATCCAATTGCAGATTTGAGCCATCCAGGGTCGCGCTGCCGAGGAGTGTCCCATTCCAGTTGGGACCGCCAACGGAATCGATAACTGTGGTGGGGTCATTGAAGCTGTAACGATGAGTAAGAGTTTGGGAATAACCGACACTTGCCACCGTGAGGAGCAGGCTGGTAATCCCGGCGTAGAATGTAACCTTGGGGGGAAGATTCTTCATTTTTCTGGTTCGGGTTTAAGCGTTTACATTGAGCAGGCAAAACACGTGATACTTCACTTGTGCCATAAATTAGTTTTTGCCCTGCCCATACTATCGGACCATCAGGACTATCGGGTGTCAAGAATTTTTAAGGCCAAACAGCGGTGATCGGCGCAAATTGAAGGAGCCGCCACTGCTTTCACGAGGGAGAACCCGGCGGAGACACGGTGACCTCGACGTCCGAGCGATCGGCAGCGACAGCCTTTTCAATTACGCGCCTGGTTACTTCACCGAGGTAAGCAGTCAACGTGCGGTTCAGTTCCTGGAATTCGGGCCAGAGGATTTCGCGCATGAAGCGCTCGGGCACATGAGCCATGACGGTGTTTCGGTGTTGACGAGGATAGCGGAAGGGGCGCAGTTGATAACGCCGGAGGAGTGCGATCAAGAGTTGGCGCGACCATTCATCGTTCAGTTTAAAGCGATATTCTTTTGCCGGGTCCTTTTGTTGCTGCTCACGCAAACGCGCGCGAATGCGATCCCGAGCATGGGCAGCGGCCTGTTTCTCGCCGGGGGTGGCTGCACCAGCATACAAAGCCTCGATCAATCGCAGTTTTTCGATCAACCTTTCTTCATCAGTCATTTTCGAAAGTAATTTGCCCGCCGCTTTTAGCTGGTCAATTCAAAGTCGTGACGACAGCACAAAACTTTTTGACCCGCATTTCTCCTTGTTAATCCGGCTGAATACTTTCTGTTATGCTTATCAACTTGAGTGGGTTAACTACGATTTTGCTGGTTTTGTTTTTGCCAGCGGCAGAGCTCCTGGCCGCTGCGCCGGAGGCTAATAAGAAACTTTTTCCGCTCCCGCCGTTCTCTTCCACCGTGGTTGCCGCGAAGCAAACCGGCATTCTACTCGAACCGATTGAAGCATTTACTTCCGGTGACCAGTTGACGCCGGGTGACTCAATTGCCGCATTGATCACGCTTTTCCAAAAAGGCGCAAAATCAACGCAATGGTTGTTGTATCTGGAAACACAGGCAACGAATTCGAAGTCCCTTTCGACGAACATCCCGCGGCCAATGGTGTTGTACTCGTCGTTCGGCAACAAACTGACTTTCGATTCCTCGCCGGTAAACGCAAAGCTGCGACTCCTTGGTCCATTCGGCGAAGGTTCTGCGGCCAATTCGAAAATGCATGATAAGACCACGCAACTGGAGGTTGACCAGGGTTTCCTGAGTCTGGGGATAGATCGTGCCGCAGCTATTATCTACCAACTCCGCCAGCAAAATATTAAGGGCGCATTTAACTTTGGTCCCAAGCCCTTCAGCAAAGCGCAAATTGAGCAGGACAGTAAATTGGCCGCATCGCTCCACATCAGCAGCGAAGATGAGCGAGCAGTGGCCGGCTCAGTTCCCGCGCTCATGTCCTACTTCAATATCGTGGAGGAAATACCTGGGTTGAAAGACATTCTCATCAAAGTGGTTGATATGCCTTCAATCTGGTCGATGATCCGGCACGCCGGTGTGGATGCAGACCTTGCCGTGCAACCGGAGAACATGGGACCCATTGCGCTTAATTCGTGGTCCCTTCCCAAAGATGCAGCGACTTTTCAGCTCCCGATTAAACTCGATTTAAACGGGCAGCCCGCCTTACGGCTGACTTTTTTTGTGACTGCGCCCAAACGCCCACTGCTACTGTGCGGAGGCATTATTGGTTTTCTGGCAGAAAAGCCAGGGGACGAGCAGACGTATTTGATGCTGCGCATTGTGCGGGCTACGGCGCGGGCGGAATGAGGCGCTCTCAGGGCCTTGAGCATCAAGTCAATTGATAGCTGAAGCCGATCGCCAAGTGAACGGATAGCTCTGTGGGCATACTAAGCGGTTACGCTACCCGCGCCCGCTTCGCCGAAGGGCCGGTGGATGTGTGCTATTCAAAGTTGGCCTTTATCGGGGTTCGCATGCACCCACGAGGAGATCAGAGGCTGCGGTGCTGACTCTTGCGACCAACTCTGGTCCATTCCTAACCCCAAATCAGGAACAACCAATCGCAAGGATAAGGGCCGAGTTCCAAACTCACTTCCCGAGGAGTTTGCAGCACTCGGCCAAGAGGTCCGTCTCTTCGGTTGCTACGAGATATTCACGTGCCAAGGCCAAGCAATCTCTAGCAGCCTGAAAATCTCCCAATCTTGCAAGAACACAGCAAAGGTAGGCACGGGCTACGCTTAGGTGTCCGTCTCGATAGGGACGCCCCTTGGCCTTCTCCACCATATCAATGGCGGTTTCCAGGTGGCGTTTTGCTGTAAGATAATCACCCTCCAAATAGGCTATAATCCCAAGACACCGAATACGAAACGGTTTGACCTGCTCGACTGTCGGATGCTTGTCAGCCTCAGCCATCGCCTCACGTGCTTTAACTGGGTCGCGTTTATATCGTGCGTAACGGTTGGCAAGGTCAGCCCAGGCTGTTGGAGTTGGTTTTTCCGCGATTGACAGCAGGCTCGACTCTATTCCTTTGTCATATTGTTTAGCAATGGTGTACAGCGAACCAACAAACTGGCGGTATAGCCACGTCGGGCAATCCGGACGGCCAGCACACTGTTTATATTCCGCCAAAGCTTCATCCAGCCGGCCCATTCCCGCCAGTGCTTGCGCTCGATTGCGGGTCAGTTCTGTAGCAGGCACTTTGATGAAGCTAAATCGTCCGATTGATTCCAGGGTGGAAATCAGTGATAGAACTTCGCTCCACCGATACCAATCGGAAGCCAGGATTAACTTACGATAGTAAGCCGAAGGCAAGCTGACGCAAACTATGAACGTTAGCCACGCTAAAAGGGCAATCATTAGTAACAGCGCAGACCCCCAATGTTCTCGGTAACCTGAATAGGCAGCAAACAGAGCAAGAAGCACGCACATAAGCTTGCTCTGGCCGATTCCTTGTCTAATAGCACCCCATGAGGTAACGGTTGGATTGTCCAGATGTTGGAGCATCTGCTCGGTGGTGACTCTAACTTCCTCTCCTAATACCCTGAACGTGCTTGGAAAGCCCGCTTGGACTGCCGCCATAATTTCGTCCACTTTCAATACCAGTTCGGTATATCCCGCGTCCACCAAAGTGGCTCTTGAATCCTCGGCTGTTTCGGCCTCAACCTCCTGAACCACTTTTTGTCCTGACTTGTCCTTTGCTGTCCAAACATACTTTGACATATTTCCTCCGACTGCCTCAACTTCTGAGAGTTTGGTCTTTGACGCTCGCCCACTTACTGTGGGCTGAACTGGGGAGAGGCTGTCAAATCGCGAACCTCGACGCCAGCACAAGCCGCGTCGGGATAATCGGATTCTCCATTCTAACGGCTGTTCTAACGCCGGACCGCCCTCAGCATTGCCGGAACTCAAAGGCTGGATTACGCTAGGAAAAATCTTAAAAAACGCAGCAAGATCAAACTAGACAATGAAGAAAAAATGGAGCGAGCGAAGGGATTCGAACCCTCGACACTCACGTTGGCAACGTGATGCTCTACCAGGCTGAGCTACGCTCGCTTCCGAAGAGGCTCGATTACATTAAGAGATGCCGAGCCGATTGCAAGTCCGTTTTCCGGTTTGTTCCTTTTCAAAGGACTGCAGAAAATGCGCTGCATTTCGAAGCTTTCTCCATTCAAAAAAACTGCTTATTTCGCTCCGACTGGTTCCAGGTCTTCCTCGCGCTCAACCGGCTCATCATCGAGTTCCGTTTCGGCACTTGAACGAGCTGTTTCCGTGGCTGAGTGCTGCCGGGCGACGAGCACATAAATGGAAGGAATGACCAGCAGCGTAAATATCGTCCCGAGCGCCATGCCAGCGACGACCGTGATGCCAATGGAATTACGCGCAGCGGCACCGGCACCGCTGACGAGCGTTAGCGGAAAATGGCCGCACACGGTGGCCACGCTGGTCATCAGCACAGGCCGAAGCCGGGTCAGGGCAGCCTCGCGCACCGCCTGAAGTTTAGGCAAGCCGCGGCGTTGCAGTTGATTGGCGAATTCTACGATCAAAATCCCGTTTTTGGACACCAGGCCGACGAGAGTGACCAAACCAACCTGCGAATAAATATTCAACGTAGTTGTCCAGCCCCTCGTAAAAAATGCGGTGTTCGGATCGGGCATCTTCAGAAAGCTAAACAACAAAGCACCGAACATCGCCAGAGGCACGGATCCCAGCAGAATAATCAGCGGATCGCGAAAGCTGTTGAACTGGGCGGCAAGCACGAGAAAAATGAGCACCAGAGCCAGTATTAGCGCAGGCAGGAACTTGGAACCTTCCACGCGCAATTGTCGCGATTCACCCGTATAATCAACCTTCGATCCCTTCGGCAGAATCTTTTTAGCCTCGGTTTCGAGAAAACGGAGCGCCTCATCCAGTGGGCGAATGGCCACACCACTGAGTTTAACGGAATTAAACTGCTGAAAACGATTCAGGGTGCGGGGGCCAACTTTCTTTTTGAAACTCGCAAATGTGCTGACGGGGACCAGTTGGTTGGTCGGTCCCTTAACGTAAGTGCTTTCCAATTGCGACGCATTGAGGCGTTCAACCCGGGTGATCTGCGGAATGACTTTATAGCTGCGCCCGCTAAAATTAAATCGATTCACAAAATTGCCCCCTACCAGTGTGCCGAGATCGGCCCCGACGGATTGCATGTCCAGCCCCAGGGAAGCCACTTTGTCGCGGTCCATGACCAGTTCCATTTCCGGCTGGTCAAGTTTAGTATCGATGCTGGGCGGAAAAGCAAACATGCCATTCGTGGCTGCCATGATTTGCAATTGTTGAGCGAAGTTAAGAATTGTCTCCGGCTCGGCCGTCGAACAAATGACAAACTCGACGGGGAATTGTCCGCCTCCAGGAAGCGCCGGCGGGGTAGCAACAAAAGTGCGAATCCCGGGGATACTATTCACCTTCATCTGAACCTCAGGGGCGACCTGGAATACCGTGCGCTTCCGGTCTTCCCACGGCTTCAGGACCAATCCCGCAAAACTTCGGTCGGGAAACGTGAGCTGAAAGGTTTGGCGTTGTTCCGGAATACTCAACATCGCCTTGTTCGCGGCCTCCGAATAAAAGGTGGTTTGATCGATCGTTGCGTCGGCCGCAACTTCCACAATTCCGAAAACAATACTTTGGTCTTCGGGCGGTGCGAGCTCCTTGGGCGCGAGCATGTACATCGGCACCGTCAATAAGCTGAGGGTAATCCACACCAGGTAAACCGCGGGGCGGGCATTCAAGGTGGCATCCAGAACGTGCGCATAACCCCGGCGCAACCGGTCAAACGAATGATTGATGAATCCAGCGAAACCGCGCTCTTCGCTTTTGGCATCCAGCAACCTCGAAGACATGACCGGCGACAAGGTCAGGGCCACAATACCGGAAATGAAAACGGCGCCGGCGAGAGTGAAGGCAAATTCGCGAAACAGCGAGCCGGTTAACCCACCCTGCAACCCAATCGGCGCATACACCGCTGCCAGGGTGATCGTCATGGCGATAACCGGCCCCACCAATTCGCGGGCGCCAAGAATGGCCGCCTTGATTGGAGTTCTACCCTCCCGCACGTGCCGTTCCACGTTTTCAACGATGACGATCGCATCATCGACCACCAACCCCACCGAAAGCACGATGGCAAGCAACGTGAGCAAATTCAGCGTAAAGCCGAATGCCTGCATAAGAAAAATGGCGCCAATCAGAGAAATCGGAATCGCGACCAATGGAATCAATACCGAGCGGAGTGAACCCAGGAAGAGGTAGATGACGATGGCCACTATGATCAAAGTCTCCGTGAGCGTCTTGATTACTTCTTTGATCGCCGCATCGATATAGCCAGTGGCGTCGTACGCCATATCGCCCGATAATCCGCTGGGCAGCTCCTTTTTGATATCGATCATCTCAGCTCGCACGCGTCGAATCACATCGAGCGAGTTCGCATTAGGCAAAACCCAGACACCCATGAACACGGCCTTCTGGCCCGAGAAGCGCACGTCACTGTCGTAATCCTCAGCGCCGAGCACGACATCGGCGATGTCCCGCAATCGTACTAATTTATCGCCTTCGTGCCTTACCACGAGATTTCGGAATTCCTCGACGGAGCGCAGGTCGGTATTGGCACTCAAGTTCACCTGAACAAGCGAGCCCTTGGTTTTGCCGACTGCCGAAAGGAAGTTATTGGCCGCTAAGGATTGTCTAACTTGCGCAGGGCTGATGTTTAAGGCCGCCATCCGGTCCGGCTTGAGCCAAATTCGCATGGCAAATGTGCGGCCGCCCAAAATATCGGCCCGCTGCACACCTTCGAGCGCAGTCAATCGCGGTTGAACGATACGGACGAGATAATCGGTAATCTGGTTGGGCTGTAAAATATCTGACGTGAAACTCAAATAGGAGGACGCAAATTGTGAATCCGCCGAGGTGACATTGATAATGGGAACTTCCGCCTCGGGTGGAAGATCATTACGCACCTGGTCAACCTTCGAGCTGATTTCGGAGAGGGCTTTGTTGGGATCGTAATTCAGCTTAAGCCGAATGTTAATGGTCGAAAGCCCCATACCGCTGGTCGACTCGATGTAATCGATACCATCAGCGGCGGCGATTGCTCGCTCCAAAGGAGTCGTGATAAACCCGCGGACGAGGTCTGCGCTCGCACCCACGTAAATAGTAGTAACAGTCACCGCCGCATTATCACTGCGCGGATACTGCCTGACATTGAGGTTGCGGATGGCTTGAAAACCGGCGATTAAAATCACCAGGTTCACCACCACAGCCAAAACCGGCCGACGGATGAAAATGTCCGTAAATGATTTCATGATTTTTCCTTAGCCCTAGGCATCCGGGGGACGTGGTGAAGTTTCAACCTTGGGGGTCAGCGTGTTGTTTTCCACCACATGCATTCCGTTTCGGAGCTTGAACAATCCAGCGGTGACGACCTTATCGCCCGCATTCAACCCACGAATGGCAACCAAATCTCCGCGGCTCTGAACCGTTTGAATAAATTGTTGCCGGACGGCCAGGCCGTCTTTGGCATCTTTGGCCGGTTCGATGACATAAACGGAATCACCAAAAGGTGCACTCAGCACCGAAGTTGCCGGCACGATCAGCACCTTCGTCTCCTCCGGCAACAGCACTTCCATTTTGGCATACATGCCAGGGCGCAATTTTTGCTCTGCGTTTTCGATAGTCGCCTGCAAGCCGATGCTGCGAGTGTTTTGATCCAGGTCCGGATTAATTGCGGTGAGCGTTCCATCAAACGTCTTGCCTGGATAACTATCAGTGGTGACACGCACACGCATGCCGACTTTAAGCTTCGAGAGTTCCTGCTGGGGCAGAGAGAAATCGGCGTAAACCGGAGAAAGCGCCTGCAGCGAAGCCACGGGTTTGCCGACATCCAAATACTGCCCAAGGTTCACCTGACGAATTCCCAATTGACCATCAAACGGCGCCCGAATGGTTTTCTTTTCGATCGTCGCGCGAATTGCATCGGCATTGGCAATGTTTTGCTTCAGGGCGGCATCGGAAGAATCCAGGTCTGATTGAGAAAGCATATTCTCGGAGCGCAACGTCTTGTTTCGCTCGAAAGTAAGCCGCGACAAGTCGACCTGCGCCTCCATGGCTCGGAGTTGTGCTTCCTCAGTCGAGGTATCCAGTTTCACCAGCAGGTCACCTTTTCTTACCGTCGCGCCGGATTCGAACTTTATTTCACGGATCGTCCCGGGAATGTCGGGCGTAATCGTAACGCCCTGGAAAGCGGCGATGGAACCAATCGCGGTTAACAACTCCTGCCACTTATCTTCCTTAACCAGCGCCGAGGAAATTGTCTCCGGTGGCATTTTGAAGGCGGCCTGCCCAGCCATGAGCTTTTTAATTTGGGCGGCCTTAATCGCCACCAAAGCGCCCGCTATCACAAGTACGATAACAATGCTGAGTGCAATTTTCTTTATCATTTGCGTGTCCGATCTAAAGCCGTTTTGGTTCTTTTGGAACCCTTTGAACTGCGATTCTGCTTTGCTCCGCTCTCTTTCGCGGCAGCCCCCTGCAAAAATAATTCAACGATGCGTTTGGCCGTTTGGCGTTCCAGCGGAAAGCATTCCGGTGCCAGCAGGCGCAACATTACATAACTGTTGAGTTGCCCATATATTCCCATAGCCAGGTCCTCCGCTGCATACCCGCGCTCCAGTTCGCCCGCATCCTGGCCTGCGGCTACCATTTCCGTTAAAAATTCAAAATTCCTGCGCCCCTTCTCCCGGCAGTTTAGTTTTACCGGAGTTTCACCCGGTGCCGCAAATGCCGTGGCAAACGCCAGTCTCATCAATTCCTTGTTCTTCAACGAATATTCAAATACCGCGGCGATAATTTCCTCCAACTTTTCCCCCACCGACTCTCCCCGCAATGCCGCCGCCTGCATTAATTCGTACCGCTCATCGTGGGCGCGGTCAACCAATGCCTGAAACAGATCCGCTTTGTCTCGAAAATAATAATAAAGCGCCGGTTTCGAAACGCGCGCGTCATCGACAATCTGCTGAACGGAAGTGCCCGCATATCCACAATCCGCAAAACTTTTCAGCGCGGATTGCAAAATATCGCCCCGTGTAGGAGAATGATTCCCGTTCCTGGACATTAAACCTACCGAACGGTAGGTAAGGATCGGTAACTGGTCAATTTTTTATTTCAGCGCGGAATGGAACTTTAGGTCCATTGCCCTTTGGTGCAGAATCCGAAATCGGCTAGCCCTCTTAGTCTGCACGCTTTAATCCGAGCGATACCTATAATTAAAACGTCCCTCCGGAGCAACGTCTCCACTCACAAAAAAATCCATGATGTCACCGGGATGCTGCAAGTTATCCGCCCATTTGAAATCAAGCCTAACTGGCTCCTTTCCTTTGCCTAGTCCAAGGGCTTTGCGAGGTATCATGATATGTAACTCATTGCCGCGCGCTCGGAATTTTACTTTCTGCACCTTCTCCCAACTCCATCCGCCAGAGTACTTTTCCAGCCAGGTAGTCCCGTCCGATTCAACTGTTCGATTCACGATGAAATCATACCCATGCCATCCGGTCGCAACATTTTCGTCCGCATCGATCAGCAGCCACATCCAATTCCTATCTTTCCACGAGCTGAGGGGTGCAGTGGTGCGGGCGTAGAAGAAAATATCCGACGAGTCATGCGCCACTTTCGCTGCTAGCAGATCATTGCGGCCTGACTTGTTATCATAATGCAGGCCTGCGACTCCGTCAAAATCTCGCGGCGCGGTCTCTCCTATGTGGTCCACAAATTCTGGAGTCACATCCTGCCATTGCTCAAATCCCTTTTTCAGCTCAATCGTTTTTTGCCGCGAACCGACCGGCAAAGCCGGCGCACCTTTGAAACGCCGCACGTTGGCGACCAGTTGCCAGTAATAATTGTCGGCGTGACCACCTTTCATTGGCTCAATGTCCCGGCTGAATTCCTCATCGAACTGGTCCACGAAAACCAACGGCCCATCCAATTTGCCCCACCGGCCCGCGATCCATTCGTTCCAGCCGGTAACCATGACAAACGGTGGCTTTAACTCGAACGCGCGCTGCCATTGCTCACCAAAATTGTAACCCAGATTGACGGCGGCCTGGCCTGAGTCTTCTTTGCCGCTGTGGAAGCTGCGCCCACGCGCATCACCCGAACTCATGTTGGTGACCTTCCCATCTTTTTGCCGCAGATTTTGGGCAACCGAAACATTCACCTGCTCGGGATTAGCCGGATCCTCCACGTAACCGTAAGGCTGCGGATACGCCGCTTCCCAATGCCACGCCATCGGAGTATTCGTCAGCGTGAAAGGCCAATGCGCCCGCCGCAAAGTGAAGAATGCCCGCAATTCCTCGTTTGCGAGTGCCGGATCGCAAATCATCAACGGCTTTCCCTGCCACCGAAACCAAAGTTCCGGATAAAGTCCGGGTTGATATAAATCCTGGTAAATCCGCTGCGCCGTTTTGGCAGCTTCCGTATTCACCATGAAAACAATTTGTGGCGTCCTGCCACGTTCCTGTCGAATCTTGCTGAAAACTTCGCAGAGCGCCCGATATACTTGCGGATACGATTCGGCATTCGTGGTGTCAAAAATGAGCGTGTCGATCCCAGCATCCGCCAGCAGCTGCGCGTGCCGTCGGAGCACCCATGGATCCATGCTTCGATAATATCCGTAAAGTGGTTCACCCCAATAATGGCTCGCGCCGATTCCGCCCCACAACGGTGAGCCTGGTTTCTTCAACGCATCCGGGTCCGCCGCTTTTATCTTGGCAATATCAAGGGGGCCAGGTTCCGCTGGATTGCGTCGTGGCACGTCCTGGTGCCAGAGAAAATAAAACATTCCCACAAACCGGTCCGGTTTCACGGGACCCACTTCTTCCTGTAATGGCAGCGCGCGCCCGAGTCCATCCGTTGCTGGCCATGGCGTTCCCGGGTTGCTCGCTGCTTCTGCAAGGTTGCCGCTCCAGTTCCAGAGGAAAAGACCCAGAAGCAACCCCGCGCTGCAGCCATGAGACAGTTTCATTCTCCCGCAGCATCGCCAAACGCTCGCCTCGTGCTCAATCTTAATATCCGGATGGTGGTTTAGGTTCCAAACCAACTCACGGATTATAGCAGCGAAAATCCAATTCTTGTGGGACGCTGACAGCGATATGAACGGAAAGATTCAGAACTCTCCGATCAGACCAGCCAGATCCCTGCAACCTCATCACATCCGGCACATGGTTAGTGGCACGCTGGTGTTTCTGCTCGGAATTGCTGCAAACGAACTCATCACCTACGTGCGCACGCATTCGCCCAGGAAAGTGCGCTGGAATACCACGGGCGCACAGCACAACTACACGCTACCCAGCGGCTTGCCTCTCACCAACGTTCAACTCGAGGTCGGCATCACTGAGGACGGTTACCTAGTATGGCGTCCCAGCAATCAGTCCAATCAGGCTCAAACCGCTCACGGTCGCGATTCAAATCCTGACGACCTCCTTTCTGCGGAATTATTGCGAGCTCAAAACAATTGAGCCGCTCCGAGTGCGACCGGCGCACGCAAGCTCACCAAGTGAGCTCTTCCTATTTTCTCTCATTTGCACAAACGTCGCCAGATTGTTAGCCTCTGCCTTGGGTCGTTCCTTATTGAATGAGAACTCTGAAACTATCTGCGTTGTGCGTCCTGGCAGTTTTACTCTACCCGTGCGTGCTGCCTGTGAATCTCCTTGCACAGCGCAATGCCACGCTCGAAGGCACCGTGCAATTGCCGAAGATGCCCCCGCCTCCCAAATTGTCTGCCCATTACCTCAGCAAAATTCCCGGCGAAGTCGGCCAACCCGATCCCTTTGCGGCCGTAGTTTATGTTGAGGGCGTCAGCCGGTCACCAACGACTAACCGCCCGGTCGTCAAAATTGAACAAAAACATTTTCAATTTGCGCCTGGCATCATTCCAATCGAAGTCGGCACACTCGTGGAATTCCCCAATCTCGATGAGGGCTATCACAACGTTTTCTCCTATTCCAAAACCCGACGATTCGATCTTGGCCGATATCGTAAAGATGAAAAACCCGCCGCCCTCGTTTTCGATAAACCCGGTGTCGTAAAACTCTACTGCGAAATTCACGAGCATATGCGCGGCACCATTCTGGTTCTGGACACGCCTTACTTCGTCAAAACGGACCCCGCGGGTCATTATCGTCTGGAACATCTTCCTTCCGGAACCTTCAAATTGAAGGTCTGGCTCGACGAAAAACGCATTTGGGAAAAACCGGTGGAACTCAAGGATGGCGTGACCACCCAGGTCGACTTCCCGGGAACCTGACCCGTCAGGCCCACGCATGCAATCACTCACGTTCCGTCTCAAGCTCCTGCTGGCCATGAGCGCGGCGGTCGTCGTTGTCTCGGTTGCAACTCTCTTCGTAAGCCAAAAAAGAGTGGAGGCGAATTACCAAAAAATGTTCCGGCGCCAATTCGAGAATCAGATTCAATTCTTCACCACCATCCAGGAAACCCGGCTTTCCGATGTCCAGGCGGATTGCCTGAAGTTGTGTCAATCTACCCGGGTCGTCGCCGCCCTGGAAGAAGGTTTGGAAGCCACCAACACTGATCCAGCCATACTCTACGATAACGGCACCGACGAATTGCGACGTGTCCTGGGATTATTTCAGGAGCCTCACAAAACCTCTCGCTCGACTTCCGGCCGCCTACCCGCAACCGATTTCGTTTTCCTGGATGCAGAAGGCAAGCCCATTCTGCCCCCTGCAAATTTCCAAAATCAGTTCAACTCCCATTTGTCGGCCGATACCCTGGTCGCCAATCTTTCCCACCTACGCTCAGTTCTCTCCAGCCCGGAACAGCAACAAATTGGCTACCTTGCTGTGGCTCCTCCCGTTCGCCTGCAAAACGCTGCGTCTCCGGTCACTCCGGTCTCAGGTGATCAGCCCCCGGTGTCAGAGACTAATTCAATCCTGACGACTCCCTTGCAGGAAGTCATTGTTACGAAAGTCATCGATCCGCAAAAAAATCTCTTGCTCGGTGCCATGGTGGTGTTCTTTCCCCTCCCGGAACTCCTTCCAAATCCCACCGCCAACTCCGCGGCCGAAAACCATCCCCACGATTTGCTCACTGGAATTTTGGTGGGGGACTACATCTACGCCAACCCGCTGCAACTGCCGGCCGCCATGAACAAAGATTTGACCGTCCTGGTGAAGCAAAGGCTGAATTCCATGCACCGGCCTCGCGACGATTTCACCCAGGCCCTCCAGGGACAACCCTTTCAGATCTTTTATCAGATACTCAATCTTGGCTCCGCGTTTCCCCGCGCTTACCAGGTGTGCCTCTATTCCCTGACCGAAGCTCGCCGCGAGCAAGCGCTCCTGCGCCGGAGTATTTTGGGCTCGAGCGCCCTCGCCCTTGCCGCCGCATTGGTGTTGAGTCTTTTCCTCTCGCACGGTTTAACTGTCCCCATCGGTGAACTCGTGAAAGGAACTCGCGAAGTGGCGCGCGGGAATTTTGGCGTTCGGGTCCCGGTTCGCAGCGGCGATGAAATTGGCCAGCTCGCCGCCTCCTTCAATGACATGGCCGAAGGCCTCTCGCAAAAGGAACGCTATCGAACGGTGCTCAACCAGGTCGCTGACGAGCGCATAGCTCAGCAACTCATCAGCGGCCAAATTAAACTCGGCGGAGAACTCCGCGACACCACCATCCTGTTTTGCGACATTCGCGGCTTCACTGCTCTGACCCGCAACATGTCCCCAACCACAGTCATCGAATTGCTCAACGAACACATGGCTGCCTTGCTGGTCGTGGTCAAAAAACACAACGGCATCCTCGACAAGTTTGTCGGGGACTTGCTGATGGTAATCTTCGGCGCGCCCGTTTCGCATGGCCAGGACGCTTTGGATGCGGCCAGCTGCGCCCTGGGTCTCCTGGAAGAACGCGAGAAACTCAATCGCACCTCGAAATTCCAATTGCAAATCGGCATTGGCCTGGCCTCCGGAAAAGTCGTCGCGGGTGGCATGGGTTCCAGTGAGCGCTTCCATTACACCGTGCTGGGCGAACGGGTGAATCTCGCTTCCCGCCTTTGCGACGAAGCAGCACCAGGGGAGATTCTGCTCGATCAAAACACCGCGGAGGTCCTCGGCGGCCTTGCCGAAATTAAAAAAGTGAAACCGCTCGAACTAAAAGGCTTCGGTGCACCGGTGCCTGCCTACCAACTCCTCGCCTTGAACCCAAACCTGACCGCTCACGCTTCCAAATGAAAATCAGGCTCCGCGCGCTTTCGTTCCTGCCACTACTCGCACTGCTCCTCTGCGCATACTGTGCCACCGCTCAACCATGGCTCGACCGATTGGAAGACGCCCTCTCTTTCCAATCAAAAAATTCCGTTTACAGCCTTCAATTCAGCGGCCTCATCGATATCGAAGGCTATTACATTGATCAACGACCGCCCGGCCTGATTTATGGCGACGACCAGGACTTCATTAATCCACGGCTCTCGCTCTTCGTGGATGCCCACGCCGGCAAGCACCTTTACAGCTTCGTACAATTTCGTTTCGACCGCGGCTTTGATCCACGCTCCGAAATTCGCCAGGCTCGCTTCGACGAATATCTGCTCCGCTACACCCCATTTGATGAACCGGTGTTAAACCTGCAGGTGGGCAAATTCGCGACCGTGGTCGGAAATTGGGTTCAACGTCATCTTAGCTGGGACAATCCCTTCATCAACGCTCCACTGCCCTATGAAAATATTGCAATCGTCTCCGATCAATTGATTGTTCCAGGCACTCCCGCCTTTCTACGCCGGCAGCAATCCCCGGATAACAAACCGGCCTGGCTCCCCATCATTTGGGGGCCGGACTATGCCAGTGGCGCTTCGGTCTTTGGCTCAATTGCCAAATTCGATTATGCCTTCGAAATCAAGAATGCCGCCCTCGCCTCCCATCCCGAATTATGGGATGCCCGCGACATCGGCTGGGAAAATCCCACGTTCAGCGGGCGGCTCGGTCTTCGCCCCGCCACCGAGTGGAACCTTGGCACCTCATTTAGCTACGGCCATTATTTGAGTCCCGAGGCGGAGGATGCCGCAGCATTTCCAAGTGGTAAAAGTATCGGCGATTTCCATCAACTCATGGTCGGCTCAGACTTAAGTTATGCGTGGCACCACCTTCAATTATGGGCCGAACTTTTCCTCTCTCGCTTTGAAGTCCCAAATGTCGGCGATGCCGATACCCTTGCCTATTACGTCGAAGCCAAATACAAAATCACCCCGCAATTGTTCGCTGCCCTGCGCTGGAACCAGCAGTTCTTTGCCCAAATCCCCAATGGCACCGGCGCCGAGGTTCCCTGGGATCGCGACATCTGGCGAATTGATAGTGCGCTCGGCTTCCGCTTTACGCGTCATCTTCAGGCCAAGGTCCAATATAGCTTCAGTGATCAACGCGGCTCGCTCCAGCAGGGTCAGCAACTCGTCGCCGCCCAACTCACGTGTAAATTCTGAAGCTGCTTCCCTGGCGGCTCCTTGCTCGACACCCCAACCTCTGCTCAATACGCTGCTTGCCTTAGTTGATTACGTTGCTGCGACCATCCAAGTCCCTATGCTACTACGCTACCTCGCCAATCTTTCCCGTGGTCGGCTGATCCTTTGGTGCTATTTCATTTGGTATTGCGTCGTGCTCGTTCGCTACTTTGATCCCAGCCCGCGGCTTTGGCTTACCTCCTTCGGCCTCAGCATTATCATCGGTTGCGCCTTGTATCTCAGCACCACTGCCGCCGATAAAAATCAGGTCCAGCTCGATTTCTGGAAAACCTTTCGGCTCTTCCTAATGCCCTTTTTCGTCTCCAGCTTTGCCGCCATGGTAAAAGGCAAAGGGTTCGTCCTCATTTTCTCACCGAACCTCTCGGAAATCTTCATCGCCGTCGCCGCTTGCCTGCTCCTCTGCTCGCTCGTCTTTATCTTGAGGCGGCGTAATCATCGGACTCCTGCTCCTCCGGCCGCATCCCCTCAGAGTTCTCTTCACTCAAAGGCATGACCCCTTTCGTCCCGCTGCCCGCGAAGTGCAGTTGCTCCAAAATATCCCCGCGCAATTTCAAAAATTCCGCGCTGTTCCGCTGCCGTGGACGTTTCATGGTAATCTCCAGCACCCGCTCAATCCTTCCGGGATGCGGCGTCATAATTAGAATGCGGTCGCTCATGTAAATGGCTTCATCGATATCATGAGTCACCAGCAGCATGGTCGTGCCACGAATTTCCCACAAGCGCAGCACCTCGTCCTGCAAACGCATCCGCGTGAACGCATCGAGGGCGCCCAGTGGTTCGTCGAGTAACAGCACCTTGGGATGATTAATCAACGCGCGCGCGAGCGCCACGCGTTGTGCCATTCCCCCCGATAAATGATGCGGATACACGTTCGCGAACCGTTCCAATCCTACCAATCGCAGAAACTCATCCACCTCATGCCGTTTCTCCTGCAGTATCCCACGCGCCACCAGCCCGGCCTGAATATTCCGGCGCACCGTTAACCAGGGAAAAAGATTAGGATCTTGAAAAACCAAACCTCGCTCAGCACTCGGTCCGGTGATGGGTTCGTCCCCGGTCCCCAGTTCGCCCGCGCTTGGCACTGTCAGCCCGGCAATTAGCCGCAGCAATGTGGATTTCCCGCAACCACTCGGGCCTATAATTGAAACCAACTCCCCAGCCGCTACCGAGACCGAAACGCCATCCAGCGCCAGCGTGCGCGTCTCCACCGAGCCACCATCTTCTGGCAGCGGAAAATCTTTGCTCACGTTGAGGACCCGTAGAGATGATCCTTCCCCGGTTTTCCCGTTTGTAACCGGGCTTACCATTTAATCACTCCCTTTTGCCAAACCAATATTCGATCCCGCACCTTAAACAGCACGGTCATGATCGTCGAAAAGAAAGCCGCCATAATCACAAGCGCCGCGAAGACCTTCCCATACTCCGCCCAACCCTGCGCCCAGCTTACATACCAACCAAGCCCCGATTTCACTCCTACTGTCTCCGCCACCACCAGCGTCAAAAACGATGTGCCCAACCCCATGAACAAACCAATAAAAATGCTCGGCATCGCCGCCGGAATCGCCACTCGAAAAATGAGATATGCCTGGCCGGCTCCCAGTGTCCGCGCCACATCCAGATACGATGCCCGCGTATTGGATATCCCCGAAGCCGTCAACATCGTCACTGGAAACCAAACCGCCAACGCGATCAATGCTACCGCCGAAAACCGCGCCGAGGGCGATAGCACCATCGCCAGCGGTATCCACGCCGTCGCGGGTATCGGCCCCACGACCTTCAACAGCGGCATTCCCCAATAATGCGCTCGTGAAGACCAGCCGATGCAAACTCCAGTGATAAGCGCGCACACCACTCCTAATGCATAGCCGCTAAGCAGCAGCAATAATGAATGCCAGGTGCTGTCGTACAGTAGCGCTCTGTCATCAATCATGCTCTGCAACACTGCCGCTGGACTTGGAAAATAGGGCAACGGCAACAACCGAAATCCCGAAGTGACCACTTCCCAAATGCACAGGATCAAAATGGCTCCGGCGATGATGGGACACATCTCCATCATCCATTTGCGCAAAGGCAAAGCCGCCACCTGCACCACCGCTCCGACCCCTGCCATCACCAATACCCCGATGAGAAGAATTAAGTACGAGCGTGTTCCTGGAATAAATTGATTTCTGGAAACAAGTTGGTGCACCACTATGCCAATTACCGCTGCCACCGGGACAGCCAGCAGCGCCGGCCAACGTGATTTTAACCTCTCCGCTTTCGGCGTTTCCTCACGTACCGGCGCACTCTCCCTCGCGGGACTCGCCACGATTTCTTTGAGCTCTGGCATCGGCCTTAAAAAAACAGTTTGCGCGCGCTCATTTCCACGGTTTGATGCCGCTCGCCGGGCCCATCGCCATATCACCTACATTACAACAGGCAAAGCCGCACCACGGTTCCCCCACGGTCGCCGCCAATTCCGCCTGCAAACGTGCTTCCTGGTCCGGCGGCAATTGTCCTCCCGCGACGGTCTCCACCTTCAGCGAGTCCAGCCATTGGTCGGTTACATCATCAAAATGCGCGAACGCTTTCTTCGCCAGCGCTTCGACATCGGTTGTCGGGCTTAACATCCCCGCCCGCTTCATTTCTGCTGCTGCCGATTTCACTGCCGCCTCCGCCCCGGACACACCGGGAACATATCTCAAATGTGAAATCGCCACCGTATTAAGCTCCGGGTTCGACGCCAAATATTTCTTCTCCACAGACATCCTCGCCGCTGCCCGCGGATTCGCTTCCACCCATTTCGCCCCCCTCAATAATGCACGCGTTGCCGCCGCCGCCGCTTTGGGGTTTTTCGCCAAAAATTTCCCGTTCACCAAGACCGCGCAACAGTACTCATCGTTATAGGGCGGGTCTGTTGCCTGGTCCGCCACATTTTTGATCTTGCCGCCCGCCATCAGCAGGCTCCCAATTGGTTCCGAATCCGCCACTGCATCCACCTCTCCTTTATCCAGCGCCAACCCCAACTCTCCGGCCGGAAAGACGCTCCATTGAATTTCTTTGCTCGGGTCTATCCCATGCGCCCCCAGCACACGATTCGCAAAAATAAATGGCGGAGTTCCCATCCCGGGCACCCCGATGCGCTTCCCCCGCAAATCCTCCACGGAGTTAATCTTCCCTTTCGTTAGCGCCTGCACCCGCAGACAGCCTCGATGTATGCCGCCCGTAAATTTCACGTCCAGCCCTTGCTCTACGGGCTTCAAAAAATACATCACCAGATGGTGCGTCACATCAAACCCGCCGAGCGCCAGCACATCCTTGTAATTCGCCCACTCACATTTCACCAGGCTAACATCCAATCCCTCGTCCTTAAAAAATCCTCGCTCAAACGCGGTAAATATCGGTGCCTCGCACGTGAGTCCTATATAGCCCACCCGCACCTTGGCCAATCCTCCGGCCGATGTGGTTTCCGGCTTTTTGCCACACCCCGCCGCAGCCAGCCACAAAACCAGCGACACGCCCACCCACCTGAAATAATTCCCGTGTTTCATTAACGTAATCAATAGTCCTCGCCATCCGCTTTCGCCCGCCAGTACCTATCATGGCCCTCTCCCTGAATGCAAACGATTGTTAGTCTCCGAATTAGATGCTTCCACCTCCCAATTTCCTCAATCACAGTCTTGCGCAACCCCTTCAAATCCCGCATAACCCTTGCACACCATGCGCAATCCCCATCGAAATTCCCTCAAGCTCAATCGCCGCAAGTTCTTGCGCGGCACCGCCGCCGCCACTGCCGCCTTTTACATCGCTCCCGGTTCACCCCTCCGCGGCGCGCCCAAACTCTCCGCCAATGACAAAGTAAACATCGCTGGCATCGGCATCGGCAGCCGCGGCGGTGCCGACCTCGATGAAATCACCGCCGAAATGCAAAACATCGTTGCCCTCTGCGATGTTGACTCCAAATACGCCGGCAAGGAATTCGCCAAGCATCCCAACGCCCAGCGCTTTACAGATTACCGCGTCATGCTCGATAAAATGGGTAAGGAAATTGACGCCGTCGTCATCGGCACACCCGACCACACCCACGCGGTCATTGCCATGGAAGCCATGCGCCGCGGTAAACATGTTTATTGCGAAAAACCTCTCGCCCACAATATCCACGAAGTCCGCACGTTGATGGAGGCAGCCCATAAATATAAAGTGGTCACCCAGCTCGGCAACCAGGGCCACTCCAGCGGCACCATCCGCCAGCTCTGCGAATGGGTCTGGGCCGGCGCCATCGGTCAGGTCCACACCGTTCATGCCGGTTGCGATGCCTTCAAAAACGTCTACTGCCAGATTCCTAACCTCGAAAAAGCCAAACAGCACTACGATGTCCCCAAAGACCTCGATTACGATCTCTGGGTCGGTCCGGTTCCGTTTATCCCCTACACTCCCCTTTGGGTCCCCTGGAACTGGCGTGGTTGGATGCATTTTGGCACTGGCACCATCGGCGATTGGTTTTGTCACGTCATCGACCCCTCCTTCTGGGCGCTCGATCTCGGCGCCCCTGAATCCGTCCGCGCCGAAGTGACCGGTTACGATCTCGCCAAAGATGGCGCCACCTATCCGCCCGCCAGCAAAATCACTTACCAATTCCCTGCCAAAGGCAGTCGCGGGCCCGTCACCCTCGTCTGGCACGATGGCAATGAAACCATCCCACGTCCCGCCGCCTTCTCCACGGATGACAAAGTCCCGGGCACCGGCGCCATTCTCTTCGGGGATAAAGGCATGATTGTCCACGGCTCTCACGGTGCCGGTGGCTGTTATCTCACGCCTGACAAACTCATGGACGAATTCTCCGGCAAAAACGCGCCACCGCAAAAAATTCCTCGCATCAAAGGACACCACTGGGATTGGCTTGATGCCATCCGCACTGGTCGGCAGGCAGGTTCTAACTTCGATTATGGCGGCCCCCTTACCCAGGTTGCCCTCATCGGTGCCATCGCCCTCCGCTTCCCCACCGAAACTTTGAAATGGGACAACAAGAAGATGCGCTTCACCAATAACAGTGAAGCCAACGCCTACGTCTCGCCGCCCTACCGCAAAGGTTGGAAGCTGTGAAGCCGCTTGGCGCCCACTCCATGCCTCATCTCCGGCGAGGTGGGGCTCGCTCGCCGAGCAAGCCGTATCCATTCAACTTTGCCTTGCACATCCCCATTGTTTGAATAGGCTCCCCCGCTACGTCGTCAACTATCTCGATTAAAATGAAGAACCTTTTAGCCTGCCTTGTCATCGGCTCGGTCATGTCTCTTGCCGCCCGCGCCGAAACCTCCACCAAAATCAGTGACGTCCATCTTTGCTGCCCCAGTTGCGTGAAGGGCGTCGATAAGGCCGTCGCTGATGTCAAAGATGTCACTGCTGTGTCAGACAAGGATGCCGGAACAGTCACGCTCACTGGCCCGGACAAGGTTTCCGTCCAGAAAGCAGCCGATGCTCTGGTTGCCGCGGGTTATTTTGGCAAGAGCAGCGATTCCAGCATCAAGATGACAAGCGACACCGGCGCAAAAGGTAAGAAAGTGCAGGAGCTCAAGCTGGAAGGCGTGCATCTTTGTTGCGCTAAATGTGTCACCGCCGTGGATAAGGCTGTGAAAACCGTTCCCGGTGTAAAAGAGCAAACCGCCAAAAAGAATGCCGAATCATTCGAAGTGACCGGCGACTTTCAGGACAAAGACGTTCTCGACGCTCTTCAAAAAGCCGGGCTCACCGGTAAAGTTGCCAAGTAGACCGTCGCCTTAGGCGTCGTCTCAACCCCGACTACGGACCTCCCTGACCGCTGCGTTAAAGCGCAGCGGGGTACCCTCGCAAGTTGCCCGCAGCGTCTCGCTGAGGTAATTCGATCACCAACTCTTGGCGATTAACGTTCCCCGTCCCTACCAAAAGAATTCTCGCCTAAGGCATGGGGTGGACACTCTATTGCCGATTTTTCGGTAGGTGCGTACCCCAGCCCAGGAAATGACTACCACATCGCACCGTGCAACTCCGCCAGCCTGCGGTAAGTTGAAGATACTAGGCAGACGTTATTAACTCAACATTGCTGGAATCAAATGACCGGGAGGAGAGTTGGCCAAATCGGGACCACTCCAATCGCACCTTCCGTGACATCATTGCCCTTTCGACCATTTCCACGAAATTGCTCGGCGCCACCCCGGCACGATTGGCCGAGACGCTTCTCGCCGCGCTCCACAACGCGCTTTCGCCCAGATTCAGTTTCGTCCAGCTTCGCTTTCGGAATAGCCAGGCCCCCGTTCAACTCGCCCACGTCGAAGGCCATCCTTCCGGCAACTCGCTGCTCTCCCTTTTTGGCCCCAAGATAGTCACCTGGGCCACCGATCATTCGCCCGATGAAGTTTTGCTTCTGCCGGACCCCAGCGGCCCGTCGCCGTTGCGCGTCTGTGTTTATCCCTTGGGACCGAATGCGGAAAACGGCGTGCTCGCCGCCGGATTTGCTGATCCGCATGCTCCCAATGAAGTCCAGTTCACTTTGCTAACCATTGCCGCCAACCAGGCCCTCGTCGCTTGCAAACTCGCTAATATTCAACAGCAGCAGTCTCGGTTCTACGATACCATCTTATCGAATACTCCCGATCTGATTTACGTCTTCGACCGCGACCATCGTTTCACTTACGCCAACAACGCCCTGCTCACGATGTGGGGTCGCACCTGGGATGAAGCCATCGGTAAAAATTGCCTCGAACTCGGCTACGAGCCGTGGCATGCCGCGATGCACGATCGCGAAATTGATCAGGTCATCGCCACCAAACGCCCCATTCGCGGCGAGGTCCCTTTCTCCGGCACCCATGGTCGCCGTATTTACGAGTACATTTTCGTTCCGGTTATCAATGCCAGCGGCGACGTTGAAGCCATCGCTGGCACCACTCGCGACGTAACCGAGCGCAAACAGCAGGAGCAACTCCTCCGCTTCCTCGTCGAATTAAATAACGCTACCCAGGCTCTCACTGATCCGGACAAAATCATGGCCGTTACTGCGCGGCTCCTCGCGGAAAACCTCGGCGTGGATCGCTGTGCCTATGCTCAGGTCGAAGACCAGGCCGTATTCGTGATCACCGGTGATTACACTCGCGGTGTTCCCAGCATTGTCGGACGTTGGCCCGTCCGCGCCTTTGGCCAGGATTGCAACAGCCTCATGCTCGCTAACGAACCTTATGTCGTCGATAACGTCGATATCGACCCGCGGATTACTACTCAGGATCTGCCAGCTTATCGGGCCACTCGAATCCGTGCAGTCATCTGTGTCCCCCTCCACACCGGCGGCAAATTCACCGCCGCCATGGCTGTGCACCAGGCTACCCCGCGGCATTGGACCCCTCAGGAAGTTGAACTCGTCCAAATGGTCGTACGGCGCTGCTGGGAATCCCTCGAGCGCGCTCGCAGTCTCCGCAGTCTGGGCCAAAGTGAGGAACGCCTCCGGTTCATGGCGGAGTCCATGCCCCAAAAAATCTTCACTGCCAAACCCGACGGCTCGGTGGACTATTACAACCCTCAGTTTCTCGGATTTACTGGCTATACCCTGGCCGAGTTTCCGGCTGGGCCTGGACCCGCTGCCTTCACCCGGAAGACATCGATGAAACCGTGCGCTGTTGGAAACAGGCGCTCGAAACCCACGAACGGTTTCAGATCGAACTTAGGCTCCGCAGCCGCGAAGGCCATTATCGCTGGCACTTGTGCCGCGCCCAACCGATGCGCGACCCCGATGGCAAGGTTCTCCTTTGGGTCGGTTCACATACCGACATTCACGACCAGAAACTCGCCGAAGAAAAACTGGAGCGTATCGTCGCCGAACGCACGGCCCGGCTCAACGAAACCGTCCACGACCTCGAAGCCTTCTCGTACAGCGTCGCCCACGATATGCGCGCGCCCCTGCGTGCCATGACTGGCTTTTCGAAAATCGTCCTCAGCGAATATGCCGGCCAAATGGTGGAACAGGGCAAGGATTACCTCCAACGCATTGCCGATTCCGCTTCTCGTCTCGATCTGTTAATCCAGGATGTCCTAAGCTACAGCAAAATCATCACTGCGGATCTTCCTCTGGAAAGCGTGGACCTCCAGACTTTCATTCCACAAATCATCGATTCCTATCCCAATCTTGAGACGGGCCAGGCTGAGATTCGAATTGAAGCTCCACTTCCACGAGTGCTTGCCAATCCCGCTGCCCTGACCCAGGTCATCTCTAACCTCTTGGGCAACGCTGTCAAATTCGTCGCTCCCGGCGTTCGCCCCCGCGTCGTCATCCGCTCCGAAGTAGCAACCCTAGCTTCCGACAAAATCGAAACTCCCATGGTTCGATTGTGGATCGAGGATAACGGGATCGGCATTCCTAAAAAAGCGCAGGACAAAATCTTTATGATGTTCCAGCGGCTCAATCCCGTCGGCGCCTACGAAGGCACTGGCATTGGTCTCACCATCGTACGCCGCGCCGTCGAGCGCATGGGCGGCAAAGTGGGCCTCGAATCCGAACCCGGCGAGGGCTCCAAATTCTGGGTCGAACTCAAAACAGTCTAAATCCGCAATGGTATGGACCTGTTCCACGGGTCCCATTAAGCCAAAAACTTTTAGAAGACGAGGTCACGAGACTTAAACTGTTTGGTGCCCACCACCACAGAGGAATGCCGCGTGCCCGCCGCCTAACCCCGACGTTCCGCATGGCTCGTTTCGTCTCCCAGGAAAGGGCGCGAATCGGCCCGACAAATAATCCCTCCACATCCACTGATTACTCGAAATAGCTGCTTCATCTCCAACGGAGATGAAATCATTCAGCGAAGGGTTGGCCCGCTCATCGGTCCCGCGGGACTACCCTGGTACACTTCCCTCAAAATCCGAAACCCTGAAAGGGTTTAGTCTGTCTCCTTCCTCCATCTCATTTTCCATCGCTACGGAATTGGTCCGCAAACGCGCGATAAGTTCCTAGCGTCGTCGAGCGGTCAAACACCGCGAAGACAATCTCCGCAAACGTTCCCGAAAACTGGTTTGGAGCCTTCAATAACTCCGCAAACATACGAGCAACCGCCCGCGGATCATTTCGAAAAACGCCACACCCCCACGCGCCAAGGACCAGCCGACTAACACCGTGTGCCCTGGCGATGCTGAGAACGAGCTCCGCTCTGCGCTTGAAGGTGGGCGCAACCAGGCCTGAGTTGGCGGGCTCATTCTGGGCAATGGCCCCGGCGTTTGGCGCGGGCGCGGTGATAACCGATGCCAGAACCGGACGTTTCAACAATGTACCCGCATCGTCTCGAAAAAAGGGAACGTGAGGGGAGAAGATCGCCAAATCCAGGTAAAGTGCCGACCGGTTTGCGCGGTTCCGTGCATAATACTCGGGTGCTTTGAGCAGGCACGGGTAAAGTCCTGAAGCAAAAGCCAGCGCCTCCTCCTGTGCCAGCGACCCATTAAGGAAACCTCCACCCGGGTTCTTCGCAGAAGCGAAGTTGAGGCAGGCCAAATGGCCGCCGTTCGAACTGCTGAGCCGGGCAATTGCTTCGAAGGTCTTTCCAGCACATTGGGATCCTAAGCTTAGAATTCCACGTGGACAAGTTGTCGCGGCCGCTTCTATAGTGTCACCTAAATACTAGTGACTCCAGCGTAACTGGACTGGCCACAGTTAGGCCGCAAATGTAATCACACTGGCTCACCTTCGGGTGGGCCTTTCTGCGTTCGCGAGTGGACCCGATAAGCTCATGGAGCGGCGTAACCGTCGCACAGGAAGGACAGAGAAAGCGCGGATCTGGGAAGTGACGGACAGAACGGTCAGGACCTGGATTGGGGAGGCGGTTGCCGCCGCTGCTGCTGACGGTGTGACGTTCTCTGTTCCGGTCACACCACATACGTTCCGCCATTCCTATGCGATGCACATGCTGTATGCCGGTATACCGCTGAAAGTTCTGCAAAGCCTGATGGGACATAAGTCCATCAGTTCAACGGAAGTCTACACGAAGGTTTTTGCGCTGGATGTGGCTGCCCGGCACCGGGTGCAGTTTGCGATGCCGGAGTCTGATGCGGTTGCGATGCTGAAACAATTATCCTGAGAATAAATGCCTTGGCCTTTATATGGAAATGTGGAACTGAGTGGATATGCTGTTTTTGTCTGTTAAACAGAGAAGCTGGCTGTTATCCACTGAGAAGCGAACGAAACAGTCGGGAAAATCTCCCATTATCGTAGAGATCCGCATTATTAATCTCAGGAGCCTGTGTAGCGTTTATAGGAAGTAGTGTTCTGTCATGATGCCTGCAAGCGGTAACGAAAACGATTTGAATATGCCTTCAGGAACAATAGAAATCTTCGTGCGGTGTTACGTTGAAGTGGAGCGGATTATGTCAGCAATGGACAGAACAACCTAATGAACACAGAACCATGATGTGGTCTGTCCTTTTACAGCCAGTAGTGCTCGCCGCAGTCGAGCGACAGGGCGAAGCCCTCGGCTGGTTGCCCTCGCCGCTGGGCTGGCGGCCGTCTATGGCCCTGCAAACGCGCCAGAAACGCCGTCGAAGCCGTGTGCGAGACACCGCGGCCGGCCGCCGGCGTTGTGGATACCTCGCGGAAAACTTGGCCCTCACTGACAGATGAGGGGCGGACGTTGACACTTGAGGGGCCGACTCACCCGGCGCGGCGTTGACAGATGAGGGGCAGGCTCGATTTCGGCCGGCGACGTGGAGCTGGCCAGCCTCGCAAATCGGCGAAAACGCCTGATTTTACGCGAGTTTCCCACAGATGATGTGGACAAGCCTGGGGATAAGTGCCCTGCGGTATTGACACTTGAGGGGCGCGACTACTGACAGATGAGGGGCGCGATCCTTGACACTTGAGGGGCAGAGTGCTGACAGATGAGGGGCGCACCTATTGACATTTGAGGGGCTGTCCACAGGCAGAAAATCCAGCATTTGCAAGGGTTTCGGGAAAG